>FZPV01000014.1_pt1 | contig 66104 bp, 63 predicted proteins | sample 1534821 | NCBI WGS metagenome assembly FZPV01 (sample SAMEA104161955, study PRJEB21768) | metagenome | isolation source: underground water
CGACAGCGTGGCGCTCGACGTTCACGGCTTCATGCTGGAGCGCTTGAAAGGCTACCTGCGCGACAAGGGCTTTGCGCCCGACGAGATCGACGCGGTGGTCAGCCAGGCGCCGACTCGCATCGACCGGGTGGTTCCGCGCCTGGAAGCGGTGCGCGCGTTCAAGCAACTGCCGGAGGCGGAAGCGCTGGCGGCGGCGAACAAGCGCATCCAGAATATCCTCAGGAAGGCCGGCGAAACGGCTGTCGGTGAGCCTGATCTGGCACTGATGGCGGAGGCGGCGGAAAAGGCCTTGTTCGGGGCGGTGAACGAACTGGCCCCGCGCGTGGTCTCATCGGTAAGCAACGGCGGCTATACCGAGGCGCTGACCGCGCTGGCCGGAGTGCGCGCCGAGGTGGACACCTTCTTCGACCAGGTGATGGTGATGGCCGACGAGCCGCAGCTGCGCAACAACCGTCTGGCGCTGCTCAAAAATCTGGGTGAGCTGATGAACCAGGTGGCGGATATTTCGAAATTGGTGGCCTGACATGCCCATAACCAAACTGATTATTCTCGACCGCGACGGCGCGGTGAATTACGACAGCGACCAGACAAAATGTAGGTTGGGTTGAGCGGTTTTTTGCGAAACCCACCAGAAGTAGGCGCCTCTAGGCGACAAACCCAAACAACAAAGCCTGTTTTTGAAGTTTAGGTTTGTTGGGTTTCGCGATGAGGCCGCTCAACCCAACCTACGTGATTTGCCTTGGGGGATCGACTATCGCCCAAGTCATTTTTTAAAACAGTTTTCATGAAACACATACGATGCCCATAACCAAACTGATTATTCTCGACCGCGACGGCGTGGTGAATTACGACAGCGACCAGTTCATCAAAAGCCCGGCGGAGTGGAAGCCCATTCCCGGCAGCCTGGAGGCGATTGCGCGCCTGAACCAGGCCGGGTTCAAGGTGGTGCTGGCGACCAACCAGTCCGGCGTGGGCCGCGGCCTGTTCGACATGTCCATGCTCAACACCATCCACGACAAGATGCACAAGGCGCTGGCACAGCTTGGCGCGCGCATTGACGCGTGTTTTTTCTGTCCCCATGCCGCCGATTCGGACTGCGGCTGCCGCAAACCCAAGCCCGGCATGTTCCAGGAAATCGGCGTGCGCTTCAGCATGAGCCTGGCCGGCGTGCCGTGCATCGGCGATAGCCTGCGCGACCTGAAAGCTGCGGCGGAAGTGGGCGGGCAACCGATCCTGGTGTTGACCGGCAAGGGCGAGAAAACCCGCTCCGAGGGCGGCTTGCCGGAAAACACGCTGATCTTCGACGACCTCGGCGAAGCGGTCAGGCATGTAATTAAAAAGAGCGCATGATTGTAACCACTCAGGCGCCGCCGTTTTTCTCCTTCCCCCTTGCAGGGGGAAGGCTGGGATGGGGGTAGAAAGGTGGGATACAGATACTGCGTCAACAGGTTCACCCTTGCACCTCCATCCTAACCTTCCCCCTAAAAGGGGGAAGGGACTGGCATTGTGGTTGTTTTAAGCATTGTCGTTTCGACCTGAGTAGTTACGCATGATTTTGATAAAGCAATTCAGCAGCTCAATCCCTTCCCCCTTGAGGGGGAAGGAGTGGACGCGTCGGCATTGGCGTTTTTTAGAATGATCTGGCTTCGCTCTTTCATCTTCGCGCTGGGAATGTGGCTGTTCACTCCACTGTTCTTTTTCGTCGCCTTCTTTTCCCTGCCTTTTGACCCCGTCACCCGTTACCGCCTGATTTCGCGCTGGGCAAAGATCATGCTGCGCTGGCTGAAGCTGACTTGCGGGCTGTCCTACCGCATCGTCGGCAGGGAGAACATTCCGCCAACCCAGGTCATCGTGCTGTCCAAGCACCAGTCGGCGTGGGAAACCCTGGCGTTCCAAGACATCCTGCCGCCGCTGGTGTGGGTGCTGAAACGCGAGTTGCTGCGCATCCCGTTCTTCGGCTGGGCGCTGGCTCTCGCCAGCCCGATCGCCATCGACCGGGGCGCAGGCCGCGCCGCGCTGAAGCAGATCCTGGAGCAGGGCAAGGCGCGGTTGGCTAAAGGCTTCTGGGTGGTGGTTTTCCCCGAGGGCACCCGCGTCAAACCCGGCGGACGCGGCAAATACAACATCGGCGGCGCCTGGCTCGCCACCCATAGCGGAACCCCGGTGCTGCCGGTGGCGCACAACGCTGGCGAATACTGGGGCAAGAACGGTTTTCTCAAGCGCCCCGGCACCATCATCATCAGCTTCGGCCCGCCGATCGACTCGAAAGGGATCAAGGCCGACGAACTGAACGCGCGGGCGGAAGCCTGGATCGAAGGCGAAATGGCGCGCATCGCCGCCGGGGAAATCTGACCTTGGGCCTCTTCGCCAAGCCCCGCCCCGCCAGCGAAAGCCGCACCCTCCGCCTGGACGGCCAGGAAATCCCCTACCTGCTCAAACGCAGCCCGAAACGCCGCACCATCGGCCTGCGCATTGACCATCGCGGCCTGACCGTGAGCGCCCCGCAGCGGGCCGCCGATAGCCGCCTGGAGCAGGTGCTGCGGGAGCGTTCCGGCTGGCTGTCAGACAAGCTGCGGGAATGGCGGGAGCGCCAGCCGGCCACTTTCGATTGCGCCGACGGGGAAACGCTGTTGTTCCTGGGCGGCGAGCTGGCGTTGCGCCTGACGGAAGGCGGTTCGCGGGATGCGCCGCGCCTGCTGGAAGACGACACTCTGGTGGTGAGCGTGCCGGACACCGGGGATGCGGCGGTAATCAGGCGCAAGCTGGAGCAGTGGTATCGCGCCGAAGCGCAGCGCCATTTCGTGCAGCGGCTGGAGCATTACGCCAACCGCATGGGGCTGGCGGTGCGGAATGTGGCCTTGTCCGGCGCGCGCACCCGCTGGGGCAGTTGCAGCTCGCGCGGCGATATCCGCCTGAGCTGGCGGCTGATCCAGGCGCCCATCAGCCAGATCGACTACGTCGTGGTTCACGAACTGGCCCACATCCGGGAGCTCAACCACTCCCCCCGTTTCTGGGCCGTCGTCGAGGAAACCCTGCCCCATTACGCGGCGGCGCGGCGGGCGCTCAAGGCGGACGGCGCGCGTTACCACCGTTTTTAGCGTCCGGCTCCAAGAAGCCGGAGCAGCTTGATTTGCGCCTTTGAGGCGCTCACCCATAACTCTTAGGCGCTTAATATTCAAATGGAAAAATTAACTCTTATCCGTCCCGACGACTGGCATTTGCATCTGCGCGACGGCGAGCAGATGCGGGCGGTGCTGCCGGATGCGGCGCGCCGTTTCGGTCGCGCCATCGTCATGCCCAACATCAGGCCGCCGGTGACCACTACCGAACTGGCGCTGGGCTATCGCGGGCGCATCCTCGCGGCCTTGCCGCAGAATGCGCGTTTCGAGCCGCTGATGACCTTGTATTTGACCGACAACACCGCGCCTGCCGAGATTGCTCGAGCCAAGGCCAGCGGGTTGGCGCACGGGGTCAAGCTGTATCCTGCCGGGGCCACCACCAATTCGGATTCGGGCGTGACCGATCTGCTCGGCAAGTGCGGCGCGGTGCTGGCGGAAATGGAAAAGCAGGATTTGCCGCTGCTGGTGCATGGCGAGGTCACCGACCCCGAGGTGGACGTGTTCGACCGCGAAAAGGTTTTCATCGACCGCGTGCTGGAGCCGCTGGTGCAGCGCTTTCCCGGCCTGCGCGTGGTGCTTGAGCATGTCACCACCCGCGACGGCGTGGAGTTCGTCAAGGCCGCATCGAAGCGCGTCGCCGCCACGCTGACCGCCCATCATCTGCTGATGAACCGCAACGCCCTGTTCGCCGGCGGCCTCCGCCCGCATCACTATTGCCTGCCGGTGCTGAAGCGCGAGGAGCATCGGCAGGCGCTGGTGGCGGCGGCAACCGGCGGCGATCCGAAGTTCTTTCTCGGCACCGACAGCGCCCCCCACGCCAAGGGCGCCAAGGAATCCGCCTGCGGCTGCGCCGGCATGTATACCGCCCATGCGGGCATCGAGCTTTATGCCGAGGCATTCGAGCAGGCGGGCGCGCTCGACAGGCTGGAGGCTTTCGCCAGCTTCCACGGCGCGGATTTTTACGGCCTGCCGCGCAACGCGGACAGCATCACGCTGGTGAAAGAGAGCTGGGAAGTGCCGGAATCCGTGCCGTTCGGCGGCGAGACGCTGGTGCCGTTGAGAGCGGGGGGCTGCATCGGCTGGAAACTTGTCGGCTAGCCTGGCCTGAAGCCCCGGTTTTGGGGTAATAACCGAGCAAAACAATCGGGAATGACTGGCCTTTGCATGGTATAATGATCGTGAAGCTGGCTAGACAGTCGCTGCGCGCGCAAGCGCGGAGAGGAAAGTCCGGGCTCCATAGAGCAGGATGCCGGTTAACGACCGGAGGCCGTGAGGCCATGGAAAGTGCCACAGAAAATACACCGCCGATGGCCGCGCAAGCGGATCAGGTAAGGTTGAAATGGCGAGGTAAGAGCTCACCGCGCGCCCGGCAACGGGAGTGGCAGGGTAAACCCCATCCGGAGCAAGACCAAATAGGCAGGCGTTGAGGCGGCTCGCCGAGCCTGCGGGTAGGTTGCTTGAGTGTACGGGTAACTGTGCGCCTAGAGGAATGACTGTCCACGACAGAACCCGGCTTATCGGCCAGCTTCACCCCTTATGCCACCCGCAGCACCAACCCCTTCAGATATGCGCCTTCCGGGAAGCTCAGCAGCACCGGATGGTCGGCGCTGGCGTGCAGATGGTGCACGATCTGCGCGTCCACGCCGGCATCCAGTGCGGCGCCTGCGATGATCTTCTGGAACAGTTCTTCGCTGATGCCGCCCGAGCAGGAGTAGGTCGCGAGCAGGCCGCCCGGCCTGAGCAGCTTGAAACCGAGCAGGTTGATGTCCTTGTAGCCGCGCGCGGCCTTTTCGGCGAACGCGGCGGTGGGGGCGAACTTGGGCGGATCGAGGATGATGAAGTCGAAGCTGCGGCCCTGATCGCGCAGCCTGCGCAGCGCCTGGAACACATCCGCCTCCTGCCATTCGGCGCGCGTCGCATCCAGACCATTGGCGGCTAGATTCTGTTCGGCGATACGCAGTGCGTCGCCCGAGGCGTCGATCGACAGCACCGACTTTGCGCCGCCGCGCAGCGCATACAGCGAGAAGCCGCCGGTATAGCAGAAGCAGTTCAGCACATCTTTATCGCGCGCCAGCGTCTCGGTCAGCGCACGGTTGTCGCGCTGGTCGAGATAGAAGCCGGTCTTCTGCCCTGCCGCCACATCCACCCTGAAGCGCAGTCCGTGTTCCATCACCTCGATATGGTCGGGCAAGGTGCCGCGCAGCACGCCATTGCGGACTTCCAGACCTTCCAGTCCGCGCGAGTCGGAATCGGAGCGTTCGTAGATGCAGGCGGGAATGAACAGGTCCTGCAGGATGTCGGCGATCGTGTCGCGCCAGCGTTCCGCTCCTGCGCTGCCGATCTGCATCACCAGCGTGTCGCCGTAACGGTCGACGATCAGCCCCGGCAGGCCGTCGGATTCGGCGTGTATCAGGCGCATGCCGGTGTCCTGTGCCTGCCCGATCTCCTGCGGGCGAGGAGGGCAGAGTATGTTGCGTGCCGCCAGTGCGTTAGCGATTTTGCGGCGGAAGAATTCCACGTCTATGGTTTCATCTTCGCGCCAGGACCAGACGCGCGCAGTGATCTGAGAGCCGGCGTTATACGCCGCCCAGGCCAGGAAATTTCCGGCGGCATCGCGCACCGGCAAGGTATCGCCGCTTGTGGGCGCGCCATCCACGCGTTCGACCGCGCCGGAGAATACCCAGGGGTGGCGACGCAGCAGGGATTTTTCGCGCCCGGCGTGAAGGATAATTGCGGGTTGCGCGTCAGCCGCGCCCTGCACGATAGTGCGCGGCGCAGCCTCGCGGGGCGCGGATGGCTTTGCATCGCGTCTGGTTCGGTTGCGGAAGTCGCGGTTGCCTTGCGATGCACGGCGCGGGGTGGAGGGCGATCTGGATTGTGGTGATTTGGTTTTGGTCATGATTTTCTCTTCGCGCGCGGATGCGCCGCATCATAGATCTTGCTGAGGTACTGGAAATCGAGATGGGTGTAGACCTGCGTGGTGGAGATGCTGGCATGGCCGAGCATCTCCTGCACCGCGCGCAGGTCGCCGGAAGACTGCAGCACATGGGTCGCGAACGAGTGGCGCAGCAGATGCGGGTGTACGTTGCTGCTCAGCCCCTGCTTGACGCCCCATTGCTTCATGCGCAGCTGCACCACGCGCGGCGAGATGCGCGAGCCGTGTGATCCGACGAACAGCGCGGACTCGTTCGCGTTGGCGAGCTGGTCGCGCACCGCCAGCCAGGCTTGCAGCGCGGTGATCGCAAAGGCGCCGAGCGGCACGATGCGCGTCTTGCTGCCCTTGCCGGTCACGCGCACTTCGCCCGCGCTCAGGTCCAGTTGTTGCGGGTCGAGATCGACCAGTTCGGCCAGCCGCAGGCCGGAGGAATAGAACAGCTCGAACATCGCCTTGTCGCGTATCGCCTCGGGAGTGTCGCCCGGCAGATCGACCATACGCGCCGCCTCGTCGGGCGACAGCGTCTGCGGCAGCGTCTTGGGCGACTTGGGCGCGCGCAGCCCGACGCAGGGATTGTCGGTCAGGCCGTGGTCGCGCATCAGGTAGGTGTAGAAGCCGCGCCAGGCCGATAGCATGCGCGCCAGCGAGCGGCCGCCCAGCCCCTTGCTATGCAGTTGCGCGATGTAGCGGCGGATATGGTGGATCTTCAGATTCGCAAGCGGCGTGTCGCCGGCAAGCTCGAACAGATGCCTGAGGTCACGCGCATAATTTTCGGCGGTCAGTTTGGAGTATTGTTTCTCGTTGCGCAGCCACGCCAGATAGCCGTTCAGATATTGCAGATTGGGCGTGGCAGCATCGGTCATTTCAATGATGGTCGAGATACGGATGCAGCGCGCTGCTCACCGCCTCGGCGATGCGTTGCAGGAACACCGTGCCCATCTCGGGATAGAAGCGCTGCTTGTCTTCGCTGGCCAACACCAGCAAGCCGATGCTCTCGCTGCCTGCGTGCAGCGGCAGATAGGCGTACGAGTGCATCTGCGCGGCGTTCTCGCCGAACCAGGTGCCGGTGTCATGCGGGGACTGGTGCAGGCAGACCGGCTGCGTGTGCGTGTCGGCGAATGCCAGCACTTCTGCGCTGGGCGGGTTGATCTGCCACAGCCGCACTACCGTGTGCGGCACCGAGAAGATGTCGCGCAACAAATGCGGGATCAGCTCCTGCAGCGTATCCAGGTCGCGTGCGGCGAACAGCGCGACGATGAATTCATGCACCTTGTGCTGCAACGCATCGTTCTCATGGGCGAATGCGATCAGCTCGTGCAGCTTCTTTTCCAGCTCCTTGTTCTTCTCGCGCAACGCCAGCAATTGCCGCTCGCCCAGCGAGATTGTGCGCCCGCCGTGAGGATGCGGCAGGTTGATCTGGGTCAGCGTCTCGATGTGTTCCTCGAAGAACTGCGGGTTATCCAGCAAATATTGTGCGATCTCTTCAGTTCTCATGCATGACTCCCTATAGATTTATTTCGCCTTCGAATACCGTGATCGCGGGGCCGGTCATCAGCACCGCCGTGCCGTCTCCCCCCCAGGCTATCGTGAGTGTGCCGCCGTGCGTGGCGACGTTCACCGGGCTGTCGAGCAAGCCGCGCCGGATGCCTGTCACGACTGCCGCACACGCCCCGGTGCCGCAGGACAAGGTTTCGCCCGCACCGCGCTCATATACGCGCAGCCGGATGTGGTTCCGGTCCATCACCTGCATGAAACCGGCATTGACGCGTTTCGGGAAGCGCGGGTGACGTTCGATCAGAGGCCCCAGTCTTTCTACTGGCGCATGTTCGATGTCATCCACCACCTGCACCGCGTGCGGGTTGCCCATCGACACCGCGCAGATCATCAATTTGAGATCCGCGACTTCCAGCAGTTCGCTCACCGCGTTGCTGCCGCCGTTGAACGGGATGCGCGCCGGTTCAAATACCGGTGCACCCATGTTCACGGTTACGCGTCCGTCCTGTTCGAGGCGCGGAGTGATCAGGCCGCCGTGCGTCTCCACCACGATCTCGCGCTTGGACGAGAGCTTCTTCTCATTCACGAAGCGCGCGAAACAGCGCGCGCCGTTGCCGCATTGTTCCACTTCGCCGCCGTCGGCATTGAAGATGCGGTAGCGGAAGTCGGCATCCTTGTGCAGCGCCTTCTCGACCAGCAGGATCTGGTCGCAGCCCACGCCGAAATGACGATCTGCCAGCAGGCGCAGCTGTTCGGTGCTGAGCGCGATATGCTGGTGCACGCCGTCCAGCACGACGAAATCGTTGCCGGCGCCATGCATTTTCGTAAACTTTATCAGCATGCTGTAGTTACCCCTTTTTGTTGCTTAATTCGGCGTGCCGAAAACAATCCGTGGTGTGGTCGTTGACCATACCGGTCGCCTGCATGAACGCATAGCAGATCGTCGTGCCGACGAACTTGAAACCGCGGCGCTTCAGCTCCTTGCTCATCGCATCCGATTCCGCGCTGCGGGTCGGCACATCCGCGATGCCGCGCCAGGCATGCTGCCGGGGCTGTCCGCCGACGAACTGCCAGATGAACCTGGCGAAGCTGCCGAACTCGTTTTGCACCTCGAGAAACTTTTGCGCGTTATTGATCGCGGCTGCGATCTTCAGGCGATTGCGCACGATACCCGGATTCTGCAGCAGCGATTCTATTTTATTCGCGTCATATCGGGCAATGCGCGTCGCATCGAAATCATCGAACGCGACGCGATAGTGTTCGCGCTTGCGCAAAATCGTGATCCAGCTCAGGCCTGCCTGGGCGCCTTCCAGGATCAGGAATTCGAACAGCTGCCGGTCGTCGTGCAGCGGCACGCCCCATTCGGCATCGTGATAGCGCCGGTACAGCACATCGTCGCCTGCCCAGATGCAGCGTGCCGGGTTCATGGTTTGTGTTCGCAGAGCTGCATGCAGTCGCGCCACATGCAGCGGTCCATCACCACGGTGATACCGGCCTGTTGTGCGCGCAGGGCGGCGGCTTCGTGTATCACGCCATCCTGCAGCCAGATATTCCTGATGCCGAGTTTGATGCAGCTGTCCACGATGGCGGGCACATGCTCGGGCGCGCGGAAGACGTCCACGATGTCCGGCAGTTCGGGCAGGCTTTCCAGGTCGGGATAGGCCTGTTCGCCGAGCACCTCGTCAACCAGGGGGCGCACCGGGATGATGCGGTAGCCCAGGCTTTGCAGCCCGCGCGCCACGCGGAAACTCGGGCGCGATTCGTTTGCGGACAGTCCGACTACCGCGACCGTATGCACCTCGCGCAGCAGTTGGCGGATACGCTCTGTGTCTGGATTGGTATAGGGCATGACGGGTTCGTTTCGTGGCAACAGTGGGCATGATAAACCATCGCCGCGTCCTGGAATGCGATGAATGGGGATAAACGGAAATTGCCTGATGCCGCCAAATGGCTATACTTGCGGCGTTTCATGCGATGCGCCTACGTGCCGCGTCGCCGACGGATTTCTGGACGGGGAAAACATGCGGCTACAAGAGCGGCAACAGCGCTACTGGAATAAGAATCTTCGCCTGATCGCGGTGCTTGCCGCGCTCGGGTTCGCGGTCACCTTCATCGTCGGCTGGTTCGCGCGCGACCTGCAGTTCATCAGAATTTTCGGCTTCCCGTTTTCCTTCTACATGGCCGCGCAGGGCGCGCTGGCGGTCTATGTGCTGATCGTCTGGTATTACGCCAGAACCATGAACCGGCTGGATCGCGAGTTCCGTGTCGAGGGTGACGAATGATGTCCGGGAAGACCCAGGCAAGGTTCCTCGCGCAGCTCAAGCGCTATTACGGTTTCTACACCGGCGGGTTCATCGCGTTCATCGTGATCGTCGCGATCCTCGAACAGATGGGCGTGCCCAATCAGGTGCTCGGCTATATCTTCCTGGCGACGACGATCGCGCTGTATGCGGGCATCGGGATCATGAACCGGACCGACGACGTCGCCGAATATTATGTGGCCGGGCGCCGTGTGCCGGCGCTGTTCAACGGCATGGCGACCGGTGCGGACTGGATGTCGGCGGCGAGCTTCATCGGGCTGGCCGGCACGCTGTACCTGTCCGGCTACGACGGGCTGGCGTTCGTGCTGGGCTGGACCGGCGGTTTCTGTCTGGTGGCGCTGCTGCTCGCGCCCTATTTGCGCAAGTTCGGCCAGTACACGATCCCGGATTTTCTCGGCGCGCGTTACGGCGGCGACATCCCGCGGCTGATCGGCGTGTTCGCCGCGATCCTGTGCTCGTTCACCTATGTGATCGCGCAGATCTACGGCATCGGCCTGATCACGAGCCGCTTCACGGGGCTGGAATTCTCGGTCGGCGTGTTCGCCGGACTGGCCAGCGTGCTGGTGTGCTCGTTCCTCGGCGGCATGCGCGCGGTCACCTGGACCCAGGTGGCGCAATACATCATCCTGATCGTCGCCTACATGATTCCGGTGGTGTGGCTGTCGGTGAAGCACACGGGCAACCCGGTGCCGCAGATCGCCTACGGTTATGTGCTGGAAAAAGTCACCGCGCGCGAGATCGAGCTGAACGACGCGAACACGCCGGACGGCGGCAGGGAAGCCGAGGTGCGGACTATCTTCAGGCTGGAGCAACAGGCGCTGGAGGCCAGGCTGAAGGCGCTGGAAACCGGCGGGGCCGCTTATCTGGCTGAGCAGAAGGCGCAGCTGGCGCAGCGCGTGGACAGGCTCGGTGCGGCGGATAACCCCGACGATCAGGCCATCGCGGCCGCAAACAGGGCGCTCGCCGAATTCCCGCCCGACGTGGCGGCGGCGCGTGCGGCCTGGAAAAGAGAGGCCGAAGCAGACCGTGCGAAGTCCGCGCCCATCATCGCGCATGCCGAGCCGTTTGCGGGCAAGGACGACGCGGAGCGCGACAGGAAGCGCAGGAATTTCCTCGCGCTGACGCTGTGCCTGATGGTTGGCACGGCCGCGCTGCCGCATATCCTGATGCGCTACTACACCACGCCGTCGGTGCAGGAGGCGCGCCAGTCGGTGTTCTGGTCGCTGTTCTTCATCTTCCTGCTGTATTTCACCGCACCCGCACTGGCCGTGCTGGCCAAGTTCGATATCTACACGATGCTGGTCGGATCGAGCTTCGCCGAACTGCCGAGCTGGGTCTCCGCGTGGGCCACGGTGGACAAGGCGCTGATGAGCATCACCGACATCAACAAGGACGGCATCGTGCAGCTGGCCGAGATCACCATCGGAGGCGACCTGATCGTGCTGGCGACGCCCGAGATCGCCGGATTGCCGTATGTGGTCACCGGGCTGGTCGCGGCGGGCGGGCTGGCTGCCGCGCTGTCCACGGCCGACGGCCTGATGCTGACCATCGCCAACGCGCTGTCGCATGACGTGTACTACAAGATGATCGATCCGGCCGCGCCGCCGCCGCGCAGGCTGACCATCGCCAAGGGGCTGTTGCTGCTGGTCGCGTTCCTCGCGGCCTACGTCACGTCGCTGAAGCCCGGCGACATCCTGTTCATGGTCGGCGCGGCGTTCTCGCTGGCCGCGTCGGCGTTCTTCCCCGCGCTGGTGATGGGCGTGTTCTGGAAGCGCGCCAACAAGGCCGGCGCGATCGCCGGCATGCTGGGCGGCCTGGGCGTGTGCATGTACTACATGTACGCGACCTATCCGCTGTTCGGGATCAACGCGCCGCTGTGGTGGGACATCAACCCGATCTCCGCCGGGATATTCGGCATGCCGGTCGGCTTCGCCGTCGTGGTCATCGTCAGCCTGCTGACGGCCGCCCCCTCCGCCGAGACACAGGCGTTCGTCGACAGCATCCGCTACCCGGATCTGGAACGCGACACCGGGAGCAAGACGCTATGAGGCCGCGTCCCGGTCGCAGGGTGTTCTGCGCTAATATCCCTGCCTGATCATTCCGCTCCGTCCGCCATGTTCTCTGTCGAATTGTTCCTGGTCAGCACGCTGAAGGCGCTGGTCGAAATAGCCGCGATGGCGCTGGTCGCGCAGGGCGTGGTGGGCCTGATCTCGGGCGACGCGCGGCAACAGAATCTCATCTACCGGCTGTTCCGGGTGGTCACGGCGCCTGTCATCAGGCTGGTCCGGAAGCTGGCGCCGGGGTTCGTCGCCGATGCCCATCTGGGCTGGCTCGGCTTCTTGCTGTTGTCCGGGCTGTGGGTCGCGCTGGTGTTCGCGAAGGGCTATGTGTGCCACACCCGACACCTCGCTTGCGTGGCCGGCTGACCGTGGCGATCAAACCGCGCCCGCAGAAATCGGCTAAGCTGGGCGCATCCGCAATGCAGGAATAGACCCGATGACGAACCCGACCAATTCGCTGATCGCCGCCACCGCCGAACATCTGCGCCGGCATGCGCCGTTCGACCGGATGGAGCAACAGCACATGGAGTGGCTGGCGGCACGGTTGCGGGTGGGCTATTACGCGCAGGGCGATGTGCTGCTCTCCCCCCGGCAGGGCGAGGCGGACAGGCTGTTCATCATCAAGCAGGGCGTGGTGCAGGGCGAGCAGGGCGTGGTGCAGGCGCAGGACGATGCCGCGTGGCTGGAGCTGCACGAGGGCGAGTGTTTCCCGCTCGGTGCGTTGCTCGCGAGGCGGGCCGTCACCAGCACCTACCGCGCGCGTGCGGATGTGTTCTGTTATGAACTGGGCGCGGCCGACTTCCACCGGCTGATCGAGTTGAGCGCCGCGTTCCGCGACTTCTGCACACGCCGCATCGCGAACCTGCTCGAGCAATCCAAACAGGTCATCCAGGCGCAGTATTCGCAGTCCAGCGCCGAACAGCAGTCGATGTCCAGCCCGCTCGCCGAGATCGTGCGCCGCGCGCCCGTGACCTGCGCGCCCGGCACGCCGATACGCGAGGTGCTGCAGACCATGCAGGATCTCGGCATCGGCTCCATGATCGCGGTCGAAGACGGCAAGGCCGTCGGCATATTCACGCTGCACGACGTGCTGAGCCGCGTCGCGCTGCCGCAGGTCGATTTCGCGCAGCCCATCATCGGCATCATGAGTACCGACCTGGTCACGCTGCCGCCGCAAGCGCCCGCCTACGAGGCCGTGCTGGCGATGGTTCGGCGCGGTATCCGCCATATCCTGGTGAGTGATGACGACAGGCTGGTCGGGGTGGTCTCGGAGAAAGACCTGTTCACGCTGCAGCGTGTGGGGTTGCGTCAGGTCGGCACGGCGATACGCACGGCCGGCAGTCTGGAGAGTCTCGTGCGCTCGGCCCAGGACATCCGCCTGCTCGGGCAGAACATGCTGGCGCAGGGCGTCGGCGCCGAGCAGTTGACGCTGATACTCTCCACGCTCAATGACCTGCTGACGCAGCGCATCATCGAGCTGGAGCTGGCGCGCGCCCAGGTCGACGCCACCTGGAGCGAGATCGAGTTCTGCTGGCTGGCGCTGGGCAGCGAGGGACGTTACGAGCAGACGCTCAACACCGATCAGGATAACGGCATCATCTTCTCGCTGCCGCAGGGCCGGTCGGCGGATGAAGTCCGGCAGCAGCTGCTGCCGGTGGCGCAGCGCATCAACCTGGCGCTCGATGCCTGCGGTTTCCCGCTGTGCAAGGGCAACGTGATGGCCTCCAATCCGCACTGGTGCCTGAGCCTGGAAGAGTGGATGGACACCTTCGCGAACTGGATACATCGCGGCGACGCGCCGGTGCTGTTGAACGCCACGATCTTCTTCGATTTCCGCGCGTTGTTCGGCAGGCATGAACTGGCCGACGAGCTGCGCGACTGGCTGAATGCCAGGATCAAGGACAACCGCCTGTTCCTGAAACACATGGTGCAGAACGCGCTGGGCAACCGTCCGCCGCTCGGGCTGTTGCGCGACTTCGTGGTGGATGACGGCACGCTGGATCTCAAACTGAACGGCGTCGCACCGTTCGTCGATGCGGCGCGTATCTTCGCGCTCGCGGCCGCAAGTACGGAGACCGCCACGATACGCCGCCTGCGCGCGGCCTGCGAGGCATGGCAGATGGATGCCGCAGAGGTGGAAGGCTGGATCGCCGCGTTCCTGTACATCCAGTTGCTGCGGCTGCGGTTGCAGCATGAACAATGCAAAGCCGGCGATGCGCTGTCGAACCGCGTGAATCCCGACAGGCTCAACAGCCTGGACAGGCGGATACTGAAGGAGGCCTTCCGTCAGGCCAGGAAGCTGCAGTCGCTGCTGGAGAAATACTTCACGTTCTAGCCGCGACGGCGACCGGGTATTTGTCCGGCGATGCATCACAAGGCTTGGTTTTGCGCCATAAACCATTACACTCTCATCCTCGCGGGCGGAAGTCCGGCGAGGTTTTCCTGCCGTTACCGATCCACGTCCCCTATTTATCCAGAGGTTCACGATGTACCCAGTCCACGATGTTGATGCGATCCTGTTGCTTGCGCTGTCTCTTGCATCGAAACGGCGGCCGGCCGAGCTGGTCGAGATCATCGCCGCGGCCGACATGACCCAGGGCGCGATCCCTTCCGAAGCCAAATTGTCCGATTCGTTCTACCGGCTCTCCGCATATGGCCTGATATGCGAGCAGGATGGCGGCTACACGCTGTCGGCGGATGCGCAGCAGATGATGGCGGGGCAGCGCAAGAAGGCCGATACGCCGGAGCGCGTGTATGGCATCAAGGAATGTCTCGCCGATTACCACCTTCAGGGCGAACACACGGCTATTCAGGTGACGGAAGAACAGCTAGGCGCAGCCATACTCGCGCACCAGGCCACCAAAAGAAGCACAGGCAAGAACATGCTGGCGCCCAGACCCAAACCGCCAGAGGACGAGCGCAAACGTCCGGGGCAGTACAAGTCTTTTGCCACACGCAGACGCAAGGCCTGATGCTCATGACCGACACGAACTCATCCACCGCGCGTCCTTTCGGCGAACTGCCGCTGTCGCCCGCGATGCAGGCGACCTTGCAGCAGCTGGGCTACCTGGCGATGACGCCGATACAGGCGGCCAGCCTGCCGATCGCGCTGGCCGGGCATGATCTGATCGCGCAGGCCAAGACCGGCAGCGGCAAGACCGCGGCGTTCGCGCTGGCGCTGCTGACCAATCTGAACCCGCGCCGCTTTGCGGTGCAGACGATGGTGCTGTGCCCGACGCGCGAACTGGCCGATCAGGTGGCTCAGGAGATACGCCGCCTGGCGCGCGCCGCGGATAACATCAAGATCCTGACGCTGTGCGGCGGCAGCACGATGCGCCCGCAGATCGCCAGCCTGGAGCACGGTGCGCATATCGTGGTCGGCACGCCGGGGCGCATCATGGACCACCTCGATCGCGGCACGCTGGTGCTGGAGGCGCTGAATACCCTGGTGCTGGACGAGGCCGACCGCATGCTGGACATGGGCTTCTACGACCAGATCGCCTGGGTGGCCAGGCAGTGTCCGGCGAAACGCCAGACGCTGCTGTTCTCGGCGACCTATCCGGAAGGCATCGCGCAACTGGCGCGCCAGTTCATGCGCGATCCGCAGGAGGTGAAGCTGCAGGAACAGCATGAGGAGACCAAGATACGCCAGCGCTTCTACAAGGTGGAGAACGAGCAGCGTCTGCAGGCCGTCGGCATGCTGCTCAAACACTATCGTCCGGTCAGCACGCTGGCGTTCTGCAACACCAAGCAGCAATGCCGCTCGTTGCTGGAAGTGCTGCATGCGCAGGGCATCAAGGCGCTGACGCTGAACGGCGACATGGAACAGCGCGAACGCGACCAGGTGCTGATCCAGTTTGCGAACCGCAGTTGCTCGGTGCTGGTGGCGACCGACGTCGCCGCGCGCGGCCTGGACATCGCGCAGCTCGAGGCGGTCATCAACGTCGATGTCACGCCCGATCCGGAAGTCCATATCCACCGCATCGGACGCACCGGGCGCGCCGACCAGAACGGCTGGGCATTGAACCTGTGCGGCCCGAACGACCGGCACCGCATCGTCACGATCGCGCAGATGATGCGCATCGAGCCGGAGTGGCATGAACTCGGCGAATTGAAGGATGAAGACGATACGCCGCTGGTGCCGCCTATGGTGACGCTGCAGATACTCGGCGGACGCAAGGAGAAGATCCGGCCCGGCGACGTGCTGGGCGCGCTGACCGGGGACGTGGGCTACACCCGCGAGCAGGTCGGCAAGATCGCCGTGACCGATTTCTCGACCTATGTCGCCGTCGTGCGCGACATCGCCGCCGAGGCCGTGCGCAAACTATCGGCAGGCAAGGTCAAGGGCAAGACCGTGAAGGTGCGCGCGCTATAGGATGTTGGGGTTCACGCCGCACCGCAGCATTTCTTGAACTTCTTCCCGCTGCCGCAGGGGCAGGGGTCGTTCCGTCCGGTCTTGGGCTGGTCGCGCTGCAGGGTGGCGGTCACCATGCTCTCGACGGCATCGTGCCGGCAAGGTTGCCAGTATCGGTAGATCCAGGCCAGCGACGCGGGTATCGGCCTGGCCAGTTCCTCGCGCTGCACGGGAGTTTCGGTGAGCGCGGTTTCTTCCGCTGACAGATCGTCCGAGCCGAGCAGATAGATCGGCCTGAGCGCCTCCGCTCCACCGGGTGCGGCCAGCAGCGGTTGCCAATCCGTGCTGCACAGCGCGATGCCGCGCATGAACCCGCGTGCCCACATCTCCGGATCGATATATTCGCGCGTGTCGTTCTCGTAAACCAGGGTGTCAAAAATGGGCTTGTGCGCCTCGGGGTCGGCTTGCAGGCTTGCGGCGATGCCGTTCAGGTGGCGGATGATCAGGTCGACGATGCGCCGAGCCTGATCCATGGTTTCGAAGAAGGGTTCGTCATTCGCGGTCGGCCCCCACACGCCGGGCAGCCACTGGCTGGGTTTGAGCGCGGTCGGGCCGGTTGCGATGGCCGTCAGGTAACCATCCAGCGTATCCAGCTGCATCACTTCGTCCGAGGTGTTCTCGGACAGCAGGAAGCGGTCGAGCTCGTCCATTTCCTGTTCGGACGGCGCATTGAATGGAAGGGCGGATGTAGTCATGATGGGCGATCGCGTCGGGAAATGCATATCTTACCGGCTGCGGCTCGTTTTTTCTTAAAGAATGGGACCGGGTGGCCGATAATGCCGGGATGATCCGCCACCTTCAATCCGAGAATGCCTCGCTGCGTCAGCAGCTGGAAGCCTTGCTGCACGAGGCGCGGCGGAACGAAGACAAGATGCGCCGGTTCGATCAGCTCCAGCGCCAGCTGATCGGTGCGGACTCGTTGCTGGAACTGATTCCGTTGTTGCTCTCCGAGTACAAGCTGGCGTTCGGGGTGGAGTTCGTGGCCCTCGCGCTGCTCGATCGCGAATATGAGGTCACCCGGATACTGGAGAACGGGCTCGACGGCGCTGCGGCCTGCAGCGGACTCACGCTGCTCCAGTCATCCACGCCGCTTGACGCATTGTACGGCGGGAGACGCGATCCCTATCTGGGGGCCTTCGATGGCCTGCAGCACCAGGCGCTGTTCGATGCCCCGCCGGGAGCGATCGCATCGGTGGCGCTGCTGCCGCTGATGCGCCATGGTGCGTTGATCGGCAGCATCCATTTCGGCAGCGCCAATCCCGACCGTTATGTCGCGGGTTGCGGGACGGACTTCCTGGAGCGGCTGGCAGACATCATCGCCATCTGTCTGGAGAACACCCTCTCGCAGGAACGTCTGAAGCTGGTGGGGCTGACCGATGCGTTGACCGGCGTGCAGAACCGCCGCTACTTCGAGCACCGCTGCGAGGTGGAGATCAGCCAGGCCTGCCGATACCGGCATCCGCTGGCTTGCATGTTCCTCGATGTCGACATGTTCAAGCGCATCAATGACACATACGGCCATCAGACGGGCGATGAGGTGCTGAAGCGCGTGGCTGGCGTGATCCAGTCCCAGCTGCGCGTGGGCGATACGATCGCCCGTTACGGGGGCGAGGAATTCGTCGTGCTGCTGCCGCAAGCCGAGATGCATCATGTCCAGCAGATCGCCGAACGGATACGCGGCTACATCGAGGAATTGACCATACCGGCGCATTCCGGGGATTCGATCAGGCTCACGATCTCGATCGGGCTGTCCATGCTGGCCGCGGAAGAGCGTGGCGCGGAGCATCGTCAGCTGGCCGAGCGCATGATCGCCGCCGCGGACAGGGCGCTGTATCAGGCCAAGAACGGTGGCCGCAACCGGGTGGTATGCGATGGTGCTGCACCGATGCCGGCGGCGCGGAGCATGCCGGGCAGGTTGTTGCGTCCGTTCGCCGCGACGGCCCTGCAGACCATATCGGCCGCGGTGCTGAAAGTCCTGAAGCGAACCTGAGCGACTCTCCGGCATTGCACCCCCGATGACCTGGTTCAGCTGCCGTGATGGGGAAAGCGGATGCTGACCAGCGTACCTGCCCCCGTCTTGCCTTGCTCCAGCGTTATCGTCGCGCCGTGCCGTTTCGCCACCTCGGCGACGATGGCGAGTCCGAGCCCGCTGCCGCTCTGGCCGCTGCCGAGTATGCGGTAGAAGCGTTCGAACACGCGTTCGCGGTGTTGCGGCGGGATACCCGGGCCGTTGTCTTCCACTTGCAGCACGGCACCGCCGCGCTGGTAATCCACGCTGACCGTGATGTGGCCGCCCTCGGGCGTATAACGTATCGCGTTGTCGATCAGGTTGCCCAGCATCTCGATCAGGCTGTCCGCATCGCCGCGCACCGGCGCCTGCACCGGGATGCCTTCGAAGCCCAGGTCGATGTGCTTTTCCAGCGCCATCGCGACCCAGCGCACCGTGCCTTCCTGGGCCAGCTGGTTCAGGTCGAGCGGCGCGAAGCTGTCGGCACCCTGGCCTCCCGGCTCGTTGCGTGCCAGCGCCAGCAGCTGGTTCACCAGATGGGTGCTCTGCCGGGCGCTGGTCAGGATATGCTGCAGCGCCTGTTGTTTGCGTTCGGTCTCATGCTCGCGCAGCGCCAGCTCGGCCTGGGTCTTCAGGCCGGCGAACGGGGTGCGCAACTGGTGTGCGGCATCGGCGACGAAACGTTTCTGCGCCTGCATCACCAGCTTGAGGCGTTCCAGCAGGTCGTTCACCGCGGCGATCAACGGACGCACTTCCGCCGGCGCGCGGGTCTCATCCAGCCTCCCCAGATCGTCTCGTTGCCGCCGCGCGACTTCCTGGCGCAGGCGCTCCAGCGGATTCAGGCCGTGTTTCATCGCGTACCACACCGCGCCCACCGCGATCAGCAACAGCAGCAGCTGAGGGATCACGATGTTCGCGAGAATGCCGCGTATCAATGCCTGGCGCTGGTGGATGGTCTCAGACATGTGCAGCTGGTAGAGCCTCGCGCCGGGCGGGCCGGGATAGACCAGGCTGACCATGCGGGTCTTCTCGCCGTCATGCTCGCCGTTGCTGAACAGCGGCCCGGATTTTTTGCCGCGATAGGCCAGCGGACGCGATAGGTTGGCGTTGCCGACGATCTTCTTTCCGTCCTGGCCGCTCACGGTATAGAACACCCGGTCCGGCATGCCGAGCGTCTCGCCGTCCGGCAGGTTGGGCTTGAATGCCAGATTCTCCTGGCCGCTGCCCAGCTTCATCTGTTCCGCAACCGCGCGCGCGCGTTCCAGCAACACCAGGTCGTAGGGCTGGTTGGCGTAATTGAGCGTGGCGAAGTAGCCCGCGGTGGTGCTGACCAGCCACAGCACGAACAGCGGCGTCAGCAGCCAGTTCGTCAGGTGGTCGCGCAGCGAAGGGACATCGTCTTCCGTGTCAGTCATGTGGGGGCTAACCAGCCGCTTACCGGGAAACCTTGTCGATGACGTAGCCGAGGCCGCGTATCGTGCGTATGGTCACGCCGCCGGTCTCGATCTTCTTGCGCAGCCGGTGGATGTAGACCTCGATGGCATTGCCGCTGGCCTCTTCGGCATAGCAATACAGCCGTTCGATCAGCTGGTCCTTGCTGAATACCCAGCCGATGCGCGACATCAGCACTTCCAGCACGTTCATCTCGCGGGTGGTCAGTTCCAGCGGTTCGCCATCGATCGCGGCGCGGCGCCCGACACTGTCGAAGGTCAGCGCGCCGCAGCTGAACACCGGGTTCACGCCGCACTGGCCGCGCCTGAGCAGCGCGCGCACCCGGGCTTCCAGTTCCGGCAGGCTGAACGGCTTGACGAGATAGTCGTCTCCGCCCAGATCCAGTCCTTTGACCCGGTCTCCCACGCCGTCGCGGGCCGTGAGTATGATGACCGGCACCTGGTGGTTGCGTTCGCGCAGGTTGCGCAGCACGCTGAAGCCGTCCAGGCGCGGCAGTCCGAGGTCGAGTATCACCAGGTCGAAAGGCTGGTCGCCGCTGAGCATGCGGTCGGCATCCAGACCGTCGTGGGTGCAATCCACCGCATAGCCGGATTGGCGCATCGACTGGCACAGCCCGTCGGCCAGCACTTCATCATCTTCGGCGATCAGTATGCGCATGTGAAGGGAACCTGGGGTTTGTAAGTATTGCGTAAGAATCGGGCGGTAAGGTAGCGCAAGCCGGATGGGATCACAACCATCCGCCTTCATAAAAACCATTTTAATTGGAGGACATGAAATGTCAAAACCGCAAATGAATTGGGCCGCGATCGATGCCGATCCGCGTTTCCAGGCCTTGCATCATAAGAAGACCACCTTCCTGTGGGGGCTGATGATTTTCTCGACCATCTATTATTTCCTGCTGCCGATCGGCGCCGCCTATTTTCAGGAGTTGTTCAAGACCAAGGTGTGGGGCGTGGTGAATGTGGGCATCCTGTTCGCGTTGTCCGAGTTCGTCGTGGCCTGGACCATCGCGTTCGTGTACTCGAAGAAGGCCAACGCAGAATTCGATGCCATGGCGCAGGAAATCATCAACGACGCACACAAGATCGGAGCATGAGATGAGCAAGGCATATAGAAACTTTGCGCTGGCCGCCATTGCGTTGCTGGCCTGCACTACGGCCTATGCGGCAGGCGGCGCGGTGGCGGACGAGTACAAGTGGATGACCTTCGCGGTGTTCGGCGTGATCATCGCGATCACGATGGCCATCACGTTCTGGGCGGCGCGCAGCACGCATACGACTTCCGAGTTCTATGCGGCGGGCCGCTCGGTCAGCGGCATCCAGAACGGCTGGGCGATCGCGGGCGACTACCTGTCCGCCGCGTCCTTCCTCGGTATCGCGGGCCTGATTTCGCTGTACGGCTACGACGGCTTCATGTACTCGGTGGGCTGGCTGGTGGCTTACATCACCGTGCTGCTGGTGATCGCCGAGCCTTGCCGCAACATCGGCAAGTACACCATGGGCGACATCCTCGCGTTCCGTAACGACCCGAAGAAGACCAAGGTCGTGGCGGCGCTGTCCACCATCACCGTGTCTACCTTCTACCTGACCGCACAGATGGTCGGCGGCGGCGTGCTGATCAAGACGCTGATCGGTATCGACTACGAGATCTCCGTGATCGGCGTGGGCATCCTGATGCTGGCCTACGTGGTGTTCGGCGGCATGAAGGCCACGACCTGGGTGCAGATCACCAAGGCCGTGCTGCTGGTGATGGCCTCCATCCTGCTGGTGATGCTGGTGTGGATGCCTTACGGCTTCAGTCTGCCGGGTTACCTGCAGGCGGTGGTGGGCGATGCGAAGGTGCAGGCGCAGGTCGCCAAGTTGCTGGGCAATGCCGCTGCGACCATGACGCCGGAAGAGCTCGGTCAGCGTTTCCTTGAGCCCGGCCTGTTCCTGAAGAATCCGATCGACCAGATTTCGCTGGGCCTCGCGCTGGTGTTCGGCACCGCGGGTATGCCGCACATCCTGATGCGCTTCTTTACCGTTCCGACGGCACAGGCAGCGCGTCTGTCCGTGATCTGGGCGATGGGTATCATCGGCGGCTTCTACGTGCTGACGCTGTTCCTCGGCACCGGCGCCGCGATGCTGGTCGGCCCGGCGAAGATCGCTTCGATCGATGCGGGCGGCAACATGGCAGGTCCGCTGCTGGCGCAATTCCTGGGCGGCGGCGAGAACTCCATGCTCGGCAACTTCTTCCTGGCTTTCGTCGCGGCGGTGGCATTCGCCACGATCGTCGCGGTGGTGGCCGGTCTGGTCCTGGCATCCGCTTCCGCGATGGCGCATGACATCTATGTCGGCGTGATTCGCGGCGACAAGGCCACACCGCAGGAGCAGGTGGTTGCGGCGCGCGTGTCTTCCGTCATCGTGGGCGTGATCGCGATCACGGTCGGCATCCTGGCCAAGGGCCAGAACGTCGCGCATCTGGTGGCGCTGGCCTTCGCCGTGGCGGCTTCTTCCAACCTGCCGGCGGTGTTCCTGACGCTGTACTGGAAGCGCTGCAACACCACCGGCATCATCGCCGGTATGCTGGTCGGCTCGATCACCGCGATCGGCCTCGTGATGATCTCGCCGAACATGACCTACCCGCAAGCCGTGATCAAGGCCGCGAACAAGGTGCTGGACGGCGAGCCGGCCAGCCCGGCCAGGGAGGCGGTCGCTGCGCAACCCGGCAGCGGCGGCTTCATGTGCGAACTGTTCGCGCTGGACGGATGCAAGAAGGCCGAGCCTGCCAAGGCGGCGGAAGCAGCCAAGGATGCCAAACCCGGCACCCGCGAGAAGCTGGTGACGCTGCAAGCCAAGCTGGCTTTGACAGCCGACGAAGCCGAGAAGAAGAAAGTCCAGGAAGACCTGGCCAAGGTGCAGAAGGCGCATGACAAGGCCGAGGCGGATCTGAAGAAGGTGGAAGGCCAGACCACCAGCATCATGGGTCTGGAGAAGCCGTTCTTCCTGCTCAAGAACCCCGGTCTGATATCGATCCCGTTGGGTTTCCTGATGGTGATCCTGGGTTCGCTGTTCACCCGCGACAAGCGTGCCGAAGACATGTGGGACGAACTCTATGTGCGCCAGAACACCGGCATCAACGCGGAGGCCGCGACGGCTCACTGAGCGGTAGCGTGATCGTGCGAAGCTCCCCGGGGAAACCCGGGGAGCTTTTTTTATTTCATCAGGGCTTGCGTTGGCAGCGCGCCTGGTATGAAATCCGGACATTCGTATAACGGGGGATACCGGCGGTGAATTGGATAGCTGCGCTGCTTGGCCGGAACGTTGGGTTGACCGCGGAGCAGGCGTCGCGGCTCAAGGCCTGGCGGGATCTGCCCGATGTCGATACGGGCATGGGCTTCGATCGTTCGCGTGTCGTGGTCGTGGACGTGGAGACCAGCGGGCTGAGCCTGTCCAAAGACCGGCTGATCGCGATCGGCGCGGTGGCCGTGGTGGACGGCAGGGTGGCGCTGGACGACAGCTTCGAGGTGGTGCTGCAACAGCAGGCTGCCAGCAGCAGGGAAAACATCCTGATCCACGGGATAGGCGGGAGCGCGCAGGCCGCCGGCCAGCTGCCTGCGGACGCGCTGCTGGCCTTCCTCGAGTATCTGCGCAAAGACCCGCTGGTGGCGTTCCATGTCACCTTTGACGAGACCATGCTGCGGCGTGCGTTCAGGCAGTTCCTCGGTTTCGATTTCAAACATGACTGGCTGGATCTGGCCTATGCCGTGCCGGGCCTGCATCCGGAACAGGCGCAACACTGCCGCGCGCTGGACGACTGGCTGGCGCATTTCGACATCCGCAACTATGCGCGACACAATGCGCTGGCCGATGCGGTCAGCACCGCCCAGCTGTTCACGGTCGCAATCCGGCAGGCGCAGCGGCAGAACATCCTCGGTTATCAGGGGCTGCGGCGCATCGAGAAAGCGCAGCGCTGGGTGAACCGGGAAAGCTGAAGGCCGTTTGTTGCATGGACGGTATGGTCAAAAAACGCTATGCTGCGCGCCTTCATAGAACGCGCTCGTAGCTCAGCTGGATAGAGTATTGGTTTCCGAAGCCAAGGGTCGTGGGTTCGACTCCCGCCGAGCGCACCAAATATTCAAGGGGTCAGGCCGAAAGCCTGATCCCTTGTTCATTTCCTGTAACAAAAACCGTATCACTTCTGTGGGGGAGCGGGCAAATTGCTGCTTTTTGCCATGTTGTTTCTCCTTAACGGTTAGTCGATGGGTCGGGATCAATAGGCTCGGTCTTGCGCGTGCCGGGATCGTGTTTCTCCATCCAGGCTCAGACGTCCCGCACCGAACAGGGTGAATGCCAGCAGGCCGCCCGCCATTGCGAGATTCTTCATGAACATGATCTGTTGCATCGGGTCAGCTCCGGAGTGGAACAGTATGCCCGACACGATACAGAAGCCCGCAAGAAGGAATGCCACCAGACGGGTTTGAAAACCGAGCAGCAACGCAAGCCCGCCACCGATCTCCAGCGCGATCACCAGAGGCAGAAGCGCGCCGGGGGCGCCCACAGATGCCATATATGCTTGCGTTCCCGCGTAGCCGGCACCCAGCTTGCCGAACCCGGCAACGATGAAGATCGTCGAGGCCAGAAGCCGGGCAGAGATCGTCAGCGTCGCGTTGACTGCGGGTTGGGTGACCCATCTTGCGATGTTGCCGTTGAACTGTCTGAAAATATTTGTAGTGTTCATGTCGTGCTCCTTTGTGGTTTGAAGTAACGTGATTCAGGCAAAATGCCCATTGCGAAAATCATCCAGCGCCTGATGTATCTCTGCCTGGGTGTTCATCACGAACGGCCCGTATTGAGCGATGGCTTCATTGAGCGGCTTGCCTGCGACCAGGATCAGGCGCGCATCTTCCGGCGCCGTGACAGTCACGGCATCGGCTCCCGATGGGTTGCTCAAGATACCCATGCGTTGCGATTCCACTTGCACGCCACCGACTGTCACCGAACCGCGATAAACATAGATAAAGGCGTTATGTGAGGCTGGAAGCGCCGTGGAAAATTCAGCACCGGCAGGCATATGAATGTCGAGATACAACGGTTCGGTGGTCTCGCGTGTGACGACACCTGTCACGCCGTTACTGCTTCCCGCGATCACACGCACCGTCACGCCCTGCGGGGTGGCATATTCAGGGATCTCGGTGGCAGGGAAATCGCGATACCACGGCTCGCACATCTTGTGCTGCGAGGGCAGGTTGAGCCAAAGCTGGAAGCCTTCCATCACGCCATTTTCCTGCTCAGGAATCTCGGAGTGGATCACGCCGCGTCCGGCGGTCATCCACTGCACGCCGCCGTTTTCCAGCAGCCCTTCGTGTCCTGCGCTGTCGCGATGCCGCATGCGGCCGGACAGCATGTAGGTCACGGTCTCGAAGCCGCGATGCGGGTGGTCCGGGAATCCCGCGATGTAGTCGTTCGGGTCGTCGCTGCCGAAGGCGTCCAGCATCAGGAACGGGTCGAGGCGGCGTTGCAGCTTGCCCGTGAGTACGCGGGTGAGCCGTACACCGGCCCCGTCAAAGGTTGCGACACCTTCGATGATGCGTTCGATGCCGCGCGGCTGGTGCAGGGGTGCTTGAGTGTCGGTATGCATGGTCATGGTCTCCATTGCGAGAAAGTGATTGCATGATAGGCGTCTCGAAATGATGGATAAAGCCTGGTTGGCGAGATACAATGTTCCGAAAATGGAACAAAAAAACATCTCTGCCGACGATTACATCCTGTTCGCCGCCATCGTCGAGCGGGAGAGCATGGTTCGCGCCGCCGAACATCTCGGCATGCCCAAGGCCACCGTCTCCCGGCGCTTGACGAATCTGGAGGCGGCGTTGGGGCAACGGCTGCTGTTGCGTACCACGCGCCGTTTGACGCTCACCGAATTCGGACAGGAGTTCCTCGATCATTGCCGTCGCGTTGCAGAAGAAGTCGCGACCACGGAAGATTTCGTGCGCAGCCAGGAAGTCCAGCCACGAGGACGTTTGCGGGTCTCGATGCCCGGAGATTATGCCAGGCAGAATTTTTCGCGGGCCATCGCCACCTTCATCGACATGTATCCGGAGGTTCAGCTCGATCTCGATCTGACTTCACGGCGTGTCGATCTGATCGGCGAACGCTTCGACTTGGCGATACGCATGGGGGCTTTGGAAAACGATGCGACCCTGGTCGCGCGCAAGATAGACGAACTGAGCTTCGGCCTTTACGCCAGCCCCATCTATCTCGCGCTTCATCATGAGCCGAAGCATCCGGACGATCTGGAGCATCATGCCGCAGTTCGCTTGCTGTCCGGGCGCGGCAGCGCAGTGCCGTGGAAACTGATGCGTGGCAAGGCCGTCTGGGAAGGGGTTCCGCCTGGGCGTCTCGCGCTGAATTCACCCGACGTGATACAGCAACTGCTGCTGGATGGTGCGGGCATCGGCGCGTTACCCGACCGCTTCGTGACAGAAGACGTACGCCTCAAGCGTCTGGTGAGAGTCTTGCCGGAATGGCGTCTGCCCCCCGTACCCGCCTGGGCGGTGATGCCGATGCGCCGCTATCTGCCGGCCAAGACGCGCGCATTGCTTGCGCATCTTGAGCAGTTCATGGAGAAGAGTTGAGGGTGATATAAAAACGGCTATGTGTTGCGCATAACGCAACTTGTCAGAAACAGGCAATCTCCTTTGTGCCACAAGACGAGTCTCATAATCGTTACTGCATGCCAGAGAATGGATGGTCATGGCAGAGAAATCATCTTTTCTTCGTTTCCACATTCATGGCGCCGGCGTTTCGGGCAATGCGTCTTTCCAGTGTTGCGGTGTGCAAAGCGGCCATTTGGTGTTGGGCGCATAGAACAATGCGGCGTGCGTCCTGGAAAGGAAGTAGAGCGAGGGTTGCTGAACTACCTGGATGATGCCATCAGAGACGTAATATTCGACCAGGTGAGTCGGGTAGGCCATCACCATTCCGCCGCTGACGAAGGTGACATCTTCCGGTTTTGCCACTCCGGCTACGCGGGATTCGGTCATGCCGGGTCTGATGAGATTCAATCCGTTTTCCGCGTTATCGAACTGGCCGCTCGCTTCCATGTCGCTCTTCGCATTTCCCAGTGAATTGAGAATCCCGAGCGGGTTAGTGCCTATGCCCCAGAAGGACTTTACCTGTTTCAGGATCGGGTTTTCCGCGACCTCTTTGATGCTTTTAGCCGTCGATTTTCCGGAGAACTCGAGTTTTACTGAGGTCGCGGGCTTGCTGTTGGCGAGGAGGCTGGCTGCCCATTCCGCCGCTTTCTGCGCCCAGTGCCTGGTTGCGGAAGTCATATAGCCGCGGCAGCTGTAAAAGGCCTGGGCATGGTGGTGTGTAAGCGTTCCATACAGTCTGTGATCGACAAACACAAGCGCGCCTATATCCGTGTCGGTAAAGGCGACATATGAGATTAACCGCCCCTGGGGATCGATCATCTCGAAGTTCTCCATGGCTGATTCAGTCGGTATGGAGTCAAGGACTTTGTGCCCGTTGCTGCTCAAGTCCACCGTCAGGCTGATCGCATTGAAACCGCGTTCGGGCTTGCTCAATTTGGAGGCGGTGGCACAACCCAGCAGCATGATGGAAACTATCCCGACGAGTAATCTCACACGCATGGCATACACCTGCCTTTCCCATCAGGGTTGGCTGTTTTTGAATATACCGTTGGAATGTTGCTGAACATCATTGCTCGTCCATGCCCCCAATTCTTGATGCCATTATAGTCAAAACAAACGGATATGCCCCGGGATGGTCGCCGTTCATCCGGAAATCCGACCGTTCATCCCGTCGAAGCCGACCCCTTGTCCGGGAGCCCGGCTATTCGTCCAATAGGAGTTGCTGCTGGCGGGGGGCTCTCGATAAGCTGCATTCGCGTGGTGAACCGCCGCTCCGGTGTTCGAAGCCATGGGAAGGAGAGCAATATGTACAGCCTCATTTCTGATTACCGTTTCATTCAGGCGCTGAAGCTTCGTGTCTGCTCGGCTTTGATGTTCGTTGGATTGACCGTGGCGGCGCAAGCGGCGCAGTCTGAAGAAAATTCGGCTGCATCCGACCTGGACATCTGGACGGTCCAGCCCATGCGGACGGACGCTGATCCGCTGCTTCCCTACCAGTTTGGTGCGAGCGTTGCGCTTACGCGTTCGCCGGATGCGATTCCCGCCGGATTGGGGGCGATCAGCCCTTCGCCATCGTTTCCCGTTACCGGACTGCAGCCGGAGCGCGTCGCTCAGGCATATCCTCAACAGGCCAATGACGGCGAACGCGTTTCGTTAAAGCGTCTGTTGCGCGTAGAGGTTACCGTGGAGCAGGTCAGCATCGCATTCCGCCCGCAGTCGGTATTGTTCGAGCGGGAGGGGCTTAAGGTCACATTCCGCCCGCGTTCGGCATTGATCGAAGGCGAGCAATTCAAGGCTATGCTTCAGCCACATTCGGCCTCGTTGCTGTGGTGCAAGGCATTCTGAAATATTCCCTGCGATGAGCGGTCCGTCTCAGCGCAGGATTTCTGATCGCCACACTTACGCGTCGTTCTAAAGCCCCTATTCCCCATGTGTGTGAGGTCTGATCGCCGATAAAATCGGGCCATGCTCATACCAGCTGGTTTAGAATCGGGTCTTCAGTTTTATCCGATCCAGGAGTGAGTGATGAGTTTTAGCGAAGCCGATGTGCAAGGCGCATTGAAGAATCTGATCGACCCGAACACCCATAAAGATTTTGTCAGCGGCAGGTCGGTGAAGAACGTCAAGGTGGCAGGCAGCGATGTGTCGCTGGATATCCTGCTCGGCTATCCGGCAAAGAGCGTGTGGGAGGACATCCGGGCGATGGTCGAGGCGCACCTCAAAGGCGCCTTGCCGGGCGTGGCGGATATCAGCGTGAACGTGTCCAGCAAGGTTGTGCCGCATGCGGTGCAGCGCGGCGTGCCGCTGGTGGAAGGCGTGAAGAACATTATTGCGGTCGCCTCGGGCAAGGGCGGCGTGGGCAAGTCCACGACCGCAGTGAACCTTGCGTTGGCGCTGGCCGCCGAGGGCGCGCGCGTCGGCGTGCTGGATGCCGACATCTACGGCCCTTCGCAGCCGACCATGCTGGGCATCAGCGGCCAGCCGAAATCGCGCGACGGCAAGTCCATCGAGCCGATGAGCAACTACGGTCTGCAGTCGATGTCTATCGGCTACATGATCCAGGGCGACGATGCGCCGATGATCTGGCGCGGTCCGATGGCGACGCAGGCGCTCGACCAGTTGTTGCGTCAGACGCATTGGGACAATCTGGACTATCTGGTGGTGGACTTGCCGCCGGGCACCGGCGACATCCAGCTGTCGCTGGCGCAGAAAGTGCCGGTGACCGGTGCGGTGATCGTCACCACGCCGCAGGACATCGCGCTGCTGGATGCGCGCAAGGGGCTCAAGATGTTCGAGAAGGTCGGCATCAAGATCGTCGGCATCGTCGAGAACATGAGCACCCACATCTGCTCCAAGTGCGGTCACGAAGAGCATATCTTTGGCGCGGGCGGCGGCGAGAAGATGTGTGCGGACTACAGCGTGGAATTCCTCGGCAGCCTGCCGCTGGACATCCGCATCCGCGAACAGGCGGACTCGGGCAAGCCGACCGTGGTGGCCGATCCGGATGGCGACATCGCGAAGGTTTACAAGACCATCGCGCGCCGCATCGCGGTGAAGGTCGCCGAGATGGCGCAGGATCACAGTGCCGTGTTTCCGAAGATCGTCGTGCAGAACACCTGACGGGGCGGGGCGCTTCGGTCGACAGAGGCGTCCTCTAAAACAAGGAGTCGAATTGTGACGGCGCCAGGGTTATACTCCCCGCTCAGCATCTGCCGTCATCGATAGCCGATACGCCGTTTTTGTCACCGATCCATAAATGATGACCAGCACACAAAAATCATCCCTGGCCGGGCTCGAGCCGATAGGCGCCAAGTCGCACACTGCACGACAGGTCGCGGCCATGCTCGACGACGCGCTGATGTTCAAGGGGTTTGATTGGGCGCATCTCGAGGCCCTGTCCGGGTATATCCAGCTGTATCGCGCATTGCCCGGTGTCGAGCTGTTTCACGAGGGTGATCAGGGCGACTTCATGTGCATCGTGCTGGAAGGCAAGCTGGAGATCCACAAGGAAGACAAGGCCGGCATAGACAAGACCGTTGTCTCGGTGCAGGCCGGGCGCGGTCTGGGCGAGATGTCGATGGTGGACGGAGAGCCGCGATCCGCGACGGTGATCGTCGTCGAGCCTGCAGTGCTGGCGGTGTTGACGCAAGAGAGTTTTGCGCTGATCACCCGCGACAAACCCGCGCTGGCCGTAAAGATTCTGTCCAAGATCGCGCAATTGCTCAGCCAGCGACTGCGTTATACCAGCGGTGTGCTGGTCGATTACCTGGGGAAATAGCTCCCCCGTCTGGTCGCACCCATGCGCGGTCAGCAGGTGTCTGTGCGGTATCTCCCTTTATTCGTGGCGCAAGAATCAGTTTTCGGGCTGTGCTATGCTCAGCCGAGGTTCGTTCGATGGTATTTTCAATGAAGTTCTGGAGTGTTGTGTTGTGCTGCCTGGCCGCTCTGGCAGGGCAGCAAGCGGGGGCGGCGTCGCAGGCGGTCGATGCCGATTTTCTCGGCGCGCGGGATGCGTTTCGCGCGGGCAATGCTGCCCGGCTGGAGAGTTATGCGCGGCGCCTCAAGCACACGCCGCTGGAAGTCTATGTCGCCTATTACCAGTTGAAGCTGCGTCTGGAGGATGCCGATCCGGCCGTCGTCAAGGCGTATCTGGCGCGTCCAGAAGATACGCCGCTGATCGACCGGATGCGCGGCGAGTGGCTCAAGGTGCTGGGCAACAAGAAGCAATGGGAGCAGTTCGACAGCGAGTATCCGCGCCTGCTCAACGAGGATGCCGAGCTGAACTGCTATGCGCTGCAGTCGCGCCTGCGTAGCCAGCAGGAGGCCGCATTGCGCGAGGCACGCAATCTCTGGTTCACCGGCAAGGGGCAGCCGGAGAGCTGCGGCCAGTTGTTCGAGGCGGCGGTGTCGGCCGGTATCATCGGCGAGCAGGATGTCTGGCAGCGTTTGCACCTGGCGCTGGAGGCGGGCAATGTGTCGCTGGCCAAGCAACTGGCCGAGCGCCTGACGGGCAAGCTGGCGATCGCGCCGGCGGCGCTGGATGCGGCCGCATCCGATGCGGATCGCTACCTGGAACATGTGCAGCTGGCCAAGGCGGGCGACGGCACGCGAGCCGTCGCGTTGTTCGCATTGCAGCGCCTGGCGAAACAGTCCCCCGATCTGGCGGCGGCACGCTGGGAAAAGATCGCGACGCATTTCTCGGGCATGGAGCAGCACTATTTCTACGGATGGCTAGGTTACGAGGCGGCGCGCAAGCTGGATGGGCGCGCATTGCAATGGTTCAAGGCGGCAGCGGCACAGCCGTTGAACGAGCAGCAACTGGCATGGCGAGTGCGTGCGGCATTGCGCGCGCAGGACTGGATCGAAGTGCTGGCCGGCATCAACGCGATGGGCGAACAACAGCAGCGCGATGCGGCCTGGCGTTACTGGAAGGCGCGCGCATTGCAGGCATCGGGCAAGCAGTCCGATGCGGCGAAGCTGTTCGCGCCGCTGAGTGCCGAGTACAGCTTCTACGGGCAGCTGGCGGGCGAGGAGTCGCAGGCCGTGGTTGCGCCAGCCACGGCCAGGTACCAGCCCGGCAAACAGGATATCGCCGCCGTTGCGGAATTGCCCGGCGTGCAGCGCACACTGGCGTTGTACCGCATGGATATGCGCGCCGATGCGGCCAAGGAGTGGAGCTGGACGCTGCGCAATTTCAACGACCAGGAATTGCTGGTTGCGGCGGAGATCGCGCGGCGCAACGAATTGTACGACCGCGCGATCAACGCGGCGGACCGAACCGTGAACCTGCATGACTTCAGCCTGCGATATCTGGCGCCCTACCGCGATGCATTGCAGGCGCATATCCGCGAGAACGGCCTCGAAGAGGCGTGGGTCTACGGCCTGATGCGCCAGGAGAGCCGTTTCGTGACGGCCGCAAAGTCCGATGTGGGGGCGGCGGGGCTGATGCAGATCATGCCGACCACGGCACGCTGGGTGGCGAAGAAGCTGGGGCTGAAGAGCTACCGCGACGCGCTGATCCACCAGCTCGACACCAATCTGCGCCTCGGCACGTATTACATGAAGACGGTATTGTCGTGGTTCGACGGCAGTCCGGTACTGGCCTCGGCCGCCTACAATGCGGGGCCGGGCCGTGCGCGGCAGTGGCGTGCCGACAAGCCTCTGGAGGGCGCGGTCTATGCCGAGACCATCCCGTTCGACGAGACGCGCGACTATGTGAAAAAGGTGATGAGCAATACCGTGTATTACTCCAGGCAATTTGGTGCGCAGCCGCGTTCGCTCAAGCAGCGCATGGGTGTGATCGCGGGCAAGACGGCGGACAACCAGCAGCCTATTCCGGACGAGAAGTGAGTGCCGACATGAACAGTACAGCCCGGATATATTGCGTAGGCGGTGCGGTGCGCGACCGGCTGCTCGGTCTGCCGGTGCAGGACCACGACTGGGTGGTGGTCGGCGGCACGCCGGAAGCGATGGTGGCGCAGGGTTTTCAGCCGGTCGGCAAGGATTTTCCGGTGTTCCTGCATCCGCAGACCCATGAGGAATATGCGCTGGCGCGCACCGAGCGCAAGACCGCGCGCGGCTACAAGGGCTTCGCGGTGTATGCCGCGCCGGATGTGACGCTGGAGCAGGATCTTCTGCGGCGCGATTTCACGATCAATGCGATCGCCGAGGACGCCGACGGCAAGCTGATCGACCCGCACAACGGCATCGCCGATCTGCGTGCCGGCGTCCTGCGCCATGTCGGCGATGCGTTCGGCGAAGACCCGGTGCGCATCCTGCGCGGGGCCCGGTTTGCGGCGCGCTTCGGTTTCACGATAGCGCCCGAGACGCTGGCGCTGATGCGCGACATGGTGGACAACGGCGAAGTGGATGCGCTGGTGGCGGAACGCGTCTGGCAGGAACTGGCGCGCGGCCTCATGGAGAATAAGCCGTCGCGTTTTTTCGAGACGCTGCGCAGTTGCGGTGCACTGGCGAAAATCATCCCGGAGCTGGATGCGCTGTTCGGCATACCGCAGCCGGCGCAACACCATCCGGAGATCGATTGCGGCATCCACACCATGCTGGTGGTAGACGATGCGGCACGGCACGACTATCCGCTGGAGGTGCGCTTCGCCGCACTGATGCATGATCTGGGCAAGGCCACCACGCCGAAGGAGATACTGCCGCGCCATATCGGCCATGAGTTGCGCGGCGTGGAACTGGTGAAGCGGCTCGCACAGCGCCTGCGCGTGTCGGGAGAGTGCAGCGATCTGGCGTTGCTGGCGGCGCGTTATCACGGCGATATCCACCGTGCGTTCGAAATGCGCGCGGATACCATCATCAGGCTGTTCCAGTCGGCGGATGCCTGGCGCAGGCCGGAGCGTTTTGCGCAGTTGCTGCAGGCCTGTGCCTCGGATGCGCGCGGCCGCACCGGGCGCGAACAGGATGCCTACCCTCAGGCGGATTACCTGCTGCGGCTGCTGGCGGCCGCACGTGCGGTGGATGGCGGCGAGATTGCCAGCCGCTGCGCCGAAAGCAGTACAATTGCCGCCGCAGTGCAACGCGCACGGATATCAGCGATAGAAAACTTGGTAGAGAAACAACGAAAGGAGCAGCAATGAGTAGATGGATTTTGGGTATGCTGGTCGTCGCGATGCCGTGCATCGCGTTGGCGGCCGGCAAGCAGAGCGATGCGGCAAGCAATAAAGCCAAGTTCGACCAGATGTTCAAGGCGGTCGATGAGAACGGCGACGGCGCGATCTCCAGGTCGGAGGCCGAGCTGAAGGCTCCGGCGATGGCCGAGCATTTCGATAGGATAGACGCCAATCACGATGGCGGGCTGAGCAAGGCCGAGATCAGAACCTTCACGGCGATGCTGGACAAGAAGCGGCGTGAGTTCAGTCAGCAACTGGAGAATGCCGACAAGGATCAGAACGGCATGTTGTCGCGCGAAGAAGCCAAGGCTCTGCCAAAACTGAGCGAAAACTTTGACGAGATAGACAGCAATCTCGACGGCAACCTGGTCATGAAGGAAATCTCCGATTATTTGCGCACCAAGGTCAGCGGGGGCGCTGCTGCGGCTTCGACTCCGGCAGTGGCTGCTGTGCCAGCCCCGGCCGCCGCGCAATAGTCACAGGCTGCGCGTCATGTCGCCACGGGCGAACCCGGATAACGGGTTCGCCATTTTTTTGCCCAATGCGATCACCTTGAACAGCTCGCCCATCTCCGCCGGGCTGGTGAGTTTCTGCAGTTGCGCGGACAGCGGCAGGTAGTCGCGCAGGTTCTCCGGCGAGCTGTCTTTGAGCAGGTCGGTGATGCCGCAATTGATCAGGAAGAACGCCTGCGAGGTGTAGCCCAGCAGCTCCAGCCCGGTGTCGATGCCGCATTCCGCGATGTCGGTGAAGTTCACATGCGCGGTGATGTCCTGCAGGCCGGGCAGATAGAACGCATCGTCATGCGCATGGTGGCGGTAATGGCACATCAGCGTGCCGGCGCTGCGCTGCGGATGGTAATACTCGCGCGCACCGAAGCCGTAATCGATGAACAGCATCGCTCCCTGATCCAGCCGCTGCGCGAGACTGTTGATCAGGCCGCGCGCGGCGAGGCATATCTCGCTGACATAGTCGTCCGGCACGCTGATCTGTTGCGCGGCATGCAGCAGGGCGGGATCGGTGATCGTGCGTTCCTGCCAGACGAAGCCGTGGTCATGCACGGACACGCCGCGCTCGGTCGGCGCGCTGTCGCGCCAGTGCACCAGATGCACCGGCAGCGCGTCCAGCACCTCGTTGGCGACGATAGCGCCGCTGAATTGTTCAGGCAGTTCGTCCAGCCAGCGCAAGCGATCCGTCAGGTGCGGCAGGCGTTCGCGCAACAGCGCCTGCTGGCGTGCGCGCAAGTCGGCGCTCACCTCGAGGATCGCATAGCTGTCCGGCAGGCTGCCGAGCCGCTCCAGTTCGGCGAGCATGTCCGCCGCTAGTCTGCCGCTGCCCGCGCCCAGCTCCAGCATATGAGGCGTGCTGGATGCCATGATTTCCGCAGCTTGCCGCGCCAGGGTGCGTCCGAACAGCGAAGAGAGTTCCGGCGCGGTGATGAAGTCGCCCGCCTCGCCGAACTTGTGCGCGCCCGCCGTGTAATAGCCCAGCCCCGGCGCGTACAGCGCGAGCTCCATGTAGCGCGCAAAGGGTATCCAGCCGTCATGTGCGGCGATGTCGAGCCGGATGGATTCGGCCAGGCGCGCGCTGTGTTCTGCGGCTGCTGGGCTTGGGGCGGGCAAGGAGCTGGCGGGGCGGGTAGGCATGGTCGGGTATAATCGAAAAATTGTGCAAGTTTAGTGGAGCGGGCGATGCAAGGCAAAGCGGTATTGGTGACGGGAGGCGCGAAGCGGGTCGGTGCGGCGATCTGCCGTCGCCTGCATGCGGCGGGTGCTCAGCTTGCCGTACATTACCGTAGTTCCTCAGCCGAGGCATCGGCGTTGTGCGACGAGTTGAACGCGTTGCGCCCGGGCAGTGCCGTGGCGTGCCAGGCGGACCTGCTCGATCCGGCGGCGTTGCCGGAACTGGTTCACAAGGCCATCAAAAAGTTCGGCAGGCTGGACGCGCTGGTCAACAACGCGTCGAGTTTTTACGCCACGCCGCTGGACGGGGTGGATGAGCAGCAGTGGCAGGATCTGCTGGGCACCAATCTGCGCGCGCCGTTGTTCCTGGCGCAGGCGGCAGCGGACGAATTGCGCCGCCGCCATGGCTGCATCGTGAACATCGCGGACATCCACGCGGAACGCCCGATGCACGGGCATCTGCTGTATAGCGTGGCCAAGGCCGGGCTGGTCGCGCTGACCCGCGGGCTGGCGCAGGAAATGGCGCCGCAGGTGCGCGTGAATGCGGTCGCGCCGGGCGTGATCCTGTGGCCCGAGAGCGAGGCGTGGCAGGACGAAAACGATAGGCGCAAAATCGTCGCGCACACGCTGCTCAAACGCGAGGGCGAACCGGACGATATCGCCAGGACAGTGGCTTTCCTGATTCAGGATGCGCCCTATGTCACCGGACAGATCATTACCGTCGATGGCGGTAGAAGCATCAATATTTAACTGGAAATTTCTATGAACGCAGTCGCACAACCTATCCATTTCGAATCGCGCTCCACCAACTTCAATCGCCTGAAGGGGCGGCTGGAGCATCAGGTTGGCAAGGCCATCGCCGACTTCAACATGATCGAGGAGGGCGACAGCGTGATGGTGTGCCTGAGCGGCGGCAAGGATTCCTACACGCTGTTGGACGTCCTGCTGACGCTGCGCAAGCGCGCGCCTATCGATTTCCGCATCGTAGCGATGAACCTCGACCAGAAGCAGCCCGGCTTTCCGGCCGATGTGCTGCCGAATTACCTGAAGTCGCAGGGCATCGAATATCACATCGAGACGCAGGACACCTACTCCATCGTCAAGGAGAAGATCCCCGAGGGCAAGACCACCTGCTCACTATGTTCGCGGCTGCGCCGCGGCATCATCTACAAGGTGGCGGGCGAGCTGGGTGCGAACAAGATCGCGCTGGGGCATCACCGCGACGACATGATAGAGACGCTGTTCCTGAACATGTTCTTCGGTGGCAAGCTGAAGGCGATGCCGCCCAAGCTGGTGACCGACAAGGGCGACCATGTCGTGATCCGTCCGCTGGCCTATTGCGCCGAGAAGGATATCGCCCGCTACGCGCGCGGCATGGAGTTCCCTATCATCCCGTGCAACCTGTGCGGCTCGCAGGAAAACCTGCAGCGACAGAACATCAAGACCATGCTGACCAATTGGGAGCGCGAGTACCCGGGCCGCAGCCAGACCATCTTCACCGCGATGCAGAACGTCAAACCCTCACACCTGCTGGACGGCAGCCTGTTCGACTTCAGGAACATCCAGCTGGGTGCGGCAGTGGAAGAAGGGGATGTGGCGTTCGACTAGCCGCGCCTCTCGCGCATGAATAGATCCGGGCACGATAAATCGCGCCCCTGCGTCATTTCACCGCAACCTTGAATATCACCTTGCGAATGTTTCCGTCGCTGACTAGGGGCGCATGCGTGTCCTCCGGGAAGAAGATGCAGAATGCGCCGGGCGGCGTAGCGATCCATGTACTTGGCGCATCGTGGAAAAACTGGATGTCTTCCCTGTAGTCGGCTACCGGATCGCGGCAATCTGCCAGCGGCTTCCAGCCCATTTCGTCCACCCCTTCCAGCACCAGCTGGATGTCGATGTAACGCCGGTGACACTCCAGCTTGGCCGCCGCACGCGTGCGTCCCGGTACCTGTTCGACGATCGCGATCAGATCCTCGCCGACGATGGGGTAACGCCCCGGTGCGAGCGTCAGCAGGTCGGTGTCGCGTATGTATTCGAACGCACGCGGGAACAGCGGATGCAACGCGGCATAACGGTCGGATTGGGCGAGAGTGGCAAAGATCATGGGTGTGTTCCGGTGTGCGAAAAAGTTATTTTCGGATAGGGAGCATTCGGGTCAGCGTGTCGTCGCGCAGGATGTAGTGGTGATACAGGGCCGCCGCCGCATGCAGGCCGATCAGGTAATACCCGGCCGTGCCGCCGAGCTCATGTATCTCCTTGAGCTGCGTCGCGAGTTCCTTGCTTTCGCCGACCAGCGCGGGCAGCTCCAGCCCGAAGAACGGGATAGGCTTACCGGTCGCGCTGAGCAGCAGCCAGCCCGTCATCGGCATGCCTATCATCAGCGCATACAGCGCCAGATGCAGCAGCTTGGCGGATAACTGCTGCCAGCCCGGCGGTTCCGGCCGGATGTCGGGCGTGGGACCGGATAGACGCGCAGCCAGCCGCAGCCAGATCAGCGCGAACACCAGCATGCCGAGCATGAAGTGCCAGGTCTTCAATCCCTCGCGAATATCGCTCCCTTTGGGGTAGAACACCCGCAGCTCGATGCAGGCATACAGCGCGATGAACAGTAGCAGCATCAGCCAGTGGATGGCTATGGAGAGCGAGCCGTAGCGGCTCGTAGTGTTTTTCCAGTTCATCATTCTTCTCCTCCTTGAAAAGATCGGGTGGGCGGCCGTACTTAAATGAACCTCGCCACCATACCCTTGGCAAACTTGCCCTGCAACGGGATATGCACGCGATGGCCGCTGCCCGGTGCGACGCTGAGCGGGCTGCCCGTGAGGCTGCGCATTTCGTTCAACATGACGATCTGGTTGCCGGAAGGGTGGATGATCTCGAGCTTGTCGCCGACCTGGAAGCGGTTCTTCACATCGATCTCGGCCATGCCGTTCGCGCAACTCACGATGTCGCCGACATATTGCTGGCGGAAGCTCTCGGAGTGGCCGCGCATGTAGTTCTGCTGTTCGTGGGTGTGGTGGCGTTCGTAAAAGCCGTCGGTGTAGCCGCGGTTCGCTAGCGCATCCAGCGCGCCCAGCAGTTCCAGGTTGAAGGGCCGGCCTTTGACGGCGTCATCGATCGCCTGGCGATACACCTGTGCGGTGCGCGCGACGTAGTAGATCGACTTGGTGCGGCCTTCGACCTTCAGCGAATCGATGCCGATCTTGACCAGTCGTTCGACATGCTCGACCGCGCGCAGGTCCTTGGAATTCATGATGTAGGTGCCGTGTTCGTCTTCCAGCACCGGCATCAGTTCGCCGGGATGATCCTGGCGCGAGATGACGTACACCTTGTCCGCCAGCGGGTGGCGCGGCTGCGCGCCGCAGTCGGACAGCGGACTTTCCTTCAAGGCTTTGTCGAAATCGAAGTCGATCTTCTCGATATGTCCCGTGCCATCTTCGGCGGCATTCTCCACCTTGTAGTCCCAGCGGCAGGAGTTGGTGCAGGTGCCCTGGTTCGCGTCGCGGTGGTTGAAGTAGCCGGACAGCAGGCAGCGCCCGGAATAGGCGATGCACAGCGCGCCGTGGATGAACACTTCCAGTTCGATGTCAGGGCATTGCTGGCGTATCTCTTCGATCTCATCCAGCGACAGTTCGCGCGACAAAATCACGCGCGTGAGACCCAGCGATTTCCAGAACTTCACTGCCGCATAGTTGACGGTGTTGGCCTGTACCGACAGATGCACGTCCACTTCGGGCCAGCGTTCGCGCACCATCGCGATGAGTCCGGGGTCGGCCATGATCAGCGCATCGGGTTTCATCGCGATGACCGGCTCCATGTCGGTCATGTAGGTCTTCACCTTGGCGTTGTGCGGCATCAGGTTGCTGGCGACGAACAGTTTCTTGCCCAGCGCATGCGCCTCCTGGATGCCTATCTGCAACTCTTCCAGCTTGAACTCGTTGTTGCGCGCACGCAGGGAGTAACGCGGCTGCCCGGCGTACACCGCGTCCGCGCCGAACGCGTAGGCGGTGCGCATCTTTTCCAGCGTGCCTGCCGGCAGCAATAACTCCGGTGTGCGCATCATAGTCCCAGCCGTTTCCAGATCGCCAGCGACGGCGCGGCCTGGTTCAGGGTGTAGAAATGCAGCCCGGGCGCGCCGCCCGCCAGCAGGCGTTCGCACAGCGCGGTGACCACGTCTTCGCCGAATTCCTGGATCGAATCGGTGTCGTCGCCATAGCCTTCCAGCGTTTTGCGTATCCAGCGCGGGATCTCCGCGCCGCAGGAATCGGAGAAGCGCGCCAGCTGCGAGAATTTCACGATAGGCATGATGCCCGGTACGATGGGCAGCGTGACGCCCAGCTTGCGGCATTTGTCGACGAAATAGAAATAGCTGTCGGCGTTGTAGAAGTACTGGGTGATTGCGGAATCGGCCCCGCACGAGACCTTGTGCTTAAAGTTCAGGATGTCGTCACGCGCCGATTTGGCCTGCGGGTGGAATTCCGGATAGGCCGCGACTTCGATGTGAAAATGTTCGCCGGTCTGCGCACGGATGAACGACACCAGCTCGTTGGCATACTGGAATTCGCCGGTGGTGGCCATGCCGGAAGGCATGTCGCCGCGCAGCGCGACGATGCGTTTGACGCCGAGTTGCTTGTAGGTCTGCAGCATCGCGCGGACGTTCTCGCGCGTCGAACCGACGCAGGACAGGTGCGGCGCGACCTCGAAGCCCTCAGCCTTGATCTGTTGCACGGTCTCCAGCGTGCGTTCCTGTGTGGAGCCGCCCGCGCCGAAGGTCACCGAGAAGAATTCCGGGTGGAGTTCCGCCAGTTGCTTGCGTGTGGCGGCGAGTTTTGTCATGCCTTCCGCGGTCTGCGGCGGAAAGAATTCGAAACTGAAAAGTGGTTTACTCATGCCGTTCTTATTCATTGTGAGGCCTCATCAGTTGTGCGGCGGCTGCGGACAGCGCCCACGAAAAAATACTGTACAGCGCGGCGCCCAGTACCCCGTGCCAGAAACTGTCGACCACGAAGCCGCGCAGCACCGAACCGACGAACCAGAACAGTGTGCCGTTGATCACGAAGATGAACAATCCTAACGTGAGCAGCGTGACAGGCAGCGTGAGCAGCAGTAGCAGCGGGCGTATCAGCGTGTTGACCAGCCCGAGAAAGAACGCTGCGATCAGCGCGTCGGTGAAACTGTCCAGCCGGATGCCCGGTACGAAGTTCGCCACGGCGAACAACGCGAGTGCATTGAGTATCCAGATCAGCAATAGTTTCATCGTATTCTCCAGCATGGCGGCGGCGCAAAAAACGCCGCCTCGTTGACAGGCTTGCAGCTTGATCAGCGAGGCGGCGGTTATAGCGTTCCTGCCGGTTTAGTAACGGTAGTGGTTCGCCTTGTACGGACCTTGCTTGGGCACGCCGATGTAGGCGGCCTGCTGGTCGGTCAGTTCGCTCAACTGCGCGTTCAGCGTAGTCAATTGCAGACGTGCGACCTTCTCGTCCAGATGCTTCGGCAGAGTGTACACGCCGACCGGATATTCCTTGGTGCGGGTGTACAGTTCGATCTGGGCGATGGTCTGGTTCGCGAACGAGGACGACATCACGTAGGACGGATGGCCGGTACCGCAACCCAGGTTTACCAGACGGCCTTCGGCCAGCAGCAGGATGCGCTTGCCGTCGGGGAAGATCACATGGTCGACTTGCGGCTTGATGTTTTCCCACTTGTATTGCTTCAGCGAGGCGACGTCGATCTCGTTGTCGAAGTGGCCGATGTTGCACACGATGGCCTGGTTCTTCATCTTCTTCATGTGGTCATGCGTGATCACATGGTAGTTGCCGGTAGTGGTGACGAAGATGTCGCCGTGTTCGCAGGCGTAATCCATGGTCACGACGCGGTAGCCTTCCATCGCGGCCTGCAGTGCGCAGATCGGGTCGATCTCGGTCACCCAGACTTGTGCGGAAAGCGCGCGCATGGCTTGTGCACATCCTTTGCCCACGTCGCCGTAACCGATGATCACGGCGATCTTGCCCGCGATCATCACGTCGGTGGCGCGTTTGATGCCGTCCACCAGCGATTCGCGGCAGCCGTACAGGTTGTCGAACTTGGACTTGGTCACGGAGTCGTTCACGTTGATGGCCGGGAACTTCAGTTCGCCGCGCTCATGCATCTGGTACAGACGGTGCACGCCGGTGGTGGTCTCTTCGGTCACGCCCTTCACTGCGGCCAGACGGGTGGAGTACCAGGTCTTGTCGGTCGCCAGCTTGGCCTTGATCGACGCGAACAGACAGGTCTCTTCTTCGGAGCCGGGGTTGTTCAGCAGGGATGCGTCCTTCTCGGCGCGCGCTCCCAGATGCAGCAACAGGGTCGCGTCGCCGCCGTCGTCCAGGATCATGTTGGAATAGCCGCCGTCTTTCCATTCGAAGATGCGGTGGGTGTAATCCCAGTATTCGGTCAGCGACTCGCCCTTGTAGGCGAACACCGGCGTGCCGGTCGCGGCGATCGCAGCGGCTGCGTGATCCTGTGTGGAGTAGATGTTGCACGATGCCCAGCGCACTTCGGCGCCCAGAGCGGTCAGCGTCTCGATCAGCACGCCGGTCTGGATGGTCATATGCAGCGAGCCGGTGATGCGCGCGCCCTTCAGCGGCTGGGTCTGGGCGAATTCCTTGCGGATCGCCATCAGGCCCGGCATTTCGATTTCGGCAATCGCGAGTTCCTTGCGGCCCCAGGCGGCGAGGGACATATCGGCGACTTTGTAGTCGGTGAATCCGTTTGCAACAGCATTCATGGTCAAGCTCCATTCATCTAAACGTTAATGAACAGGTGCCGTTGAAACGAGAAGCTGTTCCGAGCCTGACGGGGGACTGGTAGTCCAGACCCGCTGCAGCACCTCTCGGAGGGCGCGGATTATAAACGCAAAACAGATTTTTTGCTGGGGCGGTTTGGTGCGCTTACCAGGGGGTGACTGGCATGCCGCTCCACAGCTCATGCATGTCGTCTATGCCCCATTTTTCGGGGTTTTCGCATGAGGCGATTTTATCCCGGCAGTCGTGGTGCGATAGATCCAGCACCTCGGGAGTGATCCGTCCATTCGATTTGATCGAGAAAAATACGCTGACCAGCGGCATCAGTAGCGATTTCTCGGTTTGGCCTATGATCACGCCCAGGCGATCCGATTCGAGTCTGACCAGTGTGCCGACCGGGTAAATACCGATGCTTTTGATAAAGGCCTGAAAAATGCGCTGGTCAAAGTGGCCGTTGCTCCATTCTGCCATCCTGTGTATCGATTCGGCGGGTTCCCAGCCGTTCTTGTAGGGGCGATTCGAGGTGATCGCATCATACACATCGCACACCGCGCCCATCTTGGCGTACATGCTGATCTGTTCGTCGGTGAGGCGTTCCGGATAACCGCTGCCGTTCACTTTTTCGTGATGATGCAAGCAGACATCCAGCGCCTCATTGCTTATTCCGTTGCCCTTCAGCAATATTTTGTATCCTTCGTCCGGATGGTTTTTTATGGCTTCAAATTCGACATCGGTCAGCTTGCCGGGTTTGTTGAGGATATCCGACGAGATCATCATCTTGCCTACGTCATGCAGCAAGCCGGCCAGTCCGGCATGGCGAGTCTGGCTGTCATCCAGTCCCAGCTGGCGTGCAAGAGACACCATCAGCGCACACACGGCTACGGAGTGCATGTAGGTGTAATCGTCCTTGTTTTTCAGGCGCGCCAGGCTGATCAATGCGCCGGGATTGCGCCTCACCGACGAGGAGATTTCTTCGACGATAGGCAGTGCGTCCTCGGCATCCAGTGCCTTGCCCATACGCGCCTCATGAAACATGGAGGTGACCGCGAGTTTGGACTTGGCGCAAATCTTCAGTGCATGTTCAGCCTCTTGTTTGATGTCGGTTTTCTGGTGGTCCTTGAGCGCTTTTTTGATGGCCTTACCGGTTTGTACCGCTGTCTTGTCGACTTCTGGTGCGGTTGCAATCACCCTGACGTCCCGGCCCTTTCCGGTATCTATCCATACCTCCTTGATGCCGGCAGACATGAGGTCTTGCAAGTCCTTGGGTTTTTCCAGCAGGAAGGCGACACGCCAGAACGGGTGATCCAGATACGGGTCGCAAAAATCATGCACATACATGCCCAGATGAAGTTGTTCGACAGGAATGCGTTTTAGCATGGGTCGGTCAAAGAGTCTGGTTATGAGAGTTATGGGTTAATCAACCGAGGGGGGATTGTTGATCATTTGCCTCGGGCATGCCGTGCGGTGACGCACATAACGCAGCATCAGATTGATTTATAAGCAGATGTGCGGTGTTTTAGCGAGGGCTTCTTGCCAAAGATAGCGTCAATAATGCGAATTCGGAGCTGTCCTGGCCGTCAAGGGCCAATGCCTTCCGGAGGCGCGCAGAATCGGACTTTAGGGATGCTTTGCTGCAGTCCTACCAGGACGTAGGTGGCATCCCGCTCCACAGCTCGTGCATGTCTTTGATGCCCCATTTCTCGGGGGTTTCGCGCGAAACGATCTTGTCCTTGCAGTCGGGACGCGACAGGTCTATCTCCTCGGGTGTTATCCGGCCATTCGATTTGATCGAGAAAAACACGCTGACCAGGGGTGTCAGCAGCGACTTTTCGGTTTGGCCTACTATCACAGCCAACCGATCCGACTCCAGTCTGACCAGCGAGCCGACCGGGTAGATGCCGATGCTTTTGACGAAGGCCTGGAAAATGCGCTTGTCGAAGTGCCCCTTGCTCCACTCGGCCATCCTGCCTATGGATTCGCCGGGTTCCCAGCCTTTTTTATAGGGACGGTCGGAGGTGATCGCGTCATACACATCGCATACCGCCCCCATCTTCGCGTACAGGCTGATCTGGTCGGCCGTGAGCCGTTCCGGATAGCCGCTGCCGTCTATCTTTTCGTGATGATGCAGACAGACATCCAGCGCCTCATTGCTGATCCCGTTGCCCTTCAGCAATATCTTGTATCCTTCGGCGGGGTGGCTTTTTACCGCCTCGAACTCGGCATCGGTCAGCTTGCCGGGTTTGTTCAGGATTTCCAGCGGGATCATCATCTTGCCGACGTCGTGCAGCAAACCCGCCAAGCCGGCCTGGCGGGTTTGCGTGTCGTCCAGCCCCAGTTGCCGTGCCAGCGCGACCATCAAGGCGCATACTGCGACGGAGTGCATGTAGGTGTAATCGTCCTTGTTTTTCAGGCGCGCCAGGCTGATCAGCGCGTCGGCATTGCGCCTCACTGACGAGGATATCTCTTCGACGATAGGTAGTGCATCCTTTGCGTCCAGCGCCTTACCCATGCGCGCCTCATGGAACATCGAGGTGACAGCGAGTTTGGATTTGGCGCAGATCTTCAGCGCCTGCACGGCCTCCTGTTTCATGTCGGTTTTCTTGTCGGCCTTGGCGGACTTCTTCTCGACTTTTTCGTCTGGTGTTGCGGTCTTTTTGATTTTTGTCGCGGCTATCGTCGTGGTCGTCACCACACGGACATCGCGTCCCTTGTCTGTATCTATCCAGACTTCCTTGATGCCGGCGGTCAGGATGGCCTGCAGATCCTTGGGTTTTTCCAGCAGGAAAGCGTCGCGCCAGAACGGATGGTCCAGATAGGCATCGCAAAAGTCATGCACATACATGCCTAGGCGTAATTGTTCGACGGGGATGCGTTTTAACATGGGGTGTTCAGAGAGTCAGATTTGTTAGCTGCCTGAAGATAAAAACAAGGTACGGTTTGTTTAAATGATCCGGGTTGGTCACGCAGCTAATGTCACCTTGGGATTTACATGTTCGAACTTGATGCCCAAGCCCGTTTCAATGCCTTGTGAAGGGGGCGGATTATAAACGCAAAAAAGATTTTGTGCAGTGCCGCCTGACGGGGGCTACTGGGCCGGCGTTATGCCGCTCCATAACTCATGGATGTTGAGGATGTGCCATTTCACGGGATCTTCATGGGAAACGATCTTGTCCTTGCAGGAAGGTTTTGATAGATCCAGTATTTCCGGTGGGATCCGGGCATTCGACTTGATGGAAAAAAACACCTTCACGACAGGCATGAGCAGCGATTTCTCTGTTTGCTCGATGATCACGCCCAGGCGGTTCGATTCCAGTTTGACCAGCGAACCGACCGGATAGATACCGATGCTCTTGACGAAGGCCTGGAAGACGATGGGGTCGAAATGCCCCTTACTCCACTCGGCCATCTTGCGTATCGACTCCGCGGGTTCCCAGCCATTCTTGTATGGGCGATTCGAGGTGATCGCGTCATACACATCGCACACCGCGCCCATCTTCGCATACAGGCTGATTTGTTCGCCGGTGAGGCGTTCCGGATAGCCGTTACCATCCACCTTTTCGTGATGATGCAGGCAGACATCCAGTGCGGCATCGCCGATGCCGTCGCCTTCCAGCAACAATTTATGGCCTTCGGAGGGATGCGCCTTCACCATGGCGAATTCTGCATCGGTGAGTTTTCCGGGCTTGTTGAGTATTTCGGGCGGGATCATCATCTTGCCGACATCGTGCAGCAGGCCCGCCAGGCCGGCCTGGCGGATCTGCTCCGGATCCATTCCCAGCTGGCGCGCCAGGGATACCATCAGCGCGCACACGGCCACCGAGTGCATGTAGGTGTAGTCGTCCTTGTTCTTCAGCCGGGCGAGGCTGATCAACGCTCCGGGATTGCGCATCACCGAGGTGGAGATTTCTTCGACGATGGGCAGTGCGTCATTCGCATTCAGCGCCTTGCCCATGCGCGCCTCATTGAACATCAGGGTGACGGCTTGCTTGGATTTCGCGCATATTCGGGCCGCGCGCGCAGCTTCCTCCATAATGTTGACCCGTTGTACGGGTCTGGAGGGGCGGTCTGCCTGTGCCAGCGTGGTTTCGACGATCTCTGCGACATCCTCGGCGGCTTCGCCACCTTCCACATCCAGGCCTCTTGAGGTATCGATCCACAGTTCCTTGATGCCGGTCGAGCGGATGGTGCGCAGATCCTTCGCGTCGTCCAGCATGAATGCGGTGCGCCAGAACGGATGGTCCATCCATGAACCGCAGAACTCGTGGACATGCATGCCCAAGCGCAGTTGCTCGATTTTGATACGTTTTAGCATGTGTGGCTCATTTGCACGGCATCTGTGGGCTTTAAAAAAACAGCCGCGATGAGGCGGCTGTTTGTTCTGCGGTGTCGTAACTATGTTCTGGCTACAGCCGCTGCTTCGCGGCTTAACATCGCTTGCGATGTTAGTGGTTCCGACATAACCTGAAGGTTAGTCTCCACCGCAAGAAGGCGCTATGCGCCGTCTTGTCTTCGCCGAAACACTGACAAACCCCTGCGGGGCGGACTTACAGTCCGGCATCCGCGCGGAGCGCGGCTGCTTTGTCAGTGTTTTCCCAAGTGAAGCCTGGCTCTTCGCGGCCGAAGTGGCCGTACGCAGCGGTCTTTTCATAGATCGGGCGCAGCAGGTCCAGCATCTGCACGATGCCTTTTGGACGCAGGTCGAAGTGGCGCAGCACCAGTTCGGTCAGCTTCTCGTTGGAAATCTTGCCGGTGCCGTAGGTGTCAACCATCACGCTGGTTGGCTTGGCCACGCCGATTGCGTAGGAGACCTGCACCAGGCACTTGGTGGCCAAGCCGGCTGCAACGATGTTCTTCGCGACATAGCGGCCTGCGTAAGCGGCGGAACGATCCACCTTGGATGGGTCCTTGCCGGAGAACGCGCCGCCGCCATGCGGGGCCGCGCCGCCGTAAGTGTCCACGATGATCTTGCGCCCAGTCAGGCCGCAATCGCCTTGCGGGCCGCCAATCACGAAACGTCCGGTCGGGTTGACCAGGAAGTTGATGTTGCCCTTGATCAGTTCCTTCGGCAGCACCGGCTTGATGATTTCCTCGATCGCGGCTTCGCGGATCGCTTCCAGCGTCATTTCCGGCGCGTGCTGTGTCGACAGCACCACGGTGTCGATGGAGTGCGGCTTGCCGTCAACATAGCGGATCGTCACTTGCGACTTGGCATCGGGGCGCAGCCAGTTCAGGCGGCCATCGCGGCGCAGTTGGGACTGGCGTTCCACGACGCGGTGCGACAGGTAGATCGCCAGCGGCATCAGCGTCGGTGTTTCGTCGCAGGCGTAACCGAACATCAGGCCCTGGTCGCCGGCGCCCTGGTTCAGGTAGTCGTCGGAGGCGCGATCCACGCCCTGGGCGATGTCCGGGCTTTGCTTGTCGTATGCGACCAGTACCGCGCAACCCTTGTAGTCGATGCCGTAATCGGTATTGTCGTAGCCGATGCGCTTGATGGTTTCGCGCGCCACATGGATGTAATCGACGTTGGCGGTGGTGGTGATCTCGCCGGCCAGAACCACGAGCCCGGTGTTGGTCAGGGTTTCGGCGGCTACCCGCGCATAGGGGTCTTGGGCTAAAATGGCGTCCAGAATCGCATCGGAAATCTGGTCTGCTACTTTGTCAGGGTGGCCTTCGGATACAGATTCGGATGTAAACAAATAGTCGCTCATGGTTCTCCGCTCAATCGCTCGATAAAATAAAAGACGCGCATTCTATCAAATCCCGCAAAACTTGGTAGCATTGCTCCCTTATGGCCTCTTTCCTGTTCAAGCTCCTGTTTCGTCTGCTCGCGCTGTTGCCGCTGCGTACCCTGCACAGCCTGGGCGCGCTGCTCGGACGGCTGACTTATGCGCTCTCTGCGCGCTATGCCGCTCGTACGACAGAGAACCTGCGTCAGGCGAAGGTGGTGCAGGATGAGACCCAATACCGGCGCGTGTTGTCGGAAACCACAGCGGAGTCGGGCAGGAGCCTGACGGAGCTGGCCTGGATCTGGGGGCGGCCCTATGAGGAGGTGGTCGGCAAGGTGCGGGAATGCCGGGGGCTGGAACATATCGCGGCGGCGCAGGCGCGCGGCAAGGGCATCATCTTCCTGACGCCGCATCTGGGCTGTTTCGAAATCTCCGCGCTGTATGCGGCGCAGCGTGTGCCGATCACGGTGCTGTACCGTCCGCCCAGATTGAGCTGGCTGGAAGGCGTGATGCGCGGCGGCCGCGAACGCGGCCAGGCCAAGTTGGCCAAGGCGGATGTCAGCGGGGTGCGGTTGTTGTACAAGGCGCTCAAACGTGGCGAGGCCATCGGTCTGTTGCCCGACCAGGTACCCAGCAGGGGGGAGGGTGAGTGGGCGGACTTTTTCGGTCAACCCGCCTATACGATGACGCTGGTGGGTCGTCTGGCGGAAAGTAGCGATGCGACGGTGCTGATCGCCTATTCGGAACGCCTGGCGCAGGGGCGGGGCTATGTGATCCATGTCGAACCGCTGGCGCTGGATTTTGCGCAACCGGTGCCGCGGCAGATCAATGCGGCGCTGGAGCGCGTGATACGCGCCTGTCCGGCGCAATACCTGTGGAGCTATAACCGCTACAAGGTTCCGCGCGGCGTACCTGCCCCCAATTTGCCATCGGACGCCTCATCGACATGCTGACGCGCCTGGGTATCTTCATGATGTGGCTGCTGCATTTCCTGCCGTTGCCGCTGCTGGCCGGGGTGGGTAATGTGCTGGGTCTGATGCTGTATGGTCTGGCTGGCGAACGGCGTCGGGTCGCCGCGACCAATTTGCGGTTGTGCTTCCCGGAGCTGGATGAATCCGAACGCATCGCGCTGGCGAAACAGAATTTCCAGGCGTTCGCGCGCAGCTTTCTGGAGCGCGGCGTGCTGTGGTGGTCGCCGGCCGTACGCATCCAGGGGTTGGTGCGGGTGGCCGGACGCGAGCATCTGCTGGCGGTTGCCGATCAGCCGGTGATCCTGCTGGTGCCACACTTCGTCGCGCTGGATGTGGGCTGGTCGTGGCTGACGCAGCAGGGTAATTTGGTCAGCGTGTATTCCAACCAGAAGAATCCGTATTTCCATAAAAAACTGCTGGCGGCGCGCCTGCGTTTCGGAGCTTCGCAGCTGTATGCGCGCCAGCAGGGCCTGCGTCCGATCGTCAAGGCGATGCGCGCGGGGCTGCCGTTCTATTATCTGCCCGATCAGGACCTGGCCACCAAGGACGGCATCTTCGTGCCGTTCTTCGGCGTGCAGGCCGCGACGCTGACTGCGGTGCCGCGTCTCGCCGAAATGACTGGCGCAAGAGTCGTGCCGCTGATCACTCGCATGTTGCCGGATGGTTCGGGCTACGAGGTGCGGTTCTATCCGGCCTGGGAGAATTATCCGACCAGCGATCTGGCTGCCGACACGCGCCGCATGAACGAATTCATCGAAGACCGGGTGCGAGAAATGCCGGAGCAGTATTTCTGGTTGCATAAACGGTTCAAGACGCGACCCGAAGGCGAAGAAAAATTCTATTGAAGCTACTGCGCTCGACATAACTTTGTTGCTCAAGGGCTCAAAATGCTCATTTACTCATCTGTAAACTCCGCTTTTTCGCCCTTTCGCGCCGCGTTCTGCCTTCGCTCGCGACGCTTCAATAAAATTTTTAGGGGAAGCAAATGAAATATAAAGACCTGCGCGACTTCATCGCGCAACTGGAACAGCTGGGCGAACTCAGGCGCGTGACCGCGCCTGTCTCGACGCATCTGGAGATGACCGAGATATGCGACCGCGTGCTGCGCGCACAGGGTCCCGCGGTGCTGTTCGAGAACGTCGCCGGACACAGCATGCCCGTGCTGGCGAATCTGTTCGGTACGCCGCGGCGTGTCGCGCTGGGCATGGGCGAAAAAAACATTGGCGCATTGCGTGAAGTCGGCAAGCTGCTTGCCTACCTCAAGGAGCCGGAACCGCCCAAGGGCCTGAAGGATGCATGGGAAAAGTGGCCGGTGCTGAAGCAGGTACTCACCATGTCGCCCAAGGTCGTTTCAAGCGCCCCCTGCCAGGACATTGTGTGGGAAGGCAACGACGTCGACCTTTCGAGATTGCCGATCCAGCATTGCTGGCCGGGCGATGTCGCACCGCTGATCACCTGGGGGCTGGTGGTGACCAGGGGCCCGAACAAGCCGCGCCAGAATCTCGGCATCTATCGCCAGCAGGTGTTGGGCCCGAACAAGGTCATCATGCGCTGGCTCGCGCACCGCGGCGGCGCGCTGGATTTTCGCGACCATTGCGAGAAACACCCGGGATTGCCGTTCCCGGTCGCGGTGGTGATCGGTGCCGATCCCGCCACGATACTTGGCGCCGTGACTCCGGTGCCGGATAGTCTTTCCGAATATCAATTCGCCGGATTGCTGCGCGGCAGCAAGACCGAACTGGTGAAGTGCATCGGCAGCAATTTGCAAGTACCCGCGTCAAGCGAGATTGTGCTGGAAGGCGTGATCCATCCGGGCGAACTCGCGCTGGAAGGGCCGTACGGCGACCACACCGGCTATTACAACGAGCAGGACAAATTCCCGGTGTTCACCATCGAGCGCATCACGATGCGCAAAGATCCGATCTACCACTCCACCTACACCGGCAAACCGCCCGATGAACCGGCCATGCTGGGCGTGGCGTTGAACGAAGTGTTCGTGCCACTGCTGCAGAAGCAGTTCCCCGAGATCGCGGATTTCTACCTGCCGCCGGAGGGGTGCAGCTATCGCATGGCGGTGGTCAGCATCAAAAAGCAATACGCTGGGCACGCGAAACGCGTGATGTTCGGCATCTGGAGCTTCCTGCGCCAGTTCATGTACACCAAGTTTATCGTGGTCGTGGACGACGACATTGACGTGCGCGACTGGAAAGAAGTGATGTGGGCAATCACCACGCGCATGGACCCGGTGCGCGACACGCTGCTGGTGGAGAACACACCAATCGACTATCTCGATTTTGCCAGTCCGGTGTCGGGTCTCGGCGGCAAGATGGGGCTGGATGCCACCAACAAATGGCCGGGCGAGACGCAGCGCGAGTGGGGCACGCCCATCGTGATGGATGCGGTCGTGAAGGCGAAGGTGGATGCGATGTGGGGCGAGCTGGGGTTATGAGCAAAAGTGTCTGCGGAGGGTTGCGCCTTATGCGCGTTGTCTCGGTTACAGAGGCAACTGAGTTTACGGGGCTAGCTTTGATGCTGGAGACGAAAGGTAGGACTTGATGGTATCTTGGTCTTGGCACTTTGCCGCCACCATTGATGTTCCGCCGGAATTTTTGTTGGGTAAAAAGCATACGTTTATAACGACTGGCGGAGAGCAAGTTTTAACTGTCCATTCTTCTTCCCAAGCACCATCAAACTGTTCATTGTTAGCGGTTAGCAAGTGGGGATTAACGGTTATCGTTGTATTGATAATCTTTACTTTTTTCGCGCAATCATCACTGTCCTTGTTTTTTATGGCTGCCGCTATTGCGACCGTAGTAAACGTGTCGCGCATGAGAAGCGGCGAGGCTCTGGTGAGTCCGGGGACAAGGGGTATTATGTTGGGCGAACCATTCTCTTTTGCTTGGAAAAGGGCGTTGTAATAAGTTGACTCGCCGCAGCGATCGAAGCGATAACGAAATGTCCATAATCCTTTTATGGGGTGCGGGGTGGTGGTGGAAAATTCGAGCGGCTGAAGGAAGCCAAATGAAATCGGTTCCAGCCAAACCTTGCTTTGGCATGGCTCCCTGCCCAATATTTCTTTGTCCATATAAACCGCCATCGCATACAACTGCCGCTGTATCTCCGGCGACCATATATATGAAGCGACCTGCTTGTTTGGTGTTTCCTGAGCAAAACCTTGGGCAGTCACAGCCATGAGAGCGACAGCGAGCGATATGCGAATTATCGAAAACATGGATTTTTCCTAATGAATTTTTCGATGGACACTCTACTCCCACCCGTTAGTTGGTACAACAAGTGGTTACTTGCTTGTTCGATCAACGCGCCCTACGCGGTTAATGCCACTGCTGCAGCCACTCGATCAGCGCATCCTGCGCCGCCGCCCCGCGTTTCGCGTTCGGGTGGTTGATGAAGAACACCACCGCCCATTCCTTTCCGCTCTGCGATCGCACATAACCGGCGATGGTCTTCACGCCTTCCAGCGTACCGGTCTTCAGGTGGGCATGGCTGGCGGCGGGACTTTCCTTCAGGCGCTTCTTCACCGAGCCGTCCACGCCGAGTATCGGCAACGAACTCTGCAGCTCCGCGCTGTATGGATGAGTCGTGACATGTTGCAGCAATTGCGTCATGTGGGCTGCGGTGATGCGTTCCTTGCGTGACAGGCCCGCGCCGTTCTCCAGCACCAGTTCTGGAAAATCCATTTGCTGTCTTTTCAGCCAGTCCGCCACTGCCTGCGTGCTGCGTTCGATGCTGGCGCTGCCGTTCGCACCCAGTGTCAGGAATAGCTGGCGCGCCATCACGTTGTTGCTGAACTTGTTGATGTCGCGAATCACGCTGGAGAGCGGCTCGGAACGATGCGTGGAGTACAGCTGCGCATTCGCGCCCGCGACTCCTTCGCGCTGCTTGCCGCGCAGCGTGCCGTCCAGTTCTGTCCACAGCGCGCGGAACACCGCCTCGACGTAGCGCGTGTGCGGCATCACGCTGAGGTTCTGTTCGCGCTCGCCGCATGCGCCGGGATAGCCGCCCTGCAGCACGACGCTGTCGCCGCCCGGCTGCACGATGATGCCATCGTCCCAGTCGTCGCAACCTCCGGCGGGCTGCGGCGTGAGCCGGTTGTCGAGCCGGATGCCGTCCAGCGGAGGTTCGGCGATGACGTTCAGCTTGTCGCCGTCGGGCAGATAGCGCAGCCGCAGCGTGTTGAAGTTTAGCAGCAGCGCATCGGGGCCGACGTTGTAGGCGCGCACGGGATCGTTGTCGAACGCGGCCGGATCGTGCGCTGGCAGTACGAAGTAGCTGCGATCCAGCACCAGGTCGCCGCGTATCTCGCGCAGGCCGCGCGCGCGCAGTTCGGCGAGCCACAGCCAGAACTGCTCTACCGTGAATTTCGGATCGCCGTAGCCCTTCAGCACCAGATTTCCGTGCAGCACGCCGTCCTTGAGCTCTCCGTCGAGCCAGGCTTCGGTCTTCCAGGTGTAGGCCGGGCCGAGTATGTCCAGCGCGGCATACGTCGTCAGCAGCTTCATCGTGGAAGCCGGGTTCATCGCCTGCATCGCATTGATGCTGATGAGCGGCTTGCGAGCACCGACTTCGCGCACCTCGATGCCGACGCTGGACAGCGGGATGTGCGCCTGCTGCAGGGCGCTGCGCGCAGCGTCGGGCAACGGCGCGGCGTTGATGTCGAGCGCGATGAACAGGAGCACCAGGAGGATGGGGCTGAATTTCATGCCAGCGCCTCCACGATGTTCAGCGTGCGGTTCACGAGCAAATCCATTTCCGCTTCGCTGATGACATAGGGCGGCATGAAGTAAACGGTGTTGCCGATCGGGCGCAGCAGCAGTTCGTTCTGCAGCGCAAGCGCGAAGTAGCGTTGCGCAAAATCGCGATGCGGACTTTCCACTTCGAACGCCCAGATCATGCCGGTGTTGCGCCAGTTGCGCACGGCAGGATGTGCGCGCAACGGTTGTGCGATCTGATTCAGATAGGCCGCCTTGTCGCGGTTCGCGGCGAGCACGCCGTCCTCGGCGAAGATATCCAGCGTGGCGAGCGCGGCGCGGCAAGCCAGCGGGTTGCCGGTGTAGGAATGCGAATGCAGGAAGCCGCGCGCGGTCTCGTCGGCATAAAACGCCTGATAGATGTCGTCCGTCGTCATTACCACGGACAGCGGCAGGTAACCGCCGGTGATGCCTTTCGAGAGCAGCAGGAAATCGGGCGTTATCCCGGCCTGTTCGCAGCCGAACAGCGTGCCGGTGCGACCCATGCCGACTGCGATCTCGTCGGCGATCAGGTGCACTTCGTATTGATCGCACAGCCGGCGAGCGTGTTGCAGATAAGCCGGGTGATACATCGCCATGCCCGCCGCGCCCTGCACCAGTGGTTCGACGATGAAGGCGGCCAGTTGCGCGTGGTGTCGCTGCAGATGTTGTTCGAGCGCGTCGGCGCATCGCAGCGCGTAAGCCTCGGCGGTCTCCCCATCCGGGGTGTCTCGGTTGTCTGGGCTGGGCACGGTGGCCTGTTGCCGGATCAGTGCGCCGTACGCGTCGCGGAATAGCGCGACATCGGTCACCGACAGCGCGCCCAGCGTCTCGCCGTGATAGCTGTTCTGCAGGCTGATGAATTGCGTCTTGTCCTGTTGTCCGGTGTTGTGCCAGTAATGTGCGCTCATCTTCAGCGCGATCTCGGTGGCCGACGCGCCGTCCGAGCCGTAGAAGCAATGTCCGAGTCCTGTGGGCGCGAGTTCGCGCAGCCGTTCGGAAAGCTGTACCACCGGCTCATGGGTGAAGCCCGCCAGCATCACATGTTCGAGCGTCTCAAGTTGATCGCGCAACGCGGCATTGATGTGCGGATTGCAGTGCCCGAACAGATTCACCCACCATGAACTCACCGCGTCCAGATAGCGTTTCCCGTCGCAGTCGTACAGCCACACGCCGCTGCCGCGAGCGATCGGCACCAGCGGAAAACTCTCGTAGTGTTTCATCTGGGAGCAGGGATGCCACACCGCGGCGAGGCTGCGGTTAAGGAGTGCGATATTGTCAGGTTGGTGATTCAGCATGCCTGAAATCATAACGGGTTTTGCGCGGGGCGATCATGCAAAGTTTGGCTGCCGCATTGACAGCGGCTGGCGATTGGATGATATTGACGCTTGAGAATATGCCCTTGCGGCAACCGAATGTTGATGGAGGTTAACGCTCCATGAGATATATACCCAGCCTTCCTCCTCCCTTTACCGTGTCCACGGACAGATGGGGGACTAAACCAACGGCCAGAGTCGGGGCGGTCAAGCGTGTGCAGGAACGCACGTTGCCGCCGCTGGTGTTTCAGCAGCGCCGGCATGCTCAACCTGAATCGCTGCCGGAGTCGAGTGCTGCAAGCCCTTATGCGCAGCCTGTTCTGGAAGACCGCCGGACATGCTGTCGCCGCGTTATGCATCTGCCTGTTCTGGAGGAGTTCCGGTCAGGGGTGGATCGGCGCCGGCGCAATCAGCGCAAAGGCGATATCACGGAACATGTCGACCTGAAGGTCTAGTGCGTTTGCGATCCGGCGTTATCGAGGCGATATGGACTCGTGTAAGGCGGGATTTTCGGTCCCTAAGCCATGCGGGTGTCGCGTGTTATTCCGCTTGGGTGGCACGTAAGTTTGCTTTCAGGATTACCCCATCTGTGGCATCCTTCGCATCTCATATGTGTATATAACAATTATTTCTGTCGATCTTGTTTTCAAATTCAGGGGTTTTATGAATCTGGGGGGTTGTGAATCGAGGCTGACAGTCGGGGGACGGCAGTAATGAAACGTGTAGATGATTTCCGCCTGCGCTTTGGTAAGCGCGAGTTGGTGCCAATCATGATAGGCGGAATGGGCGTGGACATTTCCACGGCCGAGTTGGCTCTGGAAGCTGCCCGGCTGGGCGGGGTCGGGCATATCTCCGACGCGATGCTGCCGACTGTGACCGACCGCCGCTACAAGACGAAATTCGTCAGCGAAAAGCAGAAGCAGTACAAGCTGAACATCCTGAAAGCCGACAAATCGATCGTGCAATTCGATCTTGAGCAGGTTGCCGAGGCGACCCGTCTGCACGTCAGCAAGACCATGGAAGCCAAGCGCGGCGACGGCATGATTTTCGTCAACTGCATGGAAAAACTCACGATGAATTCGCCGCGCGAAACACTGCGCGTGCGCCTGTGCGGCGCGCTGGATGCGGGTATCGACGGCATCACGCTGGCGGCCGGACTGCATCTCGGCTCGTTCGCGCTGATGGAAGACAACCCGCGTTTCCGCGATGCGAAGCTGGGCATCATCGTTTCGTCGGTGCGCGCGTTGCAGTTGTTCCTGCGCAAGAACGCCAGGCTGAACCGGCTGCCCGATTATATCGTCGTGGAAGGGCCGCTGGCCGGCGGGCATCTGGGATTCGGCCTGGATTGGGCGCAGTATGACTTGCGCACGATCAACAACGAAGTGCTGCAATTCCTGCGCGATGAAAAGCTCGATATTCCTGTGATCCCGGCTGGCGGCATCTTTACCGGCAGCGATGCGGTGAGCTATCTCGAGACAGGCTCTGCGGCCGTGCAGGTGGCGACGCGCTTCACCGTTGCCGCAGAATGCGGCATTCCCGAAAAGGTGCAGCAGGAATATTTCAGGGCCAGCGAGGACGATATCGAGGTGAACATGTTGTCGCCGACCGGTTATCCGATGCGCATGCTGAAGCACTGTCCGGCGATCGGTTCTGGCATCCGCCCGAACTGCGAGGCCTATGGTTATTTGCTTGATGCCAACGGCAGTTGCGCTTACATCGATGCGTACAACCGCGAGTTGGCGTTGCATCCCGATGCCAAGAATATTTCCGTGAAAGACAAGACGTGCTTGTGCACGCACATGCGCAACTACGATTGCTGGACCTGCGGGCATTACACCTACCGGCTCAAGGACACGACGCATCGCAACGCAGATGGCAGTTATCAGATTCTGTCCGCCGAGCATATTTTCCAGGACTATCAGTTCAGCACCGATAACAAGGTCGCGTTGCCGCCGCAAAAATAATCACACGCAAAATTATCGCACTCCCGCCCTTGAAATCGGGGGCGGTCGCCCCGATTATTGGCACTCGCGGGCGGAGAGTGCTAGACTTCGCCCCCGCATTTAATTCAACTCACTGATTTTAGGAGAACTAAGCATGAAAATTCGTCCTTTGAACGATCGCGTCATCGTCAAGCGTATGGAAGAAGAGCGTAAGACCGCTTCCGGTATCGTGATTCCCGATGCGGCTACTGAAAAGCCAGATCAAGGCGAAATCATCGCCGTGGGCAAAGGCAAAGTTGGTGATGACGGCAAGCTGCAGGCGATGACCGTCAAGGTCGGCGACCGCGTGCTGTTCGGCAAGTATGCGGGTCAGGCCTTCAAGATGGACGGTCAGGAATACATGACCATGCGTGAAGATGACATCATCGGCATCGTTGAAGCGTAAGTAACTTAGAGAATTCAGGAGAAAAAACATGGCAGCTAAAGACGTAAAATTCCACGACGCCGCACGCAACAAGATGGTGGTCGGCGTAAACATCCTGGCCGATGCAGTCAAGGTGACGCTGGGTCCTAAAGGCCGTAACGTAGTGCTGGATCGCTCCTACGGCGCACCGACCATCACCAAGGACGGCGTATCGGTCGCCAAGGAAATCGAACTGAAGGACAAGTTCGAAAACATGGGCGCGCAAATGGTCAAGGAAGTCGCTTCCAAGACCTCCGATGTGGCCGGTGACGGCACCACGACTGCGACCGTACTGGCGCAATCCATCGTGATGGAAGGCATGAAGTTCGTTGCCGCCGGCATGAACCCGATGGACCTGAAGCGCGGCATCGACAAGGCTGTCATCGCCGCGGTCGAAGAGTTGAAGAAGATCTCCAAGCCATGCACGACCAGCAAGGAAATCGAACAGGTCGGCAGCATCTCCGCGAATTCCGACACCGTGATCGGCGAGAAGATCGCTGCTGCGATGGAAAAAGTGGGCAAGGAAGGCGTGATCACGATCGAAGACGGCACCGGCTTGCAGGACGAGCTGGACGTGGTAGAAGGCATGCAGTTCGACCGCGGTTATCTGTCTCCGTACTTCATCAACAACCAGGACCGCCAACTGGTGGCGATGGAAAACCCGTTCATCCTGTTGCACGACAAGAAGATCTCCAACATCCGCGACCTGTTGCCCGCACTGGAACAAGTCGCCAAGGCCGGCCGTCCGCTGTTGATCATCGCCGAAGACGTAGAAGGCGAAGCGCTGGCAACACTGGTGGTGAATAACATCCGCGGCATCCTGAAGACCGTTGCGGTCAAGGCTCCCGGCTTCGGCGACCGTCGCAAGGCCATGCTGGAAGATATCGCGATCCTGACCGGCGGCACCGTGATTGCCGAGGAAGTCGGCCTGACGCTGGAAAAAGTCACACTGGCAGAACTGGGCCAGGCCAAGCGCATCGAAGTGGGCAAGGACAACACCATCATCATCGACGGCGCAGGTAAGGAAGATGCGATCAAGGCGCGTATCGGCCAGATCAACAAACAGGCTGAAGAATCCACCAGCGACTACGACAAGGAAAAGCTGCAGGAACGCAAGGCCAAGCTGGCCGGCGGTGTTGCAGTGATCAAGGTCGGCGCTGCGACCGAAGTCGAAATGAAGGAAAAGAAGGCGCGCGTGGAAGACGCATTGCACGCGACTCGTGCTGCCGTTGAAGAAGGCATTGTCCCCGGAGGCGGCGTAGCACTGCTGCGTGCCAAGGTTGCGGTTGCCAAGCTGAAGGGCGACAACCACGACCAGGACGCCGGTATCACCATCGTGTTGCGTGCGATGGAAGCCCCGTTGCGCGCTATCGTGCAGAATGCCGGTGACGAGCCCTCCGTGGTGGTGAACAAGGTGCTGGAAGGCAAGGGCAGCTTCGGCTACAACGCTGCAACCAGCGAGTACGGCGACATGCTGGCGATGGGCGTGGTCGATCCGACCAAGGTGACGCGCACTGCTTTGCAGAATGCGGCTTCTATCTCTGGCCTGATGCTGACGACTGCCTGCATGGTTGCCGAGTTGCCGGAAGACAAGCCGGCTGCCGGCGGTATGGGCGGTGGCATGGGTGGTATGGGTGGCATGGACGGCATGATGTAACGTTAAGTCGTTCGTTTTGCAGCAATCCGACAAACCCCGCTCACGCGGGGTTTGTCATTTGGCGCATTATCGGTATAATGCGCGGCTTCGCGAGTTGGTTGCAGCACTGAACCGATCCGGAAGTTAGTTGAAAATGGCCTGGTAGCTCAGTCGGTAGAGCAGAGGATTGAAAATCCTTGTGTCGGTGGTTCGATTCCGCCCCGGGCCACCAAATTTTCAGTCCAGCGTAATCTGGATGAATCAATGAAACCCGCATGCGCCAACGCATTGCGGGTTTTTTGTTGCCCGTGCCAATGTGCTGCGCGATTAGGTACAATGCCGCGTGGCCTTGTGTGGCCGGCAATAACGATAATGTGAGTTAAACCCTATGTTGCTAATGATCGACAACTACGATTCCTTCACCTACAACCTGGTGCAGTATTTCGCCGAGCTGGGTGCGGACGTGGTGGTGCGGCGCAATGATGAAATCAGCGTAGCGCAGATCGCCGCGCTGAACCCGCAGCACATCGTGGTGTCGCCCGGCCCATGCACGCCGAACGAGGCGGGCGTGTCGGTGGCCGCTATCCAGCAGTTCGCCGGAAGAGTCCCTTTGCTCGGCGTGTGCCTGGGGCATCAGAGTATCGGTCAGGCTTTCGGCGGACGCATCGTGCACGCGAAGCAGCTGATGCACGGCAAGACCTCCGCTATACATCACAACGACACCAGCGTGTTTCACGGGCTGCCGAATCCGTTCACCGCGACGCGCTACCACTCGCTCGTGATCGAGCGCGAGACGCTGCCGGAATGCCTGGAGATCACCGCCTGGACCGACGACGGCGAGATCATGGGCGTGCGTCACAAGACGCTGGAGGTGCATGGCGTGCAGTTCCATCCCGAGTCGATACTTACCGAGCACGGCCACGACCTGCTGGCGAATTTCCTGAAGGTGCAGCAACCATGATCACACCGCAACAGGCCCTGACCCGGCTGATCGAGCAGCGCGAGATTTTCTACGACGAGATGCTGTCGCTGATGCGACAGATCATGAGCGGCGAAGTGTCTGCCGCACAGATCGCAGGGATACTTGTCGGCCTGCGCGTGAAGAAGGAAACCGTGGGCGAGATCACGGCCGCCGCGCAGGTGATGCGCGAATTCGCCACCAAGGTTCCCGTGTCGAACCGCGATCATCTGGTGGATACCTGCGGCACCGGGGGCGATGCCGCACACACCTTTAATATCTCCACCGCCAGCGCGCTGGTCGCCGCAGCTGCCGGAGCTCGTGTTGCCAAACATGGCGGGCGCTCGGTGTCTTCGACCTGCGGTTCGGCCGATGTGCTGGAGGCGCTCGGGGTCAACCTAAATCTGACCCCGGAACAGGTAGGCATGTGCGTGGACAAGATCGGCATCGGCTTCATGTTCGCGCCCAATTTTCACGGCGCGATGAAGTACGCTGCGCCGGTACGCCGCGAACTCGGTGTGCGCACCATGTTCAACGTACTGGGGCCGCTGACGAACCCCGCCGGCGCGGACAACCAGGTGCTGGGCGTGTTCCATCCGGATCTGGTCGGCATCCTCGCGCGCGTGCTGCAACGCCTCGGCAGCCGCCACGTGCTGGTGGTGCATGGCGCGGACGGCATGGACGAGATTTCCATCAGCGACAGCACGTGCATCGCCGAGCTGAAGGACGGCGCAGTCAACGAATACACCGTGACGCCGGAAGACTTCGGGCTGAAAATCGCATCTCCCGAACTGCTGCGCGTGGCGAATGTCGACGAGGCATGCGAGAAATTACTGGGTGTGTTGAACAACGTGGCCGGAGCGCCGCGCGACATCGTGCAGCTGAATGCGGGCGCGGCGATTTATGCGGCCGGACTGGCAAACACGCTGGCCGATGGCGTGCGCCGTGCGGACGAGGTGATCGCCAGCGGTGCGGCGAAAGCCAAACTGGATCAGCTCATCGCGTTGAGCAACAGTCTCAAGGTTTAACCGCAGCAAGAAAATCCGCGACGGTCGGATAACGCAGCTCTATTCCGAGTTCACGCGTCATGCGTCGATTGGTCAGCCGTCGCGATTCGTTCATGAACGACAACAGTGTTTCCGGCAGCAGGCTCTGCGCCTCGGCGCGGCTGATGCGCGGCACACGCGGCAGGCCGAACGCGTCCGCCACGCTGTCAAAATACTCCCCCATCTTCAGTTGGCTGTCATCGCTGGCGTGGTATACGCGGCATGCTGCTCCATATCGCAACGCGGCGATGCCGATGCGTGCGAGATCGTCGGCGTGGATATGGTTGGTGTAGCCGTCCTCGCTGCCGGCGATGCATGGCGTGCCTTGCTGGATGCGCCCTAGCGGCAGGCGGTCGGCCGCGTATATGCCGGGTACACGCAGTATGCAGGCCGCCACGCGATTGCGTCTTGCCCAGTCTCGTATCTGCCGTTCGGCATCGACACGGCGCTGCGCGCGGGCTGTTCCCGGATTCAGCGCGTGCGTCTCGGCTACCCATGCTCCGCCGCAGTCGCCATACACACCGCTGGTGCTGATATAGACCAGCTGTTTTAGCGGCTTTCCTGATGACAGTGCGCTGAGCAGGTTGCGGGTGCGCGTGTCGCGCGCGCCGCGGTCCGGGGGAGGGGCGAAGTGCAGCACCGCATCGGCGATGCCGGCGATGCGCGCGAGACTGGCGCGATCGTCCAGGTTGCCGGCTATCGGCGTCACGCCAAGCGCGCGCAAAGCCTCGCAGCGCGCGGAGTTTCGCACCAGCGCGAACACGCGGTAGCGTCGCATCAACGCCGGAATGGCACGCAGCGCGACATTGCCGCAACCGATGATCAGTACACGTCTCATGACGCGATTATGCGTTAAAATCCGCGCTTTTATGCAACCAGAAGATTCTGTCATGACCTTTCAGACCACCATCCAGCCCAGCGGCCACAGCTTTCCGATTGAAGAACAAGAGACCATCCTCGATGCGGGATTGAAGCACGGCTACACCTTGCCCTATAGCTGCCGGAACGGCGCGTGCGGCGTGTGCAAGGGCAAGGTGTTGCAAGGCGAAGTGGATTACGGCAAACATCAGGGCAAGGCATTGACGGAAGCAGATAAGGCGGCGGGCATGGCCTTGTTCTGCTGTGCGAAGCCGAAGTCGGATTTGGTGATCGAATGCCGCGAAGTGAGTGCGGTCAAGGATGTCGAGGTGAAGACCATGCCGTGCCGCGTGCATAAGATGGAAAAGCTGGCGGAAGACGTGATGGTGCTGCAGCTCAAGCTGCCCTCCGATGAACGCCTGCAATTCCTGGCCGGACAATATATCGACATCCTGCTGAAGGACCAGAAGCCGCGCAGCTTCTCGCTGGCGAACGCGCCGCACCACGACGAACTGCTCGAACTGCACATCCGCAACATCTCCGGCGGCGCATTCACGCAGCATGTGTTTAACGAAATGAAGGAGCGCGACATCCTGCGCTTCAAGGGCCCGATCGGCACCTTCTTCCTGCGCGAAGACTCCAGTAAGCCGGTCATCTTTGTCGCGAGCGGCACCGGTTTCGCGCCGATCAAGGCGATCATCGAACATGCGCTGTATATCGGCGTGAAGCGCCCGATGCACTTCTACTGGGGCGCGCGCAAACTGGCGGATCTATACATGCTGGACAAGGCTGCGCAATGGCAGGACAGCGGCATCAAATTCATCCCGGTGCTCTCGGATGCGCTACCGGAGGACAACTGGCAGGGGCGTACCGGCTTCGTGCATCAGGCCGTGCTGGACGACTTCGGCGACTTGTCCGGTCACGAGGCCTATGTCTGCGGCGCGCCCGTGGTGGTGGAAGCGGCGCACCGCGATTTCACCGCGCAGCGCGGGCTGCCGGACGACGCGTTCTTCTCGGATGCGTTCACGTTCGCGCCCAAGGTCTAGGCCTGGAGAGTTGGTGTCAGGGGCGAGTTAGCGGTTCTTCGGTCCCGCATTCAGCTCCAGCGCCTGCTGATAATACTTCGACGCTGCGTCGGGTTTTCCGAGCCGTTCGGCGAGTTGCGCGAGCGCGGTGTAGGCCGCGTGGCTGGGAGCGATGCTGATGCTGGCATCCAGATAATTCTGCGCCTTGCCCCATAGTTTCTGGTGCAGGCACAGCTTGCCGAGCGCAAGCAGTAAACCCGCGTCTTCCTTGTGCTGGTTGAGCCACTTCTCGGCCTGTTCGATCTGCGCGAGGCCTTCGCCGGTCTGGCAATCGCCGTACAGCGCGACCAGTTCGCTGTCCCATTGTGCGTTCAGGCTCTCGGAGAGCAGTTGTTGTGCGAGCGCGCCGCCGCCGTGCCGGATCAGCGCACGTGCGGCAGCGGCGGCGATCTTGCTGCGCCGCTTGAACTCGGCGGGGATGTTCTTCAGGCAGGCGGTCAGGTCCGCCAGGTTTTCCTGCTGGCGGATCTTTTCCAGCCAGGCCTGCTGGCGCAGCTGCGCCGCGATCGTCACGTCGATGGCTTCGCGTTTCTCCAGCTGGGCGAGCACGTTCAACACCTCGTCCCAGTTGCCCGTCTGCTGTTGCGCCTTCAGTTCCAGCGATAACGCGCCGAGATGTCCTTTGACGCCGCTGTCGCGCAATTTCTGCAGCGCCTGTAGCGCCGCGCGCGGATTGTGCTGATCCAGCATGAATTTGGTGGTGGCCATCAGGCGCATCGTGGAGTCGCCCGTCGACTTGCCTTCGGCGGCGGAGAGGTAGGTGTCGCGTTTCTCGTACTCGCGCAATTCATGCGCCGAACGCGCGGCGATGATCGGATGCAATGCGGAGGTGTCGCCCAGTTCCATCGCGCGCGCCGAAGCCCTTTCCGCAGTGGCGTAGCGTCCCTCGAAGAACGCGCCCAGCGCCTCCTCCAGCAGTTCGCGTGCCTTGGCCTGGGCGCGTTCCATGCGGAACTGGCGCACATAGGCCGGCAGCTGCATCGCTGCGAGTATCAGGCGTACCAGCCCATAGCCGAATACGAATGCGAGCAGCAGCAGGATGACGAACAGCATCAGCGATAGTTCGATGCGGTACGGCGGGTACACCAGCAGCACGAAGGCCGGGTTGTGCGAGGCCGTGGTCAGCGCGACCGCGGCGGCGAACAGCACCAGTATCCAGACCAGGTATTTCATCGCGCGACCTTCGCGTTCTTGCCGAAATTACGCTCCGCCGCATTTTCGTGAGTCAGGCGATAGTTGCGCACGGCCTGCAGGCTGGGGGTGATGTCCGGCAACGCGATGCTGATGCTGGATGCGGAGAGTTTTTTCAGTCCGTTCAGCATCCGGGCGCCGTCATTCGACTGGCTGTCGAAATAGCGTGCCGTCCATAGCTGTGCGGTCTTCAGTTCCTGTTTGAAGCTGGGCTCGTCGCGCGACAGCAGCGCGAGGCGTGCGGACAGCAGGCGCAGCTTGAGGTTTTCGCGCAGGAAGAACTCCTGGTTGGGCGGCAGCAGCGGAATCTCGGCCTTGCCGGTGTCTTCGATGCGCACCAGTTGTCTGGCCTCCTGCCATATCTCGCGCAGCAGCTTCTGGGTAGCCGTTTCATTTTTCGGCGGGGCGGTTTGCGCAATGGCTGTATTCGAGGCGCGTTGCTGGTAGACCAGCGGTAGTTCGTCCACGGCGGCGATCAGGTTGTCGAGTTGGAAGTTCGCGCCGGCGATATCCACGTTGGGCAGCGCGCGCAGCTTGTCTATGTCCTGGCTGATGGCCTTGCGCAGCCCGTTGAATGCGGGTCTGTCCATGCGTTGCAGGCGCGCATCGGCGCTCTGCATCGCGATCAGAGCGGCTTTCACGTTGGCCGACAGCTGCAGTTGTTGGCCACCGATCAGCAGCATCTGCTCGACTTCCGCCAGCGCCGTTTCGTCGCGGCTGACGGACAGGTCGTTATACAGCGCCTCCAGTGCGGCACGCTGATTCTGCGTCTCGGCGTAATGCGTCTCCAGCGTCGCCACCTTGGCGGACAGCTCGCGCACCTGGTCCTGGCTTTGCGCCAGCATCATCTGATTGGCCTTGCTCGTGCCGTCCATCTCGGCGATCTTTTTCGCCAGTTGCTGCTGCATGTCGCTGATCGCGCGATGCCCGTCCAGCCATTGCCACAGGAAGATCACCACCAGCACCGCAAGTGTCATTTGAGTGATGCTGATGCGGGCGAACACATCCGCGATCGAAGTCTTGTTCGTCGCGCGCGGCAGTGCATCCTGTTCAAGATTGTCTGGTGGGGTTTGCTCGCTCATGTTGTGCCTTTCATTTCCGCCCATGCTATCAAAGCCGACAGCAATCCGTCATCTCCGGCTTCCGTCAATTGTATATGCCGCCAGCCTTGCGACTGCGCCAATCCGGCGATGCGCGCATGCGGCACGAACAGCGGCGTGTCGAGCAATGCGGCATGTCCCTCCAGCATCTGCCGGAGGTGTGTCAGCGCCTCGCTGCTGGTCACGGTGATCGCGTCCGGTGCGGCGGCCTGTAATGCGCCCGCATCCAGCTGCGGCATGCTGCGCTGATAGCAGGTGACGTATTCCACCGTCGCGCCGCGTGCCTTGAGCGTATCGCCAAGCAATTCGCGTCCGCCGTCGCCGCGCAGGATCATCACCTGCCATCCGGCGACATCCTGCAATTCGGGCAGCGCCAGCAAGCCCTCGCTGTCGAAACGCTCGGTCGGGGAGATGACGTCAGGGATGCCCAGCTCGCGCAACGCCTTTGCGCTGCCCTGGCCGACCGTGGCGATTCTCATGCCTGCCGGTAGCGCGCCCGCAGCGCGTATCGCCGCGATGCCGTATTGCACGGCATTCGGGCTGATAAAAATGGCGAGATCGCATTCTGCGAGCCGGGCGATCTGCTTATGCAGCGTTTGCTGGTCCGGTGCAGGCGCGATGTCCAGCAGCGGATACAGCAGCGGGATGCCACCTGCCTGTGCTATGCGTTGCGCGAGTCGCGCAGCCTGGTCACGCGGTCGCGTGACGACGATCCTGAGTCCTGAGAGCGGCTGCTCAGCCATTCAGGGCGGCAAGGATCTCGCCAGCACCCTGGGCCAGCAAGGCATCGGCGATCTTGTCGCCCAATGCTTCCGGGGCTGCAACGTCGCCGGTGAATTCGGCGCGCAGCATGCGCTTGCCGTCCGGGCTGGCGACGAAGCCGCGCATGCGCAGCTTGTCGTCCTGCACCTCGGCGAAACCGCCCAGCGGCACCTGGCAGCTGCCGGCGAGTTTGCGGCTCATCGCGCGCTCGGCCAGCACGCAGGCCGCGGTCGGCGCATGATGCAGCGGCTGCAGCGCGGCGATCACATC
>FZPV01000013.1_pt1 | contig 64007 bp, 60 predicted proteins | sample 1534821 | NCBI WGS metagenome assembly FZPV01 (sample SAMEA104161955, study PRJEB21768) | metagenome | isolation source: underground water
GCTGGCGCGAAAAGCTGGGCGTACACAAGTAAGCCTGGTTCGAAAAGAAGATGTAAAAACGCGCCCCCACTTGCTGGGGGCGTTTTTTTGACTCCGGCCGGCCGCAAGCGGCCTTAACATGCCAAGGCATGTTAGCCTGCGTCGCAACAGCCGCTGTGCGGCGTGTTGTCCGCGAATACAGAAAGGTAATGAAGATGAACAATGCCGAACAATACAAGGTGCACAAGGAACCGTTCTATCAGGCGCAGGGCGACGAAGTGGTGCTGTACGAGGCGGCTTATGCCGCACGCCTGCCGGTGATGGTGAAGGGGCCTACCGGTTGCGGCAAGTCGCGCTTCGTCGAGTATATGGCGTGGAAGCTGAATAAACCGCTGATCACCGTGGCATGCAACGAAGACATGACCGCTTCCGATCTGGTCGGGCGTTATCTGCTCGATGCCAATGGCACACGCTGGCTGGACGGTCCGCTGACCACGGCTGCGCGCATCGGCGCGATCTGCTATCTCGACGAGATCGTCGAGGCGCGCCAGGACACCACCGTGGTGATACACCCGCTGACCGACCACAGGCGCACGCTGCCGTTGGACAAGAAGGGCGAGCTGATCGAGGCGCATCCGGATTTTCAGCTGGTGATCTCCTACAACCCGGGCTATCAGAGCCTGATGAAGGATCTGAAGCAATCCACCAAGCAGCGCTTCACCGCGTTTGAGTTCGACTATCCGGCGGCTAGCGTCGAAACCGAGATCCTGAGCAAGGAGGCCGGTATCGAAGCCGGATTGTCCGCGCAACTGGTGAAAATCGGCCATGCTGCGCGCAACCTGAAGGGGCATGGACTGGACGAGGGTATCTCGACCCGCCTGCTGGTATACGCGGCGACGCTGATCAAGGGCGGTGTCGAGCCGAAGGCGGCTTGCCGCATGGCGCTGGTGCGTCCGATCACCGACGACGCGGACATCCGCGATACGCTGGATCACGCGATCGACGCAACTTTTGCCTAAGCCATACTCATGGAAACGGTAGAGATACCCGAAGAGCTTCAGAGCTACTGGACGCAGCTGGACTGCGGCTTCCCGCGTGTCGGTCAGGTATTTCCTGACTGCATGCGCGAGGCGCTGGCGACGCTGTCGCAGGACGGCGTGGATGCATATGTGGAGAACGCGCGCTTCCTCGGCAAGATGGGGCGCGGTGCCGAACCCATCCTGATCTTCCTGGAGGAATGGCCGGCGGTCGCGCAGGTGCTGGGCGAAGAGGTGTTGCCCGCCGTGATGGATTTCGTGCGCCGGATGACCAGGTCACCCAACAGCAAGGCGATCACGCCGTTTCTGCAATCCTTGCCGACGGCCGCGCGGCGCCTGCAATCGCCGCAGCAGTTCGGAGATTATCTGGGCATCGTGCAGGATTTCATGGAACGCACCACCGGTTCGGTGCATGGCATTCACCAGACTTTCCCGAGTCCTGGTCTACCGGAGTTCTTCAAACAGGTTCCGCTGTTGCTGAGCCAGGTATCGCTCGGCGGGCTGAAAAACTGGGTCGACTATGGCGTGCGCTATTACCACGATCATCCGGAGCGGCAGATCGACTATTTCAGCCTGCAGTCGGCGGATGCGCGCGCGGTGTTGCAGCGCGAGCGGCAGGGCACGCTGCTGGTGGATAGCGAGCGCAAGCTGGGCATGTACTTGCGCGGCCTGTGGCAGGACGAGGATCATCTGGTTCCCTACTCCGAGGTGTTCGACGAACTGCGCAAGCCGATGCCCTATTACGATGCGCTCGGCATCCGCCTGCCGGACGCCTACAACGACGCGCATGGCGTCTCCGGCGTGGATCGTTACCGGGCCGTGCTGGCGCACATCGCGGCGCACCGCCGCTGGACCAGGCCGGTGATCGCCGACAACATCAGCCCGTTCCAGCGCATGGCGGTGGAGTTCTTCGAGGACACGCGCGTCGAATATCTGGCGATGAAGGAATATCCGGGCCTGCGCAAGCTGTTCATGGCGCTGCATCCGATCCCCATCGAGGATGCCTGCGACCCGGACAAGCAGTCGGCGGTGCGTCATCGTCTCGCGATGGTGTCGCGCGCAATGCTCGATCCGGCGTGCATCTATCGCAATCCCGATGTGTGCGAGATCGTCGCGCGTTTCCGCAAGATCATGGCCGAGGGCGATGCTTCCACCGCCGAGATGGTCGATCTGGCGGTCTCGTTCATCGCGCGCACCCGCCGTCAGGCCGACCTGTCGCCCGATGTGTATTTCGACAACACCGAGGTCAGCTATCGCGATGACAACCGCCACATGTGGGTGTTCATCGAGGAGGGCGATGAGGAAGACGCATTCGACAAGCCCGAGCATACTCCGCCGCAGGAAGAGCTCAAGGGGCTGCCGCCGCGTCATTACCACGAGTGGGATTACAACAGCCAGAGCTATCGCCCGGACTGGGTCAGCGTGTACGAAGGTCTGCATCCCTCGGGCAACGCCGCGGATATAGACCGGCTGCTGGATAAACACGCCGCGCTGGCCAAGCGGCTGAAGAAGATGCTCGACCTGCTCAAGCCACAGGACAAGGTGCGCATCCGCTACCAGGAGGAAGGCAGCGAGCTGGATCTGGATGTCGCGCTGCGCTCGCTGATCGATTACAAGGGCGGCTCTTCGCCCGATCCGCGTATCAACATGAGCCACAAGACCAGCGGGCGGAACATCGCGGTGATGGTGCTGCTGGACTTGTCGGAATCGCTGAATGAGAAGGCCGCCGGTTGCGACCAGACCATCCTGGAACTGAGCCAGGAAGCCGTGTCGCTGCTGGGCTGGGCGGTCGAGAAGCTGGGCGACCCGTTTGCGATAGCCGGGTTCCATTCCAACACGCGTCACGACGTGCGCTACCTGCACATCAAGGGATACAGCGAGCGTTGGGGCGACGAGGTGAAAGGCCGATTGGCGGCCATGGAGGCCAGCTATTCGACGCGCATGGGCGCGGCGATGCGCCATGCCGCGCACTATCTGGACAGGCAGCAGGCCGACAAGAAGCTGATGCTGGTCCTGACCGATGGTGAACCGGCAGACGTGGACAGCAAGGATGGCCGGATTCTGATCGAAGACGCCCGTCAGGCGGTCAAGGAGCTGGATCAGCAGGGTATCTACGCCTACTGCATCAACCTTGATCCGAAGGCGGACGAATATGTCGCGGATATATTTGGCAAGCAGTACACCATCATCGACAAGGTGGAGCAGTTGCCGGCAAAGCTACCTGCGCTATTTATCTCGCTGACTAAATAGCCGTAGAGAGCGGGACGGAAAACCTGTAAAATCGCACAATTAAGATTTAATTACTGAGGAGCAAGCATGAGCAAGGGTCTGATTCAATTCATCATCGAAGAGCAACGCACTATCCCGGGCGCGACCGGCGACTTTACCGGTTTGATCAGCGATATCGTGATCGCTTGCAAGCAGATTGCTCATGACGTCAATAAGGGCGCGCTGATCGGCGTGCTGGGCAGCGCGGGCAGCGAAAACGTGCAGGGCGAGACACAGAAGAAGCTGGACATCATCACGAACGAGATCTTCATCAAGTCCACCGAATGGGGCGGTCATCTGGCTGCGATGGCATCCGAAGAAATGGATGACATCTACCCTATCCCGGCCAAGTATCCCAAGGGCAAGTATCTGGTGGTGTTCGATCCGCTGGACGGCTCCTCCAATATCGACGTGAACATCTCCGTCGGTACGATCTTCTCGATTCTGCGCGCACCGGAAGGCATTGAGAATCCGACTGCCGCAGATTTCCTGCAGCCCGGCACCACCCAGGTTTGCGGCGGCTATGTGCTGTACGGCCCGGCAACCATGATGGTGATCACCACCGGACATGGCGTGAACGGTTTCACACTGGACAACGATATCGGCGAATTTATGCTGAGCCACCCGAACATGACCATTCCTGAAGATACGCTGGAATTCGCGATCAACGCGTCCAACGAGCGTTTCTGGGAAGAGCCGGTGCAGCGTTACGTCAAGGAATGCATTGCCGGCAAGACCGGTCCGCGCGGCGTTAATTTCAACATGCGCTGGGTGGCTTCCATGGTTGCCGAAGTGCACCGTATCCTGACACGCGGTGGCGTGTTCATGTACCCCAAGGACACCAAGGATCCGACCAAGGCCGGCAAACTGCGTCTGTTGTACGAAGCGAATCCGATGTCTTTCATCGTGGAGCAGGCAGGCGGCATGTCCTCCACCGGTTACGAACGCATCATGGACATCAAGCCTTCCGGTTTGCATCAACGCGTGCCGGTGATCCTGGGCTCGAAGAACGAAGTCGAACGTATCGTCGGTTATCACAAGGCATAAAGCATGAACAAGCCGCTGGTGTCCATCATCATGGGCAGTGCCAACGATTGGGAGATCATGCAGCAGGCCGCGCGTCAGCTGCAGGATTTCGGCGTGGCCTACGATGCACGGGTGATTTCCGCACATCGTTCGCCCGACCTGTTGTTTGACTATATCAAGGATGTCAGCGCGCAGGGCGTACAGTGCTTCATCGCCGGTGCCGGCGGTGCGGCGCATCTGGCCGGGGTTATCGCCGGCAAGACCACGTTGCCGGTGCTGGGCGTGCCGATTCCTTCAAAGTATCTGAAAGGCATGGATTCGCTGTTGTCCATCGTGCAGATGCCCAAGGGGATTCCGGTCGCGACCTTTGCGATCGGCGAGGCGGGTGCGGCGAACGCCGGACTGTTTGTCATTTCCATGCTGGCACTGAACGATGCACAGCTTGCGCAAAAATTGGCCGACTACCGCCAGAAACAGGCAGAGCAGATCGCCGCAACCACGTTGCCGGCGCTTTAGCCAGAGATGAAGTCTGAAAGGTGAAGCGCAACAGCGCTTCACCTTTTTAATGTCACCGAGGAAACACCATGTCCGCATTACATCAATCCAGTTTGACCAGCCTGCCGTTGCTGCATCGCGGCAAGGTGCGCGATCTCTATCAGGTGGACGAGCAGCATTTGCTGATCGTTCAGACCGACCGGCTGTCCGCATTCGATGTAATCCTGGACGACCCGATCCCGGGCAAGGGCGAGGTGCTTACCACCGTATCGAACTTCTGGTTCAACAAGCTGCAGCATGTGATTCCGAATCACCTGAGCGGCATCGCGCCCGAATCGGTGGTCAAGGGCGAGGCCGAGCAGGCGCAGGTGCGCGGGCGCGCCTTCGTCACCCGGAAGCTCAAGCCGCTGCCGATAGAGGCGATCGTGCGCGGCTATCTGGTCGGTTCCGGCTGGAAGGACTATCAGAAGACCGGTGCGGTGTGCGGCATCCAACTGCCTGCCGGATTGCGCGAGGCGGAAAAGCTGCCGCAACCGCTGTTCACGCCGTCTACCAAGGCGGCGGTCGGCGATCACGACGAGAATATCTCCTTCGCCCAGGCCGTAGAGTTGCTCGGCGAAGCGCGCGCAAACGAAGTGCGCGACGCGACGCTGGCGCTGTACACCGAGGCGGCGAACTACGCGGCGAGCAAGGGCATCATCATCGCCGACACCAAGTTTGAATTCGGCGTGGACGAAGCGGGTCAGCTGTACCTGATCGACGAGGCGCTCACGCCCGATTCGTCACGCTTCTGGCCGGCCGAGCAATACAAGGTCGGCAGCAATCCGCCCAGCTTCGACAAGCAGTTCGTGCGCGACTGGCTGGAGTCTTCGGGCTGGAACAAGCAGGCGCCCGCGCCGCGCATTCCTCAGGACGTGCTGCAGAAGACGGCAGAGAAATATCGCGAGGCGCAGCAGCGCCTGGTCGGTGCATGAGTTCGCCCAAGCAACTCATCGAAGGATTTCAGCGTTTTCGCGAGAAACATTTCACCGAAGACGATGCGCTGTTCCGTGAGCTCGTCGAGCAGGGACAGACCCCCAGGACTCTCGTGGTGGCCTGTTGCGACGCGCGCGTCGATCCGGCGCTGATACTCGACTGCGCGCCCGGCGATCTGTTCGTGATACGCAATGTGGCAAACCTGGTGCCGCCTGCGGAAAATCAGGGACACTACCATGGCACCAGTGCCGCACTGGAATTCGGGGTACGCAAGCTGAACGTCGAGCACATCATCGTGCTGGGCCATGCTCACTGTGGCGGCATCCATGCGCTGATGGAGGGCGGGGTGCAGCGTGAAGACGCATTCGTCTCGGAGTGGATGGGGATCGCCGCTGCGGCGCAACAGCATGTACAGCGGGAGTTCGCCGATGCCGGCATAGAGCAGCGCCAGCATGCCTGCGAACAGCAGGCGATTCTGGTCTCGCTGGGCAACCTGATGACTTTCTCGTGGATACGCGAACGCGTCGAACAGGGGCTGCTTACCCTGCATGGCTGGTATTTCGATATTGAGAACGGGCAGCTGCTGGGCTACGACGCGGCCACCCGTGAGTTTGGAACGCTGAAGGATTGAGCGGTTACTTCCCGGTCAGTTCCTTGTAACGCGCCTTGTCCGCATCGTAGCGAGCTTCCACGGCGGTCTTCTCCACCTTTGATTTTTCCAGATCCTGCTGCAGTTTGCTCAGTCGCGTTTGCGACTCCTGGATGTCTTCGTGCAGTGAAGGCGGCACCTTCCGGCCGGCCGCCGTTCTTGCATCGGCTTCTTTTTGCAGAGCGAGCAGGTTGTTGCCGGTCATCTTGAGCTGCGAGTTGATGCTGCTGATGCGAGCCTCCACCTGCTGCAGGTTGCGGCTACGCGCCAGCTCGATTTCCTTCTCGTTGCTGTAAGTATTCACCAGCGCCTTGTCGCGGCGCTTCTGGTCCAGCGATGCCTCGTCATCCGCGCGCTTTTTCGCATCGATGGCTTCCTTGGCGCGGCGCTGTTCCGGGGTCAGGATTTCGGTCCTCTTGACCGTGCGGCCCTTGTCCATTTCGACATTGCTTTTGTTGGCGTACTCCGGCGGGATGGTGTCGCCGACATGAGTCACGCCCTTGTCATCGACCCATTTATACATCTTCGCGGATGCGGGCAGGCTAAATGCCAGGCCGGCGAGCAATGCGACAAGCAACTTGGATTTATAACCAGCCACTTGGTTGCCGATTTTTGGCAACTTAGTGGAATGGCTAGTAGTTTTATCAAGCATTTTTGACTCCATAACGGTCACGATAGGATTTCACGGCATTCAGATTCTGCACCAGTTCCGCTTCGCCCTGCAAATAGCCGAGCAGGTCGTCCAGCGTCGCGATGGCCACGACCGGGATCCCATAGTCGCGTTGCACTTCCTGCACGGCAGACAGGTCTGCCAGCCCGCGCTCCATGCGATCCAGCGCGATCACCACGCCGCAGGGTTCCGCACCGGCGGCGCGGATCAGGTCGATGGATTCGCGCACCGAGGTGCCGGCGGAAATCACGTCGTCGATGATCAGCACGCGGCCCTGCAGTTTCGCGCCGACTGTGGTGCCGCCCTCGCCGTGATCCTTGGCCTCCTTGCGGTTATAGCAATAGGGCACGTTGCGCCCCTGTTCGGCCAGCGCGATGGCGGCGCCGGCCGCCAGCGGGATGCCCTTGTAGGCCGGACCGAACAGCATGTCGAACGGCAGTTCCGAGGAAAGGATCGCCTGCGCGTAGAACTGCGACAGGTTTCGCAATGAGTTCCCGTCGTTGAACAATCCGGCATTGAAAAAATACGGCGACAGGCGCCCTGCTTTGGTCTGGAATTCGCCGAAACACAGCACCTTCTGTTGCACGGCAAAGCGGATGAAATCTTGTCTGAAATTGGACATGTTGATTACGGTAGGTTGAGGCGATGGCAGTCATTATAATGGCAGGCTGACCAACCCCCGAAAATTTTCATGCGCATTATCACCGTCAACCTGAACGGAATCCGTTCCGCGGCCAGCAAAGGTTTTTACGAATGGCTGGCACAACAGGATGCGGACATCATCTGTCTGCAGGAACTCAAGGCGCAGGCGGCAGACATGACCGCCGAGATGCTTGCCCCGCAAGGCTATCACGGCTATTTCCATTACGCGGAAAAGAAAGGCTACAGCGGCGTGGGTATTTACAGCCGTGTCGAGCCGCGGCAGGTTATCGTGGGGCTGGGCATCGCCGAATTCGATGCCGAAGGGCGATACCTGTGCGCGGACTACGACGACTTCAGCGTGGTGTCGCTGTATTTGCCGTCCGGTTCCAGCGGCGAGGAGAGGCAGGCGGTTAAGTTCAGGTTCATGGAAGCTTTCATGCCGCATTTGCGCGAATTACGCGCCGACGGGCGCGAGGTGGTGGTGTGCGGCGACTGGAACATCGCGCATAAGGAAATCGACCTGAAGAACTGGCGCGGCAACAAGAAGAATTCCGGTTTCCTGCCCGAAGAGCGCGCCTGGCTGACCGAGTTGTTCGATGATGCCGGATTTGTCGATGTGTTCCGCCAAGTGCATCCTGAGCTGGAAGCCTACACCTGGTGGTCGAACCGGGGGCAGGCCTGGGCCAAGGATGTCGGCTGGCGTATCGATTATCAGATTGCCACGCCTGGCATCGCTACGCAGGCTCGTGCCGCGAGCATCTACAAGGCGCAGCGTTTTTCGGATCACGCGCCGCTGACGATTGATTATCTGCAGGGGCAGGTCTGAGACCTGTCCCTGCAGCGATCAACCCTGTTTCCAGGGCAGGCCTGCCGCACGCCATCCGCCGACGGTGTTGCGGTGAGATTCGCTGTCCATCTCGCCCTCGAAACCCTCCAGCACGTTGTAACAGTCGCTGTAACCGGCCTGGGAGGCTGCTATGGCTGCGGCGCTGGATCGCGCGCCGCTACGGCACATGAATAATACCAGCCCCTCTTTTTCCACCTGCTGTTCCAGTTGCGCGATGAAATGCGGGTTGGGTTTCATGCCGGGATAGGTGGCCCATTCGATCTCCACTGCTCCAGGTACGCGCCCTACCCAGTCCACTTCGGCGCGGCTGCGCACATCCACCAGCTTCGCTCCGGGTGCAGATTGCAGAATTTCGTAGGCTTCGGCGGGGAGCAGCGCACCCTGGTAGGGCTGTCCCAATTCTTTGGAGCGCTGTTGAGCTGCTTGCAGAATGGCGGTGATTTTTCCCATATTGTTTCTTTCCTTGCGAGGTTTAACGAACTTGGCGCAGATGCTATGCTGCACCAGAAGCGGGCATCTGATGAAACTATGTCCGGCAAGCCGGATGTGTAGTTCATATGGCGGGAGTAATATCCGCACCGCAGCTTAACGCATACTAGCGCAACCGACATGAAAAATCATACTCATCCATACCAAGATCAGGCCGATATCGGCGCCTTCGAGCCGGCCCATCCGGAGCGCTTCGCCGCCGCGCAGAAGAGCACCTGGGTGAGCATCTTCATCAATCTGATGCTGACGTTCCTGCAGGTGGTCGGCGGATTTTTTGCGCACTCGCAAGCCCTGATGGCGGACGGGCTGCATTCCCTGTCGGACCTGCTCTCGGATGTACTGGTGCTGTATGCGAACCGGCATGGCAACCGGCATGCCGATGCAAACCATCCCTATGGCCATGCACGTGTCGAAACCGCCGCGACGCTGATCCTGGGCGCGTTCCTCGCGGCGCTCGGTGTGGGATTGCTGGTGGCCGCCACGATGCGTCTGCAGCATCCGGGCGCGTTGCAGGCGGTGAATCCGGTTGCGCTCGCCGTCGCGCTGGTTGCGCTGGTCGCCAAGGAGGGCATGTTCCGTTACATGCTGGCGGTCGCGAAGCGGGTGCGCTCGCAGATGCTGGTGGCCAATGCGTGGCATGCGCGTTCCGACGCGGCCTCCTCGCTGGTGGTGGTGGTCGGTATCATCGGCAACCTGCTGGGTTACACCTTCCTGGATCTGGTCGCCGCGGCCGTGGTCGGCGTGATGATCGCTCATATGGGCGGCAAGCTGGCGCTGGAAGCGATGGCGGAGCTGATCGATACCGGACTGGATGCGGAAGAGGTCGAGGCGATCCGGGAGACCCTGCTGAACACGCCCGGCGTGTGCGGCCTGCATGAATTGCGCACGCGCAAGATGGCCGACAACGCGCTGGTCGATGCGCACATCGTGGTCGATCCGAAGATCAGCGTTTCGGAAGGGCATTTCATCGCCGAATCGGCGCGCCACGCGGTACTCAAACAGCACCATGTGCTCGATGTGATGGTGCACATCGACCCCGAGGACGACATGCAGGCCAAGCCCAATGCGCATTTGCCCGGCCGTCCCGGGCTGCTGGCCCATCTGGCCGAACGCCTCGGGGATGCGAGCCTGCGGGAGAATCGCGTGGTGTTCCATTATCTGGATGGCAAGGTGGATGCCGAGATATACCTGCGCGCGGATCGGCAGCGGCCCGAGCAGGCCGATGCCCTGCAGGCGCGCTGCAACGATCTGGTGCGCGATGACCCGTTGTTCCGGGCGATCCATATCCACCGCAATCATGCACAGAATTAGTGCGCTAGTGGGCGTGGGCGCCCACTTATGGTGCATTTTTTATATGGGCTGCGTAACGGGCTTATGGCACAATGTCGGCTTGGTACCTGGATAGGGTGGCACGCTTTCTGCGTATGAGTCATTCCGGTCGGTTCGCTGATTTATTTAATTGAGTTGGTTTCTTTATTTGAGTTATTGGGAGAGAGTTATGTCGATGTCGGCAAATGATGTGTTGAAGATGATCAAAGACCACGATGTCAAGTTCGTGGATTTCCGTTTTACCGATACACGCGGCAAAGAGCAGCATGTGAGCGTGCCTGCCAAGTACGTGGGTATGGACAAGTTCGAAGAAGGTCACGCATTCGACGGTTCCTCCATCGCCGGCTGGAAGGGTATCCAGGCATCGGACATGTTGCTGATGCCGGATCCTGCCAGCGCGTACCTCGACCCGTTCACGGATGAAAACACCATCATCATCACCTGCGACGTGGTGGAACCGACCGACGGCAAGGGCTATGACCGCGATCCGCGCTCTATCGCGAAGCGCGCCGAAGCCTACCTGCAATCCAGCGGCCTGGGCGACACCGCCTATTTCGGCCCTGAGCCGGAATTCTTCATCTTTGATTCGGTGAACTGGACTGTCGACATGTCGGGTTGCTCCGTCAAGATCAACTCCGAAGAGGCTGCATGGTCTTCGGGTGAAAAATTCGATGGCGGCAACACCGGCCACCGTCCTACCGTGAAGGGCGGCTATTTCCCGGTTCCCCCAGTCGACAGCCTGAACGACATCCGCGCCGCGATGTGTCTGGCGCTGGAAGACATCGGCATCGAAGTCGAAGTGCATCACCATGAAGTGGCGACTGCCGGCCAGTGCGAAATCGGCACCAAGTTCGACACACTCGTGCGTCGCGCGGATCAGACTCAGGCGTTGAAGTACGTGGTGCACAACGTTGCGCACCAGTACGGCAAGACCGCGACCTTCATGCCCAAGCCTATCGTGGGCGACAACGGTTCCGGCATGCACGTGCACCAGTCCATCTGGAAGGACGGCAAGAACCTGTTCGCAGGCAACGGCTACGCCGGCCTGTCCGAGACCGCGCTGTTCTACATCGGCGGTATCATCAAGCACGCCAAGGCGCTGAATGCGATCACCAACCCGGGCACCAACTCCTACAAGCGTCTGGTTCCTCACTACGAGGCACCGACCAAGCTGGCGTACTCGGCGAAGAACCGTTCTGCTTCGATCCGTATCCCGCACGTGGCCAGCGACAAGGCACGCCGCATCGAGACACGTTTCCCTGATCCAACCGCCAACCCATACCTGTGCTTTGCGGCACTGATGATGGCTGGTCTGGACGGTATCCAGAACAAGATCCACCCTGGCGACCCGGCCGACAAGAACCTGTACGATCTGCCTCCGGAAGAAGACGCAAAGATCCCAACCGTATGTACCTCGCTCGATGAAGCGCTGGCGCATCTGGACAAGGATCGCGAATTCCTGACCCGCGGCGGCGTGTTCTCGAACGACTTCATCGATGCGTTCATCGCGTTGAAGATGGACGAAGTGACCCGTCTGCGCATGACTACGCATCCGGTCGAGTTCGACATGTACTACAGCATCTAAATCCTGGTACAGGATGCAGCACAACGAACGGGGCGCAAGCCCCGTTTTGTTTTGGCCGACGAAATGCAAAGGGTTTGTCTGCATCAGATGCATACCCTATACTTGAGCCGATACTTTGCAGGAGAACGATGATGAAACTTGGATGTTTGCTGGCGTTGCTGTGCCTCTGCCCGGTGCTGGCGCAGGCGGAGATTTACAAGGCGGTCGATGCCGATGGTCATGTCACATATTCCAGCTCGCCGATCAGGGGGGGCAAAAAGATCGTACTCGAGCCGCTGCCGACCGTCGCTCCGCCCGCGCGGGCGAGAGCCGCCACGCCCGGGGATTTCCCGAGAGTGGATGGCGCAACGCAGCGAGGCCGGGACGACACGCGCCGCAAGATACTCCAGGATGAGCTGAGCACCGAGAGCGGATTGCTTGAGGAGTCCCGCAGCGGTCTGAAGGCGGCCGAGGCGGCACGAGACAAGGAGAAGCTCCGGACACTGACCGACCGGATAGATATGCACCAGAAGAATATCGATGCACTGAAAACCGAGTTGTCCAAACTCAAGTAACACCTCAACCTGGCATGTATTCTGCTTAGTAGGAACGTATGCCGGACTTTTCTTACCTCACGCTCGAACATCTCGCCACCTCGGTCATTCTGCTGGATGAAGAGTCGCGTATCGTTTATATCAACCCGGCTGCGGAACACCTGTTCGACGTGAGCGGCAAGAACCTGCTCGGACACCCGCTGCAGCAGGTGTTCACGCATACCGAACAGCTGTGCAGCGCGATGCAGCAGGCGATACACAACAACGCCAGCTACATCGAGCATGACCTGACGCTCGGCACTCAGGCGCATGGCAAGCTGCACCTTCGTTGTGCGGCGACGCCGCTGCAATTCTCCAGGCGCTATCTGCAGCTGGAATTCCATGCTATGGACAGGCCGCTGAAGCTGGCGCGCGAAGAGCAGATGCTGGACCAGACCCAGGCCAACCGCCTGCTGCTGCGCAACCTCGCGCACGAGATCAAGAACCCGCTGGGCGGCATACGCGGCGCGGCGCAGCTGCTCGAGCAGGAGCTGGAAAAGCCGGCCTTGCGCGAATACACGCAGGTCATCGTGCAGGAGGCCGACAGGCTGCGTTCGCTGATGGAAAAACTGCTCAGCCCGCAGAACGCCTCGCATTACAGCGCGTTGAACATCCACGAGGTGCTGGAGCGCGTGCGCAGCGTGGTGCTGGCGGAAATGCCGGGAGACCTGAAGATACAGCGCGACTACGACATCAGCCTGCCCGCGCTGGTCGGCGACAAGGAGCAGTTGATACAGGTCATGCTCAATATCGTGCGCAACGCGGCGCAGGCGATGCAGGGCAACGGCAGCATCATCCTGCGCACCCGCATCGCGCGCCAGGTGACGCTGATCAAGCGCCGTCATCGTCTCGCCGTGATGGTGCAGATCATCGACAACGGCCCCGGCATTTCGCCGGAGTTACAGGACAAGATTTTCTATCCGCTGGTGTCGGGACGTGCAGATGGCCACGGCCTGGGGCTGACGCTGGCGCAGGATTTCGTCAGCCAGCACAACGGCACGATAGAATTCGACAGCGAACCCGGATGCACGCGTTTCACCGTGATGCTTCCGCTACCTTAGGTGACGACCATGAAACCCGTTTGGATAATTGATGATGACCGCTCGATACGCTGGGTGCTGGAAAAATCGCTGACCCGCGAGGATATCGAGTTCAAGAGCTTCGCCACGGCAGACGACGCGCTGCGCGCGCTAAACAGCGACATTCCGCAAGTGGTGGTTAGCGATATCCGCATGCCCGGCAGTTCCGGGCTGGATTTCCTGCAGGTGCTGCATCAGCGCCACCCGTTGATCCCGGTCATCGTCATGACGGCCTATTCCGATCTGGAGAGCGCGGTCTCGGCGTTCCAGGGCGGCGCATTCGAATACCTGCCCAAACCTTTCGACATCAACCACGCGATCGAGCTGATCCGGCGTGCGATCGAGCAGAGCCGGCGCAAGTCGGGGGATGCCGAACAGGTCCAGGTGGCCGCCGACATCCTTGGCCAGGCACCCGCGATGCAGGAGGTGTTCCGCGCGATCGGCAGGCTGTCGCAATCGCATGCGACCGTGCTGATTAACGGCGAGTCGGGCACCGGCAAGGAACTGGTCGCGCATGCGCTGCACCGTCACAGCCCGCGTGCCGACAAGCCGTTCATCGCGATCAACACCGCCGCGATCCCGAAGGACCTGCTCGAGTCGGAGTTGTTCGGCCACGAGCGCGGCGCGTTCACCGGCGCGGCGGCGACGCGGCGCGGACGCTTCGAACAGGCCGAGGGCGGCACGCTGTTCCTCGACGAGATCGGCGACATGCCGGCCGACTTGCAGACCCGTTTGCTGCGCGTGCTGTCCGACGGCAACTTCTATCGCGTCGGCGGGCACCAGCCGATCAAGGCGAACGTGCGCATCATCACCGCGACCCACCAGAACCTCGACGAGCGCGTCAAGCAGGGCTTGTTCCGCGAAGACTTGTTCCACCGGCTGAACGTGATCCGACTGCGCCTGCCGCCGTTGCGCGAACGGCGCGAGGACATCCCGCTGCTGGCAAAATATTTCCTGCAGAAGAGCGCGCGCGAGCTCGCGGTCGAGCCGAAGCAGTTCAGTGATGCGACGCTGCAGCATCTCGCCGCGCAGGATTTTCCCGGCAACGTGCGGCAGCTGGAGAATCTCTGTCACTGGCTGACCGTGATGACGCCTTCGCAGAGCGTGGAGATCGCCGATCTGCCGCCGGAATGGCGTAACGAACCGGTCAGTGTGGCTGGTGGGGGCGACTGGAGCGCCGCGCTCGCGCAGCAGGCCGCGCAGGCGTTGTTGCGCGGCGACGAGCGCATCATGGACACGCTCACGAACCAGTTCGAGCGCACGCTGATCCTGCAGGCCTTACAGCACACCAACGGGCGCCGTATCGAGGCCGCGACGCTGCTCGGCATCGGGCGCAACACGCTGACGCGCAAGATCCAGGAGCTGGGGTTGGACAATCAGGAACCGTAAAGGCGCGTGGACGCGGATTGCAACACATCTAGAAGGTCAAAAGCGTCATTCCCGCGCAGGCGGGAATCTAGTTAAGGAAAACTCCCTTGCGTAGCAAGGACAAACCCTTAAGGCCTTTTGAATAAAAACGCTGGATTCCCGCCTGCGCGGGAATGACGGATTGTTAGAGATTTACTGCAATCGCTTAAGCAGTTTCTCGTGTATCCCGCCGAAGCCGCCGTTGCTCATCACCAGTATCTGGTCTCCCGATCTTGCGGCGGCGGTGATGGTTGCAATCAGTTCATCGAGGTCGTCCTTCACGACCGCCTTGTCGCCCAGCGGCGCGAGCGCGCCGCGTGCATCCCAGCCCAGGTTCCCGGCGTAGCAGAACACCAGATCGGCATCCTTCAGGCTGCCCGGCAACGCGTCCTTCATCACGCCCAGCTTCATCGTGTTGGAGCGCGGCTCCAGCACCGCCAGGATGCGCGTCTTGCCGACCTTGTGGCGCAGGCCGCCCACCGTGGTGTCGATCGCGGTCGGGTGATGCGCGAAGTCGTCGTACACCGTGATGCCGTTCACGACGCCGCGCACTTCCATGCGCCGCTTCACGTTCCTGAACTCGCCAAGGGCTGCCAGCCCCTGTGCGACCGGCACGCCGGCATGGCGTGCGGCGGCTAGCGCGGCCAGCGCGTTCATGCGGTTGTGTTCGCCTAGCAGTTCCCAGCGCAGCGTGCCCTGCGCTTCGCCGTTCAGCGTCACGAGGTCGTTCGCATCGATGTTCCAGCCGGCGTCGCTGCCGAACTTCTCGACCGGCGTCCAGCAGCCGCGTTGCAACACGCGATCCAGCGCGGCCTCGCGGCCATTGCTGACCACCAGCCCGTTGCCGGGCACGGTGCGCACCAGATGGTGGAACTGCGTCTCGATCGCCGCGAGATCGGCGAAGATGTCGGCGTGGTCGAATTCCAGGTTGTTCAGGATTGCGGTGCGCGGATGGTAGTGCACGAACTTGGAGCGTTTGTCGAAGAACGCGGTGTCGTATTCGTCCGCCTCGATCGCGAAGAACGGCGACTCCGTGATGCGCGCGGAGATGCCGAAATTCTGCGGTACGCCGCCGATCAAAAAGCCGGGGTTGAGTCCCGCGTATTCCAGTATCCATGCCAGCATCGAGGTGGTCGTGGTCTTGCCGTGCGTGCCCGCGACGCCCAGCACCCACTTGTCGCGCAGCAGCGTGTCCGCCAGCCATTGCGGGCCGGAAACGTAAGGCAGGCCACGGTTCAGGATCTCCTCCATCAGCGGATTGCCGCGCGTGACCACGTTGCCGATCACGAACACGTCGGGCTTCAGGGCAAGCTGCTCGACGCCGAAGCCCTCGATCAGTTCGATGCCCTGCGCTTCCAGTTGCGTGCTCATCGGCGGATAGACGTTCGCATCGCAGCCCGTGACGCGATAGCCGGACTGCTTCGCGATGGCCGCGATGCCGCCCATGAAAGTGCCGCAGATGCCGAGGATGTGGATGTGTTTAGGTTGGTTCATCGTCAATTCCAATTTCGTCATTCCGGCGAAGGCCGGAATCCAGTGCTGTTATCAAAAATGCTGTTGGGTCTTGTTCCGCTTCGCGGAGTTTGTTTACTAGCTGGATTCCGGCCTTCGCCGGAATGACGGCTCACGTCCTGAAAATAAAATACACCGCGCCCATCAGGCACAGCCCCGCATACAGATAATCCATCTTCAGCGGCTGGTCCATGTACAGTACCGCGAACGGCACGAACACCGACAGCGTGACGACCTCCTGCAATATCTTCAGCTGCCCGAGGCTCATCGTCGTGTAGCCGATGCGGTTCGCGGGCACCTGCAGCAGGTACTCGAACAGCGCGATGCCCCAGCTGACCAGCGCCGCGATGTACCAGGGCGATGCCGCCAGGTTCTTCAGGTGCCCGTACCACGCGAATGTCATGAACAGGTTGGACACGGCCAGCATCAGTGCCGTGACCAGCAGCGGGTTCGAGATCAGGTTCATTGCTTACTCCCTCTCCCTTGCAGGGGGATAACCAGCGACTTGCCCGCTTGCGGGCTTAGTCGAATGGCTAGTAGTTCCATCAGGGTTGGGGAGAGGGTAGAAGCGACCGGCATCCCCAATCTAATTATTGAACGCCCAGCAGTTCCACGTCGAACACCAGCGTCGCATCCGGCGGAATCACGCCGCCCGCGCCGCGCGAGCCATAACCCATGGCGGACGGGATGATCAGCGTGCGCTGCCCGCCCACCTTCATGCCGTCCACGCCCTGATCCCAGCCCTTGATCACGCGCCCTCCACCGAGCGGAAACTCGAACGGCTGGCCGCGGTCGCGCGAGCTGTCGAATTTCTGGCCCTTGTGTTCGGGGGCGGCCTCGTCGTACAGCCAGCCGGTGTAATGCACGGCCACGTCCTTGCCTGCGGTCGCCAGTGCGCCTTCGCCCAGTTTGTTGTCGGTCTTGATCAGTTCGGTCATGTTGCTCTTCTTCATAGTGGGGGCGGGTGGTGCGGTCTGCTCCGAGCAGGCTGTGGTTGAAAAGACAGCGGCGGAAAGCAGCAGGGCGAGTGACAGTCTGGTGATAGTGGTCATTTATGCCTCGATGGAAAGGTAGTGTAAGGTGAAAGTCCGGAAATCGAACGCGATCCTACTGCATGCCCAGCAGTTCGACCTCGAACACCAGCGTCGCATTCGGCGGAATCACGCCGCCCGCGCCGCGCCTGCCATAGCCCATCTCGGGCGGGATCACCAAGGTGCGTGACCCGCCGACCTTCATGCCCTGCACGCCCATGTCCCAGCCCTGGATCACATGACCCTGGCCCAGCGGGAAATCGAACGGCTCGTCGCGGTCGCGCGAACTGTCGAACTTCGCGCCCTTGTTGTCGGGCGCGTTCTTGTCGAACAGCCAGCCGGTGTAATGCACCGTCACATGCTGGCCTGCCTGCGCCTCCGCGCCTTCGCCTACTTTCGTATCGACGATGTCGGTTCGGATGACCTTCAGCAGCTTCACGTCGAACACCAGCGTCGCGTTCGGCGGGATCACGTCGCCCGCGCCGCGCGGGCCGTAGCCCATCTCCGGCGGGATCACCAGCGTGCGCAGCCCGCCTTCCTTCATGCCCTGCACGCCTTCATCCCAACCCCTGATGACGCGTCCGCCGCCGAGCGGAAAGTCGAACGGCTCGTTGCGGTCGAGCGAGCTGTCGAACTTCGCGCCCTTGTTGTCGGGCGCGCTCTCGTCGTACAGCCAGCCCGTGTAATGCACGGTTACGGTCTGCCCGGCCTGCGCTTCCGCGCCTTCGCCCAGTTTGGTGTCGGTTTTGATGAGGGTGGTCATGTTGCGTGTTCCTTTGTGGTTAATGTAGGGTGCAATAAGCGTAGCGCATTGCACCAAAAACTTTTGAAAACATCCGGTGCAATGCCCGTTGGTTATTGCACCCTACGCGGGCTACGCTTACTCAATCTATAATTTGTTTGGCGCAAAATTGCCTGTCGAAATACGTTTTTGAATAATCTCTGAATCTTTTTCTATTCTGATGAGCAGCCGTTTGTTATCTGATGATTGCCAGTGTCCTACCTCAAGGTGAACATCCTTTTTGTAGCGTTTAGTAAGTAATGGCAAACAAGCTTCTATAAATTGATTTGCAAGCAATTCAGACTGAATATGTGCCATAGCGTTAAATCCACATAATCGCAAATGCGGGCTAAGAAATAATTCGTCTTTTTCTTCCTGATAAAAAAGAGAGGGCATGCTGTGATTTTGAATTGTTACCCTAATTGCGAAATACTTAATCATGAAGCACCTATTGACTAGTAACTCAATACCGGTGCCAGCCACCGCTCCGCCTGTTCCACGGTCCAGCCCTTGCGCTGCGCATAGTCCGCGACCTGATCCTTGTCGACCTTGCCGGTCGCGAAGTACTTCGCCTCGGGGTGCGAGAAGTAGAAGCCGCTGACTGCGGCGGTCGGCAGCATCGCGAAACTTTCGGTCAGCGTGATGCCTGCATTGATCGGGGCCTGCAGCAGCTCGAACAGCGGGCCCTTCTCGCTGTGCTCGGGGCAGGCGGGGTAGCCGGGCGCGGGGCGGATGCCTTGATATTTCTCGGCGATCAGCGCCTCGTTGTTGATGCCCTGCTCCGTCTCGTAGCCCCAGAACTCGCGGCGCACGCGCAGGTGCAGGTGTTCGGCGAAGGCTTCGGCCAGGCGGTCGGCCAGCGCCTGCAGCATGATCGCGCTGTAGTCGTCATGCGCTTTTTCGAACTCCTTCATCTTCTTCTCGATGCCGATGCCCGCGGTCACGGCGAAGCCGCCGATGTAGTCCTTGACGCCGCTCGCCTTCGGCGCGATGTAGTCGGCCAGGCAGTAGTTCGGGATGTCGTCCGGCTTCTTCGTCTGCTGGCGCAGGTTGTGCCAGGTCATCGCCACATTCTTGCGCTTGTCGTCCGCGTAGATTTCGATGTCGTCGCCGTTCACGCTGTTGGCCGGGAACAGGCCGAACACGGCGTTCGCGGTCAGCCATTTCTCGCCGATGATTTTCTTCAGCATCGCCTGCGCGTCCTTGAACAGGCTGCGCGCGGTCTCGCCGACCACTTCGTCCTGCAGTATCTTCGGATAGCGCCCGGCCAGTTCCCAGGCCTGGAAGAACGGCGACCAGTCGATGAAGTCTACGAGGGCTTCGAGCGGATAAGCCTCTAGTTTCTGCACGCCGAGCAGCCTGGGCTTGGTCGGAACGACTTTCTTCCAGTCGGTCTTGAGCCCGTGCGCGCGCGCCTCTTGCAGCGAGACGTAGCTGGCCTTGCCCTTCTTGCCCTCGTGCTGGTCGCGCGCGGCCTGGTAGTCGGCCTTGAGTTCGGCGATGTAGCCGTCGCGCGAGGTGTTGCTGAGCAGATTGCTGCACACGCCGACCGCGCGCGAGGCGTCGGTGACATACACCGTGGTGCCGCTCGGGTAGTTCGGTTCGATCTTCACGGCCGTGTGCACGCGCGAGGTGGTCGCGCCGCCGATCAGTAGCGGTATCCTGAAGCCCTGACGCTCCATCTCTTTCGCCACATGCGCCATTTCTTCCAGCGACGGCGTGATGAGGCCGGACAGGCCGATCACGTCGGCGTTGTGTTCGCGTGCGGTGTCGAGGATCTGCTGGCACGGCACCATCACGCCCATGTTCACGACCTCGAAGTTGTTGCACTGCAGCACCACGGTGACGATGTTCTTGCCGATGTCGTGCACGTCGCCCTTCACGGTCGCCATCACGATCTTGCCCTTGGTGCTGGTGTCGCCGGAGCGCAGTTTCTCTTCTTCGATATAGGGCACCAGATGCGCGACCGCCTGCTTCATCACGCGCGCCGATTTCACCACCTGCGGCAGGAACATCTTGCCCGCGCCGAACAGGTCGCCGACCACGTTCATGCCGGTCATCAGCGGGCCTTCGATCACCTCGACCGGGAACTTCGCCTGCTGGCGCGCCTCCTCGGTGTCCTCGACGATGAAGGTGGTGATGCCGCGCACTAGCGCGTGGGTCAGGCGCTCCTGCACATTGCCCTTGCGCCATTCGAGGTCCTCGACCTGTTCCTTGCCGCCGCCCTTGACGGTCTCGGCCATCCTGACCAGTTTCTCGCCCGCGTCGGGATGGCGGTTCAGCACCACGTCCTCGACCGCGTCGCGCAAGTCTTTCGGAATCTCCTCGTACACGCCGAGCTGTCCGGCGTTGACGATGCCCATGCCCATGCCGGCCTTGATCGCGTGATACAGGAACACGGTGTGGATCGCCTCACGCACCGGCTCGTTGCCGCGGAACGAGAACGACACGTTGGATACACCGCCTGAAATCTTGGCGTAAGGCAGATTCTTGCGTATCCAGGCGCAGGCCTCGATGAAGTCCACCGCGTAGTTGTTGTGCTCCTCGATGCCGGTCGCGATCGCGAAGATGTTCGGGTCGAAGATGATGTCCTCGGGCGGGAAGCCGACCTTGTTGACCAGGATGTCGTAGCTGCGTTTGCAGATTGAAGTCTTGCGCGCGTAGGTGTCGGCCTGGCCCTGCTCGTCGAACGCCATCACCACCGCCGCCGCGCCGTAGCGGCGCACCAGCGTGGCGTATTTGATGAAGTTCTCCTCGCCTTCCTTCAGCGAGATCGAGTTGACGATGGGCTTGCCCTGCACGCACTTCAGCCCCGCCTCGATGATGTTCCACTTGGAGGAGTCGATCATCAGCGGCACGCGCGAAATGTCCGGCTCGGACGCGATCAGGTTCAGGAACTTCACCATCGCGGCTTCGCCGTCCAGCATCGCCTCGTCCATGTTCACGTCGATCACCTGCGCGCCGGTTTCGACCTGCTGCTTGGCGACTTCCAGCGCCTCGTCGTACTGGCCTTCGAGGATCAGGCGTTTGAACTTGGCCGAGCCGGTGACGTTGGCGCGTTCGCCGACGTTCACGAACAGCGAGTCGTCGCCGATGTTGAACGGCTCCAGCCCGGACAGGCGGCAGCGCTTTTCCAGGTTCGGCAACTGGCGCGGCGGCACGTCTTTCAGCGTCTCGGCGATCGCCTTGATGTGTGCGGGCGAAGTGCCGCAGCAGCCGCCCGCGATGTTCAGGAAGCCGCTGGTGGCGAATTCCTTCACCAGCCTTGCGGTCTTCTCGGGCAGCTCGTCGTAGCCGGTCTCGGACAGCGGATTAGGCAGGCCTGCGTTCGGGTGTGCGCTGACGTAGCAGCTTGCCACGCGCGACAGTTCCTCGACGTAGGGGCGCATCAGCTCCGCGCCCAGCGCGCAGTTCAGCCCGATGGACAGCGGCTTGGCGTGGGACAGCGAATTCCAGAACGCCTCGGTGGTCTGGCCGGACAGCGTGCGGCCGGAGGCATCGGTGATGGTGCCGGAGATCATGATGGGCACGCGCATCTGGTGCTGCTCGAAGTGGCGTGCGATCGCGAACAGCGCGGCCTTGGCGTTCAGCGTGTCGAAGATGGTCTCGACCATCAGGATGTCCGCGCCGCCGTCGAGCAGGCCGCGTATCGCCTCGGCGTAGCTTTCCACCAGCAGGTCGAACGTGACGTTGCGCGCGCCGGGATCGTTAACGTCCGGCGAGATCGACGCGGTGCGCCCGGTAGGTCCCAGCACGCCCGCGACGAAGCGCGGCTTGTCGGCTGTGGAGAATTCGTCGCACAGTCCGCGCGCCAGTTTCGCCCCGGCCACGTTCAGTTCGTAGACCAGATGCGCCATGTCGTAGTCTTCCATCGACACCGACGTGGAGTTGAACGTGCAGGTCTCGAGGATGTCAGCGCCCGCTTCGAGGTACTGGCGGTGGATGCCGCCGATCACATGCGGCTGGGTCAGCAGCAGCAGGTCGTTGCAGCCTTTCACGTCCACCGGATGGTCTGCGAAGGTCTTGCGCGTGCCGGTGAATTCGCCGAACAGCACCGTGCCGCGATAATGTTCCTCGGTCAGTTTGTAGCGCTGGATCATGGTGCCCATGGCGCCATCCAGAATCAGGATGCGTTTTTGCAGCAGGGCTTCGATGGGGTGTGGGGTATGGCTCATGGTTTTGCGGCTCGATTAATAAGCGCGGATTTTAGCATGCCGGGGCGCCGGCTTTGTCTGCTCGGAGCCATGCAGCCGCGGGCCTGAAGGCACGGAGATCAGGGCCGGGTGTCCGAGCGGCGGGGGGATTAAAGCTTCTCTTCCTGCGTTGTGGCGGTTTCCGGCTGCGGCGAGTCGCTTACGAGTCTGTAGACGACGCCAATCACCAGCAGCGCGGCCAGCAGCAGGCCGTAATGCACCGGGTTGAAATCGCTCTCGGTATGCCCTGCGCTGATGACCTGTACCGGCTGCACGATCATCTCCCGGATCACCGAGATCATCGCCACTTCGACGAATACGCGCACATAGATGCGGCCGGTCTGCAGGTAATTCATTTCCGCCGAAATCAGCGTGGACAGCGTCCACAGGATGAACAGCGAACCCAGCGCCTGGAAAAATCCGTTGGCGGCATCGCCCGCCTGCAAGGCAGCGAACGCTTTTTGCCCAAAGTCCCAGATCACCATTACGCAGGCCACGCCCAGTGCCAGCGCGAGCAGCACGTGGATGAGTTGGTTGAAGTTTTTCATGCCGGTGATCAGTTTTTGTTCGAGCATCGTGGTCTTTCGTAATAACTTCAAGAACGTTTTAAGGGTTTTAGCTTTTATCCATGCGCCGGTACTGCACCGCTTCGGCGATATGTGCGGGGGTGACGTTCGCGCCGCCTTCCAGATCGGCGATGGTGCGCGCGACCTTGAGCACGCGGTGATAGGCGCGCGCCGACAGGTTCAGGCGGGTGATGGCGTTCTGCAGCAGCGCGATACCCTGTTCGTCCGGAGCGCACATCACGTCGATCTCGCCGACCGAGAGTTGTGCGTTGGCCTTGTCCTGTCGCGTGAGCTGGCGCTGCCGCGCCGTTTCGACGCGTGCCTGCACATCGGCACTGGCCTCGCCATCCGCCTTGCCGAGCAGGTCACCCTGCGCCACGGCAGGTACCTCGATCTGGATGTCGATACGATCCAGCAGCGGCCCGGAAATCCTGTTGCGGTAGCGCGAGATCTGGTCGGGTGTGCAGCGGCATTTGCCGCTGTAGTGGCCGAGGTAGCCGCAGGGACAAGGGTTCATCGCCGCGACCAGCTGGAACTGCGCCGGGAAATCGGCGCGACGTGCAGCGCGCGAGATCGTGATGCGCCCCGATTCCAGCGGCTCGCGCAGCACCTCCAGCACGCTGCGCTCGAACTCCGGCAGCTCGTCGAGGAACAGCACGCCGTGCAGCGCCATCGAGATTTCGCCGGGGCGCGGGTTGCTGCCGCCGCCGACCAGCGCCACGCCGGACGCGGTATGGTGCGGCGAGCGGTACGGGCGGGTCTTCCACTTCGCTACATCGAAACTGCCATCCAGCGATTGCAGCGCCGCGCTCTGCAACGCCTCGGTCTCGGACATCTGCGGCAGGATGCCGGGAAAACGCGCCGCCAGCATGGATTTGCCGGTGCCGGGCGGGCCGACCATCAGCACGCTGTGTCCGCCCGCGGCGGCGATCTCCAGTGCGCGCTTGGCGTGGGTCTGGCCTTTCACCTCGCGCATGTCCGGGTAATGCGGGACTGTGGTTTGCGGCTGGCTGACATAGGGTGCAAGAGGTTCGCGCCCGGCGAGGTGTGCGGCCACCTGCAGCAGCGTTTGCGCGGGATAGACGGTCGCCTGTTCCACCAGCGCGGCCTCGGCGGCATTCGCCTGCGGCAGGATGAACGCGCGTCCGCTGTTCACGGCGCGATAGGTCATCGCCAGCGCGCCGCGTATTGGGCGCAGTTCGCCGGTCAGCGCGAGCTCCCCGGCGTACTCATATTCGGCGAGTCTGTCGGAAGGTATCTGTCCGGTCGCGGCGAGTATGCCAAGTGCGATGGGCAGGTCGAAGCGCCCGCTCTCCTTGGGCAAGTCGGCGGGCGCGAGGTTGACGGTGATGCGGCGGGCGGGAAAGTCGAACTGGCAATTCTGCAAGGCGGCGCGCACGCGATCCTTGCTTTCCTTGACCTCGGTCTCGGGGAGTCCGACGATCGTGAAGCTGGGCAGGCCGTTGGCGAGGTGCACCTCGACGGTCACCAGCGCGGCCTCCATGCCGGTTAATGCGCGGCTGTAAAGAACCGCCAGGCTCATCAGTCGGTCATTCCCGCGCAGGCGGGAATCCAGTTAGTTGAAGTAGCCCCGCATCGCGGAACAACATCTGGATTTGTCCGCTGCGCGGAGTATTGGTCTTGCTGGATTCCCGCCTGCGCGGGAACGACGGAAGCCTGCGGCATCAAAATTATTTTCGTTGAGCTTCCAGTTCCGCGACGCGCGCCTCCAGCGCGGTCAGCTGCTCGCGTGCCCGTGCGAGCACTTGAGTCTGGATGTCGAATTCTTCGCGCGTCACCAGATCGAGTTTGGCGAAACCTTGTGCCAGCAGGGCGCGCATGTTTTTTTCGATGTCTTTGGCGGGGCTGCTGTTTACCGCCTCGCTTAATTTGGCGGAGAGTTCTTCAAAGATTTTCGCGTTCAACATGGCATGGCTCCGGGGTTATTTTTTGGCAGTGTAGCAAATTCTCCCGCCGAACAGCCGCCCCCGGGCGGTGCGCAACGCGCTCATCGTGCATGTAATTGGTGCGCAGATGTGCATCGGTGGGTGCGCGAACAATATAACGAGTTGTTCTGTATGGATAAAAATCTCTGGCACGCATCATGCTGTAACAAATACGCGGATACCGTTATCCCGTTCTCAACCTAAAGAAAGGAACATCATGATGAAAAGCAAACTGTTGAACTCCCTGATCCTGGCTGCCTTGGCCGTACCCAGCCTGGCAATGGCGGCTGATGCTCCTGCTTCACCACATACCTTCACAGCAAACGTCGGCATTACTACCGATTACATCTTCCGCGGCATTTCGCAAAGCCAACACAATCCTGCCCTTTCTGGCGGCGTGGATTACAGCCATGCGAGCGGGTTATATGCAGGTACTTGGGTATCAACCCAACAATGGGTAAAAACCGGGGGTACGGATGTCGCCAACGATCCATACAAGACCAGCAGCAACTTGGAGATGGATTTGTACGGCGGCTATAGGGGTACCGTGGGCGAAGTTGGGTTCGATGTTGGCGCGATCTATTACTACTATAACGGCAATAAAGTCGCCACACAGGTTTCACCAGACACAACAGAGGTTTATTTGGGCGCGAGCTACAAGATGGTGTCGGTGAAATATAGCGAAGCTGTTTCCGACTACTTCATCGGTTGGGGCACACTCAATACCACGAAGACCAAGGGTAGTAACTATCTGGAGTTGAACCTTTCCCAGGATATGGGTGACGGCTGGGGGCTGCTGGGCCATGTCGGTAGCCAGAAGGTTAAAAATGTTCCCACAGCCGACTACACCGATTGGAAGGTCGGCGGAACCAAGGATGTTGGTTTCGGCACGGTGACTGTGGCTTATTCGAAGACGAATGCCCAGGGTAATGCAGGGCAGGCTTATAGCTGGGATAACAAAAACACCGGCAAGGGTGTCTTGGCCGTTTCTTTCGCTAAAACGTTTTAATCATTCACGGGCGGGACAACTCCCGCCCACTATCTTAGGAGAATGTCATGAAGATGGTCGTCGCTATCATCAAGCCGTTCAAGCTCGACGAAGTGCGTGAAGCCCTGTCCGCGATTGGCGTACAAGGCATCACCGTCACCGAGGTCAAGGGCTTTGGCCGGCAAAAGGGACACACAGAGCTGTATCGCGGTGCCGAATATGTGGTCGATTTCCTGCCGAAGGTGAAGCTGGAAGCGGCTGTGGCGGAGAGCATGCTGGATCAGGTGCTGGAAGCCATCGAAAAATCTGCACAGACCGGCAAGATCGGCGACGGCAAAATTTTCGTATCCGACCTCGAACAAGTGATCCGCATCCGCACCGGCGAGTCCGGCGCAGAAGCGCTGTAAGGAGAACATCATGCGTAAACTATTCGTACTCTTTGCCTTGCTGTTCGCGCTGTGCGGCTTGTCCGCGCCGGCATTCGCCGAAGAGGCCGCCACCGCAACAGCGGTTGTCGCACCTGCTGATGCTCAAACGGCTGTTCCGGCTGTCGAGGCAGCAGCACCTGTTGTTGCCGCTGCGGCACCGGCGCCCGTGCCGAACAAGGGCGATACCTCGTGGATGCTGGTGGCCACGTTGCTGGTGATCATGATGTCGATACCCGGCCTGGCCCTGTTCTACGGAGGCCTGGTGCGCAGCAAGAACATGCTGTCGATGCTGATGCAGGTGTTCAGCATCTTCGCGCTGATCACCGTGCTGTGGGCGATCTACGGCTACTCGCTGGCGTTCACTCAAGGCAACGCGTTCATCGGCGGCTTCGACCGACTGTTCCTGAAGGGCATCTTCGATCCGGCCACCGGCTCGGTTGCCAACGCGGCGACGTTCAGCAAGGGCGTGGTGATTCCCGAGTTCGCCTTCGTCGCGTTCCAGGCTACCTTCGCCGCCATCACCGTGGCGCTGATCGTGGGCGCGTTCGCCGAGCGCATGAAGTTCGGTGCCGTGCTGCTGTTCTCGGCACTGTGGTTCACCTTCGCGTACCTGCCGATCGCGCACATGGTCTGGTTCTGGGCGGGTCCCGATGCCTACACCAGCCAGGCTGCAGCCGATGCGGCTAATGCGACGGCAGGCTGGCTGTTTGCCAAAGGTGCGCTCGACTTTGCAGGCGGGACGGTGGTGCATATCAACGCCGCGATCGCCGGCCTGGTCGGCGCGTTCCTGGTCGGCAAGCGCGTCGGTTATGGCAAGGAGCCGATGGCTCCGCATAACCTGGTGATGACCATGATAGGCGCTTCGCTGCTGTGGGTGGGCTGGTTCGGTTTCAACGCGGGTTCCGCGCTGGAAGCGGGCGGCACTGCAACCTTGGCATTCGCTAACACCTTGATCGCTACCGCCGCAGCTGTGTTGACCTGGCTGGGTGCGGAATGGCTGCTGAAGGGCAAGCCGAGTCTGTTGGGTGCGGCATCCGGTGCGGTTGCGGGCCTGGTTGCGATCACGCCGGCCTGCGGCTGGGTGGGCATCGGCGGCGGCCTGGTGATCGGTGCGCTGTCCGGTGTGGTTTGTTTCTGGGGCGTGACCGGGTTGAAGAAACTGCTCGGTGCGGATGACGCGCTGGACGTGTTCGGCATCCACGGCATCGGCGGCATCCTGGGCGCGTTGCTCACCGGTGTGTTCAACACCTGGAGTATGGGCGGCACCGGTATCGTCGATTACGTCAACAACACCATCGTCGACACCACCATCGGTGGCCAGGTGTGGATACAGGCGCAAGCCGTGCTGACCACGGTGATCTGGTCCGGTGTGGTCGCCTTCATCTGCTACAAGCTCGTGGACCTGACCATCGGCCTGCGCGTATCGGCAGAAGACGAACGCGAAGGTCTGGATACCACAGCCCACGGCGAGCGCGCTTACAACGCTTAACTTTCTCTCCCCCCGGAGCTTCACGGCTCTGTCTAAAGGGCACCTTGCGGTGCCCTTTTTTCTTGTCTCCTGCACCAAAAAACACATGCACGATTTCGTGCATCGGTACGATCGCGCCTGCATGCCGGCACAGCATTGGTGCATTCCGGCGTTTAAATTCCAGCTAACTGACTGACCATGCGAGGATTCTGTTCGCTGGCATCGCTCTTGCTTTGGTTGTTGTATTTAGTACAACTGGAATACCGATATGTTGAAAAGCCAACAAATGAATCTGACGGACAGCGAGATGGCATGGCTGCCGTTCTTGGGAAAAACAGGCAGTCTCGCGATGGGCTGGGCCTGTTATCTGAACAAATGGCGTTACCCCATCCTCGAGGAGATATTCGAATCCATCGCCACCACGCGGGTGCGCATCCTGAACGAATGGACGGAACAGCAGTGGTCGTTCCTGTCCGGCATGTCGCAGCAGATCGCGCATGACTGGCCGCGGTTCGATGCGGACATGCTCGCGGAGAATCTGCGCCTGGCGGGTGATTTCTCGGAGCTGTTCGTGATCGATGCCGGTGGCAAGACGCTGCATTCGACGTATCGGGCGCGGGTAGGAAAAACGGATCTCGATGCGAAGGCGGTCGCGAGGGGCATGGAGCAGCGCTTTCTGCATGGCCCGTATGTCGATGCGGCGACGCTGGCTATCGGGGCATCCAGTTCGCGGTTCCATGATGCGGTCACGCTGATGTTCTATCTCCCGCTGCATAAGGATGGCGTCTTGCTGGGCGCGGTTTGCGGCCGCGTGCCGAACGATGTGCTGGGCGATCTGATCCAGCGCGAGGCCGGGCATATTTTCCATGAGTCGGGAGATAACTATCTATTCATGGTGAAGCCGGGATTCGATCGTTCCATCCAGCCCGGCACGGCGTTGTCACGTTCGCGCTTCGAAGACAACGCGTTCAGCATGGGCGACAACCTGAAGCAGGGGGTGCGCACCGATTTCGGCACCGTGTCGGTCAGGAACCATACCGAATTCGAGCTGGTATTCAACGATCCGGCCACCGGCCAGCTGCATCCCGGCGTGCGCGAGACCATCCGGCGCGGCCAGAACACCTTCGTCACCTATCCGGGTTATTCCGATTACCGCCATATCCCGGTGATCGGCAAGGGCCTCACCTTCACGTTGCCCGGTTCGTCCGATGTCTGGGGCATGATGTGCGAGGCCGACCTCGAAGAGGTGTATCGCTTCCGCACGCTCAATTTCAGGCTGCTCACCGTCTATCTGGCCATGGTCGCCGTCATCACGGCGATCAGCTTCGGCGTTGCGCTGGCGTTCCAGCCCGGTGCGTTGGTCATGGTCGGATTGTGTGGCGGGCTGCTTTTAACGGGCAGCTTCGTGCTGCATCGTTATGCCGCCCAGCCGGTCGCCTTGCGCCTGCGCGGCATGGTTGCGGTGATCCGGAACATCGCGGAAGGGCATGGCAATCTGTCCCAGCGTCTGGAGCGCCAGCATGCCAGCCGCGATGAAGCCGGCGTGATGGCGCAATGGATCAACAGCCTGATCGACAATATCGACCGCACCGTCGGGAATGTACGGCATGGAACTGACGAGATGGTGAACAGCCAGGCGCATATGGATGTGCGCAACAGGCAGGCGACGGCCGCGACCAACGAGGTGCTGGTCGCGGTGCAGGATATTCTGCAGGCGCTGGAAAGGCAGATGAGAGACATCGAGCAGGCGACGCTGACTACCGATGAGATGCGCGCGGCGATGCAACAGGCGACGGATCGCGCCCAGGCGCAACTGGTCATGGTGCAGCAACGCACGCAGGCCATCCGTGTATCGATCAGCAAGTCCTCCTCGACGATACGTTCGCTGAGCGAAAGCACCGAGAAGATCGGCGAGATCGCGCAGGTGATCAATGGCATCGCCGACCAGACCAATCTGCTGGCGCTGAATGCGGCGATCGAGGCTGCGCGGGCGGGGGAATTCGGGCGCGGTTTCTCGGTGGTCGCGGACGAGGTGCGCAAACTGGCCGAACGCACCAGCAAGGCGACCTATGAGATCAACCGGATGATCTCCGCGGTGCAGGACAAGGCCCGCGAGGCCGTATCCATCATGGAGAGCGGCGCGAGCGGAATGGAGGAAGGGCTGCGCCTCGCGGAAGCCTCCGCCTCCGATAATTCCGGCTCCCAGGAGATCGTCGAACGCATGTTCGCGACGATACAGCAGATCGCCGCGAGCGCGTCCGGCAGCGGCAGCAAGGTGCAGGGGGTGGCCGGGGCCGCCGATCTGATGAGCGCATCGCTGGGCGAGTTGAATTTCGCGATCGCGGGCAGCCGTGAGGGCGCACAGAAGCTGCGCCTGCTGGTCAACCAGTTCCAGATAACCGATGCCAGGAACTGACAGACATGAATACACATAGTTTCAGCGCGATAAATGGCCGGGTAGGCGCTGGCGGTGCGGGCGGTGTCGCCGGCTCATTCCAGGACTACACGATCGCGAGCGCCTTCCAGCCCATCTTCAGCCTCTCGCACCGTCACCCGGTCGGATATGAGGCGCTGTGCCGCGCCAGGGCTGCGGATGGCTCGGCCGTGTCGCCGTTCACGCTGTTCGGGCAGACCCACGGCGAATCCGATGATGTGCTGATAGACCGCTTATGCCGCGCGGTCCATATCCAGAATTTCGCGGCCTGCGCGGATCGCCAGTCCTGGGTGTTCCTGAATGTGAATCCGCTGGTCACCGTGGTGGGCAAGAACTACGGCTCGTTCTTCCGCGAGATGCTGGCGCATCACGATATCTCACCCAGCCAGGTGGTGATCGAGATACTCGAACAGAACATCCACGACGAGGCTATTCTTTCTGCCGCGGTGGATTACTACAAGGAACTCGGCTGCCTGGTCGCCATCGACGACTTCGGCGCGTCACATTCCAACTTCGACCGGGTCTGGAACATCCAGCCGGACATCGTGAAGTTCGACCGTTCCATCATCGTGCAGGCGGAGGCCAGCCGCGTGGTGCGCAAGGCGTTGCCCAGCCTCGTGAGCCTGATACAGGAGCTGGGCTGTATCGCGCTGATGGAGGGCGTCGAGACTGAGCAGCAGGCGCTGATCGCGATCGATTCGAACGTCGATCTGGTGCAGGGATACTATTTCGGATATCCGCAAGCCGCGCTTGTCGAGCGCTCGGACCGGGACGACAAGCTGGCGCAGCTATGCGGCAAACACGGCGAGTTTTCCGCTGCGGTAACGATGCGTTACCGGGAGACGGTGGATCGCTGCCTGGTAGAGTTCAAGGCGATGTTGCAACGCATCCAGACCGGGGCTGCGACACATGAGCAATCCTGTGCCGGGTTGCTGGCGCTGCCCGACGTGATGCGGATATATTTTCTCGATGACGGCGGTTACCAGATCGGGGACAACCTCACCAAGGGGCACGGCCATGCAGATCCGCGCTATAAGGCCCTGACTGAAGCATCCGATGCGAACTGGTCGAGACGTTATTATTTCAGGCAGGCCATGCTGAACCCCGGAGAGGTCCAGATAACCCGCCCCTACCGTTCGCTGGCCGGCAAGGCCCAGTGCATCACGCTTTCCGCATTGATCGATGCGCCTGACGGGAAACGGGTTGCATGCCTGGATCTGGACTGGTCGTGATGGCGGCTACATGCCGAACGATTCCGGCATCGTGCTGCGCGAGAAGCCGCTGCGCGAAAACTGGCGCGAGGCGGACAGGTAGTCGGAGATGACGGACTGGGTGGTGGGGCTGAACCCGCGATATACGTCGACATCGTGGTCGTACATGCGGATTCTGTGGGCGACGTCGCCGAGGTCGTTGATGAACTCGTCCCAGTTCGCGTAGCGGTCGTCGGCGTTCTTCTGCAGCGCGCGGTTGATCACGGCGACCAGATCCTGCGGCAATTCCTTGCGGTAGGTCTCGATCGGCGTGATTGGGTAATTCAGGATCGCGATGCGCGCATCGAAGCTCGATTCCGCCTCGAAGGTGTTCTTGCCGGTCAGCAGGCGGTACATCACCGCCCCGAGCGCATAGATGTCCGCGCGCTGGTCGAGCGGGTTGCCCTCGAGCTGGTCCGGCGACATATAGGCCAGGCTGCCGGCCACCACCGAATCCAGGTCCCTGTTCAGGATGGCGCAGCCGAAATCGGTAAGCTTGGCGGTGCCGTCCGGCAGCAGGATGATGTTGGCCGGCTTGACGTCGCGATGCACGATGCCCAGTTCCGCCGCGTAGCGCAACGCATTCGCGATCTGTTCGGTGACGGACAGCACCGTGTTGAGCGGCAACAGGTTGTCGCCCTGTTCATGCTGATCCAGCGAGTCGCCGTTGGCATATTCCATCACCAGATAGGCGCCGCTCGGCTCGTTCAGGTCGGCATCGAGCACATGCACGATGTTCTTGTGGTGCAGCATCCGGCCCAGTTCGACCTCGTTCAGGAACATCTTCTTGTGCATGCTGGATTGGGCGACCTTGCCTAGCTGCTTGATGGCGACCAGCGCGAAAGAGTCGTGCTCCATCGCGAGATAGACGTCCGATGTGGCTCCTGCGCCGAGGTGGCGGACGATGGAGTATTTGCCGATGCGGATGGGGAATGGGGGCAGGGACATCTATCTGTGTGAAGTCAGGGACGGCGGATTAGAGCAGTCCGCCGCGCATTTGGTTCACGCTGCCGGGGGATCAGCGGAACACGATGGTTTTGTTGCCGCATACCAGCACGCGGTCTTCCACGTGGTAGCGCAGTCCGCGCGCCAGCACGGCTTTCTCGATGTCCTTGCCGTAGCGCACCATGTCGTCCACGGTGTCGCCGTGGTCGATGCGCATGGTGTCCTGTTCGATGATGGGCCCGGCATCCAGCTCGTCCGAGACGTAGTGGCAGGTCGCACCGATCAGTTTCACGCCGCGCTGGAACGCCTGATGGTAAGGCTTCGCGCCGACGAAGGAAGGCAGGAAGCTGTGGTGGATGTTGACGATGCGCCCGGCAAAGCGCGTGCACAGCTCGGGCGGCATGATCTGCATGAAACGCGCCAGCACCATCACGTCTCCGCGCTCCGTCTCGAACCTCCGTGCGATCTCGGCGAAGGCCGCAGCCTTGGCCTGTTCGTTGCCGCCGGGCATGTCGATGTAATGGAACGGGATGCCGTGCCATTCGACGAAGCCGCGCAGGTCTTCGTGGTTGGAGATCACGCAGGGAATATCCACCAGCAACTCGCCGCTGCGCCAACGGTGCAGCAGGTCGTTCAGGCAATGGTCCTGTTTGCTGACCAGCAGCACCACGCGTTTCTTCACGGCGGAATCGCTGACCTGCCAGGCCATTTGGAACTCATCGGCCAGCACGCCGAAACGCGCGCGCAATCCCGCCGCGTCGAACGGCAGCGAATCGGCGCGTATCTCCTGGCGCATGAAGAAGTGCTGGGTCTCTTGGTCGGTGTGGTAACTGGCCTCGACGATGAAGCCGCCGTGCTGCGCGACGAAGCCGCTCACCGCCGCGACGATGCCTACCCGGTCGGGGCAGGATAACGTCAGTGTGTAGCGGTGTTCGGTCATCGCTTTATCTCCTTGAACCGCAGCGAGCGGGCGCAGCAGGTTTTTACAGTGTCATGCCCTGGTCGCGCAAGTATTCCTCATACGTGCCGTGGTAATCGGACACGCCCTTCGCGGTGATCTCGATGATGCGCGTGGCCAGCGACGACACGAATTCGCGGTCATGGCTGACGAACACCAGCGTGCCCTTGAATTCCAGCAGCGCGGTGTTCAGCGACTCGATGGACTCCATGTCCATGTGGTTGGTCGGTTCGTCCATCAGCAGCACGTTGTTCTTCTGCAGCATCAGCTTGCCGAACAGCATGCGCCCCTTCTCGCCGCCGGACAACACTTTCACTTTTTTATGGGCATCGTCGCCCGAGAACAGCAAGCGACCCAGCGTGGCGCGCACGGTTTGATCGTCATCGTTCGGGCCGCGCCAGTAAGTCATCCAGTCGGTCATGATTTCGTCTTTGGTGAAATCGGCGGTATGGTCCTGCGCGTAATAGCCGATCTTGGCCTTCTCCGTCCACTTGATGGCGCCGGTGTCGGGTGTAAGGTCGCCCGCCAGGCAGCGCAACAGCGTGGTCTTGCCGATGCCGTTCGGGCCGATGATCGCGATTCTTTCGCCCGCGTCGATGCGGAAGTTCACATTGGAGAACAGCATGCGGTCGTAGCCTTTGGACACATGCTCCACTTCCACCGCAGTGCGGTGCAGCTTCTCGCGCTCGTCGTATTCGAAGCGGATGAACGGGTACTGGCGGCTGGATGGCTTGATGTCCTCAATCTTGATCTTGTCGATCTGGCGCGCGCGCGAGGTGGCCTGCTTGGCCTTGGATGCGTTGGCCGAGAAGCGCGCCACGAAGGCCTTCAGCTCGGCGACCTTCTCCTTGGCCTTGGCATTGTCGGCGGACTGTTGTTCGCGCGCCTGCGTCGAGGCAAGCATGTATTCGTCGTAGGTGCCCGGGTAGGTGGTGATCTTGCCGTAGTCCAGATCGGACATGTGGGTACACACGCTGTTCAAAAAGTGGCGGTCGTGCGAGATGATCACCATCGTGCAGGTGCGCGCGTTCAGGATGTTTTCCAGCCAGCGTATCGTGTTGATGTCCAGGTTGTTGGTCGGTTCGTCGAGCAGCAGGATGTCCGGATTCGAGAACAGCGCCTGCGCCAGCAGCACGCGCACCTTGAAGCCGGGTGCGACCGCGCTCATGTTGCCGTGGTGCAGCTCGATCGCGATGCCCAGGCCCAGCAGCAATTCACCGGCGCGCGCTTCGGCGGTGTAGCCGTCGTATTCGGCGAAGGTCGCTTCCAGGTCGGCGGCGCGCATGTAGTCTTCTTCGCTCGCATCCGGGTTGGCGTAAATCGCATCGCGTTCCGACATCGCCGCCCACATCTCGCTGTGGCCCATCATCACCACGTCCAGCACGCGCATGTCTTCGTAGGCGAACTGGTCCTGGCGCAGCTTGCCCAGACGCTCCGTCTTGTCCAGCATCACCTCGCCGGAAGTCTGCGCCAGATCGCCGCCGAGGATCTTCATGAACGTGGATTTGCCGCAACCGTTCGCGCCGATCAGGCCGTAACGGTTGCCGTCGCCGAACTTCACGGAGACGTTTTCGAACAGGGGCTTCGCCCCGAATTGCATCGTGATATTTGCAGTGGAAAGCATGTAAAACTCAATTTCAGAAAATTTTGGAGCGCGATTTTACCACCGCATGCCCTATCTACCGAATTTAAAGCTGGCGCAGTTATCACCAGGCCGGATCAGCCTGCTAGAATGCACCGGGTCAATTATTCGCCGAATACTATGGTTCCTCATCTCACTACCGCATTGAACGGCCCGTTGCTCGACCTGGAGCGGCGCTTGCTGGGTTCGTTGCCGACCATCGAGCACTGGTTCCGCAGCCAATGGCTGGAGCACACGCCGCCGTTCTACGCGTCGGTAGATCTGCGCAACAGCGGCTTCAAGCTTGCGCCGGTGGACACCAATCTGTTTCCGGGCGGTTTCAACAACATCAACCCGGACTTCCTGCCGCTGTGCGTGCAGGCGATGCAGAGCGCGGTCGAGAAGATCTGCCCCGAGGCGCGCGGCATCCTGCTGATTCCCGAGAATCACACGCGCAACCAGTTCTATCTGCAGAACGTCGCGCAGATCGTCACGATCCTGAAGCAGGCCGGCATGCGCGTGCGCGTCGGCAGCCTGTTGCCGGAGATCACCGCGCCGACCGCGATCCAGCTGCCCAGCGGCAGCACGCTGACGCTGGAACCGTTGGTGCGCCGCGGCAACCGCCTCGGGCTGGCAGATTTCGACCCCTGCGTGGTGCTGCTGAACAACGATCTGTCCGGCGGCGTGCCGGACATCCTGAAGAATCTCGAACAGACGATCCTGCCGCCGCTTTCGGCAGGCTGGTATATGCGCCGCAAGTCGCAGCATTTTTCCGCATACGACCGCGTCGCGAACGAGTTCGCCGCGTTGCTGAACATCGACCCCTGGCTGATCAATCCGTATTTCGCCACCTGCAGCCAGGTCAATTTTCAGGAACGCGTCGGCGAGGAATGCCTCGCGGCGCAGGTGGACAACGTGCTGCAGAAAATGCGCGCGAAATATGCCGAGTACGGCGTGAAGCACGACCCCTTCGTGATCGTCAAAGCCGATGCGGGCACTTACGGCATGGGCATCATGACGGTGAAGGATGCCGGCGAGATCACCGGGCTGAACCGCAAGCAGCGCAACAAGATGGCGGTCGTGAAGGAAGGCCTGCAGGTTCACGACGTGCTGGTGCAGGAAGGCGTGTACACCTTCGAGAACATCAACGACGCGGTGGCCGAGCCGGTGGTGTACATGATCGACCGCTACGTGGTGGGCGGTTTCTACCGCGTGCATACCGGACGCGGGATAGACGAGAACCTGAATGCGCCGGGCATGAGTTTCGAGCCGTTGGCGTTCCAGACTTGCTGCACGCTGCCGAATCCCGATTGCGAGCCGGACGACACGCCGAACCGCTTCTATGCCTACGGCGTGGTGGCGCGGCTCGCGCTGCTGGCCGCGTCGCTGGAAATCGAAGCGGCCGAGAATATCTAGATGATCGCATTGCTTCGCTTGCTGTCCGTCGTTGCGATCCTGCTGCTCACCGCCTGCGCCAAGGAGCCGCTGTACCAGCAGCAGGGCTATGTGTTCGGCACGCTGGTGGACGTCACCGTGTATGGCGAGGACGAGGCGCGCGCGAAGCAGGCGGTGAGCGATGTGCTGCGCGAGTTCCAGCGGCTGCACGACATGCTGCATGCCTGGCAGCCGAGCGAACTGAGCGCGCTGAATGCGGCATTCGCGCAAGGCGAGAGCAAGGTCGTCTCGCCGGAACTCGCGGCGATGCTGCGGGATGCGGCGGAGCTTTCGCGGCAATCGCGCGGGCTGTTCAATCCGGCTATCGGCGGGCTGGTGCAGGTGTGGGGATTTCATGCCGATGAATTCAAGCCGGTGCAGCCGGACGAGAAACTGATCGCGCAATGGGTGCGGGAAAATCCGCAGATGAGCGACATCGCGCTCTCGCGCAGCGGGGGGCTGGTGCGCAGCAGGAACAAGGCCGTGCAGCTCGACCTGGGCGGTTATGCCAAAGGCTACGCGCTGGACCGCGCCGCCGGGATATTGCGCAAGCAGGGCATCCACAACGCGTTGATCAACATCGGCGGCAACGTCCTCGCAATAGGCCAGCACGGCAAGCGTCCCTGGAAGGTCGGCATCCAGCATCCGCGCAAATCCGGCGCGCTGGCGACGCTGGAGCTGCACGACGGCGAGGCCATCGGCACGTCCGGCGATTATCAACGCTATTTCACGCTGGGCGATAGGCGCTATTGCCACCTGATCGATCCGCGCACCGGCCATCCGATGCAGGGTGTGCAGGCGGTCACGATACTGACTCGCGGCCCGCACGCCGGGGTGCTGTCCGACGGCGCTTCCAAGCCGCTGTTCATCTCCGGCGCAAGCGGCTGGCGCGCGGCGGCTGTGGCGATGGATCTGCCCGAGGCGATGCTGGTGGATGAATTCGGCAACGTCCACCTCACTGCCGCGTTGCAGAAACGGCTAGAATTCACCGACAAGAACATTCACCCGCAGGTCGAGTGATGAAAACGATATTGAACAGGGAGTGATTTAATTGGTCGGGATATTGCTGGTAACGCACAACGGTCTGGGCGATAGCCTGGTGGATTGCGTCAAACATGTGCTGGGCGAAGTGCCGCGCAATCTCAGGGTGTTGTCGGTGCTGGCGAGTGACGATCCGCACCTGAAACTGGTCGAGGGGCAGACGCTCATCAAGCTGCTCGATACCGGCGGCGGGGTGCTGATCCTGGCGGATGTGTATGGCGCGACGCCGAGCAACATCGGGCGGCAACTCTGCCATGCCGAGCGCGTGATAGGGGTGGCCGGCGTAAACCTGCCGATGCTGCTGCGCGTGGTGTGTCATACCGGCGCGACCCTGCCGGAGCTGGCGAACATCGCCGTCGAAGGCGGCCGTGAATGTATCGTTCATATGGAGCATTAGGATGTTGCAACAGGACGCACTGATCATCAATAAACTCGGCCTGCATGCGCGCGCCTCGGCCAAGCTCACGCAGCTGGCCTCCAGTTTCAAGTGCGAGGTGATGCTGTCGCGCAACAATCGCCGCGTGAATGCGAAGAGCATCATGGGCGTGATGATGCTGGCCGCCGCCAAGGGCACGACCATCACGATCGAGACCAATGGTCCGGACGAGGCCGGCGCGATGCAGGCATTGCAGGCGCTTATCAATGATTTCTTCGGAGAAGGCGAGTGAGCTTCACGCTGCACGGCATAGCCGTATCCAGCGGCATCGCGATCGGCCACGCGCATCTGGTGTCGCACACCTCGCTGGAGGTGGCGCATTACGTGTTGCCCAAGCAGTTCATCGACGAGGAGATCGCGCGCTTCGACGCCGCGGTGCAATCCACGCGCGAAGAGTTCACGAGTCTGCGCAGCAACCGCCCGACCCACGCCGCCGCCGAGTTCGATGCGTTTCTCGAATTGCACCAGATGATCCTGGACGACCCGCTGCTGAGCATCGCGCCGCGCGAGATGATAGAGCGCGAGCATTGCAACGCCGAATGGGCGCTCAAGGTGCAGATGGAGACGCTGATCGAGCAGTTCGACGAGTTCGAGGACGCCTACCTGCGCGAGCGGCAGACCGACGTGAAGCAGGTCGCCGAGCAGCTGCTGAAGCAGCTCACCGGCCAGCCCGGACATCAGCCGCCCCCGGCGCGCCACGATGTCGAGATGATCCTGGTCGCGCATGACCTGAGCCCCGCCGACCTGATCCAGTTCAAGCCGCAGCAATATGCCGCGTTCATCACCGATCTGGGCGGCGCGACCTCGCATACCGCGATCGTCGCGCGCAGCCTGAACACGCCTTGCGTGGTCGGTTTCCACCATGCGCGCGAGCTGATACGCGAAGACGACCTGCTGATCCTGGACGGCGAGCAGGGTGTACTGATCGTCGATCCCGACAAGCCGATGCTCGCCGAATACAAGTTGCGCCAGAGCGAATGGGAACTGGAGCGCAAGAAGCTCAAGCGCCTGCGTACCGCGCGCGCCAACACGCTGGACGGCACACTCATCGAGCTGCACGCGAATATCGAAAAGCCGGAGGACATCGCCGAGGTCAGGGAAAACGGCGCGACCGGCATCGGCCTGTTCCGCAGCGAATTCCTGTTCCTGAACCGCGACGACCTGCCGGACGAAGAGGAGCAGTTCGAGGCGTACCGCGCGGTAGCGGCAGGCATGGACGGCCAGCCCGTCACGATCCGCACCTTCGATCTCGGCGCCGACAAGCAGCTTAAGGGCGCGGAACGCGTCGCCAGCAATCCCGCGCTGGGGCTGCGCGCGATCCGCTTGTGCCTGGCCGAGCCGCAGCTGTTCCGCACCCAGTTGCGCGCGTTGCTGCGCGCGACGCATTACGGCGACGTCAAGATCCTGGTGCCGATGCTGTCCAGCGTGTCGGAGCTCAACCAGACGCTGCAGTTTCTCGCGGCAACCAAGCAGGAACTGGATCGTGAAGGCATCCCGTATAACCGCGAGGTGAAGATCGGCGGCATGATCGAGATCCCGGCTGCCGCGCTGGCGTTGAATGTGTTCGCGAAGAAGCTGGATTTTCTGTCCATCGGCACGAACGACCTGATCCAGTACACGCTGGCAATCGACCGCACCGACGAAGAAGTCGCGCATCTGTACGACCCGCTGCATCCCGCCGTGCTGCACCTGATCTCGCATGTGATCGGCACCGCGAACAAACTCGGCGTGCCGATCTCGGTGTGCGGCGAAATGGCCGGCGAGCTGGCGTATACGCGGTTGCTGCTGGGCTTCGGCCTGCGCCAGTTCTCGATGTCTCCGGCGCAGGTGCCGAGCATCAAGCAGCGCGTGCTGACCACCAGCCTGCCGGAGATCGGTGCGCTGACCCAGAAGATACTGCGCGCCGACGACCCGCTGAAGATACGCGACTTGCTGGACAGGCTGAATGCCTGATTGCTTGAACTTGCCACCGAAAAATCGCAGATGCGAGCCACAGAGTGCACAGAGAACACAGAAATGAGGCAGGTGCCGCGTATGTTTTTAGAAGCCGACTGTTTCTGCAAGTCGGGAGACAAGTCGCTCATCCCGGCCGCCCCCTCGCTTTCTCTGTAAACTCTGTGCTCTCTGTGGCTAACGGTTTTTCCAGGTTAAAGGACTTTTAAAATGGCGATCAACCGTATCAACCTGCTCGTGCGCAAGCACATGCCGTATATCGAAATGACCGGTGTGCTGATGCGGATATTCAGCTTCTCGCTGGTCAGCTGGCTCGGCCCGGCCAGCCCGTTCCTGTTCGTGTGGATATTCAACACGATCGATGCCGTGATGCTCTCTTGGTGTTCGGTGCTGAAGAAAGACCGTGCCTATACCATGCTGAATATGTTCTGGATCATGGTCGGCGTGGTCGGGATACTGCGGGCCGGCAACTTCATTCATTGACAGCATTTCGCAAAACACGGAAACTGTAGCCATAACCAGCGACTTAATGAGTGTTGTTTGCTCGTTTAGTCGAATGGCTATAACCAATGGCTTGCTGCGGCTTTTGCAGCTTAGCCAGATGGCTAGGGGCTTTACCAGTAGTTTCACCAGTGCCGATTTGACATCAGCTTGCGGGGCACTTAAAACATACCAGCTAAAGCGAGGCAACCCGCTCCGCGCAAGCTGAACGGGTTTTGTTTTTTCCGCTTTAGCAAAGATGGATTTATCTTTTTAAGGTGTTTATTTTGAACGGTTTGAAGAGCATAGGCATCGTCAGCGCGAAACGCGCGTCGTTCGACACCCCGCTGGTTTTCCGCAGCGGCGCGGTGCTGCCCAGCTATGAGCTGGTCTACGAGACCTACGGCAAGCTGAATGCGGCCAAGTCCAACGCGATCCTGATCTGCCACGCGCTGTCCGGGCATCACCATGTCGCGGGCCATTATGCGGACGAGCCGAAGAACGTCGGCTGGTGGGACAACATGGTCGGCCCCGGCAAGCCGATCAATACCGACAAGTTCTTCGTGATCGGTCTGAACAATCTCGGCGGCTGCCACGGCTCGACCGGGCCGTCCTCGCTGGTTCCGGGCACCGGGCAGCCGTACGGATCGAGCTTCCCGGTCATCACGGTGGAAGACTGGGTCGAGTCGCAGGCGCGTCTGGCCGACCTGCTCGGCATCCGGCAGTTTGCGGCCGTGATCGGCGGCAGCCTGGGCGGGATGCAGGCGCTGCAATGGTCGCTGGCCTATCCCGATCGCGTGCGCAATGTGCTGGCGATCGCCAGCGCGCCGCGCTTGACCGCGCAGAACATCGCGTTCAACGATGTCGCGCGCAACGCGATCCTGACCGATCCGGAATTCCACGGCGGCGATTATTACCAGCACAACGTGGTGCCGACGCGCGGCCTCAGGCTCGCGCGCATGCTGGGCCATATCACCTACCTGTCCGACGACGCGATGGCGGACAAGTTCGGGCGCGAACTGCGCTCCGGGCAATTCAACTACGGCTACGACGTCGAGTTCGAGATCGAGTCCTATCTGCGCTATCAGGGCGACAAGTTCGCCTCGTACTTCGACGCGAACACCTATCTGCTGATGACCAAGGCACTCGATTATTTCGATCCGGCGCATGATTTTGGTGGCGACCTGAACCAGGCCTTCGCGCGCGCACAGGCGAATTTTCTGGTGGTTTCGTTCACCACCGACTGGCGCTTTTCGCCGCAGCGCTCGCGCGAGATCGTGCAGCCGCTGCTGCATAACCGCCGCCACGTCAGCTACGCGGAGATTACCTCGACGCATGGCCACGATTCCTTCCTGATGCCGCATCCGCACTATTTCGACGTGATGCGCGCCTATCTCGACAACGTCAGCCGGGAGTGCGGAAAATGAGCGGAAACGATATCGCCCGATTGGCCGCAGAGCGTCCGGATTTCGCCGCAATCGCCGCGTGGATACCGAAGGGAGCGTCGGTGCTCGACCTCGGTTGCGGCGACGGCAGCCTGTTGCGCTACCTGAAGGAAACCCGCGCGGTGCGCGGCTACGGCGTGGAAATACGGGATCTCGACATCGTGTCGTGCATCGCCAACGGCGTGAACGTGATCCAGAACGACCTGGAATCCGGCCTGTCCGACTTCGAGGACAACGCGTTCGACTTCGTGATGCTGTCGCAGACGCTGCAGGCCACGCGCCACACCGAGGCGCTGATTCAGGAGATGCTGCGCGTCGGGCGCGAGGGCATCGTCAGCTTCCCGAACTTCGGCTACTGGAAGAACCGCCTGAATGTGCTGACGGGCCACATGCCGGTCTCCAGCGACCTGCCCTACCAGTGGTACGACACGCCGAACGTGCACCTGTGCACGCTGCACGACTTCGAAAGCTTCTGTCGCGGCCACCATGTCGCGGTGCTGGAGCGCCGCGTGATGACCGGAGAGCGCGAGGTCGGCTTGTTGCCGAACCTGCTCGGCAGCACGGCGGTGTACCGCTTTCAGCGTGGGTTGTAATTGTAGGGGCGCGATGAATCGCGCCCTTCTTCGATGCAGAACTGGTTCTGGGCGCGGTGAATCGCGCCCCTACAGGTAGGCGCTATGACTGTCTGGCAACAACTCTTCACCCGCCGCATGCTGATCTGCGTGTTCATCGGATTCTCCTCCGGCTTGCCGCTATACCTGCTGTTCAACCTGCTGCCGGCCTGGCTGCGCAGCGAGCATGTGGACCTGAAGACCATCGGCCTGTTCGCGCTGATCCAGTTCCCCTACACCTGGAAGTTCCTGTGGTCGCCGCTGCTGGACCGCTACGTGTTGCCCGTGCTGGGGCGGCGGCGCGGCTGGATGTTGCTGACTCAGGTCGGCCTGCTGGCGGTGATCGCGTCGCTGGGCGGCTTCTCGCCGCAGAGCGACCTGCACATGATCGCCTGGATCGCCACGCTGCTCGCGTTCCTGTCCGCCACGCAAGACATCGTGCTGGATGCCTACCGCCGCGAATTGCTCAGCGATGCCGAGCTGGGGCTGGGCAATGCGGTGTATGTGAACGCCTACCGCATCGCCGGTCTGGTGCCGGGTTCGCTGTCGCTGATACTCGCGGATTTCCTGCCCTGGGACATGGTGTTCATCATCACCGCGCTGTTCATGCTGCCTGGCGTCGCGATGACGCTGATGGTGCAGGAGCCGCACCGCGCCAGTCCGCCCAAGACCCTGCGCGAAGCGGTGGTCGAGCCGTTCCACGAATTCATCACCCGCCAGGGCTGGAACAGCGCGCTGCTGATCCTCGCGTTCCTGCTGTTCTACAAGCTCGGCGACAGTATGTGCACCGCGCTGGCGACCCCGTTCTACCTAGACATGGGCTTCTCCAAGACGCAGATCGGCCTGATCGCGAAGAACGCCGGGCTGTGGCCCGCCGTGATCGGCGGCATGCTGGGCGGCCTGTGGATGGTGAAGATCGGTATCAACCGCGCGCTGTGGCTGTTCGGCGTGGTGCAGGTGCTGTCCATCTTCGGCTTCGCCTGGCTGGCCTCGGTGGGGCATCACGCCGAGATCACCAGCGTGGAGCTCGCGCAGCTCGCGATCGTGATCGGCCTCGAGGCGCTGGGCGTCGGCCTGGGCACCGTCGCGTTCGTGGCGTTCATCGCCCGCACCACCCATCCCGCCTACACCGCCACCCAGTTCGCGCTGTTCACCAGCCTGATGGCGATCCCGCGCACCTTCGCGAATGCCGCGACCGGCTGGCTGGTCGAGTCCATGGGCTGGACGGGCTTCTTCCTGCTGTGCGCGTTGCTGGCGGTGCCGGGGATGCTGCTGCTGCTGAAGGTCGCGCCGTGGGGTGAAGAAGCGAAATTAGAATCGTAGGGTGGGCATGATTTTGTGCCCACGCGGATACCAAACCGCGTGGGCAGACGAAAAACCTGTCTGCCCACCCTACTTGGCTGATTCATTGAGAGGAACAAGCGATGAAGCGTTTCCTGATGTGCGAGCCGAGATTCTTCGAGGTGAGCTACGTGATCAACCCCTGGATGGAAGGCAGCCTCGGGAAGGTGGACAGGGAGCTGGCGCGGCGGCAGTGGCAGAACCTGCATGACATCGTGGCGGGGCTGGCAACGGTCAGCCTGATCGAACCCGTCGCCGGGCTGCCGGACATGACGTTCACGGCCAATGCGGGCCTCGTTCACGGCCGGGAAGTCATCGTCTCGTCGTTCCGCCATGCCGAACGCCGGCCGGAAGCGGCGTTCTTCGAGGCATTCTTTCTCGCACAGGGCTACCGCGTGCATCACCTGCCGGGTGGCACGATATTCGAAGGCGCGGGCGACGCGCTGTTCGATGCGCAGGGCAGGCTCTGGGTCGGCTCCGGGATCAGGAGCGAGCCGCAGGCGCCGGGCCGGATCGTCGAAGTGCTCGGGGTTGAAGTCAGGGGGCTGGAGCTGGTCGATCCGCGCTGGTACCACCTCGACACCGCATTCTGCCCGCTGCCGGGAGGACTTGCGATCGCCTACGCCCAGGCGTTCTCCGCAACCAGCGTGGACGCGCTGAACGAGGCGTTCGGCGAGAACATCATCTGGGTCTCGGAGCCGGATGCCAGGAATTTCGCCTGCAACGCGGTCGCGATCGGCGACCGCGTGATCCTGCACCGCGCATCGGCAGGACTGAAATCAGCCCTTGCGCAGCGCGGCTTCGACGTCATCGAGGCGAATGTCTCGGAATTCCTGAAGTCCGGCGGCTCATGCAAATGCCTGACGCTGGAGATTTGACGCGCTTATAACGCGCTATTTGGTGCAATGCGCTGTGCTATTGCACCCTACGAGAGCTGCCGGGTTAGCCACCATTTCGGAATGTGGTTTTTCCAATGTATGCACGACTTCCACAGTGTCCCGCCGTCTTACAATGGCCACCGACATCTTCAATTTCTATGCCGTCTGGCATGGTTGTGATTCGTAGCTGGCAGCTTCCTTCGATATATTGATACGTACCAGGGGAGACAGACACGGCGTTACCAGCCATGCTGCAAATATGAAAATTTGGCCCATAAAGATAGAACCAAAACGTGAGTTTTTTCTCGGTTTGGTCGCCGACGAGTAACTTATCATCCACCTCAGCCCCGTTTGGGCCTGCGTTAACGCCACCAATCGTATTGTGATTAGTGTATTTCAACGGAGGATTTTCGAACTGGGGTACAGCAGCTTCGTCGGCTAGAGCAACCCCGCAAACGGAGAGCAATAAAAACGTGAAAAAAAGATACTTGGGTCGTGTCATATAAGTGGCTAACGTGGAAATAAGGGGCTGCGCGCTTTTGCGCAGTCCCTCTCGACTGACGAGTTGGGCATAGCGCTAATAAATTGCGTCATAACCTTTTTGTGTAAGCGCGTAATTATCGCCCTGTTTCTCCATAAGACCTTCAGTGCAGAGCTGTTCGACAGTTGGCTCTAATGCAGCTTTTTGTTTTGGATTCCAGTGCATACTTTTATGGATAAGCGGTCTCACGTTAAGTACGTGACCAACTCGGGATTGACTTTCAGAAAAAGAAGAAAGGATTGCATCTCGAACAAAACTACCAACCGGTGGGTAAAGATTATCAACGCCTTTTTGTGTTAACGCCAAGCCACCATTTTTTTCTTCGATTACCCCATCAGAAACCAATTCTTCTGCGGCGAGTGTCAAGGCATCCTTTTGCTTTGGGTTCCACTTAATCATCATCTGGAACAGCATTCGTTCATTCAGTACGTGGCCAACGTCTGAATTGGATTTGAAAAAATTACCGAGAATTTCACTTTTTACAAAATCTGTTTCATTTGACATGAAGAACTATCTCCTTGTGATGATATGCCCAACGTTTGAATTGATGGACCTCGCGCGGCTTTTCGCGCGAGGTCCCCTCGAATGAAAGGTTGGGCATCATGTGCCTTCCGTGCAATGAGATCGATACACGGATGATAGGTTTGCGGCACCCTTCCGAATATCAGCAAGCTCACTATTAGCGTCGAAGCCGCCCTGACTTGGGGGCACTCTCTCCGCCACTGGAACCTTGGATGTCCGCATTTGTGTGACGGTGAAGTGGTGGAGTGACACCATTTTCAAAATGTCGCCCTCTTGCTCTGAGAGAAACGGTATGAGTTCAACAGCCCTCTTCTCTAGCGAAAGCTGCTCGTCAAGAAGCTCTCTGTCCGACAACCTTCTCCCCACATAGCCCTTATCGGCGCTAAAGACAATTTCAGCGCCCAATGCGGCGGCCAATTGAAGTTTTTCGCAATGTAACTCTGCGCCCTTTGCCCTCCTTTCTATAGCTAGCTTAGCGGTCTCCTCCTTTGCTTTGACGGGCAGCAGAAAGTACGAGGACACATACGTTCCCGCGGCTGTCGCTATGCTCATCATGATCGTCAGCGCGACAGCGACATGCCAAGGTTGTTGTTTATCAATATCCACGAGATGAGCCATTTAGTGAGTGGCTTCGATATGACGCCCAACGTAAAATAGATACCCTAAAAAACGCCTTGAAAGGCACCTTCGCGGTGTATAAATCGGGGCTCGTTGTGCAACCCGCTGTTTTTATTTGAGCAGAAATTTTAGCGCCCCCTAATTCGTCCGATAAAAACACCGCGGCGAATCTCCTCAAATTTTTCTGACGAACACCTTGGACTTCCGCTGATAGTTATACAGCGTCTTCTTCTGCGCGGGCAGCGCGGAGACGTCGGCTTCGCTGAAGCCGCGTTCGATGAACCAGTGCGCGGTGCGCGTGGTCAGCACGAACAGCTTTTTCAGTCCCTGCGATTTCGCGATGCTTATCATGTGGTTCAGGATCGCCTCGCCGTAGCCGCGGTCGCGGCACTGCGCGTCCACCGCGAGGCAGGCCAGTTCGGCGGCGGCCTCGTCCGGGAACGGGTACAGCGCGGCGCAGCCGACGATGCGGTGGTCGTGTTCGAGCACCGCGAAACGCTCGATCTCGCGTTCCAGCAGTTCGCGCGAACGCCGCACCAGGATGCCCTGTTCTTCGAGCGGGCGCAGCAGCTGCAGGATGCCGCCGACATCGTCGATGTCGGCGTCGCGCAGTGTGTTGAGCGTGCTTTCCACCACCATCGTGCCGATGCCCTCGTCGCTGAACAGTTCCTGTAGCACCGCGCCGTCGGTGTGACGGCTGATCAGGTGGGTGCGCGCGACGCCGGCCTCGCAGGCGCGCATCGCGCAGGGCAGGAACAGGCTCACGTCGTCCGGCAGCTTGCGTTTGCCGGACAGCACCGCCTGCGCCTGCGCGACGGTGAGCTCCTTCAGCAGCGCGCCCTTTTTGTCCTGCACGCCGTCGGTGTCCATCAGGAACACCAGCTTGTCGGCATCCAGCGCGATCGCGGTGGCGGTGGCGACGTCCTCTAAAGTCACATTGAACACCTCGCCGGTAGGCGAGTAGCCGAGCGGCGAGAGCAGCACCACTTCGCCGAATTCCATCCTGTCGTTCAGCGCGGCGACATCCACCTTGCGCACGGTGCCGGTGTGCTGCAGGTCCATGCCGTTGATCACGCCTATCGGCTGCGCGGTGATGAAGTTGCCGCCCGCGACGCGGATGTCGGCGTTCGCCATCGGCGAGTTCGCCAGCCCCATAGACAGCAGCGCCTCGATCTCGACGCGCACCCGGCCGACCGCTTCCTTCACGCACTGCATCGTCTCGGCATCGGTCATCCGGATGCCCTGATGGTAGGTGTCGCCGAGGTTGTTCTTGGCCAGATGCTGCTCGATCTGCGGTCTTGCGCCATGCACCAGCACCAGCCGGATGCCGAGCGCGGCGAGCAGGTTGAAATCGTGCGTCAGTTCGACGAACTTGCCGTCCGCCACTACCTCGCCGCCGAACGCGATCACGAAGGTCTTGCCGCGGAACGCGTTGATGTACGGCGCGACGGAACGGAACCAGGCGACGAAATCGACGGGGGTGGTGGTAATCGGCATTTCGGCTCCTGTGATGTGACTAGTTCAATGTGTGCATCATGCCGCGCTACGACTCATCTAGCAACTGATGGAACTACTAGCCATCTGACTAACCCAGCAAAAAACGCTGGGAAAGTCATTGGTTATGCCCGGCGATCGCCCAGTTCTCTTCGGGCAGTTCATCGAACGCGATGTAAGTGTTGCGGCTGCGACACGTTACTGCGCAGCAGCCGATTGCGGGAGCAGCCGCGTATACATTAATCTTCATCGAGCAACTGTCCTGCAATAGCCCAATTCTCGTCGGGCAACTCGTCAAAAGCTATATAGGTATACGACTTCGGCTTCAGCGCGATGCGTTCCAGCGTGTCGGTGATCTCGGCGGCGATCTGGCGCTTCTGTTCGCGGCTCAAGGTTCCGGCGATGCGGATGTTGACGTAAGGCATAGGGTCTCCTGTTGTGTGACTCAAAAAGGCGGTGATTTTTGCGGGTGTATCCAGCCGTTGCAGATGTTCCGTTCGGCACGATTCGAGCATAATGTGCGCGAAACGGTCAATTCCGAATTGGCGCAGCTATGAAGAATACAGGCAAGCTCCCGAGTTGCAACGACTGCATACACTATTACATCACCCACGACACCCATTTCAGATACGGCTGTCGCGCGCTGGATTTCAAGAGCCAGCGCCAGCCGGTCATCGATGTCATCGAGGCATCGGGGCAGATGTGCCAATACTTTCAGCACAAGAAACGCGTCCGGAAGTAACCCGGCTCCCACTGTCGCTGTGCAATCTAGCGGAAGTCGCCCCACAGCGTCTGCAGCGCGGCCAGCCCCGCGACCGCGGCGGTCTCGGTGCGCAGCACGCGCGCGCCCATGCGCACCGGCGCGAAGCCGCATCGCCGCGCGGTATCGCTCTCCGCCTTCGTGAAGCCGCCCTCCGCGCCGATCAGCAGCACGGCGCGGCCCTGCGGTTTGGGCTGGCTGTGCAGCGCGGTCGCGCCCTCGGGCAGCAGGATGAATCTGGCATCGGACGAGGCCTTCATCTGCTGCAGCCACACCATGATGTCCAGCGGTGCGTGTATCGTCGGCAGCACATTGCGCCCGCATTGTTCGCAGGCGGATATCGCGACCTGCTGCCAATGCTCGGTGCGTTTCGCGGCGCGTTCGGCGGACAGCTTTGCCACGCTGCGTTCGGTGGCCAGCGGCTGTATCTCGGTGGCACCCAGTTCGGTGGCCTTCTGTATCACCCAGTCCATCTTCTCGCTGCTCGACAGCGCCTGCGCCAGCAGCACCGGCAGCGGCGATTCGCGGTCGACGTCGGCTGCGGTTATGTTGCCGACCAGGACGCGCTTGCCGCCGAGTTCGGCGATCACGCCGTGGCATTCGTGGCCGATGCCGTCGAACATCTGCACCGCATCGCCCTCGCGCAGGCGCAGCACGCGCGAAGCGTGGTGGGCCGCGTCGGGCGGCAGTTCAAAAGAACCGCTGGTTGGTAGCGGCGGCGGGCAATAAAAACGCGGCATTGATAACCTCTAAAAATCCATTTTCCGGGCGAATCGCGGTGTCGCGTGCGCGCTCATTCCTCGTCTATCCGGCTCGATATGCCTCGTCATTCGCTGTGCGGCTCCTTGCGCTTCATCCCGCAAAATGAATTTTTAGAGGTTATCTTCTGATTAAGAGTCGGTGATGTCAGCGTGATAATATAACGCCTCTAAAAATGTTGTCAGGAGTTTGTGATGGTGAGTCTGCAACCCCCGCTGTGCGATTTCGGCTGGAAGGCGCGCGACTTTGACCTGCCCGGCGTGGACGGCAAGCGCTATAACCTTGCCAATGTGCGCGGCAGGAACGGCCTGCTGGTGATGTTCATCTGCAACCACTGCCCTTATGTGAAATCCATCCGCGATCGCATCGTGCGCGACACGCGAGAGCTGCAGCAGCACGGCATTAACACGATCGCGATCATGTCGAATGATCCCGCCGACTATGCGGAGGACTCGTTCGACAACATGAAGCTGGTGGCGCAGCAATATGCCTATCCGTTCCCGTATGTGTGGGACGAGACCCAGCAGGTCGCGCGGGATTACGGCGCAGTGTGCACGCCGGACTTCTTCGGCTTCAACGCCGATCTGGAACTGCAGTACCGCGGCCGGCTGGACGCTTCGCGCAAGGAGGCGGTCGCCGATGCGCCTCGCGACCTGTTCGATGCGATGCTGCAAGTCGCGCAGACCGGACAGGGGCCGCGCGAGCAGATCGCCAGCATGGGCTGTTCGATCAAGTGGAAGGGCGAGGCATGACGCGGCCTGTCACGCGCCGGATGGGCGCGCAGCTCAAGGCCGTGGTCGCGGCCGTCAAACTGGTCGCGGCGGAAGAGATTATGCCGCGCTATCTGAAGGTGGCGCACCAGCACAAGAGCGACGGCAGCCTGTGCACCGAGGCGGATGTCGCCGCGCAGAACGCGCTGACCAGGAAACTGCAGGCCATATTGAACGTGCCGGTGCTGGGCGAAGAGATGCCCGCCAAGGAGCAGCATGCGATCTGGCAGGCGGGCAACGACGGCATGTGGTGCATAGACCCGATCGACGGCACCTCCAACTTTGTGCGCGGCCTGCCCTATTTTGCGGTGTCCGTCGCGCTGTTGCGCGAAGGCAAGAGCGTGCTGGGCGTGGTGTACGACCCGGTGGCGGACGAGGTGTTTGCCGCCGAGCAGGGCAAGGGCGCGTTCCTGAACGGCGAGGAGTTGGTCGGGCGCGACGGTATCAACACGCTGGCTCAGGCCTTGGCGAACGTCGATTTCAAACGCCTGGGCGTCAAGCTGGCCGCGAAACTGGCGTCCACCCCGCCTTATGCATCGCAGCGCAATTTCGGCGCGAGCGCGCTGGACTGGTGCTATACCGCCGCAGGGCGTTATGACGCGTATCTGCATGGCGGGCAGAAACTCTGGGATTACGCGGCCGGTTCGCTGATCCTGCGGGAGTCGGGCGGGCACGCGTGTTGCATCGAGAACGACGATTTTGCGCAGGGCGACATCTGGCAACGTTCGGTGATCGCGGCGCGCGATGCCAAGCTGTTCGATCAATGGAAACGCTGGATACGCGCTCAGCAATAATTTAGGGAATCGCCGTGAAGATATTGATATTGGGTGCAGGGCAGGTCGGCTCTACCGTGGCGGAAAGCCTGGTCAGCGAGGCGAACGACATCACTGTCGTGGATTCCGACGGCGCGAAGCTGCGCCAGTTGCGCGACCGGCTGGACCTGCGCACGCTGACCGGCAATGCCGCGCATCCTTCGGTGCTCGAACAGGCCGGTATCGCCGATACCGACATGCTGCTGGCGGTCACGCAGAGCGATGAGGTCAATATGCTGGCCTGCAAGCTGGCGGCCAGTCTCTACAACACCCCCACGCGCATCGCGCGGATACGCGCGACCGACTTCCTGGAGCGTCCGGAACTGTTCAACAAAGACAATTTCTGCGTGGATTTTTCGATCTGCCCGGAGCAGATACTCACCGATTACATCACCAAGCTGATCGAGTTCCCCGAGTCGTTGCAAGTGCTGGAGTTCGCCGATGGCAAGGCTTCGCTGGTGGCGGTGCGCGCGTTCGAGGGCGGGCCGCTGGTCGGCAAGCCGCTGAGCTTCCTGCGCACCCACATGCCGCAGGTCGAGACGCGCGTGGCGGCGATCTTCCGCCAGAACAGCCCTATCATTCCCGAGGGCGATACCGTGGTGCAGGATGGCGACGAGATCTTCTTCATCGCCGCGACCGACAATATCCGCAGCGTGCTGAAGGAAATGCGCCGGATGGACAAGCCGAGCAAACGCGTGATGATCGTCGGCGGCGGGAACATCGGCCATCGACTGGCCAAGGCGCTGGAGCGCGACTATCAGGTCAAGTTGATCGAATACAACAAGAAGTCCTGCGAGCGGCTGGCGGGAGAGCTGACCAGCACGCTGGTGCTGAACGGCGACGGTACGGACGAGAAGTTGCTGCTGCAGGAGCATGTCGGCGAGGTGGATGTGTTCTGCGCGCTGACCAACGACGACGAGAACAACATCATGTCTGCGCTGCTGGCCAAACAGGGCGGCGCGCGCAAGGTGGTCGCGCTGATCAACCGCAGCGCGTATGTGGATCTGGTGCAGGGCGGCAAGATCGACATCGCGCTTTCCCCCGCGCAGGTGACGATAGGTTCGTTGTTGGCCTATGTGCGCCAGGGGGATGTCGCGGTGGTGCATTCGCTGCGGCGCGGTGCGGCGGAGGCGCTGGAGCTGGTCGCGCATGGCGACCGCCAGTCCTCGCGCGTGGTGGGTCGGCGCATCGACGAGATCGATCTGCCCAAAGGCGCGACCATAGGCGCGATCGTGCGCGGCGACCAGGTCATCATGGGACATCACGATGTGTTCGTCGAAGCCGAGGACCACGTCATCGTGTTCGTGATCAACAAGGCCATGGTGCGCAAGGTCGAGAAGCTGTTCCAGGTTAACCTCGGGTTCTTCTGATGGAACGTGTCTTGACGGTCATTCGCGCGCTGGGGCTGATGCTGGTGGTGTTCAGCATCGCTTACCTGATGCCCATCGCCGCCGCCTTGATCTACGGCGATGGCACCCTGCTGGATTTTCTGCTGGCGATGGTTTGGACTTCGGCGCTGGGTGTGTTGATGTGGCTGTTGACCCGCCGTCACAAGGGCGAGCTTTCGATCCGGGATGGTTATCTGCTGGTGGTGGCGATGTGGACGGCGATGCCCGCCGTGGCGACGCTGCCGCTGCTGATGGTGATCGACGGGCTGTCGTTCACTGACGCGTATTTCGAGACCATGTCGGGGCTGACCACCACCGGCGCGACCGTGCTGACCGGGCTGGACAATCTGCCGCCCGCGGTCAATATCTGGCGGCACGAGTTGAACTGGCTGGGCGGCATGGGCATCATCGTGCTGGCGGTCGCGATCCTGCCGCTGCTCGGCATCGGCGGACGCCAGTTATTCAAGGCCGAGACGCCGGGGCCGATGAAAGACGCCGCGTTGACCCCGCGCATCGCCGATACGGCGCGCAACCTCTGGGTGGTATATCTGGGCATCACGGTCGCGTGCATCCTGTCATTGAAGGCGGCGGGTATGAACTGGCTGGATGCGATCTGCCATGCCTTCGCCGCGATGGGACTGGGCGGTTTCTCCACGCACGATGCCAGCGTCGGTTACTTCAATTCTCCGGCCATCGAAGCGGTGCTGATCGTGTTCATGTTGATCGCGGCGATGAATTTTGCGACCCATTTCCTGGCGTGGCACAAAAAGAGCCTGTCGCTCTATTTGCACGACGTGGAAGGCCTCGCCACGGTGGGCGTCACGCTGGCAAGCTGTGCCGGCATCGCCGTGTTCCTGTGGTGGAAGGGGACTTACGCCAGCTTCTGGACGGCGCTGCGCCACGCCAGTTTCAATCTGGTGTCGCTGGCGACGGATTGCGGCTTCGCCAGCGTGGACTTCAACCAATGGCCGATCTTCGCGCCGATCTGGATGCTGTTCCTGAGCTGCGTGGTCGCCAGTTCCGGCTCCACCGGCGGCGGCATCAAGATGGTACGCACCATCGTGTTGTTCAAGCAGGCAGGGCGCGAATTCCTGCTGCTGTTGCATCCCACGGCGATCAACCCGATGAAGATCGGCGGGCAGGTCATTCCGAATAACGTGGTGTTTTCCGTGCTGGGCTTCATCTTCCTGTATTTCATGAGCGTGGCTACGCTCACCTTCGCGCTGCTGATCAGCGGCCTGGATTTCATTTCCGCATTTTCCGCGATCATCGCCTGTATCAACAACGCCGGGCCCGGCCTGGGGGTGGTGGGGCCGGCGGGCAATTATGGCGTGCTGACCGATTTCCAGACCTGGGTCTGTACGACCGCGATGCTGACCGGGCGGCTGGAAGTCTTTACGCTGCTGATCATCTTCACGCCGCGTTTCTGGCGCCGGTGAAAAAGATTGTGCCGCCGGATGCCAGTTGTCAATTGTGAAGCCCGGCGCAGACGGCTACAATGCCCCCATGTCTGACTTCAACCTGACCCACCACTTCCTGATCGCCATGCCCGCCATGCAGGAGGGCATCTTTGCCGGCACACTGACCTATGTGTGCGAACACAACGAGAACGGCGCGCTGGGCATCGTGGTGAATCGCCCGATCAGCCTGACGCTGGGCGAGATGTTCGACCAGATCAAGATCCCGCTGCACCAGCCCCAGCTGGAGAAGATGCCGGTGCATTTCGGCGGGCCGGTGCAAACCGAGCGCGGCTTCGTGCTGCACGACACGCCGGGAAACTGGCAGTCCACGTTACGCATCAACGACAAGCTGGCGCTGACCACGTCCAAGGACATACTCGAGGCGATGGGCGAAGGCACTGGACCGCACAATATGATCGTCACGCTGGGCTATGCGGGCTGGGACCAGGGGCAGCTGGAGCATGAGGTCTCAGAGAACACCTGGCTGACCGTGCCGGCTTCCGAGCACATCCTGTTCGATCTGGCTCCCGAGGACCGTTTGCCTGCGGCGATGGCGCTGCTCGGGATAGATTACGCCTCTTTAGTTGAAGATGCCGGGCATGCCTGATTCCAATTCTATTTCATCGGTGAAACTGCGTTGGCTTCCGCGCTCACTCTTGGCCGTGGCAATAGCACTGTCTGCGTCGTTCGCTTGTCGCCGCCTTGTTTGACCTTCGAAATAGAACTGGAATGAAGAAGTGGTGATGCCAGCTTCAACTTTCATCCCGTCCGGCACGCTGCTCGCATTTGATTTCGGCACCAAACGCATCGGCATCGCGGTGGGCAATACCCTGTTGCGCAGCGCCAATCCGCTGACCACGATCAACGACGAAAAGACCGATGCGCGTTTTGCTAAGATCGAGGCGCTGCTGAAAGAGTGGCAGCCGGGCGCGCTGGTGGTCGGGTTGCCGAGCAACGACGACGGCACGCCGCATGAACTGACCGCACTCTGCCGCCGCTTCGCCAACCGCCTCAAGGGGCGGTTCAATTTGCCGGTGATTCTGGTTGATGAGCGTTATACTTCGCTCGCCGCCAGCGCGCAGCTGAACGAACAGGGCATACGCGGCAGGCAGCAGAAGACTTTGATCGACCAATATGCCGCGCAACAGATTCTGCAGGCGTATTTTGATGAACCCGCAGCGGGACAAATCATATGAACAATCCGCAACTCAATAAACACGGCGAACTCCAGCATCTGCTGACCACCGAGGGCTTGCCGGTGCGCATCCTGCGCGACATCCTCGACAAGGCCGCGACGTTCCTCGATGCCGCCGACGGGCACGAGATCAGGAAGGTGCCGCTGCTGCAGGGCAAGTCGGTGTTCAACGTGTTCTTCGAGAACAGCACGCGCACCCGCACCACGTTCGAGATCGCCGCCAAGCGGCTGTCGGCGGATGTGGTCAACCTGAACATCGGTTCGTCGAGTACCAGCAAGGGCGAGACGCTGCTGGATACCGTGGACAACCTGTGCGCGATGCACGCCGACATGTTCGTGGTGCGCCATGCGCAAAGCGGCGCGGCGCATTTCATCGCGCGGCATGTCGCGCCCGAGATCCACGTGATCAACGCGGGCGATGGACGCCATGCGCATCCCACGCAGGCGCTGCTGGATATGTTCACGATCCGCCACTACAAGAAGGAATTTCACAACCTGCGCGTCGCGATCGTCGGCGACGTGCTGCATTCGCGCGTAGCGCGCTCGCAGATCCACGCGCTGACCACGCTCGGCGTGCCGGAAGTGCGCGTGATCGCGCCGAAGACCTTGCTGCCGACGATGGTCGAGAACCTCGGCGTGCAGGTCTATCACGACATGGCGCAGGGTCTGAAGGACGTGGATGTGGTGCTGATGCTGCGCCTGCAGCACGAGCGCATGCAGGGCGCGGCGCTGCCCTCGGCGCAGGAATATTTCAAGAACTACGGGCTCACCGAAGAGAAGTTGGCCCATGCGAAACCGGATGCGATCGTGATGCACCCGGGGCCGATGAACCGCGGCGTCGAGATCGATTCCAGCGTGGCCGACGGCCCGCGCTCGGTGATCCTGTCGCAGGTGACCTTCGGCATCGCGGTGCGTATGGCGGTGATGAGCATTCTGGCGGGGAACTCATGAATACCTCTGAAAACCTACTGCGCGACTTGATTGCTGCGTTGCGCGGTACTCGCTTCCTCGCCTATCCATTCGATATGTCTCGTCGCTCCGTTGACCAGCGACTTGGCTGGTGTTCTTTGCCAGCCTTAGTCGAATGGCCATGCAAAGCTCCGTGCGCCTTGCACTCAAGCCGCTCGCGACGGTTTTTAGAGGTATTGGTATGAATATTCATATTAAAAACGGTCGCCTGATCGACCCGAAGAACAACATCGATGCGCAGCGCGATGTGTACATCGCGGGCGGCAGGATAGCGGCGATCGGTAACGCACCTGCGGGTTTCGTCGCGGACCAGGTGATCGACGCGAGCGGGCTGGTCGTGGCGCCCGGGCTGGTCGATCTGGCCGCAAGGCTGCGCGAGCCGGGCTACGAATACATGGCGACGCTGGAATCGGAGATGGACGCGGCAGTCGCGGGCGGCATCACCAGCCTCGCCTGTCCGCCGGACACCGACCCGCCGCTGGACGAGCCGGGGCTGGTGGAGATGCTCAAGCATCGCGCGCGCAACCTGAACCAGGCGCGCGTCTATCCGGTCGCCGCTCTGACCACCGGACTAAAGGGGCAGGAACTGACCGAGATGGCCGAGCTGGCGGATGCGGGTTGTGTGGCGTTCAGCCAAGCCGATGCGCCGCTGACCGATACCCGCGTGCTGATGCGCGCGATGCAATATGCCGCGACGTTCGGTTTCTCCGTCTGGCTGCGTCCGCAGGACAGCTTCCTCGCGAAGAACGGCGTGGCGCACGACGGCGAAGTGGCGACGCGCTGCGGCCTGCCGGCGATCCCGGCGTGCGCCGAGACCATCGCGCTGGCGACCATGCTGTCGCTGGCGCAAGAGACCGGCGCGAAACTGCATGTCTGTCGTGTCTCCAGCGCAGCCGGGGTGGAGATGATACGCGCCGCGAAACAACAAGGCGCGGCGGTGAGTTGCGACGTGTCTGCGCAGCATGTGCATCTGTCCGAAATGGATATCGGCTTCTTCGACCCGAATTGCCATCTGGTGCCGCCGCTGCGCAGTCTGCGCGACCGCGCAGCGTTGCGCGCCGGCTTGCTGGACGGCACGATAGACGCGATCTGTTCCGACCACACGCCGGTGGACGAGGATGCGAAACAGCTGCCGTTCGCCGAGGCCGAGCCGGGCGCGACCGGGCTGGAACTGCTGCTGCCGCTGGTGCTGAAATGGGCGCAGCAGGACAAGCTCGCGCTGTCCGATGCGCTGGCCAAGGCCACGCTGCAATCCGCACAGATACTGGGCATCGATGCGGGCCACCTGAGCGTCGGTGCGGCTGCCGATGTCTGCGTGTTCGATCCCGAAGCGTACTGGAAGGTCGAACACGCTGCGCTGAAGAGCCAGGGCAAGAACACGCCGTTCACCGGCATTGAGCTGCAGGGCCGGGTGCGCTACACGCTGGTCGATGGGCAGATGGTCTATCAGGCTTGACCTCAATAATTTATAGAGCCAAACCTGTTCCTTCCCCCTTGCAGGGGGAAGGTTAGGATGGGGGTAGAAGAGTGGGAATGTAGCGTCTACCCCCTCCCTAGCCCTCCCCCTGCAAGGGGGAGGGGATGTGTAGCTAATGGATTATTTGGGTTGTTGTATTCAATCGCTCCCCCGGATAACGGGGGAGTTCGTTTCACTCTCAGAGTAATCATATGAACCCACTACTTAATTTTGCAGGTCTGCCGCGCTTTGCGGAGATCAAACCCGAACATGTCGCGCCGGCGATAGAGCAGTTGCTGGACGAGAACCGCGCGCTGATCGCGCGGTTGCTGGCCGATGATGCGGTTCCCACCTGGCAGAATTTCGTCGTGCCGATGGAAGACGCCCACGAGCGATTGTCGCGCGCCTGGGGGCCGGTGGGGCACCTGAACGCGGTGATGAACGGTCCGGAATTGCGCGAGGCGTATAACGCCACGCTGCCGGTGATCACTCAGTATTACGCCGAGCTGGGCCAGAACCTCGCGCTGTTCGACAAGTTCAAGGCGTTGCACAACAGCGCGGAGTTCGCCGGGCTGAGCGCGGCGCGCAAGAAGATCGTCGAGAACGAGCTGCGCGATTCCCGCCTCGGCGGCGCGGAGCTGCCGGAGGCGCAGAAAGCGCGCTATCTGGCGATCCAGGAGCGTCTGGCGGAGTTGTCGTCGCGTTTTTCGGACAACCTGCTGGATGCGACCAACGACTACACGCTGGTGATAGCGGACAAGAGCGAGCTCTCCGGCCTGCCCGACGACGTGCTGCAGGCGGCCCAGGAAGCTGCACAGGAAAAAGGTAAGGCCGGCTGGCTGTTCACGCTGAAAGCGCCGTCCTACGGCCCGGTGATGCAATATGCCGACAACCGCGCGCTGCGCGAGCAGATGTATCGCGCCTATGGCACGCGCGCCAGCGAGTTCGGCGATGCGAAACTGGACAACACCGCGCTGATGGACGAGATCGTGCAGCTGCGCGGCGAGGAGGCCAGGTTGCTGGGCTTCGCGAACTTCGGCGAGCTGTCGCTGGCGAGCAAGATGGCGGAATCGCCGCAGCAGGTGGTCGAGTTCATGCGCGAGCTGGCGCAGCGCGCCCGGCCATTCGCGGAAAAGGACCTGGCCGAGATGCGCGAATTCGCGCGCGCCGAATTGGGTATCTCAGAATTGCAGTCGTGGGACGTGGGCTATGCCAGCGAGAAACTGCGCGAGCGACGCTATGCGTTCTCCGAGCAGGAAGTGAAGCAGTATTTCCCGGAAGACGCGGTGCTGCCCGGCATGTTCAAGCTGGTCGAGACGCTGTACGGTTTGCAGATCAAGCCGGGCAGTGCGCCGGTATGGCATGAAGACGTGCGTTTCTTCGACATACGCGACGCGCGGGGCCAGCTGGTCGGCCAGTTCTATCTCGACATGTACGCGCGCAACAGCAAGCGCGGCGGGGCGTGGATGGACGACGTGATCACGCGCCGCCGCTTACCGACCGGAATACAGACCCCGGTCGCATACCTGAACTGCAACTTCTCCGCGCCGGTCGGCGGCAAGCCCGCCGTGTTCACACACGACGAAGTCATCACGCTGTTCCACGAATTCGGCCATGGCCTGCACCACCTGCTGACCGAAGTGGAAGACCTGGCCGTGTCCGGCATCAACGGCGTGGAATGGGACGCGGTCGAGCTGCCCAGCCAGTTCATGGAGAACTTCTGCTGGGAGTGGGATGTGCTGCGCGGCATGACGCGCCACGCCGAGACCGGCGAGCCGTTGCCGCGCGCGCTGTTCGACAAGATGCTCGCCGCGAAGAACTTCCAGAGCGGGTTGCAGACGCTGCGCCAGATCGAGTTCTCGCTGTTCGACATGCTGATGCACAGCAACTTTGAGGCGGGCGGCGCCAAGAGCATCCTGCAACTGCTCGACGAGGTGCGCGCCGAAGTGTCAGTGCTGATCCCGCCCGCGTTCCACCGCTTCCCGCACAGCTTCTCGCACATCTTCGCGGGCGGCTATGCGGCGGGCTATTACAGCTACAAGTGGGCGGAAGTGCTGTCCGCCGATGCATACAGCATGTTCGAGGAGCACGGCGTGCTGAATCCCGATGTGGGCGCGCGCTTCCGCAGCGAGATACTGGCGGTGGGCGGCAGCCGCGACGCGATGCGCTCGTTCGCCGCGTTCCGCGGCCGCGAGCCGAGCATGGACGCGCTGTTGCGGCATAATGGGCTGCTCGCAACCGACTGAGGAGATCGAATGAAAACCATCGTTTTTTTGCTGGCTGGTCTGATGCTCCTGCCCGCGCAAGCGGGCGAGGTGTTCCGCTGGGTGGATAAGGCGGGTGCAGTGCATTACGGTGATGAGCCGCCCAGGGATGCCGACGATGTCGAACGCAAGAAACTTTCCAGCGAGCCGTCCCAGAATGAAGACTTGCCTTATGAGACGCGCGTCGCGCAGCAGAATTTCCCGGTCACGCTATATGTCACGGCGAGGTGCGGCGGATTGTGCGCTCAGGCTCGCGCGCTGTTGAACAAGCGCGGCATCCCGTTCAGCGAGAAGGTGCTGAGAACGAAGGCGGAGGCCGATGCCTTAAAAGAACTCACCGGCTTCGTTAAAGTGCCGGTGCTGGCGGTTGGCAAGACTTTTCTGGAAGGCTTCCGGGAGGAGCAATGGACTGACGAACTCGAGGCGGCAGGCTATCCGAAGACTGCGCCCGAACGGAAGCAGAGCGCGCCCGCATCCCCTGATGCAGCTCCTGCAGACCGCAGCCAGGTCGTCCCGCCCAGTCCGGAATGACCATGAGGCTGGCTACCTGGAACGTCAACTCGTTGAAAGTGCGCCTGCCGCAGGTGCTGGACTGGCTCGCCGAGAATCCGGTGGATGCGTTGTGCCTGCAGGAGACCAAGCAGCAGGACGCCGATTTTCCGCAGGCCGAATTGCAGGCGGCGGGCTATCACAGCGTGTTCAGCGGGCAGAAGACCTATAACGGCGTCGCGATCCTCACTCGCACCCCCGCCAGCGATGTGCAGTACGGCATCCCGGATTTCGCCGACGAACAGAAGCGCGTGATCGCCGTCACCGTCGGCGATGTGCGCGTCGTGTGCGTGTACATCCCGAACGGGCAGGAAGTCGGTTCCGATAAATACCAATACAAACTGGCTTGGCTCAACGCGCTGCACGACTGGCTGAAACAGGAGCTGGCGCGCTACCCGAAACTGGCGTTGCTGGGCGACTACAACATCGCGCCGGAAGACCGCGACGTGTACGACCCTAAGGCCTGGGAAGGCAACGTGCTGGTCAGCGAACCGGAACGCGCCGCGTTCAAGGGATTGCAGGCGCTCGGCCTGAGCGACAGCTTCCGCCTGTTCGAACAGCCCGAGAAGAGTTATTCATGGTGGGACTACCGGATGATGGCGTTCCGCCGCAACCTGGGGTTGCGCATCGACCATATCCTGATCAGCGAGCCGCTGGTCGCGTCGTGCAAGAGCTGCGTAATCGACAAGGCACCGAGGAAGTTGGAAAGGCCTTCGGATCACACGCCGGTGGTGGTGGAATTGTAGGTCTAATTGGCCGTTCGCCCTGAGCTTGTCGAAGGGTGAATGACAAAAAACAAATCAACTTCGCCGGGGGGTGCCCGGCAGCAAGTTACCTTCTTTTGCTTCGCCAAAAGAAGGTAATCGAAGAAAAGGCGACCCCGGTTTGCCGCCCTTCGGGTTCCCTCGATCAGCCACAATCAAGCGGGGCTGCGCAACTCGACCTCGCGATGAAGCCGCTCGGGACTCGAACAGTGCTCGCCTAAACCTCCGCTCGCTTGCGGCTGATCGAGGCGGCGCACAGGGGAAGAACAGCTAAACCCAAAAGCATTAAGTCGAATGGTGGGCATTGCCCACCATGCTTGGTTTATGTAGGGTGCAATAAGCCTGTCCTGAGCATTGCCGAAGGGCGTACGCATTGCACCGAATGCTTCGTGTAACATACGGCGCAATGCCCGTTGGTTATTGCGCCCTACGCGGACTGAGGAGTACAACATGGTGAAGAATGGAATGCGCCCGGTACATCCGGGAGAAATCTTGCGCGAGGAATACCTCGCGCCTATGGGCATGAGCGTCCACGCGCTGTCGCAGGCGCTACGCGTACCCGCCACGCGGCTGCATGAGATCGTCAAGGAACGCCGTTCGGTCACGCCCGATACCGCGCTGCGATTGGCGCGCTACTTCGGCACGGATGCCCAGTCTTGGCTGAACCTGCAACTGAGCTACGACCTGAAAATTGCCGAGGCCGAGTTGAAGGACAAGATTGAGCGTGAAGTGGAACAGATGGCAGCGTAGAACGCGACGCTGTCCTGTGCTAATAAATATTCAAATTTAGCCGTCATGGATACAGATGCCCTTTTGCAGCAACGAATGGATGCAGCATTCGACAATTACCTTCAGTTGACTCGGATTCTGGAAGCCGACATGACTTCGTTGCTCGACGGCGAGTGCGAAGATCAGCATTGGCGCCGAAATTTCATACGGTCAGCTGCTGCACTTGTCGAGGGTCATGCACACTGCTTGCGAAAAATGTGTGCTGTTAGCTTTGAGTGCAATTCACCCGAATTAACCAAAAAAGAAGCAGACGTTCTACGATCCGAAGAATCCTTCAGTGCAGCTGACCGCATGAGGCTGTCACTACGCGCAGCCTATACGCTTTTCGAATTGGTACCCGCGCCGAATTTCGGAGGCAATGAATGGCCAAAGGCGCAGCGGGTTTTGTTGAAGCGCCATCTTCTAATGCATCCAAAGACACCAGGCGATCTCGAAGTGTCTGATAGATTGTGGAACGATATTCGAACTGACATCACTTGGCTAATGGAGCAGTTTTTTAACTTCCTTTCCCTGCTTCAGGAAAAACATGACGGCTAATTTAATAGTTTAGCGCGGTGAGTGCGATGGTGCGGCCTGCGCAGATTCCGGTAGGGTGGGCACGAAGTGCCCACGCGGTGGTTTTGGATTTTTCTTTTTCTCCCCTGTGCGCCGCCGAGTAGCGCAGGCTGGTCAGGGGATGTCGGCGAGGACTGTCTGAGTACGTGGCCGCGCAGCGGATCGTGCGAGTTCCGCAGCCGCCTGACCAGTCGAGCAACGCAGGGAACCCCCAAAGGGGGCGGCAAACCGGGGGCGCTTTCTTTGGATTACCTTTCTTGGCAAGACAAGAAAGGTAATCAGCTGCCGGTCTGCCACCGGCGGTTTTGACTTTGATTATTTTGGTTCCGACTCAATCCCGCTGAGCTTATCGAATACCACCTGCTCCAAATTCGGCGTCAAGCAATCCACCTCAATATTCTCCGGCATCGATCGCAGCCAGGTCAGCTGGCGTTTCGCGAGCTGGCGCGTCGCGGCGATGCCGGTCTCCAGCAGTTGCGCCTCGCTGATCTCGCCGTCCATGAACTGCCACGCCTGCCGGTAGCCGACGCAGCGCATAGCGGTCATGTCCGGATACAGCGGATATTTTTCGCGCAGCATGCGCAGCTCATCCAGCAAGCCATCCTTCAGCATCTGCTGGAAGCGCGTCGCGATGCGCTGGTGCAGCACGGCGCGGTCGCTCGGCACCAGCGCGATGGAGGTGATGTCGTAGGGCAGTTCGTTGTGTGTCTGCTGCTTCAGCAGTGCGGACATCGGCTGTCCGCTCAGGCGGTAGATCTCCATCGCGCGCTGGATGCGCTGGGTGTCGGTCGTATGCAGGCGCGCGGCGGTCTCGGCATCGACTTCCGCAAGCTTGCCGTGCAGGTATTCGATGCCGTGCTGCGCGATGATCGCGTCGAGTTTGGCGCGCACTTCGGGATTCGATTGCGGCAGGTCGCTGAGACCCTCGCGCAGTGCCTTGAAGTACAGCATCGTGCCGCCGACCAGCAGCGGGATCCTGCCCCTGGCGGTGATGTCCGCCATCAGGCGCAGCGCGTCGTGGCGGAACGCGGCGGCGGAATAGGCCTCGGTCGGGTCGATGATGTCGATCAGGTGATGCGGCGCGCGCGCCAGCGTGGCGGCATCCGGTTTGGCGGTGCCGATGTCCATGTCGCAGAACACCAAGGCGGAATCCACGCTGATCAGCTCCACGGGCAGGCGCTGCGCGAGCTCCACGGCCACACCGGTCTTGCCGCTGGCGGTGGGGCCCATCAGGAAGATGGCGGGGGGCAGAGTCTTTGTCATGGAAAAGGCAGATCGATCCGCAGATTACGCAGATTAGATGGATTTAAAAGCAGACAAACCATTTCTTGTTGATTCACTGCTGATGAGTTGGGGGTATCGGGCGTGTGCTCTTTAATCTGCGCGAATCTGCGTAATCTGCGGACAGTTGTCGTTTTATTGTTCATGCCAGCTCCCTGTCGCGCGTCTCGCGCAGCGTCAGTGCGGCCAGCAGGCTGATCGCGGCGGCGACGGAGATATAGCCGCCCACCCAGAGATCGGAAGAGCGTCGTGTAGGGAAAGAGTGGAGCTCT
>FZPV01000051.1_pt1 | contig 62858 bp, 67 predicted proteins | sample 1534821 | NCBI WGS metagenome assembly FZPV01 (sample SAMEA104161955, study PRJEB21768) | metagenome | isolation source: underground water
AGCGAGTGCGCAGTACCGGGCGTGTAGCCGAGCTAACTCAAAAGAGTGCCGACACCCATGGCAATATCGGTATCGCCCACACCCGCTGGGCTACCCATGGTATACCCAGCGAACGCAATGCTCATCCGCATATGAGTCGTGATCTTATTGCGGTCGTGCACAACGGGATTATCGAGAACTATGAAGAGCTGCGTGCGCAGTTGGCTGCGCAGGGATATGTCTTCAGCTCGGATACCGACACTGAAGTCATCGCGCACCTGATCCACTCGTATTACGTAAAAGAGCGCAATTTACTGGGGGCAACGCAATTCGCATTGGCAAAGTTAGTAGGTGCCTACGCAATAGGCGTGGTGGCCGCAGATAACCCTTTGCAGCTGATTGGTGCGCGCAAAGGGAGTCCATTATTGTTGGGTGTCGGGGAGGGTGAGCACTTCATCGCATCTGACATGTCGGCATTGCTGCAGGTAACGCAAAAAGTCGTGTATTTGGAAGAGGGTGATGTCGTAGAGTTGGCACTGGCTAACTACAAGATTTTCGATGCCAAAGGTGTTCAGGTTGTACGGGCCGTTAATGTTAGTACACTGAACAATGAGAGTGTGGAACTTGGTGAGTACCAACACTATATGCAGAAAGAGATTCACGAACAACCGCAAGCACTGGCCGACACACTGGAGTCCGTATGTAATAGCCAATCACTTATCCCCGGAATGTTTGGTGCGGAAGCCGCTAATTCATTCAGTCAGATAGACAGTATTTTAATACTGGCTTGTGGAACCAGCCATCATGCAGGCATGGTCGCGCGATATTGGTTAGAAGAAGTGGCGGCTATTCCGTGTGTGGTAGAGATCGCCAGCGAATATCGTTACCGCACCAGCGTGCCGAATCCGAAATCGCTGGTGGTGGTGATCTCACAGTCCGGCGAAACTGCCGATACCCAGGCGGCGTTGAATCATGCCAAGGCGCAGGGGCATCAGTACACCCTCGCGATCTGCAACGTGGCGGAAAGCGCATTGGTGCGACTGTGCAAGTTGCGTCTGCTGACGCGTGCCGGCCCGGAGATCGGCGTGGCATCGACCAAGGCATTCACCACCCAGCTCGCCGGATTGTTCCTGCTGACACTGGTGCTGGCGAAACACCGTGGCCGCATGACGAAAGAGCAAGAACAGAAGCATCTGCACGAGCTGCGTCATCTGCCCAGCGCGGTGCAGAAGGTGCTGGAGCTTGAGCCGCAGATCGCGAAGCTGGCCGAGCGTTTTGCCAATAAGCATAACGCCCTGTTTCTGGGGCGCGGCTTGCATTACCCGATCGCACTGGAAGGCGCGCTCAAGCTCAAGGAGATCTCCTATATCCATGCCGAAGCCTATCCCGCTGGCGAACTGAAGCACGGCCCGCTCGCGCTGGTGGACAAGGACATGCCGGTTATCTCGGTCGCGCCGAACGACGCGCTGCTGGAAAAGCTGAAATCCAACCTGCAGGAAGTGCGTGCGCGTGGCGGGGAGCTGTATGTGTTCGCCGATGCGGATACCCATATCCAGGCGGCGGATGGCATACACATCATGCAAATGCCCGAACACGCAGGTTATTTGAGTCCTATTCTGCACACCATCCCGCTTCAACTGCTGGCATATTACGTCGCACTGCAGAAGGGTACGGATGTGGACAAACCAAGAAACCTCGCGAAGTCAGTGACGGTAGAATAATCAGCAGCGAAGCCGAACTTCACCACGCCTGCCGCGCTCACCGCAAATCCTGCTGTGCACAAACATTGGAGTGCTAAATGGCGGTCATCGCCGTATTTAATCAAAAAGGGGGCGTGGGCAAAACCACTACCTGCCTGAACGTGACGGCCTCGCTGTCGATCGCGGGCTACAGTCCTGTCGCAATGGACCTCGATCCGCAGGGCCATCTGAGTCTGGCCAGCGGTTCGACGAGACCGGCACCCGAACGTGGCATGGTCGGCTTCTTCAAACACAAGACTCCGTTGGCCGAATTGCAGGAAACCACTACGCGCGGCTGGAAGATCATCCCGTCTACGCTGGAACTGGCCAAGATCGATGCGCTGCTGGGCAGCGATCCAAAAGCGGCAACCTTGCTGAGACAGGGTATACAGGTAGACTTGGCGCCGACCGGCGCGCCTATCATGATCGACTGCTGCCCGATGCTGGGCGTGCTGACGCTGAATGCGCTGCTGGCGGCCAACCGCGTGCTGATCCCGGTCTCGGCAGACTTCCTGTCGCTGCAAGGCGTACACCGGCTGGACAGCGCGCTCAACGTGCTGGAAACCAAACTCAACCGCAAGTTCGAACGGCGCATTGTCGTGACGCGCTTCGACGCGCGGCGCAAGCTGGCATTCGAGGTCGACGAGAAGCTCAGGGAACGCTACGGCAAGCTGGTCTGCGATACGCGCATCGGCGAGAACGTCGCGCTGGCGACCAGCCCGATGTACAAGCAGGATGTGTTCGAGCATGCGAAGTTCAGCCTGGGTGCGGCGGAATATCAGGCGCTGACCGAAGAACTGCTGGAAAGCGGATTCTTCGACTGAGGCAAAAACAGTCTTGTCCGCAGATTACGCAGATTCACACAGATTTTGAAGAACCATGGCTAAGTTTATTAGCCAGCAGTCGATGATGATTCCGCATAGGACAGCTTGGCAAGTTCAGCTTTATCGCCCTTTGTTTTAATCTGCGTAATATGCGGACAACGGGTTTTCAGAATTACCCGAGCAGCACCCAGCAAAGCTGCAGCAGCAATATCCCCACGATGACCATTAGCAAGCTATTGCGCCGTTTTTGCAGCGCCAGTAGTTGCTGCATGGATTGCTCGATTCCGGCGGTGGGATTTTCGTGCAGGCGCTGGTGTAGCAGGCGCGGCAGCTGCGGCAACAGCGTGGCGTAATGCGGTGCTTCGGCCTTGAGTGTCTTCAGGAAGCCGTGCCAGCCTACCTGTTCGCTCATCCAGCGCTCCAGCCAGGGTTTGGCGGTTTTCCACAGATCCAGTTCCGGGTCGAGTTGCAGGCCCAGGCCCTCGATGTTCAGCAGCGTCTTCTGCAGCAGCACCAGTTGCGGCTGGATCTCGATACCGAAGCGGCGCGAGGTCTGGAACAGCCGCAACAGCACGCGCCCGAACGACACCTCGCGCAACGGCTTGTCGAATATCGGCTCGCACACCGCGCGTATCGCGGATTCCAGCTCGTCCACCCGCGTGTCTTTCGGCGCCCAGCCGGATTCGATGTGCACCTCGGCGACGCGCTTGTAGTCGCGGCGGAAGAACGCGATGAAGTTCTGCGCGAGATAATGCTTGTCGGTGTCGGTCAGCGTGCCCATGATGCCGAAATCCAGCGCGATATAGCGGCCGTCCGCAGCCACCTGCACATTGCCGGGGTGCATGTCAGCGTGAAAGAAGCCGTCGCGGAATACCTGGGTGTAGAAGATTTCCACGCCGTTCGCGGCGAGCCTGGAGATGTCCACGCCGGCCTCGCGCAGCGCGCCGACCTGGCTGACCGGTGTGCCATACATGCGCTGCATCACCATCACCTCGGCCGTGCAGTAGTCCCAGTACATCTCGGGTACCAGCAGCAGCGGGGAGCTGGCGAAGTTGCGTTTGAGCAGGCTTGCGTTAGACGCCTCGCGGGTCAGGTCGAGTTCGTCGGCCAGATGCTTCTCGAATTCTTCGATTACCAGCTTGGGTTTGAGGCGGCGTCCGTCGGCCCATAGCCACTCGATCAGGTCGGCGGCCACCTTCAGCAGCGCGACGTCGTGCGCGATGATGCCGGTGATGCCCGGGCGCAGGATCTTCACCGCGGCATCGCGGCCATCCGGCAGCACGGCGAAATGCACCTGCGCGACCGATGCGCTGGCGACCGGCGTTTCGTCGAAGCTCTGGAACACTTCGCGCAGAGGCTTGCGATACGTCGCCTCCAGCATCGCGACGGCCTGCGCGGACGGGAACGGCGGCACCTGGTCCTGCAGCATCGCGAGCTCGTCGGCGAGGTCGGCCGGCATCAGGTCGCGCCGCGTGGAAAGCATCTGTCCGAACTTGACGAAGATCGGTCCCAGGTTCTCCAGTGCGAGGCGCAGCCGAACCGCGCGTGGCTTGGAGGTATTGCGCAGGAACAGCAGCGCGTTCAACGGCACGCGCAGCCAGCGCACGCGAGCATGCGCGAGCAGAAACTCGTCCAGCCCGAAACGCAGCACCACATAAACGATCTTGATCAAACGGAACAGGCGCATGTTTAATTCTTGTTGTCAGCGAGCAATCGGTTGATGCGTTGTTCCAGCCTCGCCACATCATCGCGTAGCGTATCCACGTGCTGCATGAACGCGGTGACATGTTGCGGCTTCGCGAGTAGCGGGCGCTCCTCGGTCCAGTACTCGGCTGCCGCTTGCGACAGGTTCGCCGCCGCATCGAGCAACTGCCGGTGCGTGTGCTGCACGGTCTGCACGATGCGCTCCGCCGCGATGTCGCCGGTCACGCGGCTCAGGTCTTCTGCCGCATCCCAGCGCAGATTGCGCGACAGGAAGAATATCTCGGCCAGCAAACCCGCATCGCCCTCACTGCGTATCCCGGCATGCGCCTTCTCGTCGTGCAGCGCGAGGCGCGGCAGCAGCGAGGGCGCGATCACGCAGACCGCATCCGCGCTGGTTGCTGCGTCGGCGCTGCGCAGCGTGCCGTCCGGCAGGACGGTAAACGCAAAAGAAAACGGCGCGATGTGGAATCGCGCCGTCTTTCCGGCAAAGCGGACGAGCCGCTGCAAAGCCCAACTGTTCTGCGTGAGCAGGTGATTCAGTGCCGCGGCAGAAGGTTGGGCGAACACGAGAGCTTAATGCAACGTGGTTTGCTGGATACCCGAAAGCAGCCACACCGACTTGTCGTCGCGCAGGTTCTTCTGGACATGCCAGATCTCGTCCACGTTCTCGGGTGTGCCGTTGTTTTCAGTCAGCTGGCCGGTGAAGCGCACGCTCGCGATCGCGATGTCGCCTTCGTTCGCCACTTCCAGCAAGGTGCCGTTGATCGCGATCACGTCGGTCTTCTGCGGCGCATTGTCGCGTTCCTGCAGCTGCATCGAGATCTCGGCGAACATCTCAGGCGTGGTGTATTCGCGGATGTCGTTCAGATCCTTGCGGTCGTTCGCGGCCTGCAGGCGGATGAACGAAGTCTTCGCGCTGCGCAAAAAGCTTTCCACCGGGAAGTCGGCCGGGATGTTGCCGGTCACAGATGCCGCAACGGGAGCGGCGCTGCCGCCGTACACGGATTGCTGCACGGGTTCAGGATTGCCGTAAGGCGCGCCCGCTCCGGCATATTGCATTGCCGGTTGCTGCGGCTTGCGGAACTTCGCGATCAGGAACATCACCAGCGCGGCTGCGGCCAGCGCCATCAGGATGGTGCCGATTGCGCCGCCCATGCCGCCCAGACCGCCGCCCATGAACAATGCGCCCAGACCGGCGCCGATCGCGAGGCCGGCCAGAGGGCCCAGCCACTTGTTGCCAGTCGATGCGGGTGCAGCCGCAGGAGCCGCCGGCGCTGCTGCCGGGGCTTTTTGCGCCTGTTGCGGAGCCATCGTGCGCTGCTTGCCGAAACTGCTGCCGCCGCCGAAACGCTTGGCTTCCGCGGTCGCGGCAAACAGGCTCAGGCAGGTCATCGCAACTGTCAACAACATCAAAAATCGTTTCATGTATTCCTCATTGGTTGAATAAAACAAAGCGGTTCGAAGTATAACACCGGCCGCCGGGTTCACGGCGGCTCAGCGTCAGGCAACGCGCAGCGCGAATAGTTTCGTATGGGGGGCTTATTTCATTCTGGAAGGCAGGCGCAGCGTCTCGCCATCCACGGCGAAGATGCCCTTGCCCTGATGATGCAGCGTCTGCGGATGCTTATGTGACGGGTCTATCCACGCCTTGACCACCTCCAGCACGAACAGGTTGTATTTGGCGATCATCCTGCCGTCGGCGACCCTGCATTCCAGATTGGCATAGCATTCGGCGATCAGCGGCGGCTGCACGCACGAGGCGGCTACTGGCGTCAGATCGAACTTCTCGAACTTGTCCACCTTGCGCCCCGAGCAGTTGCCGATGCCGACCACCTGTTTCGCCAGTTCCACGGTCGGAATGTTGATCACGCATTCTCTGGTCTTCTTCAGCGCGTCGAACGAGAAATTGCGGTTGCTGATCACGCAGCCCACCAGCGGCGGCTCGAATTCGAGCATGGTGTGCCAGGACATCGTCATGATGTTCGCGCGCTCCTTGCCGGCGGTCGTGACCAGCACCACCGGTCCCGGCTCGAGCAGCCTATAGACTTTGGACAACGGACAGGATCGCTTCGCCATTTCGCCACCTCCGCAGATATGCCTCGATGCGACAGTATCCGCGCCTGTGGCGGATTGTCAAAACGGCGCTTCGCTCACCAGATTCAGCGCTTCGCCGCTTAGCGGATGGGCGAAGCTCAATGCACAGGCATGCAGCAGCAGGCGGGGCGCGCTGGCGGCATCGCCGTATAGCGCATCGCCGAGGATGGGATGGCCGATCGCCGCCATGTGCACGCGCAACTGGTGGGTGCGCCCGGTGACCGGCTCCAGCTCCACGCGGCTGGTGTATTCATCCTGATGCAGCACCCGATAGCGCGTAAGCGAGGGCTTACCTAGCTCGGCGTCCACCTTGCGCATCGGACGGTTCGGCCAGTCCGCGCCTATGGGCAGATCCACTTCGCCCCAGCCCCCCTCCCAACCTTCCCCCAGAGGGAGAAGGGGCGAACGTTTCCCCTCCCTTTGGAGTAGAGCTAAAGAGGGGAAGCCATGAATATTTCTGACATCCAGCCTGCCCGCCACCACCGCCTGATAGCGCTTCTCCACCTCGCGTTCGCGGAACATCTCGGAGAGCCGCCGCTGCATCTCGACGCCGCGCGCGAATACCAGCAGGCCGGAAGTCGCCATGTCCAGCCGGTGCACGACCAGCGCATCGGGAAACTGCTGCTGGATACGCGCGGACAGGCAGTCCTGCTTGTCCGCCCCGCGTCCCGGCACGGCCAGCAGCCCGGCGGGCTTGTTCGCGACCAGCAGCGAGGCATCGCTGTAGAGCAATTCCAGCATGCTATTGCTGGTCGTCATCGTCCGGGCGTGGGGGTGCAGGCGGCGTGGTGCTCGGGGTCTTGGGAGGCCTGTTCTTGGCGGGATCGGCGAAACGGAAACGCCCCGCCAGTACGCAACCCTTCATGCCGATGTCGCAGGGTTTATTCAGCACCTTCTGGCACTTCCCGTCGACCTCATGCGGACAGCCCCAGCCGCTCATCTGTCGCTCCGGTCAGGCCTTCTTCACGAACTCGGTCTTCAGCTGCATCGCGCCGATGCCGTCGATCTTGCAGTCGATGTCGTGGTCGCCGTCGATCAGCCGGATGTTCTTGACCTTGGTGCCGACCTTCACGACCGAGGACGAGCCCTTGATCTTCAGGTCCTTGATGACCGTGACCGAGTCGCCGTCCACCAGCACGTTGCCGAACGCGTCCTTGAACACCTTCGCCTGCTCACCGGCCTCGGCTGCTGCGGCCTTGGGCCACTCGTGCGCGCACTCGGGGCAGACATAGTTGTCGCCGTCTTCATAGGTGAATTCGGAACTGCATTGGGGGCATTTTGGTAAACCGCTCATGGTGTCTCCTGTGATTGAAAGTATTAAAAATGGAAATATGGTTAGTTAATGGTAGTCGTCTTCGCGTTGATGGCGCACCGCTGTGATCGTCACGGTTTCATTGCTTTCAATCTCGAACAGAACGACATAGCCTGCTGAGCCGAAAGGAATCAACAACTCGCGCAGAAATGAATTGTGCCCCTCGTCGTCCGCTTTGCGGCAGGAGAAGGGGAAAAGTTCGAGCAGTTCGATGGCCTTATAAATGGCGGTTTCAGCGCGTGTGGCAACGGTAATGTCCTGCTCCAGCAGAAAATCAAACAAGCGCAACAAGTCATCTTCGGCTTCCAGAGTGAAGCGGATGTGATAACTCATTTCGAGGATTGCTTAGCCTGTGCCTTTTTCAGTTTTGCGCTGAGCTTGCTCAGCACCTTCTTGGCCGAGACATATTCCCCGCTCTCCTTGGCCGCATCACGCGAGGCCAAACCGCGCGCGATGAACTCCTGCTGCGTCCGGCGAAACTCCACATTGCGGCGCAAAGAGTCTTCGACGAATGCGGAAAGCGTCTCGCCCGGACGCAAAATATCTTCAGCAGCCTGTCTCAATTCGGGCTGCACGCGCAGCGCTGGCATAGTGGCGGTTTTCATCGGATACCTCGTGCATTGCAAATGTGATGCATATCATCGCCGAAGTCGGGGGGAGATGCAAGGGCGGGGGTAGGGCTGTAGGATGGGTGGAGGCGATAGCCGATACCCATCATGCAAACGGCGATGGGTGGCTTTGCATAGCCATCTGACTAGGCCGTCCAAAACGACAGCCAAGTCATTGGTTATCGCGTTGCTCAACCCATCCTACGCGTGCTGTATTTCTTCCGGATCGGAGGGATTATGCAGGCTCAAATTTTGTTGCGTAAAGATTAATAGTTTCTTTTCCAGTGAAAGGAGCCTCTTCAATTCGTTCTATGCATACAACCTTATAACGCGAATCGGTTTTCAATCCAGAAAGGGAAAGATCTGATTCATGAAGTGAGCCGGAATACTCTTTTCCATCATCATCATTCTTAATCCGCCATGCGCCACTATCAACGTCAGCTTTCTTTAGCAAGCCGACAAGAACAATAGTTTCTACCAACATTTCTTCCTTGGACGTGAGTATGGCCAATAAAGGGGGGATGTGACGATGTTCAACAGAAATGCTTCTTACACGATTAAAGCTGGGTTTAGCCCAAGAGAGTTTTAGATAAGTTTTATTTTCAGATGCGACCCTAAGAAGCTTGATTAGATTGGTGACAAAATGCCCCTTATAGCCTTCTAGTACAGCAGCAATTTTTTCAGGCTCAGTGGAAGAGGACAGTACTTTCTCAATTAGTCCAAAAGCGCTCTCCATATCTGAATCGCCGATTAAATCGAGACCTGCGCGAGATTCAAAACGGATTTTGAATGAACCGGGAACAAAGGCACACACATCCACAATATGTGCGTCTACAGCCAAAGGCTGGCCAGCAGATTTTTGACGTTTTCTTGTTGCAGAAATGCCCCGTTTGACTAACCCCTGAAATGCGTCAAGCAACAAACTAAGCGTTTTGGCTGAAATATTGTGTTCAGTGGCCTCTGGTGGCTCAACTGATATTTCGGAAACAATGTTATTGCGCTCTTTAGAGAAAAAAACGAGTTCGTCGGAAGTGGCTGGAGGCGATGCCATCAAGCCCGCATCAGGAAGAAAGCTCTCAGGGATTACTCCTGACATTGTGCGAAGTGTGCATTGCTGACTAGTAATATCAGATGTGCGAAGCTGATACCAGTGCTCAGCCTCGCGCCTCACGAAAGCATCACGGACATCAATTTGATTGTTGATAAGTGACGAATATCTAGCGCGCGAAATAGCTACGGAACAGTAAAGCAAATCATCCGTATCTTCACCAGTTAAGATGCAAAGAAAATAAGTGTCAACCTCGTCCTTTACGATGACAAGCTGATGACCATCGTAATAAATAAGGGTTGCTATGTGAGTTAACTGAGCCATCAAATATGCACCGTCTCACAATAAGCAAGTGGGTCAAAGGAGTTGTATATCCACCACGAATGATGATGTGGGCGAGCAAAGGTTCGCTTATGTTTGCCGGCATTATTGCCTAGCGTTAACTTTGCGATTTGTTTTCCCTTCTGTGTTGGAAGTTTCAGAATTTCGAGGGCACCACTTAGCTCAATGAACACAGATAGTGCACGAGCCTCACACTCGTGGGATTTATGGTCTTTAGTTTGATTTTGCGTTTTCAAACTAATGAAATCTTCCTCAGTTGGAGGAAGGGACTTCACTAAACGGTAGAAAACCACATTCTGGATTTCCTCCGCATCAGGCGGAGGGCATCCATCTGGCAGCTCCTCTTTATACTGTATTGCGCTCATGTCGTTGAGAGTAACTTATGCCTAATGCTAAGTCTACAGCTTATACCCTCGATGCACCGCCACCACGCCGCCGGTCATGTTGAAGTATTCGACGCGCTCCAGTCCGGCATCCACCATCATCTGCTTCAGTTCTTCCTGGCCCGGGTGCATGCGGATGGATTCGGCGAGGTAGCGGTAGCTGTCCGCGTCGCCGGCGATCAGTTGGCCGATCTTGGGCAGCAGCTTGAACGAGTACAGGTCATAGGCCTTCTCCAGCGGCTTCGCGACCCTGGAGAATTCCAGCACGATCACGCGGCCGCCGGGTTTCAGCACGCGCTTCATCTCGCGCAACGCGGCATCCTTGTGCGTGACGTTGCGCAGGCCGAACGCGATGCTGACGCAGTCGAAATAGTTATCGGGGAAGGGCAGGTGCTCGGCGTCGCATTGCGTGACCGGGGTGGCGATGCCTTCGTCGAGCAGGCGGTCGCGGCCCACGCGCAGCATCGCGTTGTTGATGTCGGTCAGCACGACCTGGCCGCTGCTGCCGACGGCCTTCAGGAACAGGCGCGACAGGTCGGCCGAGCCGCCCGCCACATCGAGCACGCGCTGGCCGGTGCGCACGCCGCTGACGCCGACCGCGAAGCGCTTCCAGATGCGGTGCAGCCCGGCCGACATCAGGTCGTTCATGATGTCGTACTTGCTCGCGACCGAGGTGAACACGCCCGCGACGCGTTTGGCCTTCTCTTCTTCCGCGACGGTCTCGAAACCGAAATGTGTGGTCTTGCTCATTAGCTTGCTCCTAAAACCTTTTGTCCGCATAACCAGCGACTCGGCTGGCGTTTCTTGCCAGTCTAGTCGAGTGGCTAATAGCTTTATCAGATTACACAGATTGACGCCGATTAAACCCTTCCAAGCACTGATGTGTCGCCCTTGAATCTGCGTCAATCTGTGTAATCTGCGGATCGATTTGCCGTTAGAACCTAATTATCGGCTTGCGCCGGCCGCTTCCAGCCGGTGCAGATAATTGTGCCAGAGTATCTCCTGGTCGCGTCCCAGCCCGTACAGGTAGTCCCAGGTGTACAGTCCGCTGTCGTGACCGTCGTCGAACGTGACCTTCAGCGCATAGCTGCCGGCCGGCTCGACTTTGACGATGCCGACGTTCTGCTTGCCGATCTGCAGCACTTCCTGTCCCTCGCCGTGGCCGCGCACTTCGGCGGAGGGCGAATACACGCGCAGGAATTCGTACGGCAGCTTGTAGCGTGCGCCGTCGTCGAACGCGATCTCGAGCGCTCTGGATTGTTGATGCAGGGTGATCTCGGTCGGGGTAGTCATGCGGCCATTATCGCAAGCCGGAGAGTAATCCACAAATCTGGATAAGCTGCTGACATTACGCTGTCAGCATGTGGGGGGTATATTTACAGAACTCCGCATCGATAGAGGGAGCGCAAATGGAAAAGCTCGGTCTGAAAAGGAACTCACACCACTGCCTGACTGACAAGGCCGTCGTGCCGCAAGACAAGGGCGATAAACGCTCCATCGCCAGCATCGAATACTAACTGCTGAGCAGCAAGCCCTATGGCTACACATTGGAAGAACTGAAATTTGTCACGCTTATGCAACACAAGCAGATACTGGCTGCCGAGCTTATAGTGCATCGCCATCTACCCGCTTGGGATCATGGAATGCCGGCGCTTCGTGTAAGACAAAAACATCCGGAAGTATTTCGCCATGCGCAGCAAGCGCTGATTGGACGGGAGATAATATGAACCAGACCGCAAAAGCACAGCCGGACAGGCTGGAAGACATCCCGAACATCGGCAAGTCCATCGCGTCCGACTTGCGCTCGCTCGGCATCCTGCATCCGCAACAACTCGCGGCTTGCGATCCGCTTGAGACCTATCTGGCACTATCGGATGGCATGGGCAATCGCCACGATCCCTGCGTGCTTTACACGCTGATGGCGGCCCGGCATTTTTTGAAAAACGGCGAAGCCATACCTTGGTGGAAATTCACCGAACAAGGGAAGCAACTGCTCGCTTCGTATAAATGAACTATTTTGGTCTATGGAGGATGTCATGAAAAACAATCCCGTCATTAATATTGCCGACATCGAATTGCAGCCACGCCCGCCCGCTTGCGAATACTTCACTACCGGAAAATTCGCCGTTGCTGCCGAAACTCCGGCGGGCGGCGATGGTAAGCCGGGATTCTTCCGTTTCGTCGGGCGCGCGGAGCAGAGCGGTGATTATTGGGAAGGCGAGTAAGTGAACCTCGCCGACCTGCCCAACTTCGGCCCCAAGTCGCAGCAGATGCTGGAGCAGGCAGGCATCCATACCATCGAACAGTTGCGCGGGCTGGGTGCGGTACGCGCCTATGCGCAGGTCAAACGCTCCGGTGCATGTTCCAGCCTGAACCTGCTGTGGGCGATGGAGGGCGCGCTGTCGGGTCGTCATTGGCAGGATGTGGCGAAGCATGACCGTTTGCGCCTGTTGCTGGAACTGGAAGTCGCCGAAGGAAAATCCACAGGCTAAACACTACTGACATCACGTTGTCAGCAGCAGGGGCGTAAATTTCTTCTGCCGGATGTCCGGCACATCAATCAAGGAGAATGACATGTCTGATACGATAGAACTGGTACGCTTCCGCCTGAAAGAGGGCAAGACCTCGGCGGACTGGCTGAAGGCCAACGAGAAGATCAACGATTGGATGAAGGCGCAGCCGGGCTTCCGTTTCCGCAGCCTGTCCGAGACCGACGATGGCGAATGGATGGATATGGTCTATTGGGCAAGCCTGGAAGCGGCCGCTGCTGCCGGGGAGCGTTTCGGCGCGGAGATGATGAGTGTGTGCGAGCCGCTGGTCGCGCACGACAGCGTGGAGGTCAGCCGCAGCAAGGCGCATGTAATGCAGCGCGGATGAAAGGACAGGCAATGATCAAGATCAGCATCCTGTATCCCAATACGGGTAGATTCGACATGGACTATTACCTCAACACGCACATGCCGCGTTCCATTGAACGGCTGAGTGCCGGAGAAGGCTATTGCGGCGTGTCGGTAGAGCGCGGCCTGGGCGGCGCATCGCCCGGCTCCGCGCCGGGCTTTGTCGCGCTGTGCCACTACCTTTTCGATAGCATAGAGAGTTTCATGGCGGCGTTCCAGCCGCATGCGGCCGAGCTGCTGGGTGACATGCCGAACTATACCGGCATCGAGCCTGTCATCCAGTTCAGCGAAGTCGCCATCAGCCGCTAGGGAGTACGGTGCGCAAATCGGAGCGGCTCTTCCAACTGGTGACGTTGCTGCAAGGGCGGCGCACCGCGATCACCGCGCAGGCGTTGGCTGCAGAGTTGGGTGTCGCGGTGCGCACCGTGTACCGCGACATACAGGCGCTCATCCTCTCCGGCGTGCCGATAGACGGCGAGGCGGGTGTGGGTTACCGCTTGCGCGCGGGTTTCGATCTGCCGCCGCTGATGTTCCAACCGGAGGAAGTCACCGCCTTGCTGGTCGGCAGCCGCATGGTGCAGGCGTGGACCGATCCCGCCCTGGCGCAGGCCGCCAAACAGGCGGAAGCCAAGATACTCGCCGTGCTCACGCCCGCGATGCTGGTCGCGATCTCGCGCCTGCCGTACCGCATCCCGGCCTATGAACGTGCGGAGAGCGGCATCCACGGCCTGCTGCGTAAGGCCTGCGAAGCGCGGCAGAAAGTTTCCATCTCTTATCGCGACATGAATGGGCAAGACACCACGCGTTTCCTGTGGCCGCTCGGCATGGTGGGCTGGGGCGATCACTGGACGCTGCTGGCGTGGTGCGAGAAGCGCGACGCTTACCGCAACTTCCGCTTCGACCGGATACAGGACATCAAGGTGCTGCCGGAGCTGTATCCGCTGCATCCCCAGCGCAACCTGGAACATTACCTGACGGCTGTGATCGGGATAGGTGACGAGCAGAAGCCTGCCTAGAGGCTGCGTATCTTCTTCAACAATGCGGTGGTGGAGCGCTCATGCCGGAACGGGATGCTGTGCACCGAGCCGCCCCAGCCTTGTACTTCGCGTGCGCCGACGATGTCCGCGGGCTGCCAGTCGCCACCTTTGACCAGCACGTCCGGCTTGCACGCGAGGATCAGGTTCAGCGGCGTGTCTTCGTCGAACAGCGCCACCAGGCTGACCGATTCCAGCGCGGCCAGCACCATCATCCGGTCGTGTTCGGCGTTGATCGGGCGGTCGCCGCCCTTGCCGAGCCGCTTCACCGAGGCGTCGCTGTTCACGCAGACGATCAGGCTCGCGCCCAGCGCGCGCGCCTGCGCGAGGTAGGTCACATGGCCGCGGTGCAGCACGTCGAAGCAGCCGTTGGTGAATACCAGCGGGCGCGGCAGCGCGGCGACGCGCGCGGCGAGTTCGTCAGCGTTGCACAGCTTGGCTTCGAAAGCGGGTGTCGGGTACATCTAGTCGAGGTATTCGAACAGCTTGACCACGCGCTGCACGCCGCTGCTGTTGCTGGCGACATCGCTGGCTGCGGCAGCCTCGTTGTGCTTGACGATGCCCATCAGGTACACGGTGCCGCGTTCGGTGACGACCTTGATGTGGTCGGCATTGAAGCGTTTCTCGTTCATGAAGCGCAGCTTCACGTTGGAGGTAGTCAGGCTGTCGTTGGCGCGCGAGGTCAGCCCGCTCAGGCCTGCTACGGCCAGTTCGTTGTTCACGTTGCGCACGTTCTGGATGCTGGTGACGAGTCTCTCGATCTCGGTCCTGGTCGCCTCGTTTGGCACCTCGCCGCTGACCAGCACGCTGCGGTTGAAGCTGGTGACGTTCACATGCACCTTGCTCTTGTATTGCTTGCCGATCAGGTTCGCGGCCTTGTCTTCGATCGCCTCGTCCTCGATATACGCGCCGCTGGTGCGCCGGTCGTTCGCCATCAGCGCGCCTGCGCCCGCACCCGCGGCGACCACGGGGAAGCAGCCCTGCAACGCTCCGGAAACCAGTACCAGCAACAGCACAGAAACAATACGCATCGTTATTCTCCTAGCAATAGATAGTCGATCACGTCGCACAGGCAGTGCAACGCGAGCAGGTGTACTTCCTGGATACGCGCGGTGCTGACCGCATCCACGCAGATCAGGATGTCGTTCGGGCGCAGCGCGGCCGCCATCTCGCCGCCGTTGCCGCCGGTCAGCGCGACCACGCGCATGCTGCGTTCGTGCGCGGCATGGATCGCGGCGACCACGTTCGCCGAGTTGCCGCTGGTCGAGATCGCGAGCAGGCTGTCGCGCGGCAAGCCGAGCGCGCGCACCTGCTTGGAGAACACCTGCTTGTAGTCGTAATCGTTCGCGATCGAGGTGAGCACCGAGCTGTCGGTGGTCAGCGCGACGGCGGCCAGACCGGGGCGTTCCTTCTCGAAGCGGTTCAGCAGTTCGGCCGCGAAGTGTTGCGCGTCGGCCGCCGAGCCGCCGTTGCCGCAGCACAGGATCTTGCCGTCGTTCGTGACGCAGTCGAAAAACACCTGCGCGCCGTCGGCGATGGGTTGCGCCAGCGCGTCCTTGACCTGCAGCTTGAGATTCGCGCTGTCTTCGAAATGTTTGATGATGCGTTTGTTGATGTCCATGTCAGTTGTTGCCTGTTTGATGAGCGCGAATATTAACCCAGAAAAAGTGCTTAGCCACAGAGAACACAGAGTCCACAGAGAAAATCTTTAGCCTGCCAATCTCGGTGCATTCATCCAACGGATGATGCGCATCATGCCGTAACCTCTGTGCTCTCTGTGTTCTCTGTGGCTGCTTTTAAGGCTTCGAGGGTTAATAATCAGGCCTCGAACGCATTCCTGAGCCATTGCGCCTGTGCGCCTTGCGCATCGTCCATCAGCACGACATCGAAGCGGCACGGCGGGGTGTGCGCGAGGTGGGCGAGGTATTGCTGCGCGGTACGGATGATGCGCTGCTGCTTGCGCGCGTCTATGCTGGCCGCCGCGCCGCCGAAACCGGCATTGGAGCGCAGGCGCACCTCGACGAACACCAGCGTCTTGCCGTCCAGCATGATCAGGTCGATCTCGCCGAAGCGGCCGCGGTAGTTCTGCGCGACCGGTTGCAGGCCTTGCCGCTGCAGATACTGCGCAGCCCATCGTTCGGCCAGCGCGCCGTCGCCGTTCATTGTGGCGGTGCTGCTTCCGGTGAGGGCGGGGTTGCTACCAGGTCGGGAAACATCGGCGCGGAGGGCGCGACCGGCGCGTCGGGAAGTTGCGCGCGTCCCTGCCTGAGCACGGCCGGGATCGCCACGCGCTGGAAGATGTGGCCATCGAGCTGGATATGGCCGCTGACTCCGTCCAGCGGCAGCACGTCATCGAGCTTGCCGCTGAGCAGCGCCTGGATCAGGCGGAACGCATCGATGCCCAGCGCGTAGAGCCGCTCATGGTCGATGGGCAGCGGCGGGTTGGCGCGCGGATAGATCATCACCGCCGGGTGGTCGGGTTGCAGCAGCCAGGGCATGTCGACGAAACGGATACCGTTCAGGTCGTAATTCACCAGCGTCTCGTGGTTGCCGACGAATATCTGCGAGGTGGCATAGGTCGGCAACTTGTTGGGCAGATAGGGGCGGATCAGGCGCGCCTTCTCGGCATCCGTGGCCAGAAACACCGCGGTGTCGGGCGTGGCGGCCAGATCGGCTAACGGTGCGGGGTCGTCGTTGAATTCGATCTCGCGTACCACCTTCCCGCCGGAGGCCTGCCACGCTTCTTCGAACGCGAACTGCAGGCGCTGGGCCAGCTGCGTGCGGGCGGCGATCACGACGGCCTGGTGGAAGCCCTGCTGCGCGGCGAGCTGGGCGACACGCCGCGCCTCGGCCTCGGCCGCCATGCCGAAATAGTACAGGCGCGGGGCGGCCTGGTCTTCCGTCACGTTCAGCGTCAGCGTAGGCACCGGGATATCCGGCTCCGCCGCGAGCGCGCTGACGCCGCTGCGGGTCAGCGGCCCCACCACGGCCAGCGCGCCGCGGGCGACGGCCTGGCGATACAGTGCCACGATGTCGTTATTTTCGTCGAAGCAGCCGTACACGCGCACCGGCAGGCTCTGCGGGTTGGTGATTTCGACGCCCGCTGCGGCGAGGAAGCCCTGCTGTACCGCCTCGGCGGCCGAGCCGAACACCGTCGATTTCAACGGCAGCAGCAGCGCGATATGCGGCGCGGGCTTTTCGTCGCCGGGCGCGAGCGGCCCGGTGGTGGCGCAAGCAAAACCGCTCACGTATAGTGCGAGCAAGGTTGCAAACCACCTGGATAATAGAGGGAACACACGTTGCATAACGAACGTCCGCAGAAATTGGAAACCGCATTATATGTAGTTGCCACCCCGATTGGTAACTTGCGCGACATCACGCTGCGCGCGCTGGACGTGCTGGCGGCGGCCGACGTGATCGCGGCGGAGGACAAGCGCAACACCGCCCATCTGCTGACGCATCACGGCATCAGCGCGAACAAGCTGATCGCGGTGCATCAGCACAACGAACGCGGCGCGGCCGAGAAGGTCATCGCGCTGCTGCAGGCCGGCCAGAGCGTGGCCTTCGTCAGCGATGCCGGCACGCCCGCGGTCAGCGACCCCGGCGCGCTGCTGGTGCAGGCGGTGCTGGCGGCGGGTTTGCGCGTGGTCCCGATTCCGGGCGCGAGCGCGGCCGTCGCGGCGCTGTCCGCGGCGGGTCTGGCCGATCCGCATTTCCTGTTCTACGGTTTCCTGCCGAACAAGTCCGCCGCGCGGCGCACCGCGCTGCAGGCGCTGAACGGCCATCCGTATACGCTGGTGTTCTACGAGGCGCCGCACCGCATCGTCGAGTGCGTGAACGACCTGGCTGCGGTGCTGGGCGGCGAACGCCAGATCGTGCTGGCGCGCGAGATCACCAAGCTGTTCGAGACCATCCATGCCTGCCGCCTGTCCGAGGCGGAAGCCTGGTTGCTGTCGGACAGCAACCAGCAGCGCGGCGAGTTCGTCGTACTGGTTTCGGGCGCGGTGCCGCAGACAGGGCTGTCGGCCGACACGCTGGCCACGCTGACGCTGTTGCTCGATGAGCTGCCACTCAAGCAGGCGACGCAACTCGCCGCGAAGATCACCGGGGCGAACCGCAGCGAGCTGTACCAGCTCGCGTTGCAGATGAAGAACGAGGACTGACGGACATGGCCGCGGCGACGAATCAGGCAGAACCTCCGCTGATCCGCGCGCTGTTGAACGACCCGGCCTGTTACGGCCATGCGGTGGGGCCGGTGCGGTTGGTCGAGACGCATATCTCCTGGGTGCTGCTGACCGGCGAGATCGCCTACAAGATCAAGAAGCCGGTGGACATGGGCTTCCTGGATTTCAGCACGCTGGCGCAGCGGCGGCAGGCCTGCGCCGACGAGGTGCGCCTGAACCGGCGGCTCGCGGCGGAATATTATCTCGGTGTGGTCGCGATCACCGGCAGCCCCGATGCGCCGCGCATCGACGGCACTAGTGAAACCCTTCATGCCCGATTCCCTCTCCCCAACCCTCTCCCGCAAGCGAGCGAGGGGGCGAACGAATCGCTGCGCGAAACTCATGTTAATGAACCCTTTGAATACGCCGTGAAGATGCGCCAGTTCCCGTTCGAGGCCACGCTGGATCGGCTGGATCAACGCGGCGAACTGGGTGTTATGCAGATAGACAGCCTCGCCGCGCGGCTGGCGAAATTCCACCTGAGCGAATGCGCGCGAGCGCCTCTCGACGCTCCGTGGGGCGAGCCGGACATGATCGCGAAGCCGGTCGCGGAGAATTTCCAGCTGCTGGTTGAGCGTCTGGAAGACCCGGCGGAACGCCGGCTGCTGGCGAACTTGCAGGACTGGTGTGCGGCCGAACACGAGCGCCTCACGCCGCTGATGCGCCAACGCAAGCGCGACGGTTACATCCGCGAATGCCACGGCGACCTGCATCTGGGCAACCTGGCCTGGGTGGACGGCGAGCTGGTGATTTTCGACTGCATCGAATTCAGCGCGGCGTTGCGCTGGATAGACGTGATCTCGGAAGTCGCGTTCTGCTATATGGATCTGCTGCATCGGGGGCACCGCGATCTGGCGATGCGTTTCCTGAATGCCTGGCTGGAGGCCGCTGGCGACTATGCCGGCATCGCGCTGTTGCGTTATTACGCGGTGTACCGCGCGCTGGTGCGCGCCAAGGTGGCGGCGTTGCGTGCCGGGCAATCGACTGGCAGCGAGGCCGAAGCCGGCCGGGCCGAGGTCGGCGCCTGTCTGCGATTGGCCGAACGGCTGACGCAGAATCCGCCAATTCAACTCTGTATCACGCGTGGCCTGTCCGGCTCCGGCAAGACCACGCTCACGCAATCGCTGCTGCAGGAGCGGGGCATGATCCGCTTGCGCTCCGACGTCGAGCGCAAGCGGCTGGCTGGCCTGGAAGCGACGGCGCACAGCGGCGACGGGATAGCGCAGGGACTGTATGCGCCGGAAGCCAGCCGCCGCACCTACGAGCATCTGGCGCATCTGGCCGGGGGCTTGCTGGACGCGGGCTGGCCGGTGGCCGTCGATGCCGCCTGTCTCGCACGCTGGCAGCGCGACCTGTTCCGCGACCTGGCGCAACGGCGTGCCGTGCCGTTCAGGATACTGGATATCCAGGCCGATCCGGCCACGCTGCGCGAGCGCGTCAGCCAGCGCGCCGCACAGGGCAGGGATGCGTCGGAGGCGGATCTGCGCGTGCTGGAGCACCAGCTGGCGACCGCTCAGCCGCTGGATGCGGACGAGCTGGACGCCGCGACACGAATATCTGCTACGACCGAGTTGCCTGAACCGATTTAACGGGAACGATCTGAACCGACACTTTCTGCTTTACTTTCAAACAAGCGTTTGATACGCTTGTTTCGTAGATTGCCGTTTTTTTCTTCAACTTGTGCCATCCGGTACGAATGGTTATTCAAACATTGCAGGATTCCAACATGACTTATCCAATCAAGCCTATCGTTCTGACACTCTTTCTGACCGCTGCGCTGGCGAGCTGCGGCGACAAGCCTGCTGCAGGCCCCGGCGGGCCGGGCGCGGCGATGCCGCCGCCCGAGGTGGATGTGATCACGGTCAGCGCGGGTGACGCGACGCTGACCCAGGATTTGCCGGGACGCTTGCAGGCCTATCGCACCGCGCAGGTGCGTGCGCGGGTCGAGGGTGTGATCGAAAGGCGGCTGTTTCAGGAAGGCAGCGACGTGAAGGCGGGAACCTCGCTGTTCCAGATCGACGCGCGCAGCTACCGGGCGACACGCGATGCCGCACGAGCCGATCTCGAAGCGGCGCTGGTGAACCTGGAGCGGTACAAGCCGCTGCTGGAGATCAAGGCGGTCAGCCAGCAGGAGTACGATCTGGTCAAGGCAAAAGCCAAGCAGGCGCAAGCCGCGATGGTGCGCGCCGATGAGGACATCGAGAATGCCAACGTCCCCGCCGCGATCTCCGGCCGCATCGGCCGCGCGCTGGTGACGGAAGGCGCATTCGTCGGCAAGGGCGAAGCCACTCTGCTGGCTACCATCGAGCAGCTCGATCCGATCTACGTGAACTTCACGCAATCGGGAGGAGACCTGCTGCGTCTGCAACAGTCGATCCGGAACGGCAAGCTGAAGCGCGCCGAATCCGCCAGGGTCGAATTGCTGCTCGAAGACGGCAGCGAGTATCCGTTGCCGGGCAAGATCTTCTTTACCGACATGGCCGTCGATCCGGGTACCGGCTCGGTGTCGTTGCGCGCCGAGTTCCCGAACCCGCAGCGCGAACTGCTGCCGGGCATGTTCGCGCGCATCCGCTTTCCTCAGGCGGTGGCCGAACACGCGATACGCGTGCCGCAGCGCGCCGTGCAGGCCGGGCCGCAGGGCCAGTTCGTGATGGTCGTGGGGGCGGAAAACAAGGCGACCCCGACGCCGGTGAAGACCGACGGCATGGCGGGCGGCGATTTCATCATCGCCTCGGGCCTGAAGGAGGGCGACCAGGTCATCGTGAACGGCCTGCAGAAGGCCAGGCCCGGCACGCCGGTGAAGCCGGTGCTGTGGGATGTCTCCCAGCCGCTGCTGGCCGCGCCCGCAACACCAACTGACAAGAAATAAGGCCCGCCATGTTCGCTAAATTCTTTATCGACCGGCCTGTCTTCGCCTGGGTCATCGCGCTCATCATCCTGCTGGGCGGCGCACTGGCACTGAAGAGCCTGCCGGTCTCGCAGTATCCGGCGGTCGCGCCGCCCGCGCTATCCATCAACGTCACGTATCCCGGCGCATCGGCAAAGGTTCTCGAGGAGACCGCGATCGCGCTGCTGGAACAGGAGATGAACGGCATCGAGCATCTGCGCTATATGGAATCCGCCTCCGAACTGGGCAGCGGCAGCATCACGCTGACTTTTGATGCGGGCACGAATCTGGATCTCTCGGCGGTGGAAACGCAGAACCGCATCAAGCGCGTGGAGGCGCGGCTGCCCGAAGATGTGCGGCGTCTGGGCATCACCGTGACCAAGTCGGCGCGCAACTACGTGATGTTCGTCGCGCTGTTCTCGCCCGACAAGAGCCTCGACGACGTTGCGCTGGGCAGTTATGCCAGCGCCTCCGTGATCGACAGCATCCGGCGTGTGCCGGGTGTCGGCGAGGCGATGATGTTCGGCACCGAATACTCGATGCGCCTGTGGCTCAAGATGGACAAGCTGCAGGGCTACCATCTCTCGCCCGCCGATGTGTCGCGCGCGGTGCGTGCGCAGAATTCGGAACTGGCGACCGGCGAGCTGGGGCAATTGCCTTCCGCCCAGGGGCAGGAACTCAGCGCCGTGATCGTCACCCGGAGCCGGCTCTCTTCGCCGGAAGAGTTCGGCAACATCATCGTGCGCACCAACCCGGACGGTTCCTCGTTGCGCGTGAAGGACGTGGCGCGCGTGGAACTCGGCGCACAGGACTATTCGCGGAATGCACGCATAGACGGACAGCCGACCGCGGCGATCGCGATTCGCCTGACGCCCGGTGCGAATGCGCTGGATACCGTCCAGGCGGTCAAGGCCAAGATGACGGATCTGTCCAAGTTCTTCCCCAAGGGCATCGACTGGGTCGTACCGTACGACACCTCCAAGTTCATCGACATCTCGATCAAGGAGGTGCTGAAGAGCCTGGCCGAGGCGCTGGTGCTGGTGGTGCTGGTGATGTATCTGTTCCTCGGCAACCTGCGCGCGACGCTGATACCGGCCATCGTGATCCCGATCGCGCTGGTCGGCGCGCTGGTCGGCCTGTACCTGCTGGGTTATTCGATCAACGTGCTGACGCTGTTCGCGATGGTGCTGGCGATCGGTATCGTCGTGGACGATGCGATCGTCGTGGTCGAGAACGTCGAGCGCATCATGACCACGGAGAACCTGCCGCCGCGCGAGGCGACCCGGAAAGCCATGGACCAGATCGTCGGCGCGATCATCGCGATCACGCTGGTGCTGTCCGCGGTGTTCATCCCGATGGCGTTCTTCCCCGGCTCGACCGGCGCGATCTACCGTCAGTTCGCCGTCACGCTGGTGCTGACCATGGCGTTCTCGGCGCTGATGGCGCTGACGCTGACCCCGGCGCTGTGCGCGACGCTGCTCAGGCATGAGCCGGGCAAGAACGATGTCGTGCCGACGACCGGCTTCCTCGGCTGGTTCAACCGCTTCTTTGCGCGCACCACCACAAGCTACACCGGCAATGTCGGCAAGATCGTCAGGAAGACCGCGCGCTACCTGATGGTCTATGCGGTGATCCTGGTCGCGATGGGTTGGCTGTTCAGCAAACTGCCCGGCAGCTTCCTGCCGGAAGAAGACCAGGGCTACTTCATCAACATCATCCAGCTCCCGGCCGGCGCGACGCAGGAACGCACGCTGGAAGTGCTGACGCAGGTCGAGAAGTATTACCTCGCTCAGAAGGAAGTCGAGCACGTGATCGGCGTGGCGGGCTTCTCGTTCTTCGGCCGCGGGCAGAATGCCGCGATCGCGTTCGTGCGCCTGAAAGACTGGGATCAACGTCCATCGTCCGACAGCAGCTCTGTCTCCATGGTGGGTAAGGCCAATATGACGTTTTTCCGGATCAAGCAGGCGATGATCTTCGCGGTCAACCCGCCGCCTATCCCCGAGCTGGCGGCCGTGGGCGGCTTCGATTTCCGCCTGCAGGACCGCGGCGGCGTGGGGCGCGAGAAGCTGCTGGAAGCGCGCAACATGGCGCTGGGCATGGCCTCGCAGAATCCGGTGCTGGCCAGGGTGCGTCCGGAAGGCCAGGAAGCCGGGCCGCAACTGTTCCTCGACATCGACCGCCTGAAAGCCGAGACGCTGGGCGTCTCGATCGCGGACCTGAACGACACGCTGCAGTCCTCGCTGGGAGTGGCCTACATCAACGACTTCGTGCGTCAGGGCCGCGTGCTGCGCGTGCAGATGCAGGCGGAAGCCGATTCGCGGCGCACGCCTGAAGACATCCTGAAGGTGTCGATACGCAACAAGGAAGGCAACATGGTGCCGCTGTCGGAACTGGCCAAGGCGCGCTGGACGGTCGGTTCGCCCAAGCTCGACCGCTATAACGGTCTGCCCGCGATGAAGATTGCAGGCGGCCCGGCGCCCGGGCGCAGCAGCGGCGAGGCGGCGGCGGCGATGGAGCAGATCGCGCAGAAACTGCCGCCCGGCGTGGGTTTCGAATGGTCGGGCACTTCATACGAAGAACGCCAGTCCGGTTCGCAGGCCCCGCTGTTGTTCGCCGTCTCGCTGATCGTGGTGTTCCTGTGTCTGGCCGCACTGTACGAGAGCTGGTCGATACCGTTCGCGGTGCTGCTGATCGTGCCGCTGGGCGTGTTCGGTGCGCTGCTCGCGGTACACCTGCGCGGCCTGCCTAACGATGTGTATTTCAAGGTGGGCCTGATCGCGATCATTGGCCTGTCGTCCAAGAACGCGATCCTGATCATCGAGTTCGCGCGCAAGCTGCAGGACGAGGGCATGAGCCTGATCGATGCGACGCTGGAAGCCTGCCGATTGCGCTTCCGTCCGATCCTGATGACGTCCATCGCGTTCATCGCGGGCGTGTTGCCTCTGGCGATCTCCACCGGCGCGGGCGCGCAAAGCCGCCATGCGATCGGCACCGGCGTGATGGGCGGTATGATCGCCGCGACCGTGCTGGCGGTGTTCCTGGTGCCGGTGTTCTTCGTGGCGGTGCGCCGCATCTTCCCGGGCCATGCGCGCAAGGCAATACATGAGGGTGATACACATGAAAACAATTAATAAATCCGCAGATTACGCAGATGGCCGCAGATTTAAAAACCATTGTGGCGAGGAATTTGCCGAAATCTATGTGGGGTCAATCTGCGTGAATCTGCGTAATCTGCGGACAACGGTTTTGACTGCTGTTGTGCTGGCGGCGCTAAGCGGCTGTTCGCTGATGCCGGACTACCAGCGTCCCGTCGCGTCCGTTCCTGCGGCGTGGCCGGCCAATGCCAAGCCCGCGGGTGTGCGCCAGGTCGCGCAGACCGACTGGCAGCAGTATTTCACCGATCCGCGCCTGCAGGCATTGATCAAGGTTGCGCTGGATAACAACCGCGACCTGCGCATCGCCACCGCGCGCATCGCCGAGGCTCGCGCGCAATACGGCATCCAGCAGGCCGACCGGCTGCCCAACGTGAACCTGACGGCGGGCCGCAACGCCTCGTCGACGCCAGCCGGCACGTCCATCACCGGGCGCACCTTCAAGTCGCAGCGTTACGATGTGGGCGTAAGCCTGGTGTCGTTCGAGCTGGATTTCTGGGGGCGGGTCAGCAGCCTGAGCGCGGCGGCCAAGGCCAGCTATCTGGCGACCGAATCCGCCCAGCGCGCGTTCCGCTTGTCGCTGATCGCCGATGTGGCCAACGCCTACCTGTCGCTGCTGGAACTGCAACAGCGTACCGCGCTGACCGCTGAAACCGTCAGGACGCGCGCCGAGACCCGTGAGCTGGTATCGCGCCGCCGCGAGCTGGGCGCGTCCAGCGACATGGATTACCTGCAGGCGGACGGCGCGTATCAGGCCGCGCTGGCGGAACGCGCGAATCTGGAACAACAACAGGTTGCCGCCGGGAATCTGCTGGATCTGTTGCTGGGCCAATCGGCCGCCGGGATCAAGGATCTGCCCGCCGGGCGCAGCCTTGCCGAGCAGGGCATCTCCCCGGATCTGATCGCCGGGTTGCCCTCTGAGGTGTTGTTGCAGCGTCCCGACGTGCTGGCCGCCGAGCAGCAGCTGATCGCGTCGAATGCTAACATCGGCGCGGCCCGCGCGGCCTTCCTGCCGCGCATCACGCTGACCGGCAGCGTCGGCACCGCCAGCCGCACCCTGTCCGGGCTGTTCAAGACCGGCAGCGACGCCTGGAGCTTCCAGCCGTCCCTCAGCCTGCCGCTGTTCGATGCCGGGCGCAACTCCGCGAATCTGGACGTCGCCGAGGCGCGCAAGGTGATCGCGGTCGCGGAATATGAGAAGGCCATCCAGCAGGCATTCCGCGAAGTGGCGGACCTGCTGAGCGCGCGCGAGAAGATCGCCGAACAGCAGGCCGCGCAGCAGGCCAATGCCCAGGCGCAGAACCGGCGCCTGACGCTGGTCGATGCACGCTACAAGGCGGGCATCTCCAGCCATCTCGAGGTGCTGGATGCGCAGCGCGAGGCCTATGCCGCCGAGCAGGGGCTGGTCCAGGTGCAGCGCGCGTCGCTGACGGTCGCCACGCAACTGTACAAGGCGCTGGCCGGGGAAAGTGCGCCCGAGGCGAATATCAAGCAGGCAGACAGCAAATGACGGCCGAGACCCGAACCGCCAGCGAACAGACCCGCGCGCGCCTGATCGATGCGGCACGGGCCGTGTTTGCCGAGCACGGTTTCCAGGGCGCGACGGTGCGCGAGATCTGCCGCCGCGCCGAGGCGAACGTCGCGGCCGTGAGCTATCACTTCGGCAGCAAGGAAGGCCTGCTCGCCGAGGCGTTGAATTTCACCCAGCTCGCGGCGATGCAGCAGGCCAACGTCGCGGCCAATGGCTGCCCCGAGATCCGCCTGCGCCTGTTCATCCGCGACTTCATGCGGATGTTACTGGACGAGAAAAGCGCATCCCGGCAATGCCGGATGATGGCGCGCGAACTCGCCGACCCGACGCCCGCGCTGGACCAGATCGTGCGCGAGGCGCTCGCCCCGCTGCACGAATTTCTCGGCAAACTGGTGCATGAGATCGTCGGCAGCAAGGTAGGCAAAGCCGAACAACTGCGCTGCGTGTTCAGCATCCTCGGCCAATGCTCGTTCTACTACCACTCCGAACCGGTGCTGCAACGCCTGCACCCCGAGCTGAGCTACGACCGCAAGGAGATCGAGGCGATCGCGGACCATATCGCCGACTTTTCGCTGAACGGACTCAGGGCGCTCGGCAAGAAAATCTGAACGGAAAATACCTAGGTCGTTTGACATATTGACCTTGGTGCTGCAAGGCAGTACGGTGCGGTCTTGTGGTGAGCCCATACGAGTCACCATCATTGAAAATTACCGGGGTCGAGAAAATGACATTTTATATATTCAAGAAATTATGCTTTTTTATTTGTTGTCTTCTGTTCTCAGTAGCGTCATACGCGGAGGCCTCTACTCCAAACTATGAAATGCCTCAGATTACAGACCAGCGAAATGCAGCGGTTGGATATGTGTTTTCATATACAGCTGTCGTCGTCACAGTAATGAATACATGCAAAAATATTCCGTCTCTTTCTAAAAACCCAAATGATGCTTTTTTGAATTGGCGCCTACGGAATAATCAATACTTTGAAGCTGCAAAGGACTGGCTGACCTATGTTGCAACCAACATCAAATCCCAAAATGGGCAAGAGGTTGCAGATGCATTTAGAAAACAAGTAGTAGGGCAAGCCGCGCAGACTGGAAACACGACTGTGAAAGGGTTTTTCGCGAAAGATACACCAACTGAAGTTTGTGAAAAATGGATTACCCTTCTCTACAGTCCGCAAAGTGATCTGATCAACAATACAAGTGAATTCAATAATGATCTTGAATATCTTATTAAAGTCAAAAAAGAAGTGACCGATTGGAATGCTACGCACTAACCCGCCATTCATCCCAGACTTTATTATTCCCCCAAAATAATTGACAGCCCCCCCTATTATCAATAATAGGGGACAGACCACGGTTCTGAATTAAAGGGGTCAGGCTCGAATTACACAATAATTAGGGGACAGACCACGGTTCTGGTTCTAATCTACTAAAGGCCCCGGAGTCGAATTTTCAGGAAGGAAGACATGGCTGAAAAGAAATCAACTCCGGCACCTTTCCTTTTATAATTGCGCTTAGTTACAGTTATGGAGGACGCAACATGAACAACGCCTTGCACATCCCTCAGTCGCTACTCAAGCGATTGGATAAAATCTCGACGGAATCGCACACCACACCAGAAGCCATCATCAAAAGTGCCTTGGCAGATCGTCTGGACTACGAAGAATGGCTGCTGGAGCGCGTAGATGCTGGAATAGCAGACGTAGACGCAGGGCGCACCTATACGCGAGAAGCCATGCTCAAAAAGCTGGGGGTTGGAAGTGGCCGCAAAAAGGCTGCTTGAATACTCCATCGCGGCGGGTGACGATCTGGAATCGATTCAGCGTTACATCGAAGCGGATAATCCCAAGGCGGCGGCGCAGGTTATCGAAAACATCATGACCGCTGCGGACAGTCTGATCGACTTCCCCATGCTGGGCAAACCTTGGCGGCGCGCGGGAACACGCAAGCTCGTTCTGAAGAAATATCCTTACGCAATTATTTACCGACTTACATCCGTTAAGGTTTTCATTTTGACCGTTGCGCACCAATCGCGAAAACATACGGGTAGTGGAAAGAAATGACATGTGGTCAAATTTGTTCCTGTGCTCCACGGTTGTAGTTCTGGTCTAACCCTCATTCAAACATCAGGACTCCCGCGATATGAACAAGGTTGCCCCGTCCAAGGCCGAGACCGCGCTGCTGGAACCCTTTGCCGGACTCACGCTGGAACGCATCGTCGTGCCGGCAAGCAGGGAGGAATTCGCGTCCGCGACTGCCGAGATCAAGGCGGCAGGCGTGGCCGGGTTCGATACCGAATCGAAGCCGACGTTCGTCACCGGCGATGTCAGCGCAGGCCCGCATGTCGTCCAGTTCGCGCTGCAAGACAAGGCGTTCATCTTCCAGCCGCATCGGGCGCATTGCCGCGAGTTCCTGGTCGAGCTGCTGCAATCGGAAAAGGTGCTCAAGGTCGGCTTCGGCCTGAAGTCGGACAGCGGGCAGATCCGCGCGAAACTGGGCGTCGATCTGCGCGCGGTGCTCGACCTCAACACGGTGTTCAGCATGGACGGCTACGGTAAGCACATGGGCGTCCGGGCCGCGGTGGCGGTCATGTTCGATCGGCGCTTCCCCAAGTCGAAGAGCACGACCACCTCGAACTGGTCGCAGCCCCAGCTTACGTCCAGGCAATTGCTCTATGCGGCGAACGATGCGTACGCCGCGCTGAAAGTGTGGCAGGCGCTCGACCGGCCTCGCGCGGACTTGCCGATCACAGGTCTGACGGAACAAAGCGAACCGCAGCGCACGGGTCTTTGATTTACAATCTCGCCCATAACATCCAGCGGAATCTATATGCAACAACTGACCCTTACCCGTCCCGACGACTGGCACCTGCATCTGCGCGACGACGCGCTGATGGCCTCGGTGCTGCCGGACACGGCGCGGCAATTCGCGCGCGCGATCGTGATGCCCAATCTCAGGCCGCCGGTTACGACTACGGAGCAGGCTCTGGCATACCGTACGCGCATCCTCGCCGCGCTGCCCGCCGGCTCGAAGTTCGAGCCGCTGATGACGCTGTACCTGACCGACAACACCGGCGCGGACGAGATACGCAAGGCCAAGGCCAGCGGCATCGTGCACGCGGTGAAGCTGTATCCGGCGGGAGCGACCACCAACTCCGACGCGGGCGTGACCGATATCCGCAAGACCTATGCCGCGCTGGAAGAGATGCAGCGCTGCGGTATGCCGTTGCTGGTGCACGGCGAGGTGACGAACGCCGACATCGACGTGTTCGATCGCGAGGCGGTGTTCATCGAGCGTGTCTTGCAGCCGCTGCTGAAGGATATGCCGGAGCTGCGCGTGGTGTTCGAGCACATCACGACGAAGGATGCCGCGCAGTTCGTCGCGAGTGCGCCGGACAACATCGCTGCGACTCTGACGCCGCAGCACCTGCTGTACAACCGCAACGCGATGCTGGTCGGCGGCATACGCCCGCACTTCTACTGCCTGCCGGTCCTGAAGCGCGAGACCCACCGCGAGGCGCTGGTCAAGGCCGCCACCAGCGGCAGCAGCAAGTTCTTCCTCGGCACCGACAGCGCGCCGCACGCGCAGCACACCAAGGAGAACGCCTGCGGCTGCGCCGGTTGCTACAGCGCACATAACGCGATCGAGCTGTATGCCGAGGCATTCGAGCAAGCGGGCGCGCTGGACAAACTGGAAGGCTTCGCGAGTTTCTACGGCGCGGATTACTATGGTTTGCCGCGCAACACCGACAAGATCACATTGCGCCGCGAAGCATGGCAAGTGCCCGCATCGGTCGGCTTCGGCGAACATCGCCTGGTGCCGCTGCGCGCGGGCGAGAGCATGACATGGAAACTGGTGAGGTGATCTTATGCCGTTAGCTCCCTATCTTGATACTTTCCCCGTGCTCGGCGAACGCGTCTACCTGCATCCCTCCTGCCAAGTCATCGGCGACGTGAAGATAGGCGACGACAGTTCGGTCTGGTGCAACACCGTGTTGCGCGGCGACGTGAACCGCATCGCGATCGGGCGCGGTACCAACGTGCAGGACCTGACGATGGGGCATGTGTCGCACAGCACTTCCGACAAGCCGAAAGGCTCGCCGCTGATTGTCGGCGATTACGTGACGGTCGGCCACTCGGTGATCCTGCACGGCTGCACGATAGGTAACGAGTGCCTGATCGGCATGGGCTCGATCGTCATGGACGATGCGGTGATCCCGGATCATGTGATGATAGGCGCGGGCAGCCTGGTGTCGCCGGGCAAGGTGCTGGAGAGCGGCATGCTCTACATGGGCCGTCCAGCCAAGGCCGTGCGCGCGCTGACGGAGCAGGAGATCGCCTACCTGAAATATTCCGCCGAGCATTACATGCGGCTGAAAGACAATTACCTGAACGGCTCGACGTTGTAATGAACATTCAACGTTTTCGCTTAAAATTATAAATCGTCTGTAGGAGCGGGCCATGCCCGCGACCAATCAATGCATCGCGGGCATGGCCCGCTCCTACATTAGGACTTTTCACTTTAATCAGAAAGAATGTTGTAAATGACATCGACTAATCAACAGGAGATCTTCCGCGCCAAGGTGAACCTCGAAACCTCGCAGATCGCATGGAAGGAACTGCAGCGCTATTTCGCCAGCGGCGTCGCGCTGTTCGTCGCGTCAGATCTCGACCTGGTCGAGGTGGCGTTCCAGATGTCCCAGGACAATGCGGCGGAGATCCGGGAATGGATGGCGGCGGGCAAGCTCGGCAAGGTGACGGACGAACAGGCGGCGGCGTGGTACGAGACGGATGCGGTGATGTGGGCGGTGGTGGTCAGCCCCTATGTGCTGGTGCAGTCTGCCGGGAGGCTGCAGTAAACCGCAGGCAGCTGGCAGAGGCGGAAACAGATCGGGGGCCTTGCGGCCCCCGAAAAGTTTATACAGATGGTTATTTGCTGAAGGGTTGCGGACGCGGAGTCAGGTCGGTAGACGGCGGCAGGATAGGCATCGCGAACGATGGCTGTTTGCCGGTCAGCGTCTTCAGGAACGCGACGACCTTGCGGTTCTCGTCCTCGGTGAACTTCTTGCCCAGCTGGATGCGACCCATGGTGTCGACCGCATCCTTGAGCGTGGCAGCCTCGCCGTCATGGAAGTACGGGTAGGTCAGTTCGACGTTGCGCAGTGTCGGCACCTTGAAATAGAAGCGGTCCGCATCCTTGCCCGTGACCGCGATACGTCCTTCGGCATGGTTCGTGGTCTTGTAGGGTTCGACTACGCCGAACTTCTGGAACGAGTTGCCGCCTACCGCTGGCCCGTTGTGGCAGGCGGTGCAGCCGCTATCCTTGAACAGCTTGTAGCCGGCGAGTTCTTCCTTGTTCAACGCCTTCTTGTCGCCTTTCAGCCACTTGTCGAAACGGGAATCGGGCGTGACCAGGGTTTCCTCGAAGGCCGCGATGGCCTTGGTGACCTTGTCGATATCGATCTTGTCGGTGCCGAATGCAGTCTTGAATTCCGCCACATAGCCCGGCATGGACTGAAGCACCTCGACCGCGAGTTCATGCGTGAACGCCATCTCGCCCGGGTTGGCGATAGGGCCGCCGGCCTGCGCCTTCAGGTCGGCCGCACGCCCGTCCCAGAACTGGGCGATGTTCATGCCGGAATTCAGCACGGTAGGCGCGTTGATCGGGCCTTGATTCCAGTTGTGTCCGATGGAGGTCTTCAGGTTGTCCGTGCCGCCCATCGAAAGGTTGTGGCAGGAGTTGCAGGAAATGAAACCGGACTTGGACAGGCGCGGATCGAAGTAGAGCTTCTTGCCGAGTTCTACAACGGCGGGTTGTTTGGGTTTGGCCGCAGCGATGGGCTGGATCGGTTCGTTGCTGGCTGCTTGCGCGAGGCTGGCAAACAGGACGCCCAATCCGATGCCTAGCGACAGAAGGTGAGGTCTGGTCATGTTATTTTCCTTTCTTGGTTAGTGACAACTTGCATCTGGTACTCGCCGGAACCTGTGCGATGAAGACGGCTGCTTAACGCAGTCCGGTTCGAGAGCGAAGCCCGGATAGAGTTCCGCGATTATTTCTTTTTTATCTCGATGTCTTTTCGCTTCAACGTGCTCTCGATCTGTTTGCACAGCGTTTTCAGGATCTTGATGCGCGCGAAGTTCTTGTCGTTGGCTTCCACCAGCGTCCACGGTGCGATTTCGGTGCTGGTGCGATCGACCATGTCGCATATGGCATGTTCGTATGCGCTCCATTTCTTGCGGTTGCGCCAATCTTCCTCGGTGATCTTGAAGCGCTTGAAGCCGACCTTCTCGCGCTCCTTGAAGCGCTTGAGCTGCTCCTCCTTGCTGATCGTGAGCCAGAATTTGACCACCACGATGTTGTGGCGCACCAGTTGTGCCTCGAAGTCGTTGATCTCGCCGTAGGCGCGCATCCAGTCGGTCTCGGAACAGTAGCCCTCGACCCGTTCGACCAGCACGCGGCCGTACCAGGAGCGGTCGAAGATGGTCACCCGGCCGCGGCGCGGGATGTGTCGCCAGAACCGCCACAGATAGGGCTGGGCGCGTTCTTCCTCGGTGGGGGCGGCGACCGGGACGATGCCGTAATAGCGGGCATCCAGCGCGCTGGTGATGCGGCGGATCGCGCCGCCCTTGCCGGCCGCGTCGTTGCCCTCGAACAGCGCGATCACGGTGATGTTCCTGAACTTCGGGTCGCGCGTCAGCATCGCGAGCTTGCCCTGGTACTTCTCCAGCTCGGCATCGAATTTCTTCTTCTCGATCTTCTGGGTCAGGTCCAGCGTCTTCAGGATGTTGAGTTTGTCGATCGACGGCAGCGGCGGCGGCGCATGGATCTCCGAAGTCTTCTTGCCCGCTTCGTTCAGGCGTGTGCGTATCGCATCGAGTATCACCTTGCCTATGGTCAGGCTGCGATAGCGCGGATCGTAGCCCTCGACGATGGTCCACGGAGCTTCGGCCGTGCTGGTGTGGCGGATCACGCTCTCGTTCACCACGCGAAACTTGTCGTACAGCTTGTAATGCGCCCAGTCGCGTTCGGTGACGCGCCAGCGCGTCTTCGGGTCTTTCTCGAGGATCTTCAGACGCTTCTGCTGCTTCTCCTTGGACAGATGCATCCAGAACTTGAGGATCAGCGCGCCTTCTTCGACCAGCATCGTCTCCAGGCGCTTGGCGCGCTCCAGGCTCTGGTCGAGGTCGGCGGTCTTGGTGCGGCCGAGCACGCGGTTCAGTATCGGCCAGGTATACCACGAGCCGAAGAACACGCCGATCTTGCCCTTGGGCGGCAACGCGCGCCAAAAGCGCCACATCATCGGCCGATCCAGCTCCTCGTCGGAGGGCTCGCCCATGCCGTGGGTCTGCACGAAGCGCGGATCCATCCATTCGTTGAGCAGGTTGACCGTCTCGCCGCGTCCCGCGCCGTCGATGCCGCCGATCAGGATGATGACGGGAAACTCGCTCAGCTTGGCCAGATCCATCTGCGCGTCCAGCAGCGCCTCGCGCAGCTTGGGGACTTCCGCATCGTAGGTGGCTTTGTCTATCTTGTGTCCGAGTTCGGCGGATTCAAACATGACGTTCTCCCAAATTTACAGATATGGCTTACAGAAGATCCGGCGTGATGACCAAGCGCAGCGTGGTCTGTGCCGTGCCGTCGCGCTCGCGGCGGCTGAACCACCACAGCGCGCCTTTCCTGATGCTCAGGGAGGCGTCCGCGGAGGCCAGCAGTTGCGATGCCACCGCACCGAGTGTGGGTTGATGTCCGACCACCAGCACCGTGCCGCCGGCTTCCGGCCAGCGCGCGGCATGCAGCACCGCCTCTGCGGATGCGCCGGGTGCGATCGTGGGGGCCAGCGTGAAATGTTCGGTGAGTGTCGCGACGGTCTGCCGGGTGCGTGTGGCGGGACTGACGAGGATGCGGGTCTCGTCGGGCAGATGCTGGCGCAGAAAGGCCGCGATTTTCTCGGCCTGCTTGACGCCCTTTGCGGTGAGTTCGCGGGTCTGGTCCGGGATACCATCCTCGGCATCCGCATGCCGCCACAGAATCAAGTCCATCACGACCTCCCATATTACATTTGACCGGAAGCATATACCGTATACACTGTTTTCACCACCTTAATCTGAAAGGGAATCATGACTACCAAGAAGGCCGTTGCCGCCACGACAAAACCCGCTCTGAAGAAGACACCTGCCGCCGCAAAAGCGGTGGCGAAGCCAGCCGCAAAACCGCCGGTCAAAGCGGCTGCGAAAGCGGCGGTGAAGAAGCCCAAGAAAGAACCCAAGCTGAAGGTGGTGCGCGACAGTTTCACGATGCCGCAGAACGAATATCAGAAGATCGCGGAGATCAAGGAGGCCTGCCTGAAGGCCGGGCTACAGGTCAAGAAGAGCGAGGTGTTGCGCGCCGGCCTGAAGGTTCTGCTGGGGTTGAACGCGGCTCAGCTGAAGCGCGCATTGGCCGGGCTGGAAAAGATCAAGACCGGCCGGCCCAACAAACACTAGGCGATTGATTTGACGGGCGGGCTGGCGAGCTGTGCTAACAGTTCGCCTTGCGCGCATTTGCGCACCGCGCGGCGGTTGTTCTTTTGCCGGTAATGACCGTCGCCGTCCATCTCCCATGCCTGGCAATTGTCCTGCAGGTAGACCTTCAGTCCCTCGTCGATCACGCGCTTCTTGAGCTTCTTGTCCAGCACCGGGAAACACACCTCGATGCGGCGGAAGAAGTTTCGGTCCATCCAGTCTGCGCTGGCGAGATACGCGTCATGTTTCAGGTCGTTGCGGAAATAGAAGATGCGCGTGTGCTCGAGGAAACGACCGATCACCGAGCGTACCCGGATGTTCTCCGATAACCCGGCCACGCCGGGACGCAGCGCGCAGACGCCGCGCACGATCAGGTCCACCTTCACGCCGGCCTTGGAGGCCTCGTAGAGCGCATTGATGGTCTCCGGTTCCAGCAGCGCGTTCATCTTGGCGATGATGTGCGCGGGCTTGCCGGCCTTCGCGAGTCTCGTCTCGTTCTGGATCGCGCGCAACACCTCGGCGTGCAGCGAGAACGGCGACTGCCACAGGTGATTCAGCGCGCGCGCCTTGCCCAGGCTGGTGAGCTGGCTGAACACCTCGTTCACGTCCGTACACACTTCCTCGTTGCAGGTGAACAGGCCGAAATCGGTATACAGCCGCGCGGTGCGAGGATGGTAGTTGCCGGTGCCCAGATGCACATAGCGGCGCAGCCTGCCGTCTTCGCGGCGCACCACCATCAGCATCTTGGCGTGGGTCTTGTGTCCGACCACGCCGTACACCACATGCGCGCCGACCTCTTCCAGCCGGTTCGCCCAGTTGATGTTGGCTTCCTCGTCGAAGCGCGCCAGCAGTTCGACGACCACCGTCACTTCCTTGCCGCGTTGCGCCGCGGCGATCAACGCTTCCATCAGCGCGGAGTCGGCACCGGTGCGGTACACGGTCTGCTTGATCGCGACCACGTTCGGATCGCTGGAGGCCTGCTGGATGAAGTCGATCACCGGCTTGAAGGACTGGTACGGGTGATGCAGCAGGATGTCGCTCTTGCGGATCGCCTTGAACATGTCCGCGCCTTTTTTCTGGATCACGGGCGGCACACCGGGCACGAATTCGGGGAACTTCAGGTCGTCGCGCGCCACCAGGCTGGGGATCTCCATCAGCCGCACGAGGTTCACGGGGCCGTGCACGCGATACAGGTCTTCCGGCGCGAGGTTGAACTCCTTGAGCATGCGTTCCGCGATCTCCGGCGAGCAATTGTCGGCGATCTCGAGGCGCACCGCGTCGCCGAAATGGCGCTGCGGCAATTCGCCCTGCAGGCTGAGACGCAGGTTCTTGACCTCTTCCTCGTCGACGAACAGGTTGCTGTTGCGTGTGACGCGGAACTGGTAACAGCCCAGCACCTCCATGCCGCTGAACAGCTCGCCGACATGCGCGTGCAGGATGGACGACAGGAAGACGAAGCCATGTTCGCAGCCGCTGACCTCCGGCGGCATCAGGATGCTGCGCGGCAACACGCGCGGCGCCTGCACGATCGCGCGCGTCGAGTTGCGGCCGAACGCGTCCTTGCCTTGCAGCTCTACGGCGAAATTCAGGCTCTTGTTGAGCACGCGCGGGAATGGGTGGGCCGGATCGAGCCCGATCGGGGTCAGCACCGGCATCACTTCGCGGAAGAAAAAATCCCTGACCCAGGCCTGCTGCGCCTCGTTCCAGTGGGTGCGGCGCAGGAACTTGATGCCCTGTGCGGCGAGTGCGGGCGTGATGTCCATATTGAACAGCTGGTACTGGCGTTCGATCAGCTGGTGTGCCTGTTCGCGCACCAGTTTGAGCGTCTGCCGCGCAGTCATGCCATCGGCGCCGGTCGCGATCCCGCCCAGCTTGATCTGTTCCTTCAGCCCGGCCACGCGTATCTCGAAGAACTCATCCAGATTGCTGCTGACGATGCACAGATATTTCAGGCGCTCCAGCAACGGTATGGTCACGTCCTCGGCCTGTGCCAGCACGCGCCGGTTGAACTCGAGCTGCCCGAGTTCGCGGTTCAGGAATTGTTGCGGAGCGAATTTCTTAGCCAAGTCGAAGCTTTCTAGTTTTTCGGGGGCACATAGCCTTCGGGCATCTGTGTTCCCGCGCCGAAGAAATAATTCTCCATCTGCGCGGCGAGGTATTTGCGTGCCTGGGCATCGGCAAGGTTCAGGCGGTTCTCGTTCACAAGCATGGTCTGGAACTTGATCCAGCCCTGCCAGGCTTCCTTGGATACGTTGTCGAAAATCCGTTGGCCGAGCGGGCCAGGGTAGGGCAGGCGATCCAGTCCTTCGGCTTCGCGCCCCAGTTTTACGCATTGCACCATTCTCGTCATGTGATGAATCTCCGAATCAATAATTGTGTGCCGGGATTATGACACTGTGATGACATTTTTGCGCGCACCAGCCTGCAAGCCAGGAAATACGGGGTGCGACAATATGTGGTTTCAACATCACATCCGTTACGCGGATATGAGTTTCCACCGCAAATTGCGCACCCTTAGTGGGGTGCGACAATATGTCACATTCCCAGCGGGATGCCGCGCGCAGATAATTGCCCGGCATTTTTTATGGGGGAAACGTAATGCAATTCAAGCGTATAACAATTTGTGTCGCACTGGCGTTCGCGCCGAGTGCATTTGCGGCCGAGACGCCGACGCTGGATGAGGTGGTGGTCACCGCACCGGCGATGCAACAGCCGCTGGTGGTGACCACCGATCCACGCAAGCCGCGCCAGCCGGTTCCCGCACACGATGGCGCGGACTATCTGAAGACCATTCCCGGTTTCTCGGTGATACGCAAGGGCGGCACCGACGGCGATCCGGTGTTCCGCGGCATGGCGGGTTCGCGCCTGAACATCCTGCTGGACGGCGAACAGATCCTGGGCGGCTGCGGCGGCCGGATGGATCCGCCAACCGCTTATATCTTCCCTTCTTCCTACGACAAGATCACGCTGCTGAAGGGCCCGCAGACCGTGCTGTACGGCCCCGGCAACTCGGCGGGTACGGTGCTGTTCGAGCGCAGTCTTGCGCGCCGCAGCGATACCGGCGCCGGCTTCGACGGCAGCGCGACGCTGGGCAGCTTTGGCCGCGCCGATGTGATGGGCGATGTGCATGGCGGTTCGCCGGACTGGTATGCGCGCGGCATCGTGACGAATTCGCGTGCCAACGATTACAAGGACGGCAACGGAACCAGCGTGCATTCCTACTATGCGCGCTGGAGCGCGAATGCCGCGATCGGCCTGACCCCGAACGATAGTACGCGCGTCGAATTGTCGATGGCCAAGAGTGACGGTCATGCCGCGTATGCCGACCGTGCGGTAGACGGTTCGAAGTTCACGCGCGACAACGTCGGCCTGAAGGCCGACTGGAAAAATGCCGATCGCGGCCTGCTGGATAAGGTGGAAACGCAGATTTTCCGCAACTACATCGACCATGTGATGGACAGCTACAGTATGCGCGCAGGCGGCAATCCGGCGGGCGGGATGGCCGCGATGAACCCGGACCGTACGACCACGGGCGGACGCGTCGCCGGCACGCTGAATCTCGGCGACATGACGCAGCTCAGGCTGGGTCTGGATGCACAATCCAACGTGCATACCGGACGCACCGGAGCGGCACCCGGCTATGCGGGCGCTTATGATGTAAAGGCGCGTGTCGAGGATGCCCACTTCAGGAATCAGGGGGTGTTCGGTGAGGCGACGCATCAACTCGGCGACGACTCGCGCATCATCGGCGGGTTGCGCGCCGACTGGTGGAAGGTACAGGACACGCGCGCCACCGTGCTGGCCGGCATGATGGGCATGACGGCGACGGCCAACCCCACTGCCAACCATGCGCGCAACGACACCTTGAAGAGCGGTTTCGCCCGTTATGAACGCGACATGTCGGGCAATGCCGGTACTTTCTATGCCGGTGTGGGCCGTACGGAGCGTTTCCCGGACTATTGGGAGCTGATCAACAAGGAAACGGCCACCACGCTGAGCGCATTCGATACGGTGCGCCCGGAAAAGACCACCCAGCTGGATGTCGGTGTGACCTACAAACAGGACGATGTCTCCGGTTCGTTGTCGGGTTTCTACAGCAAGATCACCGACTTCAACCTGGTCGAATCGGCCTGTAAGACCGACATGGCGAACGCGCTGGTCGGATTGGCGAGCTCCTGCGGCATGGGCAACCATGCCGTCTCGATGGCGCGCAATATCAATGCCACGACCTGGGGTGGAGAAGCTAGCGCCGCCTGGCAATTCGCACCGCAATGGAAGCTGGACGGTTCGCTGGCCTACGTGCGCGGCAGCAACGACACCGACGGCACCGCTCTGGCGCAGATATCACCGCTGGAAGGCCGTGTGGGCGCAAACTATGACAACGGCGTCTGGAACGTCGGCGGCCTGCTGCGCATGGTCGCGGCACAGGACCGCTTCGACAAGTTCAAGGGCAATATCGCCGGTCAGGACGTCGGACGCACCGCAGGCTTCGGCGTCCTGTCCGTGAACGCCGCATGGCGCGCCGCGAAGGGCGTGCTGGTCAGCGCGGGCGTGGATAACCTGGCCGATCGCGTGTATGCCGAGCATCTCAGCAGGGGCGGTGCGGCGGTATCCGGGTTTACCCAGACCACGCGCGTCAATGAGATGGGGCGCAACCTCTGGCTGAAGGCCAACTTCAAGCTCGATTGATGTTCGATGCGTCGCAATGAAAAAGCCGCCGGTAGCCCCGGCGGCTTTTTTGTTTGTCTGTGCCGCGATTACGCCGCGGACCAGCTCACCAGGCCGCTGTAGCTGGTACCCAGTACGACCAGGCCGAACACGATGCGATACCAGGCGAACACGGTGAAGTCGTGGCGGCTGATGTAGCGCAGCAGCCCGCGCACCGCGAGGAACGCGCTGATGAACGAGGCGATGGAACCGGCCAGGAAGATGCCAAGATCGTCGGCGTGGAACTGGTCGCGGTATTTCACCACTTCATACAGCGTCGCGGCGGTCAGCGTGGGAATCGCGAGGAAGAACGAGAACTCGGTGGCGGCCTTGCGCGACAGCCCGAAGAACAGCCCGCCGATGATGGTCGCGCCGGAACGTGAGGTGCCGGGGATCAGCGCCAGCGCCTGCGCCAGTCCCATTTTCAGCGCGTCCTTCCAGTGCATGTCGTCCACGCTGGCGATGTGCTCGGTGTGTGATCGCTTCTCGGCCCACAGGATGATGAAGCCGCCGATGATGAAGGCAAGCGCGACCGGAACCGGCGCGAACAGGTGTGCCTTGATCGCCTTGCCGAACAGCAGGCCCAGTACCGCGAGCGGCAGGAACGCGATGAACAGGTTCAGCGTGAAGCGCTGCGCGGCCTCCTGTTTCTGCATCAGCCCGGTGGTCACCGAGGCCAGTTTGGCGCGGTATTCCCAGCATACCGCGAGGATTGCGGCGAACTGGATCACGATCTCGAATACCTTGCCGCGTTCGTCGTTGAAGTCGAGCAGGTCGCCGACCAGGATCAGGTGTCCGGTGGAAGAGATCGGCAGGAACTCGGTGAGGCCTTCGACGATGCCGAGTATGGCGGCTTTAAGCAGCAGGATGATGTCCATGAGTTCGTCATTCCCGCGAATGCGGGAATCCAGTAGTTAGTAAAGTTGCGACGCGCTGATTGATGCGGATGCGCTCCTCGTCGGTGATGGTCGGCCAGTTGGTGATTTCCTCGAAGGTGCGCAGGCAGCTGCGGCACACGTCGTCGCCCAGCACGGTGGTGCAGTGGCCGATGCAGGGCGATTCGGCGGTGATCCCGGTGGGGTTGGATGAGGCTGGCATGACGCGATTATACCGGCTTCGTCGCCCGTTCCAGCCGGGTCAGCCATGCCAGAGCATGTTCGCGCGAATCGCCGCACATCTCCGGCGAGGGTTGCAGTCCGCCGCAGAAGGCCGGGCGCTGCGGCTGGCCGAACACTTTGCAGCCGAAATCTTCATCGAGTTGGACGCATGGCACACCGGCAGGCTTGCCCTGCGGCATGCCGGGAAGTGGCGAGGTGATGGACGGCGCGATGCAGCAGGCTCCGCAGCCTGTGCGGCATTCCATGGTCATGCCTTGTGATAAACCTGCGCGCCCTGTTTCACGAACTCAACCGACTTCACCTCCATGCCTTTCTTCAGTGCGGCCTGTTCGTCCAGGCCTTCCTTGGCGGCGAAGTCGCGCACGTCCTGGCTGATCTTCATCGAGCAGAACTGCGGGCCGCACATGGAGCAGAAGTGGGCGACCTTGGCGGAGTCCTTGGGCAGGGTCTCGTCGTGGAATTCGCGCGCGCGGTCGGGGTCGAGGCCGAGGTTGAACTGGTCTTCCCAGCGGAACTCGAAGCGCGCCTTGCTCATGGCGTTGTCGCGGATCTGCGCGCCGGGGTGGCCCTTGGCGAGGTCGGCGGCGTGCGCGGCGATCTTGTAGGTGATGATGCCTTCCTTCACGTCGGCCTTGTTGGGCAGGCCCAGGTGTTCCTTGGGTGTGACGTAGCACAGCATGGCGGTGCCGAACCAGCCTATCATTGCCGCGCCGATCGCAGAGGTGATGTGGTCGTAGCCGGGCGCGATATCCTGCGTCAGGGGGCCTAGCGTGTAGAACGGCGCTTCGTGGCACCACTTCAATTGCAGGTCCATGTTTTCCTTGATCATGTGCATCGGGACGTGGCCGGGGCCTTCGATCATCACTTGCACGTCGTGTTTCCAGGCAATTTGAGTCAGCTCGCCCAGCGTCTTCAGTTCGCCGAGTTGCGCTTCGTCATTGGCGTCGTGGATGGAGCCGGGACGCAGGCCATCGCCGAGCGAGAAGGTCACGTCGTAGGCCTTCATGATCTCGCAGATGTCCTCGAAGTGCGTGTACAGGAAGTTCTCCTTGTGGTGCGCGAGGCACCACTTCGCCATGATGGAACCGCCGCGCGAGACGATGCCGGTCATGCGCTTCGCGGTCATCGGCACGTAGCGCAGCAGCACGCCGGCGTGGATCGTGAAGTAATCCACGCCCTGCTCGGCCTGCTCGATCAGCGTGTCGCGGAATATCTCCCAGGTCAGGTCTTCGGCCTTGCCGTTGACCTTCTCCAGCGCCTGATAGATAGGCACGGTGCCGATGGGCACGGGCGAGTTGCGGATGATCCATTCGCGCGTCTCGTGGATGTTCTTGCCGGTGGAGAGGTCCATGACCGTGTCGCCGCCCCAACGGATCGCCCAGGTCATCTTCTCGACTTCTTCCTGGATGCTCGAGCCCAGCGCCGAATTGCCGATGTTGGCGTTGATCTTCACGAGGAAGTTGCGGCCGATGATCATCGGCTCGCACTCGGGGTGGTTGATGTTGGTGGTGATCACGGCGCGGCCGGCGGCGACTTCGCTGCGCACGAACTCGGGGGTGATCTCCTTCGGCATGGCCTTGCCGAAGTTCTCGCCCGGGTGCTGTTGCAGCATCATCCCAGAAAGTCCGTCGCGGCGCTGGTTCTCGCGGATCGCGATATATTCCATCTCCGGCGTGATGATGCCCTGACGCGCGTAATGCATCTGGGTGACGTTCTTGCCGGGCTTGGCACGGCGGGGTGTGTGCTTCAGGTTGAAACGCATGTCGGCCAATGCCGGGTCGTTCAGGCGCTGTTGGCCATATTCGGAAGTCAGGCGCGGCAGCGCCTCGGTGTCGTCGCGCTCGGCGATCCACGGCGCGCGCAGTTCTTCGAGGCCGGAACGGATGTCGATCTTCACCGCAGGGTCGGTATAGGGGCCGGAGCAGTCATATACATAGATCGGCGGGTTTTGTTCCGCGCCCATGCCGTCGGGCGTGTCGGCCTGGGAGATTTCGCGCATCGGAACCAGCAGGTCGGGGCGGCTGCCCTGCACGTAGATCTTGCGGGAATTCGGCAACGGCTTGATCGCCGCGGCATCGACGTGGGCAGCCTCGGCGTTGAACTTGGGCTCGATAAATTTGGGATTGGCGTTCATTCAGTGCTCCAGAAAATGAGAAGCACCGAGGGATGCTTCCCTTCACGGCATTACCCGTGCAGGTTCAAAGGGTGTGTCTCACTCCGCGGTTGCGAAGACCCCTAGCGAAGCGCGCAAGGTACTGGAAAGGCGGGGGAAATGCAAGCCGGACAAGGCGACGTTGAGGCATTGGGGTGGGCTTGCTATACTGCCGCGAAACGCACATTAGATAATGCAGGATATTCAGGAGAGGGGAATGCTAGATATGGAACAGGCGCGCTTCAACATGATAGAGCAGCAGATTCGCCCATGCGACGTACTGGAGCAGCGAATTCTGGAGTTGCTGCAGCACGTTCGCCGTGAACATTTCGTGCCGGAAAAGATGAAGGACATGGCCTTCGTGGATATGGAAATCCCGCTGGGTCATGACGCGTCGATGTGGGAGCCCAAGCTGGAGGCGCGCGCGGTGCAAGAGCTGCATCTCAAGCGCAGTGACAAGGTTCTGGAAGTGGGAAGCGGCAGCGGCTATCTGACGGCCTTGCTCTCCGCGCTGGCGGGGCATGTCACCTCGGTCGAGATCGTCCCCGAACTGAGCGCGATGGCCAAGCGGAACCTGCATGCCTACCATCGCGAGAACATCACGCTGGAGATCGGCGATGCGGCGCAAGGCTGGGGCGGTGGCGCAAGCTATGATGTGATCGTGCTGACCGGTTCCACGCCGGTGTTGCCCGAGGCTTTTCAGCGCAGCCTGAAAGTGGGCGGGCGTCTGTTCGCGATCGTCGGCGACGCGCCGGTGATGGAGGCAAAGCTCATTACCTGTGTCGCGCCCGATGTATACGAGACCGTCAACATCATGGAAACCAGCGTCGCGCCGTTGCAGAACGCGCAGCAACCTAGGCGTTTTGTATTCTGATTCCGCAGGTTGGGATTGCGCGGCCGGGCGACAAGCTATAGTATTAGCAAAATCTAATATAACGGTTGCGCAAAACCAATGAGACTAAAACCCGTTTTTTTGGCAATCCTGCTCGGCCTCGGCGCGAACGGATGGGCGCAGGCTGCCGATCTGCTGGAAACCTACCATGCCGCACAGGCCAACGACCCGGTGTTCGCCGCAGCGCGAGCCTCCCAGCAGGCCGGACAGGAGAAGCTGCCGCAGGGGCGTTCGCAGCTGCTGCCGAACGTCAGCCTGGCCGCGAACAGCACGTTCAACGACCAGAACTCGCAGTACACGCTGCCATCCTCTGCCTTCCTGAACGGCAATCGCCGCTATAACAGCCACGGTTACAACGTGAACCTGACCCAGCCGCTGTTCCGCCAGCAGAACTGGCTGGCGTATACCGAATCCGAATTGCAGGTCGCGCAAACCGAGGCGCAGTTCAAGCTCGCCGAACAGGATCTGGTGTTGCGCGTCGCCCAGGCCTATTTCGATGTGCTGATCGCACAAGACAGCGTGCAGCTCGCCGAGGCGCAGAAGACCGCCATCTCCGAACAGCTGGAACAGGCCAAGCGCAACTTCGAGGTAGGCAGTGCCACCATCACCGACACGCATGAGGCGCAGGCGCGTTACGATCTGACCAGCGCGCAGGAGATCGCCGCAAAGAACGATCTGGAGATCAAGCGGCGCGCGTTGCAGCAATTGATCAATGCGATGCCGAAAGACCTCAGGAACCTGGGCAAGGAATTCAAACTGGAAGCGCCGCAGCCCGCCGACATGGAAAAATGGGTAGGCAACGCGCAGGTGAATAATCCGCAACTGGCCGTCGCCCAGGCGAGCGCCGAGCTGGCGGAGAAGGAAGTGGCGCGCAACCGCGGCGGCCATTACCCGACGGTGGACCTGGTGGCGAGCTATTCCAACAAGAATGACAGCGGTGGGGTCTACGGGGCCAATACCAGCACCGGCAAGAGCGTGGGCGTGCAGCTGAATATGCCGCTGTTCCAGGGCGGCGCGGTCAATTCCAGGTGGCGCGAAGCCGAAGCCAACCGCGAGCGCGCCAGACAGGAGCTTGAGAACACGCGCCGCACCGTCGCCAACCAGACACGCCAGGCCTATCTCGGCGTGGTCAGCGGTATCGCCCAGGTTAAGGCGTTGCAACAGGCGCTCACCTCCAGCGAGAGCGTGCTGGAAGCCAGCAAGCTGGGACAGGAAGTCGGCGTGCGCACCAACCTCGACGTGCTGAACGCGCAGCAACAGCTGTATTCGACCCGCCGCGATCTGTATCAGGCCGAATACAACTACCTCATCAGCCAGCTACGGCTGGCGGCAGCGGTTGGGTCGCTGGGCGAAGAGGGGCTGGCCAGGGTCAATCAGGCGCTGCATTAAAATGACCCGTTATTTGGGTTCAAGCGCTTAACTGTGCACCGCACACAGTTAGGGCGGGAGCCAGCAAGGGCGCGGTAATCTAAACGCATTGCGTAAAATCGCTAAGCAAATTTCAGTAATCTGGGATCATTGCAGCCAAATCTGGGATGAGAAACATCTTGTGTCCGCATATTTAAAGATGGCAGGTTTGTTTTCAGGAGAGTAGCGATTGTGTAAGATGCGCGAGATTACTAACTGAAGGTGTTGACAACATGCAGGAAAAGGCGGATGCGGTGGATGGGCAAGAGATCAGCTTGCTCGACGTTTTGAATTTTCTAAACAAGTATAAAAAAACGATATCGAGTGTAGCTCTCATTGCCGGATTGCTGGCAACTGTTGTCGTGATGCGAATGCCTGATATTTATACGGCAAGTCTAAAGATAATTCCTCCAGCGCAAGTTCAGATGATTCAATCAGTTCTTGAGAGCGAACGTTTTAAGGCTAATCTGGCTCAGCAGTACAATTCCGCTGGGGGTAGAAATGAGACTCGCGGGCAGTTGACGATGGTTGCACGCATCAAAGCTGGCAAAGATGGAGTTATCGAGGTCGAAGTGGACGATATCGACCCCAGGCGTGCGGCGGCACTGGCGAATGCTTATCCAGGAGAGCTGGACAGGTTCATTGAATCTATAGGGTTGAGCGATACTGCTAGACAGAAAAAAAAGATTGAGTTGCGCATACAAATGTTACAGCAACGGCTAAACGATGCTAATAAAAAACTCGGCGTGAGGGGGCAGATTTTGTCAGTAGGTGCGCTGGTTAATGAAAAACAAAAGGCAGCAAACATTGCCACGTTGAGGGCGCAACTGGATGTAATGATGGAAGGGGAGGCTAGTGTAAACAGAGCAATGCCAAGCCTGGATAAATTGCGCGATCAACTAGAGCGTCTGTTCCGGGCAGGCTCAAACAGGGTAAATGGACATATTAGCGATAATGACCAGGAATATCTGGATCAATTCGGCGAAGTTCAATATCTGGAAGTGAGTATCGAGTCGCTGAAAAACAGACAATCATTGCTTAAGCTTGATGAGCAGTTGAATAATACGCGTGTGCTGGATTTGGCAACGGTTCCAGAAAGAAAATCAAAACCACGACGGTTGTTGATCGTGGGGTTGACCATGCTGGCTGCAGGATTCCTAACAATTTTATTGATGTTGCTAAAGGAATGGTTTGCGTTTATCCGCAAGCAAGAACATCAAGCCGCGTCTGTATAGTGAAGCAGAAAAATATTTGTGCGGTCATTCTTGCCGGGGGCAGTGGTAGTCGCCTGTGGCCGCTCTCTCGTCAACATTTACCCAAGCAGTTTCTGGCGCTGGACGGCGATGCATCGTTGCTGCAAACCACCATTAATAGGCTGGCCCCGGTAATTGATGCCGAGAATATTCTGATTGTCACACAGGAATCACACGCCAAGGGCGAGGCTTATCATGCCCTTATGCCTTATCAAACTTTGATCGAGCCGGTTGGACGTAACACCGCCCCCGCTATTGCTATAGCCGCAGCCCATCTGGTGGCGGACGGCGCTGATCCCATCATGGTCGTGCTGCCTGCCGACCACGTCATCAAAGATGAAGTGCAATTCCTGGCCCATCTGCACACGGCAATCGAGGCCGCTACAAGCGGCAAGCTGGTTACCTTCGGTATTCAGCCGAGCCGGCCCGATACCGGTTTTGGCTATATCAAAGCCCATGCTGGCGAAAATCCAGACATCTATGAAGTCGAACGCTTTACCGAAAAACCCGACCATGTCACCGCCGAACGTTTTCTGAAAGAAGGGGGTTACTTCTGGAATTCGGGCATGTTCGTCTGGCGCGCTTCGGTGATACTCGCGGAGATTCAGCAGCACCTGCCTGCGGTGTATCAAGTGGTACAAACCATCCTTGCGGAAAGCCGCGCTGCAGGGACATTCCAGCAAGCCGTGGAAAAGCATTTTGCCGCCATGCCATCGATTTCCATCGACTATGGTGTGCTGGAAAAATCGGATCGTGTTTCGCTCATCCCCTGCGATATCGGCTGGAATGATGTCGGCAGTTGGCAGGCGGTATACGAGATTGCAATCAAAGATGAAAATGGCAATGCATTGCAAGGCAATGTAATCGCTCTGGATTGCAAGAATAATCTGATTCGGGCCGAAAAACGCCTGGTCGCCGCCATCGGTGTGGAAGACCTATGTGTCGTTGAGACTGCCGATGCCGTGTTGATCTCGAAGAGCGACCAGAGCCAGCGTGTGCGCGAAGTGGTGGATGCGCTGCATGAGAAGGGCGCGACCGAGCATATTTATCACACCAAGGTGAATCGTCCGTGGGGCAACTATACCGTGCTTGAAGAAGACCCGGAGGGTTTCAAGCTCAAACGCATCGAGGTCGCTCCCGGTGCGCGACTCAGTCTGCAAAGTCATGCGCATCGTTCAGAGCACTGGGTGGTGGTGTCCGGAACGGCAACTGTGACCAATGGCGATGAGGTTATTACTGTGTGCAAAAATCAAAGTACCTACATTCCGATTGGCGCGAAACACCGCCTGGAAAATCGTGGCAGCGAACCATTGCATATCGTTGAAATCCAGGTTGGTAGCTATTTGGGAGAAGATGACATTCAACGCTATGAGGACAATTATGGTAGATAACAATAAATGCTCAAAATGTTGAAAAAAATAAGAAAATCTGCGTTTGGCGCCGGCCAGAATGGGGGCGGGCTATTGATGAAGAAGCTGCATCGTGCAGGCGTTACTGCGCCCATGGCGCCTTTCAAGCCCCCGTCGATATCTGGAGATATGGGCGTCCTTCAGTCTGTGCACGGATAAAGAACAGTGTAGTTATGATAAACTTTCAAAGATTAGTTCTGAATAGATTATTGGCAGTCAATTGCATTTCAAACCCTCTTACTGAATCGTATCCATATGAAACAACAAATTAGAAATTATGTTGGTAAGTTATCCCATGCGTTGAATTTGAGCGCAATGGATGAAATTCAAGGGTTGGCTGAGGCTCTGCTGGAGGCTTGGCGTGAGGGGCGCTGCATTTATCTCTGCGGAAATGGTGGTAGCGCAGGGAATGCTGTACATATGGCTAACGACTTTATTTTTGGTGCTGGCGCGAAGAATGGCCGCGGCTTGCGAGTGGAGGCTTTAAGTGCAAATGCCGCAGTTCTGACCTGTCTCGCGAATGACCTGGGTTATGAAAATATCTATTCGGAGCAAATCAGGGTCAAAGGAAATCCCGGCGATGTCCTGGTGATTCTTTCGGGTAGCGGGAATTCGCCTAATGTCGTTAAGGCGATCGAAACAGGCAATGGCATCGGAATGAAGACCTTTGCGATACTCGGTTTTTCAGGGGGGCGCTGTAAAGAACTTGCGCAATTTCCGATTCATTTTGAGGTCGACGACATGCAGATCGCCGAAGACATGCAACTCATTGTAGGGCATATATGCATGCAATGGCTGAGCGATAAAGACGCATCAACAGGTGAAAATTTGGCAAAACATCAGGGAGTAGAAAATGGGAGATAAGTATTCAATCGATAGCCATAAGCTGATTTATCATCCCAAGCGTGTCGCGCAGTTGATGGATGTCGGTGATGACTGGAATAAAGCTAAAACGGTTTATCCAATTTACATGGAAATATCGCCGGTGGGCGCCTGCAATCATCGCTGCACGTTCTGCGCGGTAGATTACATTGGGTATAAAACCAATATGCTGAATGTCGATCTTCTTAAGGTGCGACTGGAAGAGATGGGGCGATTGGGCGTCAAAAGCATCATGTACGCGGGTGAGGGCGAACCTATGCTCCATAAGCGCATACACGAGATCGTCAAAGCGACTAAAGATGCAGGGATCGATGTATCGTTCACAACGAATGCGACTGTGATGACGGACCAGTTCATCGATGAGGCGCTGCCATTGGTTTCATGGATCAAGGTGTCGATCAATGCGGGTAGTGCCAAGACCTATGCGCAGATACATCAGACCAAAGAAAGAGATTTCCAGAAGGTCATCGATAATTTAAAGCGTGCAGTCGCTGCCAAGAGAGAAAAGAATCTTAGTTGCGTCCTGGGTGCGCAATCTTTGTTGTTGCCTGAAAATGCGGAAGAAATGGGGCAGTTGGCGGAGTTGTGCCGGGATGAGATCGGGCTCGATTACCTCGTGGTGAAGCCCTATTCTCAGCACTTGTTCAGTGAAACCCATGTGTATGAGGATATCGATTACGCTCCCCAGTTGGCAATGGCAAAGCAGCTTGAATCTTACAATACCAAGAACTTCAATGTCGTTTTCCGCGGCCACACGATGAGAAAATACACGGAAACCGATAGATATCAAAAATGCTATGCGACGCCTTTCCTGTGGGGGTATGTCATGGCAGACGGGTCTGTCTATGGATGCAGCGCGTATCTTCTGGACAAACGATTCGAATATGGAAATATCAACGAGAAATCATTCCAGGAGATCTGGGAGGGCGAGAAACGCCAGCAAAATTTCAGCTACATCCGTCATGAGCTCGATATAAAAGAATGCCGCCGCAATTGCCGCATGGATGAAGTCAATCGGTACCTGCATGCCTTGCAGGAGCATTCTGTCCCTCATGTTAACTTCATCTAGATAACTCGTTATGAAAACACTGGTAACTGGCGGTTGTGGTTTTATTGGAAGCCATCTTTCTGAAATGCTCCTGGCCTTGGGTCACGAGGTTGTGATTCTTGATAATCTGGCATGTGGCCGCAAAGCGAACATCAAGACCTTCGAGGCTCATCCCAAATTCTCCTTTCATCAGGTGGATATATGTGACCGCGCGGCCATGCAGGCTCACTTTCATGGTGTCGACTGGGTATTCCATATGGCTGGACTCGCCGATATCGTGCCATCGATCGAGCAGCCGGAAAGTTACTTTGAAACCAATGTCGCAGGCACGCTCAATGTGCTGCAATGCGCTCGAGATGCGGGTGTCAAACGCCTTGTCTATGCAGCGTCCTCTTCAAGTTACGGCATCCCTGACGTTTATCCTACACCGGAGACATCACCGATCACGCCTCTATACCCTTATGCGTTAACGAAGTATATGGGGGAGGAGCTGGTGCTGCACTGGGCTAAAACCTACAAGTTGCCTGCGGTTTCACTGAGGCTTTTTAATGTGTACGGCCCTCGGTCGAGAACATCCGGGACATACGGTGCCGTTTTTGGCGTCTTCCTGGCCCAGAAGCTGAATGGAAAACCGTTCACGGTTGTCGGTGATGGAATGCAGACGCGAGACTTCACTTACGTTACCGATGTTGCCGCGGCCTTCATCAAGGCCGCGCAATCAGAGGTCAGCGGTGAGGCGATCAACGTCGGCAGCGGTAATCACTATAGTGTCAACCGCCTGGTCGAATTGCTGGGAGGCCCGGTGGTGTATATACCCAAGCGCCCAGGCGAGCCCGATTGCACTTTCGCGGATACTAGAAAAATAAGAAGCTTGCTCGCATGGGAGCCTAAGGTCACATTTGAGGTCGGCGTCAAGAATATGCTCGATAGCATCCAGAACTGGAAGGATGCGCCTATTTGGGATACCGCCAGCATCGATCAGGCCACCACGACGTGGTTCCGTTATTTGGGAAAAGAGTAGTTCCAATCGGTGGGTGTGACTGCTGGTCAATTGTGGCGGTTTGCCGTTCTTGGATGTTGTGAGATGGAGTAAAAATGGTAATGGGTGAAGAGGTGCGATCCGGTTTATACCGCTCGATGTTGCGAATAAGGCGCATCGAAGAAGCGTTGGCTGATCGCTATGCCGAACAGGAAATGCGTTGCCCTATGCATCTGTGTATAGGACAGGAGGCGATAGCGGTCGGTGTATGCGCGGCACTTTCCGAGGCTGATGTGATGTTCAGCAATCATCGGGCGCATGGACATTATCTTGCCAAGGGCGGAAATCTGAATGCCATGATTGCGGAGTTATACGGCCGTTCGACCGGATGTTGCGGCGGGCGGGGTGGCTCCATGCACTTGATAGATCTGGATGTCGGTTTCATGGGCGCGACGCCAATCGTCGGGGGGACGGTGCCACTGGCCGTGGGGGCTGCCTGGGCCGCATCGTTGAAAGCCGAGAATCGGGTCAGCGTGATCTTTTTTGGTGATGGTTGTTTTGAAGAGGGTGTCGTTCACGAATCATTGAATTTTGCTGCGCTTCACAAGCTTCCGATGATTTTTGTCTGTGAGAACAACGAATTCTCCGTTTACACGCACCTGAGCGAGAGACAGGCTAAACGCCCGATTTACCGGATAGCCGAGGCGCATGGATTGACCGCGCATGTCGGTGATGGCAATGATGTCGATGCAGTCTTGGCTATAGCCAGGACTGCTGTCGACAGTGCGCGGCAGGGTAAGGGTCCGCAATTCATCGAATTGAGCACATACCGCTGGAGAGAGCATTGCGGTCCTGATTTTGACGACCATCTTGGCTATCGTGCAAAGCAGGAGATCGAAAATGGCTTGAAAGATTGTCCTATCGCAAAGTACACAGCCCGGCTTATACAAAACAACACAATGACTCAAGAGGATGTTGAGCGGCTCGAGGCGGAGATCGGGGAAGAAATCTCCGATGCGTTCAAGTTCGCACTGTCAAGCGCAAAACCCTCTAGTAAAGATGCCGGGGAGCGAGTTTATGCCTGATTTAGGAAAGCGGGACATCACCTTTGCGCAGGCGATTCGCGAAGGTCTGGACAATGCAATGGATCGGGATCCGAACGTGATCCTTATCGGGGAAGGCGTGCCGGATCCTAAGGCGATCTTTAATACAACAGCCGGATTGCGCGAAAAATTTGGAGCCAAGCGCGTGTTCGATATGCCGCTTGCCGAGAATGGCTTGACTGGTATTTGTATCGGAGCCGCACTCTCCGGTATGCGGCCGGTCATGGTTCATCAGCGCATCGATTTCGCCTTGCTGGCGATAGATCAATTGGTGAACAACGCTGCCAAGTGGCACTATATGTTCGACGGCAAAGCATCTGTCCCTTTGGTCGTGCGCGTGATTGTCGGTCGCGGCTGGGGGCAGGGACCCCAGCATTCGCAGAGTCTGCAAGCAATGTTCTCGCTGGTTCCCGGGCTGAAGGTCGTTATGCCGACAACAGCATATGACGCGAAGGGGATGCTGATCTCGGCGATTGAAGACAATAATCCCGTCATGTTTATCGAACATCGCTGGCTGCACCAGATTAAAGATAATGTCCCTGAAGAATATTATCGAGTGCCACTAAATCAGGCAAAAGTATTGCATGAGGGTAGCGCAGTCACCGTAGCGGCTTTTTCCTATATGGCGGTCGAGTCCTTGATCGCGGCCAAAGCATTGATGTCCGCCATGGGCATCGATATCGAAGTCCTGGACATGCGTAGCGTGAGTCCGCTGGATGTGAAGAGCGTTTTGGAATCGGTTCGAAAAACGGGTCGGTTGATTGTGGCGGATACCGCATTCCGTACCGGCAGTATCGCTGGTGAATTGATCAGCCGGGTCGTCGAGCAAGCCTTTAGTGCGCTGAAGGCCAGCCCGGTGTGCATCGCATCACCTGACCACCCGACACCCACATCCCACTTTATGGCGGAACGCTATTATCCAGGCCCTCAAACCATAGCTGATACGGTGCTCGACATGCTGGGAGTCGACAAGAGCTCGGACGCCTATCGCAAGTTGTGTCAAATGGTATTGCGCGATGGGCCGCATGACACGCCGAATCGCGGATTTACCGGGCCCTTCTGAATCCCTACTGCAAAATTAATCGAGAACTAAATTAAGGCCAGCCAATCATGAGTAGTAATCTTCGTTTTGCCCATACTGAAACCCCGACACCGGGGCAAGCCTGGTGCCAATTGTCCGATGACGCGAGACTTGCGCTCGTTAACAATACCGTGGCCGCCAATGCGGCGTTCTCAAATAAGATTTTGACGGCGGTCGAGGCAAAACAGGATGGGCAAGTGATCATTCGGCTGCTTGAGCCTGTTTCCGCCGACAAGCGAGGAACATTGCTGCTTGATCTGGAGGCCTTTTTGAAAGGGGCGATCGATCAGGGGCTGGTCGTCTGGCTTGAACCCTTTGGCGATCGTAGTTCGCTGAGAAATCTTCGTGGAATAGAGGTGAAATCATGAGCAAGGCAGTCCAAACGCGCGAGGGTGCGCTGATCCTCGATTCCCATAAGCTCTCCTATCACACAGACCGGGTGGATGCCTGGGAAGCCGGGGAACGTATCGCACCGGTCAGCGTCGATATGTCGCTGACCCGGGCATGCGGGGCCATGTGCTCGTTCTGCTATGCCATGATGCAGGAATCGCAGGCGCGCAGCAGCATCAAGACTGCTACTGCGCTCAATCTGCTCGACGATTTTGCCGCCGTCGGCATACGCAGTGTCTCGCTGGTTTCGGATGGGGAAAGCACGCTGTCCAAAGCATACGTACCATTCATCCAGCATGCGGCGGAGCTGGGGATCGACGTTGGCAATGCGACGAACGCATGGGAGTGGGAGCCGGAGAAGATCGAACAGGTCTTGCCACATATGACGTGGGTGCGATTCACCGTCGCAGCCGGCAGGCCGGAAAGCTACGCGAGCATCATGTATAAAGGGCCGGAACATACCGAGGTATTTGATCGTGCCATCAAGCACATCAAATACGCGGTCGACCTCAAGAAGCGGAAAGGCCTGTCGGTGACTCTCGGCATCCAGATGGTGCTGATGCCGCATCTGAAAGACGAAATCATCCCGTTCGCACAACTTGGCCTTGATTTGGGTGTCGACTACGCTGTGATCAAGCACTGCTCGGACGATGAGCAGCATACCCTGGGGATCGACTACAGCCAGTACGAAAGCCTTCATGAGTTGCTGGTTCAGGCCGAGGCTATGAGCAACGAGCAAACAAAGATCATCGTCAAGTGGGACAAGATCAAGGACGGGGACAAACCATCCTATAAACGATTTTATGGACCACAGTTCCTGCTGCAAATTAGCGGCAGCGGTTTGGTCGCGCCTTCAGGCATGTTTTTTAATGCCCGTTACTCCAAACTTCATATCGGCAATTTTACCGAAGAACGATTCATCGACATCTGGAAATCTGAACGCTACTGGAGAGCGATGAATTATCTGGCTTCCCCGGAGTTCGATGCCCAGACCATGATGGGAACCTTGCCGATCCAGCACTACGTGAGTGTTGCACTCGACAATCACGCAAAAGGCATAGAGCGGATACAGCGCGGTGCGGGGCAAAAACCGCTGCATGTGAACTTCTTATAACGGGGCTCGTTGTGTTCTTGCGGAGATTCTCTGCGGGTGATTGTGCGCAACAGCGAAGGACGGTTTGACTGAAGGCAGCGCGCCTTCTGTCGCCACAAAGAAGATTATCCATGCTGGAAACGATCTGGATCGCGCCGTTCCTTGATTCCCCGGGTCACATGAAAATATGCCGCTTATAAATTAATAAATGGTAGGGGCAGAAATGCAAAGTAATTGGAAAGAAGACGAAGCGAACGTCCAAAAAAGTGGACTCGATCTGCGCGTATACACATCGCGCCTGCTCGGTCAGGATAAATCGCTGGTGCTGCACGGTGGCGGCAACACCTCGGTCAAGCTCACCGAGAAAAACATCCTGGGCGAAGAAGAGCAGGTTCTCTACGTCAAAGGCAGCGGCTGGGATCTTGAGACGATCGCCGCAGAAGGTTTTGCGCCGGTTCGCCTTGAACACCTGAAAAAACTGGCGCAGTTGCCCGAGCTGACCGACCCGGAAATGGTCAATCAACTGGTCACCCACCAGACGCGTGCCTCGGCTCCAGTCCCATCGGTGGAAGCCATCCTGCACGCCATCCTGCCATACCCCTATGTGGATCACACCCACGCCGATGCCATCGTCTCCATCACCAATACCGCCGACGGCGAGAAAAGGATTCGCGAGATTTACGGCGACACCATGGTGGTCATTCCCTATGTCATGCCGGGCTTCGATCTGGCCAGACTGTGTGCCGAGCGCTTTGCCGCCGAGGCGGGGACTAACACCATCGGCATGGTGCTGCTGAATCACGGCATCTTTACCTTCGGGCAGAATGCGAAGGAATCCTATGAGCGCATGATCGAACAGGTGGGACGCGCCGAGGATTATCTCAAGCAGCACAAGGCATGGGATTCAGTACCCGCTGCGGTATCCGCTTCACATGGCATCGAGCTGGCACGCGAGCAGGCGAAGCTGCGCGCCGACATTGCCAGGGCGGCAGGCTTCCCGGTCATCGTCGCGCGGCACGCTAACGACAAGAGCCTGTCCTTTGCTCAACGCGCGGATATTGCCACCCTTGCGCAGCAAGGCCCGGCCACGCCCGACCATGTGATCCGCACCAAGCGCCTGCCGATGCTGGGGCGCGACGTGGCGGCTTACGTGAAAGAATACAAGGGATATTTTACGGCGCAGGAGGCGCAGGCGAAAGAGCGCAAGACCATGCTGGATGCGGCGCCGCGCGTGGTGCTGGATAGCGAGCTGGGTCTGTGTGCGGTGGGCAGGAGTGCGCAAGACGCGAGCATCGTCGCCGACATCTACGACCACACCATGGATATCATCCTGCGCGCCACCGCACTGGGCGGCTATTGCGCGCTCCCGGCCAAGGATATATTCGATGTTGAATACTGGGATCTGGAGCAGGCCAAGCTGCGCAAGGGCGGCAAGCCCTTGCCGTTCAGCGGCGAAGTGGCGCTGGTCACCGGTGCCGCTTCCGGCATCGGCAAGGCCTGTGTCGAATCGTTGCTGGCACGGGGCGCTGCCGTGGTGGCGCTCGACCTCGACGCCAAGGTTACTACGATCAAAAACGGCGCAAACTTCCTCGGCCTGCAATGCGACCTGACCTCTGAAGAGCAATTCAAACAGGCGCTGGTGCAGGCCGTCGAAAAATTCGGCGGCCTCGACATGCTGGTGCTGAACGCCGGCATCTTCCCCGGCGGCTGCCGCATAGATTCGCTCAAGACCGAGGAATGGCAGAAGGTGATGCGCATCAACCTCGACGCCAACCTGATGCTGATGCGCGAATGCCACCCCTTGCTTAAACTCGCGCCGCGCGGCGGACGCGTGGTGGTGATCGGATCGAAGAACGTCCCGGCGCCCGGCCCCGGTGCCGCCGCCTATTCCGCTTCCAAGGCCGCGCTCAACCAGCTGGCGCGCGTCGCCGCGCTGGAATGGGGCGCCGACAACATCCGCATCAACTCGCTGCATCCGAATGCCGTGTTCGACACCGGTTTGTGGACGCCGGAAGTGCTGGCCGCGCGCGCCAAACATTACGGCCTGACCGTGGATGAATACAAGACCAACAACGTGCTGAAGACCGAAGTGACCAGCCGCGATGTGGCGGAACTGACGGCGGAGATGTGCGGGTCATTGTTCGCCAAGACGACGGGCGCGCAGGTTCCGGTCGATGGCGGCAACGACCGGGTGATTTGATTGTTTCTCAAAAGGTGGCAGAGTGAATAAAGAAAAACAGAATTCCGTTCTTGGCATCATCGGCGGCAGTGGCGTGTATGACATAGACGGTCTGGTCAACAAGCGTTGGGTGGCTGTGTCATCGCCGTTCGGCGCCCCTTCGGATGAATTGCTGTTTGGTGAATTGAACGGACAGCAGCTGGTATTCCTGCCGCGTCATGGTCGCGGGCACAAGTTGCCGCCTTCAGAGATCAATTTCCGCGCCAACATCGATGCGCTGAAGCGCGCGGGCGTCACCGACGTGATTTCAGTGAGCGCGGTTGGATCGTTGCGCGAGCACCTGAAGCCCGGCATGTTCGTGATCGTGGATCAATTCATAGACCGTACTTTCGCGCGCAACAAATCCTTTTTCGGTAGCGGGCTGGTGGCCCATGTTTCCATGGCGCATCCGGTGTGTTCACGCCTGGGCGACCATATCGAAGTGGCGGCTAAAGAAGCGGGGATCGAAGTGTGCCGTGGCGGGACTTACATGGTGATGGAAGGCATGCAGTTCTCCAGCCTGGCGGAATCCGAGCTTTACCGCACATGGGGCTGCGACGTGATCGGCATGACCAATATGCCTGAAGCCAAGCTCGCACGTGAAGCCGAGCTGTGCTACGCCACGGTGGCGATGGTGACCGATTACGATTGCTGGCATCCGGATCATGATGACGTGACGGTGGATCAGATCGTCAAGGTGCTGCTGGCGAACGCCGACAAGGCGCGCTTGTTGGTGAAGTGTGCCGCGCCAAGAGTGATAGGCGATGCCCACAGCGAAGCCTGTTCATGCCGCACCGCACTGGAATATGCCATCATCACTGCGCCGGAGGCGCGCGATGCGGCACTGGTTGGACAGTTGGATGTTGTCGCTGGACGGGTGCTGAAGCGATAGATTATTGTTTCATCACCAGCGGTTTATCAGGGTGGGGATGGGGTAGGGAGCCGAGATGCATTTGAGGTATGAACCCCGTTCTGCTCCTGTCGCCCCTCCTCGAAAGGGGAAGGGAAAAACCAGCCGCCGAGAGCGGCTGATTTATTAACTAATGAGCCTCCGTATCGCCGGAAGGTACTTTGACCACCAGGAGAGAAAATGCCAATCAAATCCAGAATCCGCACCGTCCCGCATTACCCCAAGCCGGGCATCATGTTTCGTGATATCACCACGCTGCTGAAAGACCCTGTCGGCCTCCGCATCACCATAGACGAACTGGCGCGCCGCTATGCCGACATGAAAATAGACAAAATTGCGGGTATCGAGGCGCGCGGCTTCATTATCGGCGCGCCGCTGGCTTATGCGCTGGGCAAAGGCTTTGTGCCCGTCCGCAAGAAAGGCAAGCTGCCCGCTGAAACCATTGGCCATGACTACGAACTGGAATATGGCACCGACCGCATAGAGATACACACCGATGCCATCGAGAAGGGCGAAAGAGTATTGCTGGTGGACGACCTCATCGCCACTGGAGGGACCGCAGAAGCCGCCTGCAAGCTTATCGAAAAGATTGGCGGAAACATAGTCGAATGCTGTTTCATCATAGACCTCCCGGATATAGGCGGGCGCGCACGACTTGAAAAGCACGGGCACAAGGTCTTTGCGCTAAGCGAGTTTGAGGGGGACTGAAGGGGCGTGTAGAGTGGGTGCATCATGCCTACGCAACGATTGAATGAATTGCCGGGCGACGAGTTGCCCGGCACAAGAATGAGGACGTATCAATGAAAGTCGAAACCCTGCGTTGGGCTGATAACAAGCTGGAGATGATAGACCAGCGCATCCTGCCGGCCTCCTTTGAATATCTGGCCTATGACTCGGCCGCTTCGGTGGCGGAAGGCATACGCAGCATGGTTGTGCGCGGTGCGCCGGCCATCGGGGTGGCGGCCGCTTATGGCGTGGCCCTGGAGGCGTTGCGTTTGCAGAATTATTCAACCGCTGATTTTCAGAGCGGCATGGAAGCCGGATTTACCGTATTGGCGCAGAGCCGGCCGACTGCGGTGAACCTGTTCTGGGGATTGAATCGAATGCGCGGCGTATGGGAAAGCGTGAAGTCTCAAAGCAATGTTGTCGTGGCTGAACGCCTGTTGGCCGAGGCGCATGAGATTCTTGTCGAAGATATTCGTATCAACCGCGCGATGGGTGCGTATGGAGCGGCGCTGCTGCCGGACGGGGCGCGGGTGCTGACGCATTGCAACGCGGGAGCGCTGGCGACGGCAGGCTGGGGTACGGCATTAGGGGTGATACGCTCGGCGGTGGAGGCGGGAAAAAAGATTTCCGTGGTTGCCGACGAGACGCGTCCGTTCCTGCAGGGCGCGCGGCTGACGGCGTGGGAGATGGTGCAGGAGAACATCCCGGTCACACTCATCACCGACAACATGGCGGGCTACATGATGGCGCAGGGCGAGGTGGACGCGGTGGTCGTGGGTACGGATCGCGTGGCATCCAACGGCGATGTGGCGAACAAGATAGGCACTTACATGGTGGCGGTGCTGGCGCGGCGGCATAACATCCCGTTCTACGTGGCATGCCCGCTTTCAACCATCGACATGAACATCGCCAGCGGGGCGGACATCACCATTGAGGAGCGTTCCGCCGACGAGGTGAAAGGTTTCCGCGACACGCATTGGGCGGCCGAGGGGGTGAAGATACGCAATCCTTCCTTTGACGTGACGCCCGCCGAGTTGGTGACCGCGCTGATTACCGAGCGTGGTGTGGTGCATCAGGCGGATAACGAGAAATTGCGCGGACTATTCGGCTTGGGTTGTTAGAATGACAGGCCAGGTGCGGCATGCAGCGCGTATTCGTGCTTGAGGCTTTGAACCGCCAAACTTCAATTTTCATCAGGGTTGCTTAGAAAATGCAAAATAAACTGGTTTTCGTCTCGGGTCATTTTAATGTCCTTCACCCAGGGCATTTGCGTCTGCTGCGTTTTGCGAAAGATTGCGGGAGCCGTTTAGTGGTGGCCGTGGAGAGCGACCGTGTCGCTGGTGACGCTGCCCACGTGCTGGAAAAATTGCGCCTTGAGGGGGTGCAAAGCATCAGCTGGGTCGATGAAGCGTTCATTATGGACGAACCACTGGCAGCGACGATCGCGCGTTTGCGTCCGGATATCGTCGTTAAAGGCAAAGAGCATGAGCTGCGGTCGAATCCTGAACTGGCCGCGCTGGAGCAGTATGGCGGGCGACTTTTGTTCAGTTCCGGGGAGACGGTTTTTTCCTCGCTCGACCTGATCCGCAAAGAATTCCGCGAATTCGACCCGCGCTCGATAAGCCTGCCTCACGAGTATCTGACCCGCCACGGGATCGAGCCTGCAAAATTGACCGGGCTGCTACAGCAATTTTCAAAGTTGAAGGTATGCGTAGTTGGCGATCTGATCATCGATGAGTACATCACCTGTCAGCCGTTAGGCATGTCTCAGGAAGATCCGACTATCGTCGTGACGCCGATCGATTCCACCCGCTTTATCGGGGGAGCCGGGATCGTGGCGGCTCACGCAGCAGGGCTGGGTGCGTCGGTACAGTATTTCTCGGTGGCCGGTAACGATGAGACGCGGGACTTCGCGCTGGAGAAATTGATCGCGGCAGGAGTGGATGCCCGGTTGCTGGTGGATGAAGGCCGACCAACCACACTGAAACAGCGGTACCGCAGCAAAGGCAAGAGCCTGTTGCGTGTAAGTCATCTTCATCAGGGAGCGATCTCGGTGGGGCTGCAGCAGCAGATGCTGGCGGAGCTCGAGCAGGCGATGGACGGTGCCGATCTGCTGGTGTTCTCCGATTTCAACTATGGCTGCTTGCCGCAACCGCTGGTCGAACAGCTTGTTTCGGTCGCAAAGAGCCGTGGCGTGATGCTGGCGGCGGATAGCCAGTCGTCTTCCCAGGTGGGGGATATCAGCCGCTTCAAGATGATGGATCTCATCACGCCAACCGAGCGCGAGGCGCGCGTCAGCACCCGGAATCGCGAGGATGGCCTGGTGATATTGGCGGAGCAACTCAGGGCTCAAGCCTCCGCTCACAATGTCTTGCTCAAGCTGGGGGAAGAGGGTCTGCTGATCCATGCAGCCAATGACGAAGGGGATGACTGGTTGACCGATCGAGTCGATGCGCTGAACAGCGCAGCCAAAGATGTAGCCGGCGCAGGAGACTCGTTGCTGATCGCGAGCGCGATGGCGTTAGCCTGCGGCGCCACCATATGGGAGGCTGCTTGTCTGGGGTCGCTTGCCGCGGCCGTTCAAGTGGGACGGGTAGGGAACACACCTCTTCGCACTGAAGAGCTTGTTCGGGAACTGGCCTGATGCGCTCGATCTTGTTGGCGGCAGGCTTGGGCACAAGGTTGCGCCCACTGACTAACACCATCCCGAAATGTCTGGTGCCCATCAAGGGAAAGCCGCTTCTGGAGATATGGCTGGAACGCCTGACTCAAGCCGGCATGGGGCCTTTTCTTGTCAACACCCACTATCTGGCGGAACAAGTCGATGCCTTTATCGAGACCTGTCCTTACCGGGAACAGGTGACGGTGGTGCATGAACCGGAACTGCACGGGACTGCGGGCACTTTGATCGAAAATCTGGAATTTTTTCAAGGTCAGGATGGGATACTGATCCATGCCGATAACTATTGCATGGCAGACCTTCCTGCTTTTGAACTGGCGCACAGACAGCGACCGCCGGAGTGCGTCATGACGATGATGACGTTCCGCACCGACACACCCTCTACCTGCGGGATAGTCGAGCTGGATGACAGGGGGGTAGTGATCGGCTTTCACGAGAAGGTCGCCAATCCGCCGGGGAATCTGGCCAATGGGGCGGTGTATATCCTTTCTGCAGAACTGCTTGGGATGATGGGTAAAGAACTGCATGCCGTGACGGACTTCAGTACGGAAGTCCTGCACCGGTTCGTAGGCCGGATATTCACCTATGAAACCAAAGAGACCTTTGTGGATATCGGGACGATCTCGGCTTATGAAAAGGTCTGCAATCTGTAGCATCAAGCCGTTGTTCTGTTTTCCGGCAGGTAATTAATTGTGAAGAAAAAACTCAGAATCGTACGTGAAGAACCCTGGCTGTTGATGGCCATCCCGATCTCACTGGTTTCGCTCTCATTGATCCTCATCCTGAGGCCGCTTATCAAAATCAGAGTGGGATTTTTGCGTTGCGACAGGCTGGGACATTTTGGCGCGAATACGGAACTGTATTTATGCGAACGGGATGTAAATAACATCCAGACGCTGGATTTGTTCTATTACCCGAGAAAAGTCTGTAATCGGCAATTGGCAACCATGTGGGAAAGGAAGCTGATAGTACTGCCCTGGTTCCTGCTCAGGCCTTTGGATCTGATAATAAGGTCATTCCCCGTGCTGGCACCGTTGCATGCCGCGGAGGGAAAGGGGGGTGACCGGGACATATACAATCTGCTGGACCGCCTGCCCCCGCATCTTGAATTCACCCGGGAAGAGGAAGCGCGGGGCAAAGCGGGGCTGCGCGCGCTGGGGATATCGAATAACGAACCGTTCGTCTGCGTGACGGTAAGAGACAGCGCTTACCTGGCATCGCATTACCAGGGCGCAGATACGAAAGCGCACAATTTCCGCGACAGCAATATTCAGAACGTCGTATTGGCGGCCGAAGCCTTGGCAGAACGGGGATATCATGTCATCCGGATGGGAGCCAAGGTTCATTCGCCGATAGCCAGTTCGAATCCGAAGATCATCGACTACGCTACCAACGGTATGCGCAGCGATTTTATGGACGTTTATCTGGGCGCAAAATGCGAGTTCTGCATCTCGACATCGACTGGTTTTGATGCCATCCCGCTGATTTTCAGACGGCCTATCGTTTACATAAACATGGTGCATCTGGGCTGGCTGTTTACATTCCGTGAACAGTTCCTCGCAATTGCCAAGCACCATTTCCTGGTTCCGGAGAACCGCGAACTGACGCTCAGCGAAATCTTTTCGCATGGCGTCGGTTTTTGCCTGAATAGCACCGATTTTCAGGCGAAAGGCGTCGAGCTGGTCGAAAATACTCCAGAGGAGATTCGCGACGTGGTCGTTGAAATGGCGGAACGCCTGAAAGGTGTTTGGCAGCCCCGCGAAGATGATGAAAAGTTGCAACGAAAATTCTGGGAGATTTTTCCAACTGATGCCGTGAATGCGGGGGGTGTCCCATACCATGGCGAGATCCGTTCCCATTTCGGCGCGGATTTCTTGCGGCACAATCAATGGTGGTTGTCATAATAAAAAATGGTGCATTAATTCTTGGTCGCCAGGTCAGCGCCACATGATGAATTGTAGAGTGATGGTGTTCGACGTTGCTAAAGAGAATGGAGGCGATGTTTGAGCCTCCTCCCCGAAAATCGTCTCCCAGGAGCGACGTAAAATTAGCACTGAAACAAGCGACAAAATATAACCATATTTACCACTCATATTCAAAATATAACTGGGCCAAAGAGCTGCCACTCACGTTAATGATGACAACCACCCACCCCTCCCTGCACAATACTGAACACTTAACCCACCCAAAATACCGTGCAGACATTGACGGTTTGCGTGCAATTGCGATTCTCTCTGTGGTCGGGTTTCATGCATTTCCGAACTGGATTAAGGGTGGCTTCATCGGTGTCGATGTTTTCTTCGTTATTTCTGGCTATCTAATCTCGACAATTATTATCGGCAGCCTGGAGCGCGACAGCTTTAGCTTTGTTGAATTCTACAGCCGCCGTATCAAGCGCATCTTTCCAGCGCTGCTTTTGGTGCTGGTTGCCAGTTTTGCATTTGGCTGGTTCGTGCTGCTTGCCGACGAATATAAACAACTGGGCAAACACATTGCCGGAGGGGCCGGCTTCATTTCAAATTTCTTGTTCTGGAACGAAAGCGGTTATTT
>FZPV01000056.1_pt1 | contig 57532 bp, 53 predicted proteins | sample 1534821 | NCBI WGS metagenome assembly FZPV01 (sample SAMEA104161955, study PRJEB21768) | metagenome | isolation source: underground water
TTCTTGTGCTTTTTTTTTTTAATGATCCGGCGACCACCGAGATCTACACTCTTTCCCTACACGACGCTCTTCCGATCTACCGGGGTGTATGGCGCGGGCGTGCTGATCACCGAAGGCGTGCGCGGCGAGGGCGGCTATCTGGTGAACAAGGACGGCGAGCGTTTCATGCCGAAATACGCGCCGAACGCGAAGGACCTGGCCAGCCGCGACGTGGTGTCGCGCGCGATGACGATAGAGATCAACGAGGGGCGGGGCTGCGGCCCTCACGGCGACCACGTGATGCTCAAACTTGACCATCTCGGCGATGACGTGATCAAGCAACGGCTGCCGGGCATACGCGAGATCGCGCTGAAATTTGCGCATGTCGATCCGGCCAGGAGTCCCATACCGGTGGTGCCGACCGCGCACTACATGATGGGCGGCATCCCGACCAATTTCCACGGGCAGGTGGTCGCGCCGTACAAGACCGGCCCGGACGAGGTGGTGCACGGCTTGTATGCGGTGGGCGAATGCGCCTGCGTGTCGGTGCATGGCGCGAACCGTCTCGGCTGCAATTCCCTGCTCGACCTGATCGTGTTCGGGCGTGAGGCCGGGCGGCAGATCATCGAAGACCTGAAGGCCCATCCCCACCCCAAACCGCTGCCCGCCGATGCCGCCGAGCGTCCGCTGGCACGCCTTGCGCGGCTGGAGGATCAGAAGGATGGCGAGCGCGTCGCCGAAGTCGGCGATGCGATGCGCAGGTCCATGCAGAAACATTGCGGCGTGTTCCGCTTCCCTGAACTGCTTGCCGCCGGTGTGGTGCAGATCAAGGAGGTCGCCGAGCGCGCCGCCAACACGGTGATACAGGACAAGAGCCGCGTGTTCAACACCGCGCGCATCGAGGCGCTGGAACTGGACAACCTGATCGAAGTCGCCCAGGCCACGATGGTCGCGGCCGAGGCGCGCAAGGAAAGCCGCGGCGCCCATGCGCGCGACGACTTCCCGCAGCGCGACGACGTGAACTGGCTCAAGCACAGCCTGTATTTCCGCGAAGGCCAGCGGCTCGACTACAAACCGGTGCGGCTGAAGCCGCTGACCGTGGACTCGTTCCCGCTCAAGGCTCGGGTTTATTAAACCCTTTTTTGTCCGCAGATTACGCAGATTAAAACACCGAGAACGAGATGAGTCGTGACGAGCAGACCTTTGCAATTATTGGCGCGGCGATGGTCGTGCATCGGGAACTGGGGCATGGTTTTCTGGAGGCGGTGTATCAAGAGGCATTGGAGCTGGAGTTTAAATATGCCGGAATTCCAGCTTCGCGTGAAGTTGAGTTGCCAGTCAAGTATCGTGGCGAGTTGTTGACGACTGGTTATCGGGCAGATTTTCTGTGTTATGAAACGGTCATTGTTGAATTGAAGGCGATTGAGCACATCACTTCGCGAGAGGAATCGCAGTTGCTCAATTATCTGAAAGCCAGCAAGAAAGAAAAAAGGTTTGCTGTTAAATTTTGGGGGCAGCAGCCTGGAATACAAGCGTATGGTTCGTGCATCTAATCTGCGTGAATCTGCGTAATCTGCGGATAACATGTTTTTAAGGTTTAAATCATGAAGTTTAAAATCTACCGCTACAACCCGGAGACCGATGCGGCGCCGTATATGCAGGACTACGAGCTGGAGACCGAACCGGCCGGCAAGATGCTGCTGGACGCGTTGCTGTTGCTGAAGGAGCAGGACGACAGCTTGGGTATGCGCAAGTCCTGCCGCGAGGGCGTGTGCGGCTCCGATGCGATGAACATCAATGGGCGCAACGGCCTGGCATGCACCACGCCGCTGGCTTCGTTGCAGGAGCCGGTCACGCTGCGTCCGCTGCCGGGGCTGCCGGTGATCCGCGACCTGATCGTGGACATGACGCAGTTCTTCAAGCAGTACCACTCCATCAAGCCCTACCTGATCAACAACGACCCGCCGCCGGAGACCGAGCGGCTGCAATCCCCGGCGCAGCGCGAGCATCTTAATGGCCTGTACGAGTGCATCCTGTGCGGCTGCTGCACCACGGCGTGCCCGTCGTTCTGGTGGAACCCGGACAAGTTCGTCGGCCCGGCCGGGCTGCTGCAGGCCTACCGCTTCATCGCCGATACGCGCGATCAGGCGACGGCGGAGAGGCTGGACGATCTGGAAGACCCATACCGGCTGTTCCGCTGCCACACCATCATGAATTGCGTCGATGTCTGCCCGAAGGAACTGAACCCGACCGAGGCGATCGGCAACATCAAGGATATGATGGTCAAGCGCATCGTATGAGCGGACACCTCTCAAAATCCGAAATTTCGTCGCCATACTGTGTTGCGTTCGAAAAATCTTGCTTACATATATCCATATGCTGCGCTGCGATTTTTCAAACGCGCCTTGTCTGGCTTAGAAATTTGAATTTTTAGAGGTGTCCGTGAAAAATATCGAGAGGGTGCGCTGGCGCAGCCGGCGCGGTTTGCTGGAGCTGGATATCGTGTTCGGCCGCTTTATCGAGGCGCATTACGCGCAGCTTGACGAGGCCGAGCGGCAGGCATTCGATGCATTGCTGGATATGCCCGACAACCCACTCTGGGATATGATTGCGGGGAGAGCGGAGCGAGGGGCTCTGGATGCGACGTCCGGCGAACAGCAGGCGTTGCTGGAAAAGATCAGAGCGGTCTGAAAACCGCATGAGGGGAAATTGATGGATAACAAACAACGCATTGCAACGCTGACGCTGGATGACGGGCGCAGCATCGAACTGCCGATCATGTCCGGCACGCTGGGGCCGGATGTGGTCGACATGCGCAGCCTGAACAAGCTCGGCGTATTCACCTACGACCCGGCATTCTTCGCGACGGCCAGTTGCACCTCGGCGATCACCTTCATCGACGGCGATGCGGGCCTGCTGTACTACCGCGGCTACCCGATCGAGCAGCTGGCCGAGAAATCCGACTTCCTCGAAGTCTGTTACCTGCTGCTGAACGGCGAGTTGCCGGATGCGGCGTCCAAGGCTTCCTTCGCGCATCGCGTGAAGGACCACACCATGGTGCATGACCAGATGGCGCGTTTCTTCACCGGTTTCCGCCGCGATGCGCACCCGATGGCCGTGATGGTCGGCGTGGTCGGCGCATTGTCGGCGTTCTATCACGATTCGCTGGACATCAGTAATCCCGAACACCGCGACATTTCCGCGCTGCGCCTGCTGGCGAAGGTGCCGACCATCGCGGCGATGGCGCACAAGTACCACACCGGTTTTCCGTTCATGTACCCGAAGAACCAGTACAGCTATGTGGAAAACTTCATGTACATGATGTTCGCGACCCCGGCCGAGGAATACGTGCCGAATCCGGTGCTGGTGCGCGCGCTGGAACGCATCTTCATCCTGCATGCCGACCACGAGCAGAACGCCTCCACCTCGACGGTGCGCCTGGCCGGTTCGAGCGGCGCGAACCCGTTCGCCTGCATCGCGTCCGGCATCGCCGCGCTGTGGGGTCCCGCGCACGGCGGCGCGAACGAGGCCGCGCTGAAGATGCTGGAAGAGATCGGCGACGTGTCGCGCGTGAAGGAATACGTGCAGGGCGTGAAGGACAAGAAGTACAAGCTGATGGGCTTCGGCCACCGCGTCTACAAGAATATGGACCCGCGCGCCTCGGTGATGCGGTCGACCTGCTACGAAGTGCTGGCCGAACTGAAGCTGGAAAACAACAAGCTGTTCGAGCTGGCGATGGAGCTGGAGCGCGTCGCGCTGAGCGACCCGTATTTCATCGAGCGCAAGCTGTACCCTAACGTGGACTTCTATTCCGGCATCGTGCTGCGCGCGATCGGCATACCGAGCAATATGTTCACGGTGATCTTCGCGGTGGCGCGCACGATAGGCTGGATCTCGCAGTGGAATGAGATGATAGGCGATGCCGAACACAAGATCGGCCGCCCGCGCCAGCTGTATCGCGGCGCGGTCAAGCGCGATTTCGTGCCGGTGGGCCAGCGTTGAACGAGCCGGTCAATTTCATGCAACTGATGCAGGACAGCTCGCCGCTGTTCGGCACCAATGCGCCCTTCATCGAAGAGCTGTACGAGCAATATCTGGCCGATCCGAATGCGGTGCCCAAAGAGTGGCACGGCTATTTCGATGCGCTGCAATCCGCATCGGGAGGAGCTCCGGATGTGGCGCACAGCCCGATTCAGCGGGCCTTCGAGGCGCTGCCTAAAGCGGGCGTAGTCGGTGCGATCGCGCCGGATACCGATCTGGAGCGCAAACAGGTCTACGTGCTGCAACTCATCAACGCGCACCGCTTCCTCGGCGTGCGCGTCGCGAATCTCGATCCGCTGGCCCGCCATGCCAAACCGGTGATCGCCGAGCTCGATCCGGCGCATTACGGCCTGGGCGAAGCCGATATGGACACCACGTTCGACACCGGCTCGCTGGTCGGCGGCGCGCGCATGACCTTGCGCGAAATCCTGAAGCTGTTGCGCCAGACCTATTGCGGCAGCATCGGCGCGGAATACATGTATATCAGTGATGTGGCGCAGAAACGCTGGATACAGAACCGTCTGGAGAGCGTGCGCGGACTGGCCAGATACGACGCGGCGCAGCGCCGCCGCATCCTGGAACGCCTGACCGCCGCCGAGACGCTGGAACGCTATCTGCACACCAAGTTTGTCGGCCAGAAACGCTTCTCGCTGGAAGGCGGCGAGACGCTGGTTCCGCTGCTCGACCATCTGCTGCAACGCGCCGGCACTCAGGGCGTGCAGGAAGCCGTGATCGGCATGGCGCACCGCGGGCGGCTGAACGTGCTGGTGAACATCTTGGGCAAGCAGCCCTCCATGCTGTTCGCCGAATTCGAAGGCATCCATGCCGAGCACCTGACTTCCGGCGACGTGAAATATCATCAGGGCTTTTCGGCCGATGTCGCCACGCCGGGCGGCGTGCTGCATGTCGCGCTGGCCTTCAATCCGTCCCATCTCGAGATCGTCAATCCGGTCGTGGAAGGTTCGGTGCGCGCGCGCCAGCACCGGCGCGGCGACCACGACGGCTCGACGGTGCTGCCTATCCTGTTGCACGGCGACGCGGCGTTCGCGGGGCAGGGCGTCGTGATGGAAACGCTGGCGATGTCGCAGACGCGCGGCTACCGCACCGGCGGCACGGTGCATATCATCACGAACAACCAGATCGGCTTCACCGCCTCCGACTCGCGCGATACCCGCTCCAGCACCTATTGCAGCGACGTGGCGAAGATGATCGACGCGCCTATCTTCCATGTGAATGCGGACGATCCCGATGCGGTGATGCTGATCACCGAGATCGCGCTGGATTACCGCATGCAGTACCAGAAGGATGTGGTGATCGACCTGGTGTGCTTCCGCAAGCTGGGGCACAACGAGCAGGACGAGCCGCTGGTCACACAGCCGTTCATGTACCGCTTCATCCGCCAGCATCCCGGCACGCGCGCGCTGTATGCGCAACGCCTGGCCGAGCAGGGCGTAGTTCGGGCCGACGAGGCGGACGCGATGATCGCGACGTATCGCAGCGCAATGGACGAGGGGCGCAATTCGATCCAGCCCGCACTGGACAAACCCGGCGGCAAGTCCACTGCCGACTGGTCGGCATTCAAGCGCGACATCGGCTGGGATGCCGCGGTGGATACCTCCGTGCCGCTGGAACGCCTGCAGCAACTGGCCGTGCCGCTGACCACCGTGCCGGAGAATTTCACGCTGCATTCGCGCGTGCAGAAGATCGTCGAAGACCGCAGCGCGATGGCGCACGGGGATCTGCCGCTGGACTGGGGTATGGCGGAAAACCTGGCTTACGCCACGCTGCTGACCGAAGGCTATCCGGTGCGGCTGTCCGGGCAGGATTGCCGGCGCGGCACGTTCTTCCACCGCCACGCGACCTGGCATGACCAGAACCGCCGGGAATGGCACGAAGGGGCTTACACGCCGTTGCAGCATCTCGTGCCCGGTCAGGCCGATTTCGTCGTGATCGATTCGCTGCTGTCCGAAGAGGCGGTGCTGGGCTTCGAATACGGCTATGCCACCGCCGAGCCGGATTCGCTGGTGCTGTGGGAGGCGCAGTTCGGCGACTTCGCCAACGGCGCGCAGGTGGTGATCGACCAGTTCATCGCGTCCGGCGAGGCGAAGTGGGGCAGGCTGTGCGGGCTGGTGATGCTGCTGCCGCACGGCTACGAGGGGCAGGGCGCTGAGCATTCCTCCGGGCGCATCGAACGCTATCTGCAGCTGTGTGCCGACTACAACATCCAGGTGTGCATTCCATCGAATGCCGCGCAGATGTTCCACCTGCTGCGCCGCCAGATGCTGCGCCCGTACCGCAAACCGCTGATCGTGTTCACCCCCAAGAGCCTGCTGCGCAGCAAGGACGCCGCTTCGCCGCTGGCAGATTTTACGCAGGGACGTTTCCAGCCGGTGATACCGGAGGTGGATGCGCTGGACAACGGCAAGGTGCGCCGCATCATCGCCTGCAGCGGCAAGGTGTATTACGAACTGCTGGCCGCGCGCCGCGCCAAGGGCATCGCGGATATGGCGATCGTCCGTCTCGAACAGCTGTATCCGTTCCCGCACGATGACTTCATCGCGCAGATCGCCGCGTATCCGGATGCCACGGAAGTCGTGTGGTGCCAGGAAGAACCCGGCAACCAGGGCGCGTGGCACCGCATCCAGCATTATCTGTTGCGCCACCTGCGTCCCGGCATGAAGCTCGGCTATGCGCTGCGCGCCTCTTCGGCCGCGCCCGCTGCGGGCTATCTGGCGGTGCACCAGGAACAACAGAAGGCGGTGATCGAAGCCGCGTTCCGCGACGATCTCGATCAAACGAACAATCCCAGACAAAAAAATAATCCAAAAAAATAATTCCAGGAGCAAGCAGCCATGAGCATCATCGAAGTCAAAGTTCCGCAACTGTCCGAATCCGTCACCGAGGCGACGCTGCTGACCTGGCACAAGAAGGTTGGCGACGCGGTTAGCGAAGGCGAAAACCTGATCGACGTCGAGACCGACAAGGTGGTGCTGGAGCTTCCCGCCTCCCGGAGCGGCGTGCTGGTCAAGATCATCAAGGGCGACGGCGAGAAGGTGGTCAGCGAAGAACTGATCGCGCAGATCGACACTGCGGCGGTGGCCCAGGCTGCTGCCGCACCGCACGCGGCGGCAGCAGCCGTGCCGCCCTCGGTACGCAAGCTGGCGCGCGAGCATGAGATCGATGCCAGTCATCTGCAGGGCAGCGGCCGCAGCGGGCGCGTGACCAAAGACGACGTGCTGAACGCGATGCAGCAAGTGTCCCAGGTCTCCGTTCCCGGCACGCCGCAAGCCGTGCCGGCCATCGCGCCGGCGGGCAACCGTCCCGAACAGCGCGTGCCGATGACGCGCATCCGCCAGCGCATCGCCGAGCGCCTGCTGCAATCGCAACAGAACGCCGCGATCCTGACCACGTTCAACGAAGTGAACATGCAGCCGGTGATCGACCTGCGCAACCGCTACAAGGATGCGTTCGAGAAGAAGCACGGCATCAAGCTCGGCTTTTCCTCGTTCTTCGTCAAGGCGGCGGTGCTGGCGTTGCAGAAGTTCCCGATCGTGAACGCCTCGGTAGACGGCACGGACATCATCTATCACGGCTATTACGACATCGGCGTGGCGATCGGCAGCGAACGCGGCCTGGTCGTGCCCATCATCCGCGATGCGGACAAGCTGTCCTTCGCCGACATCGAGAAACAGATCGCCGATTTCGGCGCAAGAGCCAAGGTCGGCAAGCTGACCATGGAAGAACTCACGGGCGGCACGTTCAGCGTCTCCAACGGCGGTGTGTTCGGCTCCATGCTCTCCACGCCCATCATCAACCCGCCGCAAGCCGCGATCCTCGGCATCCACGCCACCAAGGACAGGCCGGTGGCCGAGAACGGCCAGGTGGTGATACGTCCGATGAATTACCTTGCGGTGTCCTACGACCACCGCATCATCGACGGCCGCGAGGCCGTGCAGTTCCTGTCCACGATCAAGGAAGCGCTGGAATTTCCGGGGCGGGTGCTGCTGGATCTGTAATCAGGCGCCCACCCAGCCATGAAACCAGATGAAAAGCGTCAGCTAATCTATGTGACGTCCGCCATCGCGTTGCTTGGCGGCGGGTTTCTGCTGAGAAATATCGAGTGGCAACGAACTGCACGATGCCTTGGAGAGCCTGGAATCCGAACGCATCAACGCCGTTATCCAGCGCGTAGCGCCTTTGGATGCGCCGCTGCACAAGACGCTCTCTCAGCTAGCGAGAGGCTTCGATTATCCGGCCATCCTGAAAGCATTGCAGACGGGTGCATCATGAACCGCTCCGACCTTATTGGCCGCCTTGCTCCGCTGCACCACCGTGCCCGATGGCGTTCGCCATTAGGGGGCGCATTGACCGTCCTGCTGCTGGCTGTCACCGCAAGCCCCGCTGCCATCGCCACTCCCGATAGCGACAGCCCGGAGTACGCCGACATCCAGAAGTCCGACACCCCAAAGTCCGACACAAAGATATACAAGTATTTGAGAAACGGTACCGCATCGTTTTCTGACATCCGTCCAAACAAGGGGAGCTATGTTGTCTACCGTCCTTCCTGCTATGCGTGCAATCTCGCCTCCAACATCGACTGGCATTCGACCCCGCTGCATCCGGATAAGTATGGGGATGAGATAAACCTGGCCGCGCGCCAGTTCGACCTTGACCCGGCATTGGTGCGGGCCGTGATCCACGCGGAATCCGGCTTCAATGCGCGAGCACGCTCTCCAAAGGGGGCGATAGGCTTGATGCAGTTGATGCCGGGCACTGCGCGCATGCTCGGTGTGACGGACGCCCATGTCCCAGGCCACAACATTCGGGGTGGCGCGCAGTATCTTGCCGATCTATTGGCGCAGTTCAAGAACGATGTCGGCTTGGCGGCAGCAGCCTACAACGCCGGCCCGGAGGCTGTTCAAAGATACGCTGGAGTGCCGCCGTATCCGGAGACGCAGGTATATGTGCAGCGGGTGAAAATTTTGCACCAGCGCTACAAAAACAGTCCGCGCGGATAACAGGCAAGGCCATCGCTACGGCTTTTCCCCCAGCCCGAACCGCCTGATGTAGTGGCAGGTATAGCCCTGCGGATGTTTGACCAGATATTTCTGGTGGTATTCCTCGGCACGGAAAAATTCCCTGAACGGCACGACTTCGGTGACGACCTTATTGTTAAATTCGCGCAGCGATTCGTTTGACCCCTCTCCCGCAATGCGGGGGAGGGTTTGGGAGGGGGAACGGTCATGACCGTTCGCCTTCCAGTCGCCGGAGGCATCCACGGTCTTGATGACTTCTTCGGCGGTGCGTTTTTGCTCTTCGTTCAGATAAAAGATCGCCGAGCGGTATTGCGTGCCGGTGTCGTTGCCTTGCTGGTTGCGCGTGGTCGGGTTGTGCATGCGGAAGAACTCGAACAGCAGGTGACGGTAGGTCAGCCGTTTTGGGTCGAACACGATCTTCAGCGATTCGGCATGCCCGGTACGCCCGGTCTTCACTTGATCGTAGCGCGCATCCGGCGTGTCGCCGCCGGTATAGCCGACCTCGGTGGTCAGCACGCCGGGAATCTGGCGAACAAGGTCTTCCATGCCCCAGAAGCAACCCCCGGACAGGTAGGCGGTCTGGTTGCTTGCAGTGGTCATGGGGGCTCCTTGAGGTTGGGCGATGCTCGCTATTGAGAATAGCGCAAGCAGGAGGAAGAGGGCGAGGAGGCGGAGGGGCATTGTATTAACGTTAAATTTAAGGAGCTTTCGCTAGCGTAGGGTTAGGGGTTTTATTGCTTCAAGATCAACAAACTGTATGTTCTTCATGGAGTCAAGATATATCGGGCCTGAGTTTATTGTTAAGGTTCCCGAAGTCCGTTTGTGTGCAAATTTACATTGAATAATGGAGGCTTTACCAGATGTGTAATCAATGTCTCCTTCAAAACCTTCTTGGTCGCAAGTATCAGAACCGTATAGTTTTTCTGCTGCTTCGTATTCGGCGATATTGGCTTCGGTAGCTCCTCCACAGCACGTTGTGTTATAGAGTGATGAGCTTTTTCTATAGATCAGTCTAATTTTGTTTATGGCAGCGTCATAAACAAAATAATAATCGTCATTGAAACTTCCGCGTGGCGGTGGATTGGAATACTGTTCCAAGTACAATTTATCGCCATACCAGTTCAATGAAATGTTAGCCCAGCCTGCCGTCATGACTTCATAAACAATATCACTATTCCTCCCAATCTCTTGCCAGCCTGAGTTGGTGTGTCGCCATACAACTAATGTTCGAATCCCATTGGCTCCATCAGGCCCGCCATCACATAAGCCGAAATACCACGTTGGTGTGAGAATGGCCGCAATTAACTTGGTGCGGTTTTTCTTAATAGTATGGTCTGCAATAGCCTCCACTCCCATTGTTGTTGGAATGGTGTGTTCAATAATCGCAGGTAAGGAATGACGAACATCTTGGGAGTTGAACTCGGGAGGACAATCCTCTGCTCTGGCGCAAGGAAGCAAAGCAGACAATGCTATGGCAATGAGAATTATGTTTGTCGCAATCGGGCGTATAGTAGATGGCAAAAACGCCGGATATTCTGGAACGAGCTGCCGTATAAGCTGCTTCATGGTTTGCATCCCATTGATTGCGTTGACAGGGTAAAACATAACACGGCGTTCGTGATTCTCAAAGGCGGCGGTGCGCAGGGGCTCTCTTGTGGCTACGGCCGCCCTGCGGGCTTAACTTCGCTACGCGAAGTGCGCTTTGCGTAGCCATTCGGCTAAGCTGGCAAACGACGCCAGCCAAGCCGCTGGTTAAGCCTACGCCGCAAGAGAGCCACTGATTTAGCGCCGCTCCTTTTTCATGGCCTGTGCTGCTTCAAGCTTCGCGTCGCGTTCACGTTCAGTCGCCCGTTTATCATGCTGTTTCTTGCCCTTGGCGAGGCCGATCTCGAGTTTTACGCGGCCGTTCTTGTAGTGCATGTCCAGCGGCATCAGGGTATAGCCGGCGCGTTGCACCTTGCCGATGATCTTGTCGATCTGCTCCTTGTGCAGCAACAGCTTGCGGGTGCGGGTCGGGTCGGGGTGGATGTGCGTGGACGCGTTCAGCAGCGGGCTGATGTGCGAGCCGAACAGGTACAGCTCGCCATCCTTGATGGTCACGTAGGCTTCCTTGAGTTGCGCGCGTCCGGCGCGGATGGCTTTGACTTCCCAGCCTTCCAGCATGATGCCGGCCTCGTACTTATCCTCGACGAAGTATTCGTGAAAGGCCTTTTTGTTCTGGATGATGCTCATATCAGGTGAGTTTTGCGGTGTGTTCGGCTATTCTACCAGCCTTTGGAATCGTGGCTTTGATTGCTGATGGCGTTAGTCGAGAAAACAGTGCTGGTTGCGCATAGTGCGGAGCAGATGTTCAATCTGGTGGACCGCGTGGAAGAATACCCGCAGTTCCTGCCCTGGTGCGGCGGGGCGAGTGTTTCCGAGCTGGACGGCACCACGGTGCATGCCACGGTGCACATCGATTATCACCACCTGAAGCAGCATTTCACCACCGAGAACAGGCGCACGCCGCCGCATCAGATCGACATGAAATTGCAGGACGGGCCGTTCCAGCATCTGGACGGCAGCTGGCGATTCATCCCGTTGAACGATTCAGCCTGTAAAATAGAGTTCCGCCTGCACTATGAGTTTTCCAGCAAGCTGCTGGAAAAGCTGGTCGGGCCGGTGTTTCATTACATTGCCAACAGTTTCGTGGATGCTTTCATCCACCGTGCAGAGAAGGTGTATACGAACGTATGAGCGACAAGATCAATATCGAGGTGGTATACGCGCTGGCCAACGAACAGATGCTGCTCCGGCAGCAGTTGCCGGCAGGAACGACGGCGGCGGAAGCCGTCAAGGCGTGCGGCATACTCGAGAAATATCCCGAGATCGACCTGGCCACCAACAAGCTGGGCATCTTCGGCAAGCTGACCAAGGTCGATGCCGTGCTGCGCGACAAGGATCGCATCGAGATCTATCGCCCGCTGATCGCCGACCCCAAGGAAGTGCGCCGCAAGCGTGCCGAAGAGGGCAAGGTCATGAAAAAGGGCGGCGGCGAGGCATGATTTCAGAAACATCAATGCTCGCCACAGAGAGCACAGAGCACACAGAGAAAAAACGAAATGAGGTTTGCTTCATCTCTGTGAACTCTGTGTTCTCTGTGGCTAATTGTTTGAGCATCCAATGCTAGATCACGACCTGCATTGCCATTCCAACATCTCCGACGGCACGCTGACGCCGACCGAGGTGGTGGCGCGCGCTGCCGAGCGCGGCGTGAAGGTGCTGGCGTTGACCGACCACGACGACATGGACGGGCTGGATGAGGCTCGCGCGGCTGCCGTGCAGCATGGCATGGGCTTCGTGAACGGCGTGGAGATCTCCGTGTCCTGGCGCACGCATACGCTGCATGTCGTCGGACTGGGCATAGACCCGGCCTATCCGCCGCTGGCGGAAGGCTTGCGCGCCGTGCGCAGCGGGCGCGGCGAACGCGCTAAAAAGATGGCCGACGAACTGGCCAAGGCCGGCATCGGCGGCGTGCTGCAGGGCGCGTACCAGTATGCGGGCAACCCGAACATGATCGGACGCACGCACTTCGCGCGCTATCTGGTCGAAGCCGGACACTGCAAGGACGTGAAGAGCGTGTTCAACCGTTATCTGGTGAAGGGCAAGCCCGGCTATGTGTCGCACCAATGGGCCAGCCTGTCGGATGCGATAGCCTGGATACGCGGCAGCGGCGGGGTGGCGGTGCTGGCCCATCCCGGCCGCTACATGGTCGGGCGCAACAGCATGGGCAAGAAGACCATGCACGAATTGCTGACCGAGTTCGCCGAACTCGGCGGGCAGGCGCTCGAGGTGGTGACCGGCAGCCATACGCCGGAACAGTATGCCGAGTTTGCGCGCTATGCCGGGGAGTTCAATCTGCTGTGTTCCTGCGGTTCGGATTTTCACGGCCCGGGCGAGAGTTATCGGGACATGGGGCGATTGCCCGATTTTCCGCTGAGTTGCCGTCCGGTCTGGCAGCTCTGGGAACACGACGCTGCGCAGAAGGTGGCCTGATGTCCCAGTTTTTCACGATCTATCCGAATAACATCAACCTGCGCCTGATCCGCCAGGCGGCGGCGGTGCTGCGCGACGGCGGTATCGTCGTGTACCCCACCGATTCCTGCTATGCGCTGGGCTGCCACCTGGACGACAAGGACGCGGTGACGCGCATCCGCCAGATACGCCAGCTGGACGAGCAGCACCACCTCACGCTGATGTGCCGCGACCTGTCGGAGATCTCGCGCTATGCGCGCGTGGACAACAGCAAGTTCCGGCTGCTGAAGGCCAATACGCCGGGCAGCTATACCTTCATCCTGGAGGCGACCAAGGAAGTGCCGAAACGCCTGCAGCACCCCAAGCGCAGCACGATAGGCATCCGCGTTCCGGATCATCCGGTGGCGCTGGCGCTGCTGGAAGAACTGGGCGAGCCGATGTGCAGTTCTACGCTGATCCTGCCCGATGAAGCATGGCCGTTGAACGATGCCGAGCTGATACGCGAGTTGCTCGAGAAGCAAGTCGATGTCGTGATCGACGGCGGCAGCGTGGGCGTGGATTTCACCACCGTGATCGATCTGACCGGGGATGTGCCGGTATTATTACGAAAAGGTAAGGGCGATATCTCCCCCTTCGGAATCGAGGAATGATGCAGGTCGATCAACTGATACAAACCATCGCGATCGCGGCGATCCCCATCCTGTTCGCGATCACGCTGCACGAGGCGGCGCACGGTTACGTGGCGCGCCACTTCGGCGATATGACCGCATACCAGCAGGGGCGCATCAGCCTGAACCCGATGCGCCACATCGACCCGGTCGGCACGATATTGCTGCCTATCCTGACGCTGGTGCTGGGCGGCATCCTGTTCGGCTGGGCCAAACCGGTGCCGGTCAACTTCGCCGCATTGCGCCGCCCCAAGCAGGACATGCTGTGGGTCGCGATCGCCGGGCCGGCGTCGAATCTGGCGATGGCACTGGGCTGGGCGTTGCTCTACAAGCTCTCCTGGTCGTTCCCGGATAACTATTTCGCCGAACCGCTGCTGGAAATGGCCGGCATCGGGATTAAAATCAACATCGTGCTGCTGGTGCTGAACCTGTTGCCGCTGCCGCCGCTGGACGGCGGACGCGTCGCGATCAGCCTGCTGCCGCATCGCCAGGCTTACCAGCTGTCCAGGATAGAACCGTATGGCATGTTCATCCTGATCTTCATGGCGATCACGCCGGTGCTGGGCTGGGTGCTGTCGCCGCTGGTGAACCAGCTGTTCGGATTGATTTCGTTGTTATTTGGTATCTGAGGAAAAAATGTTTGCTGATCGAGTGTTGTCGGGTATGCGTCCCACCGGAAATTTGCATCTGGGGCATTACCACGGGGTGTTGAAAAACTGGGTGCAGATGCAGCACGAATTCGAATGCCTGTTCTTCGTGGCCGACTGGCACGCGCTGACCACGCATTACGACACACCGCAGGTCATCGAACAGAGCGTATGGGACATGGTGGTGGACTGGCTGGCGGCGGGCGTCGATCCGGCCCATGCCACGCTGTTCATCCAGTCGCGCGTGCCGGAACATGCCGAGCTGCACCTGCTGCTCTCGATGATCACGCCACTGGGCTGGCTGGAACGCATGCCGACCTACAAGGACCAGCAGGAGAAGCTGACCAGCAAGGATCTCTCGACTTATGGCTTCCTGGGCTACCCGCTGCTGATGAGCGCGGACGTGCTGATCTACCGCGCCACCCAGGTGCCGGTGGGCGAGGATCAGGTGCCGCATATCGAATTCACGCGTGAGCTCGCGCGCCGCTTCAACCACATCTATGGCCGTGAAATCGGCTTCGAGGAGAAGGCCGAGGCCGCGGTCAAGAAGCTCGGCGGCAAGAAGGCCAAACTGTATGCCGAACTGCGCACCCGTTATCAGGAGCAGGGCGACGACGAGGCGCTGGAATCCGCCAAGTCCCTGCTGGACGAGCAGCAGAGCCTGAGCCACGGCGACCGCGAACGCCTGTTCGGCTACCTCGAGGGCGGCGGCAAGATGATCCTGTCCGAGCCGCAGGCGATGCTGACGGTCGCGTCGAAGATGCCGGGGCTGGACGGGCAGAAGATGTCCAAATCCTACAACAACACCATCACGCTGCGCGAGGACGAGGCCAGCGTGGGCAAGAAGATCCGCACGATGCCGACCGACCCGGCGCGCATCCGCCGCACCGATGTCGGCGATCCCGACAAGTGTCCGGTATGGCAGCTGCACCAGGTCTATTCCAACGAGCAGACCAAACAATGGGTGCAGCAGGGCTGCCGCAGCGCGGGCATCGGCTGCATCGAATGCAAGCAGCCCGTGATCGACGCGGTGCTGGAAGAGCAGCGTCCGATGCGCGAACGCGCGCAGCTGTATCTGGACGATCCGGCGCTGGTGCGCAACATCATCGCCGACGGCTGCGAGAAGGCGCGCAAACTGGCCTCCGAGACCATGCGCGATGTGCGCGAGGCGATGGGCTTGAGCTACAGCTGATGAACGACGCACAACTCCAGCTGATCCCGTTTGCACATATCCACGGCGAGCCGATGATGGCGCTGCCGCAGGATCTGTACATCCCGCCGGATGCGCTGGAGCTGGTGCTGGAGACGTTTCAGGGGCCGCTGGATCTGCTGCTGTACCTGATCCGCAAACACAACCTCGATGTGCTGGATATCCCGATGGCCGAACTGACCCGGCAGTACATGGGTTACATCGAGATCATGCAGCAGCACAGGCTGGAGCTGGCGGCGGAATATCTGCTGATGGCGGCGGTGCTGATCGAGATCAAATCACGCATGCTGCTGCCGCGCCACGCCAAGGTCAGCGAAGACAGCGGCGAAGACCCGCGCGTCGAACTGATGCGCCGCCTGCTCGAATACGAGCAGATGAAACAGGCCGCGCATCAGCTCAACGCGCTGCCGCAGGCCGGACGCGATTTCGAGATCGTGCATGTGCTGATCGAGGCGACCGTGAAGGAGCGATTGCCGGAAGTCAGCGTGGAAGACCTGCGCCAGGCCTGGGTGGGGCTGCTGGCGCGCGCCAAACTCAACAAGCATCACAAGGTGCGGCGCGAACAGTTGTCGGTGCGCGAGCAGATGACGCATGTGCTGCGCTGCCTGCAGGGAGGCGAATATGTTCTGTTCGACCAGCTGTTCGATCTGGAGGGCGGCGTGCCGAAACTGGTGGTGACCTTCATCGCCATCCTCGAATTAGCCAAGGAATATCTGGTTGAAATCCAGCAAAGCGAAACATTTGGGAGTATCTATGTCCGGACCAGTCGAGCCATTACCGCAGAGTGAAGTGCCGCAGAGTGAAGTGATCGAGCTGGAGGTCGCGCCGCCAGATTCGTCGTCCCGGCCGCTGCCCGCGCTGCCGCTGGATACGCAGCAATACAAGCGCGTGCTGGAAACCGCGCTGCTGACCACCTCGGAACCGCTGCCGCTGAGCGAGCTGAAGAAGCTCGGCGATACGCCGCTGGACTATAGCCAGCTCGAAGCCCTGCTCGGGGAGATCGCGCAGGACTGGCAGGACAGCGGCGTCGAATTGAGCCGCGTCGCGAGCGGCTGGCGCTTCCGCGCCAAGCCGGAGATGCAGGTGTACCTGGACCGGCTGAATCCGCAGAAGCCGCCGCGCTACTCGCGCGCGGTGCTGGAGACGCTCGCGATCGTGGCCTACCACCAGCCCGTCACGCGCGGCGACATCGAGGAGATACGCGGCGTGGCGGTCTCGTCGCAAATCCTCAAGACGCTGGAGGCGCGCGGCTGGATCGAAGCGATCGGTACGCGCGACACCCCCGGCAAGCCGGAGCTGTTCGCCACCACGAAGCAGATGCTCGACGACCTGAACCTGCGCGCGCTGCAGGACCTGCCCTCGCTGCAGGAGATCGGTGCGTTGCTGGAGCAGGGCGTAGAACCGCAGGCGTAACGCTTGCGTAGGGGCGCGATAAATCGCGCCCCTACGAAAACGAAAGACATGAAGGCATGAAACTGATCCAGTCACGCGACAACCCGTTCTTCAAGGAGCTGGTCAAGCTCGCCGGTACATCGCGCCAGCGCAGCAAGGCCAATCAGACCCTGCTGGACGGCGCGCATCTGCTGAAGGCATATCTGGACGCCGGAAAACGGCCGCTGCATATCCTGCTGAACGCCGCCGCGCTGTGCGACGCCGAGATCGCCGCGCTGCTCGAGCGTGCGGGCGAGGTGCCCGTTGTGCAGCTGGATGACAGGCTGTTCGCGGAACTCAGCGAGCTGAAGACGCCGACCGGCATACTCGCGCTGATCGATATCCCGCAGCCGCCAGGGACGACAGTCGACAGCCGTTTCGCGCTGTTGCTGGAGGATATCCAGGACCCCGGAAATCTCGGTTCGATGCTGCGCTCGGCGGCGGCGGCGGGGTGCGATGCGGTGTTCCTGTCCAGAGGCTGCGCCGATGCGTGGTCGCCCAAGGTGTTGCGCGCCGCGATGGGCGGACACTTCGCGCTGCATATCCACGAACAGCAGGATCTGCCGGCCGTGGCTAACGCGTTTCCCGGCGCATTGCTGGCGACCAGCCTGCATGAAGCCACGCGCGGCTTGTATGACTGCGACTTGCGCGGCGATGTCGCGTTCCTGATCGGCAACGAGGGGGCCGGGTTGTCCGACGAGTTGTTGAATCTTGCCACCCAGAAGATCACGATCCCGATGCCCGGCAAGATCGAGTCGCTGAATGCGGCTGCGGCAACGGCGATCTGCCTGTTCGAGGCGGTACGCCAGCGTCAAAAGCGCTGATATCTTTTCTGCCTTTTCATCATAACGCTGTGCGGACTTCGATATAGAATGACCGCGTGAAACCATCTCTGGAGGCAGGCCATGAGCAACTCGACCAACACGAAAAAACACGTTTTTGCGTTTGAAGAAGGCGATGGGAAAAACAAGAAGTTGCTAGGCGGCAAAGGCGCCAACCTTTGCGTGATGACGCAGATCGGGCTGAATGTGCCGCCCGGCTTCGTGATCAGCACCGAGGCCTGTCTGGATTATCTCGCGGCCCCGGGCAATGGCCTCCCCAAAGAATTGCTGGCAGCGATCCACGCTCAGATGAAGGTGATCGAAACCAAGACCGGCAGGCATTTCGGCGATGCGAAAAATCCCTTGCTGGTCTCGGTGCGTTCCGGTTCGGCGATGTCGATGCCCGGCATGATGGATACCATACTGAACCTCGGCCTGAACGAGCAGACGCTGGCCGGCGAGATCGAACAGACCGGCGATCCGCGTTTCGGCTACGACACCTACCGCCGTTTCATCCAGTTGTTCGGCAAGATCGCGCTGGGCGTTTCCGATGAATTGTTCGACAAGGAACTGAATGCCGTCAAGCAGGATCGCGGCGTCAAGGATGATCTCGCGCTCAGCGCCGACGATCTCAAGGAAGTCAGCGAACGTTTCCTGCGCGTCGTGCAGGAGCAGACCGGCAAGCCATTCCCGAGCGATCCATATGAGCAGCTCGACCTGTCCGTCAAGGCGGTGTTCGATTCCTGGATGGGCAAACGCGCGGTCGATTACCGCCGCGAATTCAAGATCACGCCGGACATGGCCAACGGCACCGCGGTGAACATCTGCACGATGGTGTTCGGCAACCGCGGCACCGATTCGGCCACCGGGGTCGGCTTCACGCGCAATCCCGGCACCGGCGAGAACACGCTGTTCGGCGAATATCTGGTCAATGCGCAGGGCGAGGATGTGGTCGCGGGCATACGCACGCCGAAGCCGCTGGACTATATGGCTCAGGAAATGCCCGACCTGTTCCGGCAGTTGCAGGAGCTGCGCGCCAAGCTGGAGAACCATTACCACGAGGTGCAGGACTTCGAGTTCACGATAGAGCGAAACACGCTGTACTGCCTGCAGACCCGCAACGGCAAGATGAACACCACCGCGATGGTGCGCAGCTCGGTGGAGATGGAGAAGGAAGGATTGATCACGCGTCAGCAGGCGTTGCTGCGCATCACGCCGGAAAGCCTCGCGCAGATGCTCTATCCGCGCCTCGACCCGAAGGCCAGTGCCGAGCCGCTGGCGACCGGCCTGCCGGCCTCGCCGGGCGCGACATACGGTCATGCGATATTCGATGCGGACCGCGCCGAAGAGCAGGGCAAAGCGGGCAAGCCGGTGATACTGGTGCGCGAAGAAACCAAGCCGGAAGACATCCACGGCTTCTTCGCGTCGCGCGGCATCCTGACCAGCCGCGGCGGCAAGACCTCGCATGCCGCGGTCGTCGCGCGCGGCATGGGCAAGCCCTGCGTGGCGGGTGCGGAGGGCATAGAGGTCAACGTGATGCTGCGCCAGGCGACCATAGGCGAGACGGTGATCCATGAGGGCGACATCATCACGATAGACGGCACTTCCGGCATGGTCTATCTGGGCATCGTTCCCACCATCGAAGCCGAGATCACCGCGGAGCTGAACGTGCTGCTGGCATGGGCCGATCAGGAAGCCAGGCTGTCCGTGATGGCCAATGCCGACACGCCGGACGATGCGAGGCGCGCGCTGCAGTTCGGCGCGAAGGGCATCGGCCTGTGCCGCACCGAACGCATGTTCAACGCCAGCGACCGGCTGCCCATCGTGCTGGAGATGATCATCGCCGAAGATCAGGCGCAGCGCCAGGAAGCGCTCGACCGTTTGCTGCCCATCCAGCGTGCGGATTTCAAGGGGCTGCTGAAGACCATGGCCGGCCTGCCCGTGACGATACGCTTGCTCGATCCGCCGATACACGAGTTCCTGCCCGCCGAACAACAGGTGGTCAGGGAGCTCGAAGCGCTGCATCACTTGTACAAGACCGCCAGCGGCATGGAGATTCTGTCCGGCACGCTGGATCTGCTGCAGGGAGCCGAACTGAATCCGGCAGATGCTGCCCGGATTAAATCGAATACCGTGAACCCGCATGTCGTCGAACTGGCGATCACGAAGAAGCAGGCAATCCTGAAAAAAGTGCGCGCGCTGCATGAAGTCAATCCGATGCTGGGCCATCGCGGCGTGCGTCTCGGCATCACCTTCCCGGAAATCTACATCATGCAGATACGCGCGCTTGCCGAAGCGACCGTGGAATGCGTCAGGGATGGGCTGGACGTGCATCCCGAGATCATGGTGCCGCAAGTATGCACGTCTGCCGAACTGAGATTTGTCGCAGAATGCGTCGAGCGTGTCGTCGCAGAAGTAGAGAAGAGCAGCGGCATCCGGGCCCAAATAAAATTCGGCACGATGATCGAAGTCGTGCGCGCCTGCGTGCGTGCGGACAGTCTGGCGAACGAGGCGGAATTCTTCTCGTTCGGCACCAACGACCTGACCCAGGCCACCTTCTCGTTTTCGCGCGAGGATGCCGAAAACAAATTCCTGCCGGCGTATAACCAGAAGGGCATCCTTCACGATAACCCGTTCGAGGCGCTGGACACCCAGGGCGTCGGCAGGTTGATGAAGCTGGCAGTCGAAGGAGGGCGTGCGGCCAGACCGGAACTCAAGATCGGCATCTGCGGAGAACATGGCGGACATCCGGCCTCCATCCGATTCTGCCACCAGATCGGGCTGGATTACGTGTCGTGCTCGGCTCCCCGCGTGCCGATCGCCCGTCTCGCCGCAGCACACGCCAGGCTGAACGAAGGCTGACCGGACAAGGCATTAACGCCCTCAAGGCTATAGCAGCTTATCCGATTAGCTATGCACTTTTGCGTATGGATTTTTCGTGTGTAGTCTGTTCTAATCCGCGCCCTTGTCTGTGACAAAGCGGTTTTTGAATGACTATGCAATCTGAATTGAATACGAGTGTTGCCGAGCAGGTGCTTAATGGCATCCATCTGCCACCTTGCCCGACCGTATTGATCGAAGTAATGAAAGAGGCGCGTTCACCCGATGCGGATATGGGGAAGATCGCGCGTTTGATCTCCCAGGATATAGGCCTGTCCGCGCCTATGCTCAAACTGGCCAATTCTCCCTATTTCGCGCGGCGCAGCCGGGTGTCTTCGGTTCAGCAGGCAGTCACCGTGCTGGGACTCAGGAATACCGTCAACCTGCTCAGCAATGTCGCGTTGCGCGCCAACGTGGTTCCCAATCTGGCCGGCATGGACCAGTTCTGGGACCGCTCCAGCATGACGGCTATGGCGGCCTCCCGCATCGCTGCAGAGATTCCCGGCATGTCGCGCGACGATGCTTACACCGTGGGCCTGTTCCATGATTGCGGCATCCCGGTGCTGATGCAGAAATACCCCGATTACGTGCAGAACATCGACGCGATGTCGCGCGTTACGGGCAATGTCTGCGAGATCGAGAACACCTGCTATTCGACCACGCATGCGGTGGTGGGCAACCTGCTGGCGCGTACCTGGCTGCTGCCGGCGCAGATGTGCCGCGCGATCCTGTCCCATCACGATCTGACGATTTTTACACTGGGCCATACGCCGGAGTCGATCGAGATATGCAATTGGGTGGGCATCATCCATGCGGCAGAATATGCCGTGGATGCGCACCTGGGTTTGCGCAATGACGGATGGGCGGTCTGGCAGCCGTATGTGCTGAAACAGCTGCAATTCAGCCAGCAGGAATTCGATGAATTGTGCAGCGATATCGACAGCCAATTAAGCGGCGGCGACTGATCGCCGGGCAATGAAAACGACTCGGCAGGGGGCGCGATTAACCAGCCACTTACCCATCTTTTTTTGGATGGGTTAGTGGAATGGCTATGCAACGCTATCGCGCCCTGATCTATTCAGGTATCAGAAGAATGGCGCGATTCATCGCGCCCCTAAATCTTTAGCCAGCAACGCACTGCCGTAAGCGGCTTCCGAGTGTTTCGCCACGCCGACCGGCACCCCCAGCAATCGTTCCCGCATCCTGCCCCATGTCGCGTTTTTCGTGCCGCCGCCGTTCGTTGCGACGCGCTGCAGCGGCGGCGCGCCCAGTTCGGCGAGCCGGGTGTAACCGGCCGCTTCGATACGGCTCAGGCCTTGCAGCAATCCATGCAGGAACGCCGCGTCGTCAGCCGGGCGCGGTTCCACGCGCGGTGCGAGCGCGGGATCGTTGACGGGAAAGCGTTCGCCGGGACTGGGCAGCGGGTAATAATCCAGCGGGCTGTCCTGCAGCGGGTCTATCTGTTCGCTCAATGCGGCGAGCCGTGCATCGTCGAAGTACTGGCGCAGTACACCGGCCCCGGTATTCGACGCGCCGCCCACCAGCCACAGGTCGCCGTAGCGGTGGCTGTATACGCCGTATTCCGGCGCCTCGATGCGTTTTTGCGAGAGCTGCTTGAGCACCAGCGTCGTGCCCAGCGACGTCACGCCGACACCAATCTCTCCAACTCCCGAAGCGATGAAGGCCGCGATGCTGTCGGTGGTTCCGGCGTGTATCACGCATCCCGGCGCGATGCCGAAATGCCCGGCGATGTCCGGCCGGATGCGTCCGATTGCGGCGCCGGGCGCGACGACCTGCGGCAGCAGATGGCTATGCGGCAACGCCAGCAGCCAGTCCGGCCAGCACAGGTTCTCGACGTCGTAGCCGGTCTTCAGCGCGTTGTGATGATCGCTGATGCCGGGCTGTCCGCTCAGCAGCGCGGTGAGCCAGTCGGCCTGATGCAGGAAATGCGCGGCTTGTTCGGCGCCGGGCTGCTGCGTCAGCCACAGGAGCTTGGCGAGGCCGGATGTGGCGCCGGACACCGTGTGGCCGGCCGGTGCGATGGTTCTGAGTTGCGCCGCTTGTTGCTGTGCGCGGCTGTCGTTGTAGAGCAATGCAGGGGCGAGCGGCGCGAGGCTGTCGTCGCACAGCAACACCGTGCCGGAGGTGCCGTCTATCGCGATGCCTTGCAAATTCCCGGCGATGTTTTGGGGCAGGCTGCCCAGCAGCGCGAGCAGCGCGGCACGCCAGTCGTCCGGCGTTTGATCCGCTGGAATAGGGTAGGCAACGCGCTGCTCCCAGACGATGGACTGGCAGTCATCGATCACACAGCCGCGCGCGCCGGAGGTGCCGAAGTCGATGCCCAGGAAGAAGGTCATGGTGTGGGAAGGGATAAGGGGAAGGGGACAGCAGGTTTTACCCTTCCCCCTTCACTCTTCTCCCTTATCCTCTGGTATTCGACTGCGTGCCGAACTGGCTGAGTTCGACGAACGGCGCCGGCTGCCAGCTGTCCTTGCGGTGTTCGGCGATCACGTTGGTGAAGATGCCGCCGCGCACGTAGAACTTGGCAGTGAGGCGCATGAAGCGGGGCTGGGTCGCGGCGACCAGGTCATCCAGGATGCGGTTCGTGACATCCTCGTGGAAGTGGCCTTCCTCGCGGAACGACCACATGTACAGCTTCAGGCTCTTCAGCTCGACGCAGGCCTGGTCGGCGATGTAGTCCAGCACCAGCGTCGCGAAATCCGGCTGGCCGGTCTTGGGGCACAGGCAGGTGAACTCGGGGATTTCCATGTGGATATGGTAATCGCGCTTGGGGTTCGGATTGGGGAAAGTTTCCAGCGTTTTGCCAGGTTGCGTAGTCATTTGGTGAGGTGTCCAGCTTGGGTTAGAATAGTGCGCATTATAACGTCGTGACCACCAAATTGCGCCTTTCACAGATCAAGCTAGCCGGTTTCAAATCCTTCGTCGATCCCACGCACATTCCGCTGCCGGGCCAGATTGTGGGCGTGGTCGGGCCGAACGGTTGCGGCAAGTCGAACGTGATCGACGCGCTGCGCTGGGTGCTGGGCGAGTCCAAGGCTTCGGCGCTGCGCGGCGAGACCATGCAGGACGTGATCTTCAACGGCTCCAGCAAGCGCAAGCCGGTGTCGCGCGCCAGCGTGGAACTGATCTTCGACAACTCGCTGGGCAAGGCCGCCGGTCAGTGGTCCACCTACGCGGAGATATCGATCAAGCGCGTGCTGCAGCGCAACGGCGAATCCAGCTACCACATCAACAACCAGCAGGTGCGCCGTAAGGACATCACGGACATCTTCCTGGGCACCGGTCTGGGCGCGCGCGCCTACGCGATCATTGAGCAGGGCATGATCTCGCGCATCATCGAGGCCAAACCCGAAGAGCTGCGCATCTTCCTCGAGGAAGCGGCGGGCGTCTCCAAATACCGCGACCGCCGCCGCGAGACCGAGCTGCGCATCGGCGACACGCGCGACAACCTGCTGCGCGTCGGCGACATCCTGCAGGAACTGGAGAAACAGCTGGTGCACTTGGGCGCTCAGGCCGAGGTGGCAAAGCAATATCGTGCGCTGGAGACTCAGCGCGATACCACGCAAGGGCTGTTCTGGCTGGTCAAGAAGCAGGAAGCCGAGTCGCAGCGCGTGAAGTTCGTCCAGGCCACCGAGAAGACGCGCACCGAACTGGAGGCCGAGACCGCGCGGCTGCGCGAGATCGAGAGTCAGCTGGAGACCGCGCGCAGCGGGCATTACCAGTATTCCGACGCGCTGCATGTCAAGCAGGGCGAGCTGTACACCGCGAATGCCGAGATCGCGCGGTTGGAGCAGCAGATCAAGCATGTGGCCGAGCAGCGCCACCGGCTGACGCAACAGCTCGCGAACGCCGAGAAACAGATCGAACAGCAGAAGCAGCAGCGCCACGGCGTGCATTCCTTGCTGGAGCACTGGCAACGCCAGCAGGAAGGTGCCGCATTCAAGCTCGAGGAAGCCGAACTGCGCGCGCAGATGGAGTCCGAGAGTCTGCCGCAGGCCGAGGAGTCCGCGCGCGTCGCTCAGGAACACTACAACGGACTGCAGCGCGAACAGCTGCAACTGCAGCAGCAACTGCAGCTGGCCGACGCGCAACGCGCCAGCCTGCAACGCAACATCCAGCAGATGGAGTCGCGCCGCTCGCGTCTGCTGCTGGAAAAGGACAATCTGCCGCGTCCCGATACCGGTGCGCTGCTGGAAGCGCAGCAGCAGACGGCCGAACTGGAAATGACGCGCGAGGAGCAGGTGGCGAAGCTGGCGCAGCTGCAGGAACAGTTGCCGCTGGCCGACAACGAACGGCGCAACCAGCGCGCCTCGCTGCAGCAGCAGGAACGCGTGCTGGCGCAGACCGATGCGCGCCTGCAGGCTTTGCAGCAATTGCAGCGCCAGCTCGACAACGACAAGGACCTGAATGCGTGGCTGCAGCGCCACCAGCTGGATAAGCTGCCGCGCCTGTGGCAGTCCATCCGCATCGAGAACGGCTGGGAAGACGCGCTGGAAGCGGTGTTGCGTGAGCGGCTGAACGCGCTGGCGCTGCCTGCGCTGGGCGATGCCGCCGCCTGGAGCGACGTGCCGCCGGCGAAACTCGCGGTATTCGCGCCGGGCAGCGGCGAACCTGGCCACTCCGGCGAAGCCGCGCAATTGACCCCGCTGCTGAGCTATGTGCAATGCCAGGATGCGCAGGTGCTGCCGGTGATGCGCGACTGGCTGGCGCATGTGTATGCGGTGGCCGATCTGGCGCAGGCTTATGCGCAGCGCGCGCAGTTGCCTGCGGGCGGCTGGTTCGTCACGCCGCAGGGCCATCTGGTCGGCGCGCACAGCGTGCTGTTCCATGCGCCGGACAGCCAGTTGCACGGCGTGCTGGCGCGCCAGCGCGAGATCGAGCGGCTGGAGCAGGAGTTGCTCGAGCAGCGTCACAACGCGGAATATTCGACTGCACAGGTCGCGCAAGCCGAGCAGCACTACCAGTCCATCGAGGTGCAGATCGCGCCGTTGCGCGGCGCCGGCAACGAGTTGCAGCAGCGCCTGCACGGGCTGCAGATGCTGATACTGAAGCTGAACCAGGCGCATGAGCGCAGCACCGAACGCACGATGCAGATCGACAGCGAGATGCAGGAAGTGGCCGAGCTGCTGAGCGCCGAGCAATGCCAGCAGCACGGCATAGACGAACAGATGGAGACATTGCGCGAGCAGATCGCCGCGTTCTACACGCAGGTGGACGAGGCACAGCGCCATGCGAATCAACAGGACATGATGCTGCGCGAGCAGCGCGGGCGCGCCCAGCAGGCGCAGCACGCGTTGCAGGAAGCGCATTTCTTCGCGAAGACCTGCACCGAGAAGATCGCCGATCTGCAGCATGGCATCGAGCAGGCTGCCGTGACCCTGTCGCAACTCGAACTCAGCCTGACCACGCTGAGCGAAGAACTGTCGGTGAAAGCCGATGAGGATGTGCAAGAGCAGCTGCAGCAAGCCTTGCAGGCGCGCCAGGCGACCGAGCAGGCGCTGGCCGAAGCGCGCAATATCCTGGAGAACGCCACCGCCAGCATGCAAACGCTGGAACAGGAACGCCTAAGCTGCGAGCACAAGCTCAATCCGCTGCGCGAGAAGCTCAACGAGTACACGCTCAAGGAACAGGAAGCCCGCCTGCATTTCGAGCAATGGGCCGAACAGCTGCAGGGCGTGGACGAGCAGGCGCTGCTGCCGTTGCTGGAAACCGGCAACCACAGGCCGAACAGCCTGCAGAACGAACTGAACCGCCTGAACGCGGACATCGAGGCGCTGGGGGCGGTGAACCTCGCCGCGCTCGAAGAGCTGCAGGCCGCGACCGAGCGCAAGGCTTATCTGGACGCGCAGGCCAAAGACCTGAACGATGCGATGGCGACGCTGGAAGACGCGATACGGCGCATCGACAAGGAGTCGCGCGACCTGCTGATGGATACCTACAATCAGGTCAACCAGCACCTGTCGGAGATGTTCCCGGTGTTGTTCGGCGGCGGCGAGGCGCGCCTGGTGCTGACGGGCGAGGAGATACTCGACAGCGGCGTGCAGGTGATGGCGCAGCCGCCGGGCAAGAAGAACAGCACGATACATCTGATGTCGGGCGGCGAAAAAGCGCTGACCGCGATCGCGCTGGTGTTCTCGCTGTTCCAGCTCAACCCCGCGCCGTTCTGCCTGCTCGACGAGGTGGATGCGCCGCTGGACGACACCAACACCGAACGGCTGTGCGCGCTGATCCAGAAGATGGCGCTAAACACCCAGTTCATCTTCATCAGCCACAACAAGATCACGATGGAAATGGCCAAGCAGCTGGTCGGCGTGACGATGCAGGAGAAGGGCGTCTCCAAGGTGGTAGCGGTGGATATCGAAGAAGCCCTGCGCATGCGCGACGAGGTCGTCGTCGCGTAATACGCATCCCCTCAGTTTATTTGCACCAGGTATTGACGTTCTGCTGAGCCTTCGCGATGCGTTGCTGGCGTTTCGAGTCGTCCAGAACAACACGCTCGCCCTGTGCATTGATCTCCGCAACGGGGACATCTGCCTGATATGTCTTCAGATTCTGTTGCGACAACGCACAGTTGTTTTTTCGTTCTTCTTTTCGGGCTTGTTCTTTTGCGGCCTTGTCTGCGGCATTCTGTTTCTCGCGCTGCGCCTTTTTCCATTCGGCTTCGCGTTCCGCAATGGTTTTCGGAGCTGCGGGTGCGCTCGCAGCGGCGGCATCGGCCGGGCCCGTGCCCGCAATGGAACGCAGCGTCCTGGCTTTTACATTGAGCGGGGGAGGCTGATCGGAATAATGCACCTTGCCGCTCTCATCGACCCATTTGTTGAGTTCGGCGCAGGCGTTCGCGCTGGATAGCATCAATATGATCAACAGGTATTTGTTCATGGTCGTTAGTCTCCGGAGATAGGCTGCAAGCAGTCTAGCATATTGACGCCCCCGCCTTGAGCAGCAGCAGAACCGCGCCGCTGCCGCCATCCCTGGGTTGCGCATCGCAATACGCCAGCACCAGCGGATGCTGGATCAGCCAGTCGCGCACGCGCATCTTCAACACCGCCTCGCCGCCGCGGCTGTTCATGCCCTTGCCGTGTATCACCAGCACACAGCGCAATCCGAGTTGGCTCGCCTCATGCAGGAACTCCTGCAACAGTATGCGTGCCGCATCGCTGTTGTTGCCGTGCAGGTCGAGGTGGTCCTGGATCGGCCAGGCGCCGCGCTTCAGCTTGCGTAGCGTCATGCGCGACAGCCCGTTGCTGAGATATTCTTCCGGGGCGTCTCCGGTGTAGAAGTCGGACAGCGTGTCCGGGATTTCGGCCGGTGAGGCGGTGGGGCGAGGCAGTGGTCTGCACGGAGGGCGTTGCGGTGCGATGCGGTTTTGCGCCGGCAGCGCGTTCACCGTGCCGACTGCCGCGCGGAACAGTGCGGCATCTTCGGGTTGAACCTGTCCGGACTGATCCGCCGCCAACCGTTTTTTCATCGCGTATGCGTGCCGCGGTTTTACCGGGGGAGGCTGTTCAGACCTTGCCGAGCGACGCGAGATACTTGTCGGCATCCAGCGCCGCCATGCAACCGGTCGCCGCGCTGGTGCAGGCCTGGCGATAGACCTGATCCTGCACGTCGCCTGCCGCGAACACGCCGGAGATGCTGGTCGCGGTGGCGTTGCCGTTCGATCCGCCGCGCGTCTGGATATAGCCGTTATCCATCTCCAGCTGTCCGGTGAAGATGTCGGTGTTCGGTTTGTGGCCGATCGCGATGAACACGCCGGTCAATGTGATGTCCTGCTTCTCGCCGTTTTTCACGTTCTTGATGCGCATGCCGGTCACGCCGCTGGCATCGCCGAGCACTTCGTCCAGCGTGCTGTCCAGTTGCAGCGTGATCTTGCCTTCCTTCACCTTGTCCATCAGATGGTCGATCATGATGCGCTCGGCGCGGAAGGTGTCGCGCCTGTGCACCAGCGTCACGTGTCTGGCGATGTTGGCCAGATACAGGGCTTCTTCCACGGCGGTATTGCCGCCGCCGACCACCGCCACATCCTGATTGCGGTAGAAAAAGCCGTCGCAGGTCGCGCAGCCGGAGACGCCGCGTCCCATGAAGGCTTCCTCGGAAGGCAGGCCGAGATATTGCGCCGAGGCGCCGGTGCAGATGATCAGCGCGTCGCAGGTGTAGCTGCCCGCATCGCCGATCAGCTGGAACGGTTTCTGTTGCAGTTTCGCGGTGTGGATGTGGTCGGAAATCATCTGCGTGTTGAAACGTTCGGCATGCTGCTGGAAGCGCACCATCAGTTCCGGGCCTTGCACCCCTAGCGGGTCGGCCGGCCAGTTGTCCACTTCGGTGGTGGTCATCAGCTGCCCGCCCTGAGCGAGCCCGGTGATCAGCACCGGGTTCAGGTTGGCGCGCGCGGCGTACACGGCGGCGGTATATCCGGCGGGGCCGGAGCCGAGGATGATCAGTGGGTGGTGCTGGGCTGGGTGGGTCATGACAGTCGGCTTTCAACGTTTTCAGAACGCGAAATTTACCAGTAGTTGCGGTAGCGTGTCGAGCTTCGGGTAGAATCCGCGCACCATGAAATTGCCAATATCCTTCGCTATTCCCCTTGCCTGCTGGTTTGTCGCAACCTCCGCCGATGCGGCGACGCTGCCGGGCATTCCCGAGTTCATCGACCAGATGGTCGCCCATCACCAATTCAAGCGCGAGGAGTTGCAGCATGCGTTCGAGCATGCACAGCATCGTCCTGCCGTGATCGAGGCTATTTCTCGCCCCGCGACCATCAAGCCCTGGCTGGAATACCGCGCAGCCTTCGTGAATCCGCAACGCATCAAACTCGGCCTGAAATTCTGGGAAAAATACCCGCGCACGTTGCGCCGTGCCGAGAAGAAATACGGCGTGCCGCAGGAGATCATCATCGCGGTGATCGGTGTGGAGACCATCTATGGCAAGAACGCGGGCAATTTCCGCACGCTGGACGCGCTGACCACATTGGCATTCGATTACCCGCGCCGCGCCGATTTCTTCCGCAGCGAGCTGGAGCAGTATCTGCTGCTGTCGCGCGAGCTGCAACTCGACATGCTGGCGGTGCGCGGCTCGTATGCCGGTGCGCTGGGCATCCCGCAATTCATGCCGGGCAGCTACCGCAAGTATGCGGTGGACTTTAACGGCAACCGCAAGATCGACTTGTTGCATGAAGACAGCGATGCGATCGGCAGCGTGGCGAACTACCTGCAAGGTTATGGCTGGGTAGGCGGCGAACCGGTCGCGGTGCATGTACAGGTGAAGGACGCATCCGGCTTGGGGGAGACGAAAATGCCGCGCAGTCTGGCCGAATGGGGGCGAGCCGGAATTTCAGCGGACGTTCAGCTTGCGCAGGAAAAGCCTGCGCGCCTGCTGGACTTCACCGTCGGAGAAGGCAAGGAATTCTGGCTGGCGTTCAATAATTTCGAGGTCATCACACGCTATAACAACAGCGATTTCTATGCGATGTCGGTGTTGCAGCTGGCTGAGGCCTTGAAGGCCGCGCGTAAGGCTAGCGGCTCGCGATGATGCGCCGCGCGCCGTTGAAATGCTTGCGCCAGTAGCTCATTTGCATGTTTTCCACGCGTATGCCGCCGCCGCTGCTCGGTGAATGGATGAACCGGTTCTCGCCCAGATAGATGCCGACATGCGAGAACGCGCGCCGCAGGGTGTTGTAGAACACCAGGTCGCCCGGCCGCAATTGCGCCGATTCGACCGGCTGGCCGAGGCGGTATATCTCCTGGCTGCTGCGCGGCAGATCGATGTTCAGCGACTGGCGGAACACATAGCCGACAAAACCGCTGCAGTCGAAGCCGCTATCCGGCGAATTGCCGCCGTACCGGTAAGGCGTGCCGACCAGACTCTGGGCTAAAGCGGTAAGATCCTGAGGCGCAGCATTGTTGCCCGCCGTCCTTCCGGCGTGATGCGGCTGCGCATCGTGTTCTACGGATGCGCAGCCGGTAAACAGCAGTGCGGAAAACAGCAGGATAAATTTCATCGCACGGATTTTACAGAATAATCCGTCTGCATGACACCGGGTCATCGCGCAGCGTCCTGTCATGCCGCGCCAAACCGGGGTAGTATTTCGCCATCTGAACCGTGTTGGATGAGGTCGCCGTGAAAAAATTGCTGGTCTGGTTGCTGCTGCTCCCCGCGTTCGCGTACGCCAATGAACTCGAAGTCATCGCGCTGAAACATCGCAGCGCGGACGAGGTGTTGCCGGTGATCCGCCCGATGCTGGACAAGGATGCCGTCGCCAGTGGCATGAACAACCAGCTGATCCTGCGCACTTCGCCGCACAATCTGGCACAGATCAAGAAACTGCTGGAGAGCATAGATGTCGCGCCGCGCCGCCTCCGTATCACCGTGATGCAGAACGTGGACAGCGAAACCGTCGCGCGGCTGACCGAGTTGTCCGGTAGCGTCGGCCTGAGCCGCGAGGCGCGCGTCACGGTGCAGGGCGGTAGCGATACCGGCGGGTTGACGGTCGAGACGGGGCAGGGGCGGGACAGGCTGAGGGCTCATGTGATCAGCACCCGTTCGCTCGAGGACGACCGCAAGACCCAGCAGCTGCAAGTGCTGGAAGGTAACCGCGCGCTGGTGCGTAGCGGGCAGAGCGTGCCGGTGCCGCAGCGGCAGGTGATACAGAATCCGTGGGGTACGCAGGTGATAGACAGCACCGAATACCGGGACGTGAACAGCGGATTTTACGTGCTGCCGCGCGTCAACGGCGACCAGGTCACGCTGGAGATCAGCGCGCAGAACGACTCGCTCGCTCCGGATCAGAACTACCCGACCACGCGCATCCAGCAGACCTCCAGCACCGTATCCGGCCGCCTGGGCGAATGGCTGCTGGTGGGGGAGACCGGGCAGCAGGGCAACCTGGGCGATAAGACGATCTCGACGCGCAGCGTATCCCGGGTGCAACAGCAGCGCAATGTGCTGATCAGGGTGGAAGAACTCAAATAAAGGCTGCCCGGAATCGCGCTGACCGCAGGATTTCCTGGAAGGCATATTGCGGATTTATGCGGTTAGGTCAATACTGGCAGCCTCTTGAAAGAACGCTCGGACAAGACTCATGACTGATCGTCGCAGCAATTCCATATCGATCCCCGGTGCTCGTCTCGATGTCTCCCGGGCAGGGAACATCATGATGCTGCGTCAAACAGCTGGGCAGGGGTGACAGATGCCTACACTGCCAGGCCCATCGTTACGTTTGAAATCTCCCGCAGCAATTTTTCTGATCGTCGCCTTGTCCGTTTTTGTCGCGGAAGCATTGGTGATGCTGCTGCTTTATTCCCTGCCGCTACTGCCACTAATCGGCGAGGCGATCATAGATGCCACGCTGCTGATCGCGTTAGTCTCGCCGACGCTGTATTTTTTCCTGTTTCGCCCTCTGGTCATCCATATCCGCGAGCGCGAACAGATCGAGGAAATGCTGCGCAAGAATGAAGAGGAGCAGTTCAAGGTCATGCTCCGCACCTCCCTGGATGCCTTCCTGATAACCGATATGAACGGGCGTATCCTGGAAGTGAACGATGCCTATTGCCAGATGATGGGATATAGCCGCGAGGAGTTGCTGACAATGAGCACTGCAGATATCGAGGCGGCAGAGACATCAGCAGAAACTGCAAAGCTGCTCGAAACGGGCAGTAATCGTTACGAGGTTCGCGAGCGCCGCAAAGATGGTCGCATCCAGATCGTGGACGTGAGTTCGAACTACAGCGATCTCAACGGTGGTCGGATCTACAGTTTTTTGCGCGACATTACCGAGCGTAAACAGGCGGAGGAACAACGGGACAGCCTGCTGCGGGAGGTGGAAAGCGCGAACGAGGAACTCAGGAACTTCGCCTATGTGGTGTCCCACGACCTCAAGGCCCCGCTGCGCGCCATCAGTTCGTTGGCCGATTGGCTTTCCACAGATTATGCGGACAAGTTCGACGATGAGGGCCGTGAGCATATGCGCCTGCTGATCAACCGGGTACACCGTATGGACGGCCTGATCGACGGGATATTGCTGTATTCGCGGGTAGGGCGAGTGAAAGAAATGATCGTCGCCGTGGATATCAACCGGCTGGTGCGCGAGGTCATCGACATGCTCGCTCCACCTGCAAACATTACGGTCACGGTCGAAGATGCCTTGCCGACCGTCATGACGGAGCCGACCCGTATCCAGCAGGTGTTCCAGAACCTGCTCTCCAACGCCATCAAATACATGGATAAACCCGAGGGTAAAATCCATATCGCCTGCAGCACCGAGGAGGCACGATGGAAATTCAGCGTCACCGACAATGGCCCCGGGATTAAACAGCAACACTTCGGCAAGATATTCCAGTTGTTCCAGACACTCGCCCCGCGCGACCGCGTGGAAAGTTCCGGCGTTGGTCTGGCGCTGGTCAAGAAGATCGTGGAGATGTACGGCGGGCATATCTGGGTCGAGTCCACGGTCGGGCAGGGAAGCACCTTCTTCTTCACGCTTCCGCGTATGCCCGCCGCTCCAATCTCAAGCAAAGGAACTCAAGCATGAAATTCAGTGATAAACCCTTACTGCTGGTGGAAGACGACCAGGTGGACGTCATGACGGTCAAGCGCGCGCTGAAGGAGATCCATGTCACCAATCCGATTGTGAATCCGGAGAACGGTGAGGAAGCCCTGAAATATTTGCGCGACCCGGAACGCGAAAAGCCTTGCATTATCCTGCTCGACCTCAATATGCCTATCATGAACGGCATCGAGTTCCTGCAGGTGGTGAAGCATGATGCGCTGCTCAAGCGTATCCCGGTGGTCGTGCTGACCACGTCCGAGGAGCAGCAGGACAAGATAAACAGCTTCGATCTGGGGGTGGCCGGTTATATGGCCAAGCCGGTGGATTACCGGCAGTTCGTCGAAGTCATGCGCGCGATCGATGCCTATTGGACTATCAGCGAGGTGCCATAATGAGCAAACCACAGATACACATACTTATCGTCGAGGACGACCTGGTGGATCGCATGGCCTGCCGCCGTGCGCTGGCGCAGGATACGGACTATGAATTCGTGCTGGCTGAGGCCGAAACCGGCCGCGAAGGGCTGCGACTCGCTCATGAGCAGAAGCCGGACTGTGTGCTGCTCGACTACCACTTGCCGGATCTGGATGGCCTGGAGTTCCTGGCCGAACTGAAAAACGATCTGGGCGATATCCCGGTGCCGGTCATGATGCTGACCGGCGCCGACAACGCATCGGTCGCGGTCGAGGCCATGAAGCGCGGTGCGCAGGATTATCTGGTCAAGGATGCCAACCGTCAGTATCTGGATCTGCTGCCCGCCGTCATCCAGCGCGTGCTGCGCGAACGTCGGGCATTGATGGAGAAGAAACAGATGGAGTCCCGTCTGGTACAGGCCGAAGCGCAGTACCGTTTCCTGGTGGAGCAGATACCCGCGATCACCTATACCGCCGCACTGGACATGCCTGGAAAACTGCTCTACGTGAGCCCGCAGCTCAGCGCGTTGGGCTATTCTCCGGAGGAATGGACCGATCAGGTCGGTTCGCTGCGCAGCCATATCCATCCCGATGACCGTAAGCGAGCCGCGGATGCATTCGACCATGTGCGCACCACCGGCAAGCCGTTGCGCTGCGAATACCGTCTGCTCAACCGGGCCGGCGAGATGCGCTGGTTCCTGGACGAGGCGAGCCTGGTGCGCGACGAAGCGGGGGAGCCGCTGTTCCTGCAGGGTATTCTGATCGATATCACCGAGGACAAGCAGCTCGAGGAAGAGTTGCGTCTGCATCGACGCCATATCGATGAACTGGTGACCCAGCGTACGACACAACTCGAGAAACAGGTCGCAGTGCTGAATTCTGCCAACGCCAATCTCGCCGGCAAGCTTGGCGTATGCACCGAGGCCGGGAACGCGCTCAAGAGACATGCCGATCTTTATCACAACGCCCCCTGTGGTGACTGCACGCTGGCCCCTGACGGTGTGTTCCTCCAGATCAACGATACCGGGCTGACGTGGTTAGGCCGCACACGCGAAGAGATCGTGGGCAAGATGAGGTTCGGCGATCTGCTGACGCCTGCGAGTGAGAAAGCCTTCCAGGAAGGCTTTCGACATCTCAAAGAGTTAGGCCGGATACGCGATCTCGAGCTCGAGATCACGAGTGCAGACGGTTCCTGTCTGTCCGTGTCACTGAATGCGAACGCGATCGAGGGTGGGGGCGGGCGTTTGATGATGTTCGATATCACCGGGCCGAAGTCGTGAGCCTCTGCAGGCCAGATAAGCCGGTCGTCGCGGGTGCTATAGCGATGATCGGCAGTGCACCGGAACGCAGAAATCGGGCATAATCCTTCCCCTTCGTAATCCGCTTAACCGCTACCCCGATACGGCGCCTGACGGCGCGGGGGCTGGCCGCAACCATTCATCGAAACATATTCCATGCTACCTACCATCGAACAACGACTCGCCGTAGAGATCGCGGCAAAACCTGCACAGATCGCCGCCGCCATTGAATTGCTGGACGAGGGCGCGACCGTGCCTTTCATCTCGCGTTACCGCAAGGAGGCGACCGGCGGTCTGGACGACATCCAGTTGCGCCTGCTGGAAGAGCGGCTGCGCTATCTGCGCGAACTGGAAGAACGCCGCACGGCCATCATCGCGGCGATCACCGAGCAGAACAAGATGACGCCCGAGTTGCTCGATGCGATCGCGCATGCCGAGGACAAGACGCGTCTGGAAGACCTGTACCTGCCCTACAAACTCAAGCGCCGCACCAAGGCGCAGATCGCGCTGGAGGCAGGACTGGAGCCGCTTGCCGATGCGCTGCTGGGCGATCCGATGCTGAATCCCGAGGAGCAGGCCGCGCTATACCTGAAAGCACCGTTCACGACAGAGCAGGGCGACAATCCCGGCGTGCCTGATGCCAAGGCGGCGCTGGATGGCGCACGCCAGATCCTGCTGGAGCGCTTCGCCGAAGACGCCACCTTGCTGCAATCCTTGCGTGTCTACGTGCAAGAGCATGGTGTCGTGGAGTCCAAGGTGATCGAGGGCAAGAACGAGGCGGCGGCAAAATATGCCGACTACTTCGATTATTCCGAATCCATCAACACCATACCGTCGCACCGCGCGCTGGCGATATTCCGCGGTCGCCGCGAGGAGCTGCTGAACGTGCAGCTGCGCCTGGACAGCGAGGCGGAGAAACCGGCATGGAATGCGCCGCACAATCCCTGCGAGATGCGCATCGCGAACCGCTTCGGCATCAAGCAGCTGGATCGGCCCGCCGACCGCTGGCTCTCGGACACCGTGCGCTGGACCTGGCGCGTGAAGAGCTTTTTGCATTTGGAGTCCGAGCTGATGGGCGCGCTGCGCATGCGCGCCGAAACCGAGGCGATCAACGTGTTCGCACGCAACCTGAAGGACTTGCTGCTGGCCGCTCCGGCCGGGCCGCGCGCGACGATGGGCCTCGATCCGGGCGTGCGCACCGGGGTCAAGGTGGCGGTGGTGGACGAGACCGGCAAGGTCGTGGACACCGCGGTGATCTATCCGCACCAGCCGCGCAACGACTGGGAGGGCTCGCTGCATACGCTGGCGAAGCTGGCCGAGAAGCACCGCGTCGCGCTGATCTCGATCGGCAACGGCACGGCTTCGCGCGAGACCGACAAGCTGGCGGGCGATCTGATCAAGCGCCATCCCGAGCTGAAGCTGACCAGCGCCGTGGTGTCAGAGGCGGGCGCCTCGGTCTATTCGGCGTCCGAATTTGCCTCGCGCGAATTGCCCGACATGGACGTGTCGTTGCGCGGTGCGGTGTCGATTGCGCGGCGCTTGCAAGACCCGCTGGCCGAACTGGTGAAGATCGATCCGAAGTCCATCGGGGTTGGCCAGTACCAGCACGATGTCGGACAGACCCAGCTGGCGCGTTCGCTGGATGCGGTGGTGGAGGACTGCGTGAACGCGGTCGGCGTCGATGTGAACACCGCGTCCGCGCCGTTGCTGGCGCGGGTGTCCGGATTGAGTGCGAGCGTGGCGCAGGGCATCGTGGCTTACCGCGATCTGAAGGGCAGGTTCGCCACTCGCGCGCAGTTGCGCGAAGTGCCGCGCTTGGGCGACAAGACCTTCGAGCAGGCGGCGGGGTTCCTGCGCATCATGGGCGGCACCGATCCGCTCGACGCCTCCGGCGTTCATCCCGAATCCTATCCGCTGGTGCAGCGCATCCTCGCGGACATCAAGCAGGATATCAAGGCCGTGATCGGCAACAGTTCGCTGCTGAAGTCGCTGAATCCCGCGCAGTATGCGAACGAGCAGTTCGGCCTGCCGACGATCAGCGATATCCTGAAGGAACTGGATAAACCGGGGCGCGACCCGCGTCCCGAGTTCAAGACCGCGACCTTCCGCGAAGGCGTCGAAGAACTGAAAGATCTGAAGCCGGACATGATCCTGGAAGGCGTGGTCACGAACGTCGCCGCGTTCGGCGCGTTCGTGGACATCGGCGTGCATCAGGACGGGCTGGTGCATATCTCCGCGTTGTCGAATACCTACGTCAAGGATCCGCATACGGTGGTCAAGGCCGGGCAGGTGGTGAAGGTCAAGGTGCTGGAAGTGGACGAGAAGCGCAAACGCATCGCGCTGACGATGCGTCTGACAGACAGCGCGGCACAAGGGGCACGGGATGCTGCTGCACCGCGGGACAACCAGACCAAGGGTACAACGAGCAGGCCGCGCGCTGCGCAGCCAGTCCCCGCGAATGCGATGGCCGCCGCGTTTTCTAAACTGAAATCGTGATGGATCGGGCCGCCGCCGACGGCTGCCCGCTGGTATTTAGTTGCCGTCCGGTTCGCCGCAGACGTCCCGCAGCAGCATCGCGGCGGTGCCTTCGAGCAGCGCGACATCCAGCGTGCCGATGCATTCCTCGGCCATATCGATGCCGCCGAGAACGGCAGGACGCTCACTCTCGGTGATTTCCCACTGGTCGGTTTGATCACCCCGGTGTCTCACCTCCAGCAACGTCACGATGGCTGTGTCCAGCGTTTCGATCGCGAGCGGAATTTGGGTCTGTTTCTGGTCGAGTGCCGAACGGACGACCGAGATGGCCGCCGCCAGACGGCCAAAAGCCACGACACTGAATTGCCCGGCACAGGCAGCCTGGTAGGCGAGATGCATGTCCATCGCGTATATGTCTTTCAGGCCGCGGGTAACCGGGATTTTTGGGCGTTTTATTTTTCTCATGTCGACTGGGCAGGTAGCGCATCGAGTGCAGCCTGCAACTGGGCGCACCATTTTTCCTGCGGGTCGAGCTTTGCGACATGGCTCAGGCAGTCGTTCGCCAGCAGCACCAGCTCATCGCTCCGGCCATTCTTGCGCATCGAGAGCACGGCCATATTGGCCAGGTTGATCATGATGCGTTTGTTGTTTGGCAGCATGGCGCGCGCATCTCCGAGCAACTGCATCGCTTCCTCCAGCTTGCCTTCCTTGGCCAGCATCACGCCGCGGTCATTGGTCGCAATGACCTCCTGCCGGGATTTCTTGACGAGTTCCTGGCCCTTATCCGACATGCCGGCATTGCTGTACAACTCGCCTACCTGTGCCAGCAGTTCGGCGTTCTCGTGGTTGTTCTTGACCACGGATTGCGCCAGACTCTCGGCCGCTTCCTTGTTTCCCATTTCCAGCAAAAGCTGGGCGGCCTCGAGCATGATGGCGGGATTGTTCTTGCTGTCGTCGCTCTGGACCAGCCCGGCTACTTCCTTCGAGAGTTTTTCCGCATTGGCAAAGTCGCCCGATTTGCGGTAAACCATCCCCTCGACCACTTTTGCGTGCAATGCGGTGTCGGCGCCGTCGAATTCCTTCTGGACGCTCTTCAATACCTGCAGGGCTTCGGAAGGGTTATCCTTGGCCGAACATATCTTGGCCAATCCGAGGTAAGCATCCGGCGCCTTATGGACCGAGAACTCACCCAGCTTGATGGTCTTGCGGAACGCATTCTCGGCCGTTTCGAGGTCGCCGCGTTTATGCGCCAGTTCTCCCAGACTCTTTTGACGGATCACCGAAAGCGGCGACAGCTCCGCGCACAGTTTCAGGATGCGTTGTGCCTCCTCCAGGTTGCCGGTCTTCAAATGGCATTTGGCCAGCCAGTCGTGAGCTTCCAGATAGGCGGAGTTGTCGTTGATGACTTCCTGGAACAATTGTTGCGCCCGTTCCATGTCTCCCTGATAAAAGAACACCTTGCCGAGCCCGGTCTTGGCCCAGGGGATGTCGCGCTTGGCCAGTATCTGTTCGAACACCTGTTTGGCCTGTTCGTACTGGCCCATGGTCATCAATGTGCCGGTTTTGATGCGCTGCAATTCGGTGACGTTGGCTTTGCTCTCGGTCATCACCTCATCGCATAGCGCAACGGTACGCGCATGTTGCTTGGCGCGTACCGCCTGTTCGATATCGACCAGCATCTCTTTCCTGGCCAGCACTTTTTCCAGTCGGCCTCTCATCGTGGCTTCATTGACCGGTTTGATGATGTAGTCGTCTGGCATGTACTCTGCCGCGCCGAAGACCATGTCTGCGGTTTTTTCGGCGGTCACGATGACCCAGGCGGTCGCGAGGCCGATCAGATCTCGATGCTTCGCCTCTTCGAGTATCTGCTGGCCGTTCTTGCCGCCGCCCAGGTTGTAGTCGCACAACACCACGTCGTATTTGTTCTTCTCAAGGTAGGCGACGGCCTCATTCCCGTTGGTCGCCGTGTCGATGTTTGCGACGCCGAAGATTTTCAGCATGTCACGCATCAGCGAGCGCATTCCCTGGAAGTCGTCGATGATTAAAAAATTCTTGCTGGCAAACAGGGTTCTGTTATCTGAAGCGACGTACATAAATTTCCTTATTCAGTCTATGGCAGGCGCAGGATGAAACAGCCGCCACCATACTTGCCGCCATTTTCCAGCGACGTGGCACCAGTCTTGCCGCGATTCTTGTGCAGCTTGGCTACCATGGAAGAGAAATACAAACCGAGGCCGGTGCTGCCGGAGGAGAAGTTCACGCCCTTGCTGACGGCATCTCCGGCGGCTAGTACGCTGGCCGGATAGCCTGCGCCATTGTCCTCGACCCGCAGCACCAATTCGCCGTCCTGTTCCTGGACGGAAAGCCTCAGTTTGTCCTTGGTATAGTGAGTCGCATTGTTCAATGCATGCGAGATCACGCCGGAAACCAGTTCGCGGTCGAAATACCAGCTCAGTTCCTCATCGCAATCCACGTCCAGTTCGATGTCCAGATATTCCAGGATGTTTTTGTTCTGTTCGGCGATCTCGTGGACGAACTCGGAGATGGAATTCTCTGCCAGGTCGAACGGGTAATAATGGTTGCCTACCTTGTAGATCGCCAGCATCTGGAGCAGATTGTCGTTGACCCGCTGAACCTCATACAGCATCGGTGCAGCTTTGCGCTGGGCGGCGGGCTCGAGTTCGGTGATGTTAGTCTCGAGGAAATTGATCAGCACGCTGATCGAATTCTTCATGTCATGTATCGCCGAAGCCAGGAAAGCCGTGATGTCGGGAGTAGCCTCTTTGTTTTCGTCCATGATGTCTGTATCCAAAATTAATCGGGTGGTGCACTCAAGAATCAGCCGTAATGGTTGGTATGTCCTGACATTCCCGTTGCTGCGGGCCGCTTTATGGCCGTCAGGGGGAACCGGATTATAAACATAATTCATCGCTTGACTAGCGTGTACGCTAGCGGCATGGGGCATGCCAGCTAGTCGGGTGAGGTGAATCTGGCGCCGCGCCGTTCTGCCATGCGTTTGCCGATCCGTATCGTTTGTCGCGGGCTGAGCAGGCGTGCGGCGAGTGGCAGCAGTTCGGCTTCCTCGAGGGAGATGTGTCTGGTATGGCTGGCGATGAATTCTTCAGTCAGCGATTCAGGCAGCGGTACATTCCTTCCATCGGCGAGTTGTACCAATGCAGGACGCAACGCATCCCAGGCCGCCAGCATGACTACGTGTTCAGCAAGCAGGCGTTCAAGCAGGGTTTCGAGTTTCTCACTGTCTTGGCCGGCGGATAGACGCAGCGCCGGGAACAAATCCTGCTCTTCATCCTCGTGGTGAAATTTTCCGGCGCTGTCGAAGTAGCGCAGGATGCTTTGCGCGGCCTGACGGGCTTGCTGATCGCAACCGTTGCCGGGCAGGTGGGCTGCCAGTTTCTGCAGCGTGTCGCACAGCCGCAGAATCTTGCCGTGGCAGGCATGCAGCATTTCCAGCGGATGATCGAAGCTGGGGGCAGACTGACCGGATATGAGCGAAATCAATTCTGTCCTCAATGTAGGAACGGCACAGGGTCGTGGTGCATGGCGACCAGTACGATGTAGGCGAACACCGCCTGCGCGGCGAACCATGCAGAGATGCGCAGCGCGTTGCGCTTGCCATATTTCAGCGCGACCAGCCCCAGTGCTATATACAGCAACAGACCGAACACCTTGGCGGTCAGCCAGGCATCCGCGAACGGATATTGATGGATGCTGAAAGCCAGCGCAATGGCAGAGACCAGCAGCAGCGTGTCCACGACATGCGGCAATATCCCGATCCAGCGCTGCCGCTGTTTCGGCGAGCCCGTGAAACTCCAGATGCCGCGCAGCAGGAACAGCGTATAGCTGGTGATCGCGCAGCCGACATGCAGGGCCTTGAGTATCGAATAGGTCACGTTTTTGGCTATGCGGTTTGTGCAGGTGCCAAGATAACATGAAACATGTATTATCCGCACATGTTAACGATATGGCTCAATAGGATTCATGGTTTCTGGGGCGTGGCGCCGGATGCCACCAGTCATGCCGAAAAGCTCATATCGGCGGCCGGCGGGTTCCTCGGCATCCTGTTGACCCTGTGGGTCAGTATCCATTATCTCGGTACGCAAGGCGCCGCGCTGCTGGTGGCCTCGATGGGGGCGTCGGCCGTATTGCTGTTCGCGGTTCCGCACGGCGCGCTATCCCAGCCTTGGCCGTTGCTGGGCGGCCATGTCATCTCTGCCGTGATCGGCGTGGCCTGTGCGCAGGCTATTTCAAGTCCGCTGGTCGCCGCGCCGCTGGCCGTGGCGCTCGCGATCGCCGCGATGCATTATCTGCGTTGCATCCATCCCCCAGGCGGGGCGACGGCCATCACGGCGGTCATCGGCGGAACGGAGGTGCATGCGCTGGGCTATCAGTTCGTGCTGACCCCGGTGTTGCTGAACGTGGCTATCATGCTGCTCGCGGCCGTGGCGGTGAACTACGCATTCCCGTGGCGCCGTTATCCTGCCAATCTCGGGAAGCAGGCCGCCGCCAGCAAGCCGCAGAATCTGTCCATACAATTGGGGCATCGAGACTTTACCTATGCGCTTGCAGAGATGGATACATATATCGACATCAGCGAAGATGACCTGGTCAATATCTACCGGCTGGCCGTCAAGCATGCCCATCAATTGTCCGACCAGCACGAGCAGATCGCCGCCGGCTGTTATTACAGCAACGGCGAATTCGGCCTGAATGCGACGGTGCGCAAGGTTATCGAGATGTCCTGCGATGATGATGAAGGGAAGCAGGTCGCCGTTACCTATAAGGTCGTGACAGGGGAGGGGCAGGGTACGACAGGGAATGCCACGCTGGCCGATTTCACCGGCTGGCAGCGCTATGAAGTGATACTGAAAGACGGCGCATGGCATCGCATCAGGCCGGTTTGATTTAAACGATATGGATTGAAAGCCGAACATGAAACTGACGCAATATTCCGATCTTGGTTTGAGGCTGCTGATGTATCTGGCGTTGCGCCACGGCGAGACCGCCACGATACAGCAGGTGAGCGACCGGTTTGCGGTGTCCAAGAACCACATGGTCAAGGTTTCCCATCAGCTGACCAAGTCCGGTCTGATCGAAAGCACCCGCGGGCGCAATGGCGGCGTGCGTTTGGCTCGTTCTCCGGAAAGCATCAGCGTCGAGCAGGCGTTGCGCGCGACCGAAGATAACTTCGATCTGGTGGAGTGCTTCAAGGCCTCCCAGAATCACTGCGTCATCACTGGCGAATGTCGCTTGAACGGTGTGCTTAATGCAGCCTTGGCCGCTTTTTTTGAGGTGCTGCGGGAAGTCTCTTTGGCTGATCTGGTGAAGAACGGCCAGATGCTGGAAAAATCCCTGTTGCCGCTCGGCAATGCGATCTGGATCGCATCCAGCCTTGATACAACGGCCGCCACAACAGGGCGGGACGACTGATGGCGATGCTCTCTGCCAAGAGTTGGCAGAGCTTTGCTGCCGCACCGCATCGGGTGATGTTCTTCGGCGGTGCGCTGCAGACCCTGGCGGTGATGCTGTGGTGGTTGACCGATCTGGTCACGCGCTATGGCATAGCCGGGCAAGCCATAGACTGGCCTGTCCCTCCCGTTGCCGCACATGGCTACCTGATGATCTATGGCCTGTTCCCGTTCTTCATGTTCGGCTTTCTGATGACCACCTTTCCGCGCTGGATGAACGGCACCGAGATACCGCCGCAACGCTATGTCCCGGCCTTCATGCTGCTGATGTTCGGGGCGACCGGTTTTTATGCCGGACTGCTGGGCAGCCATACCGCGTTGGTCGTCGCCGTTGTGAGCGCATTGGCTGGCTGGAGCGTGGCCTTGTATGCGCTGTTGCGGGTATTGCTCGATACGCAACGGCAGGACAAGCGCCACCCGATCATGATATTCGGCGCGCTGGTCATAGGCTGGTGCGGGCTTGCGGCTTACCTCGTCTGGTTGCTGGGCGATGACGCGGCCTGGCTGCGTTTTGCGATACAGGGAGGACTGTGGCTGTTCCTGCTGCCGGTGTTCGCCAGCGTCGGGCATCGCATGATCCCGTTCTTCACCAGCAGTGCGCTGCCGCATCGCAGGGTGTCGCGCCCTTACTGGCCATGGCCGCTGATACTGGTTGGCAGCGTGGCGCATGCGCTGCTGCAGCTTGACTATGCATCCGCCTGGCTATGGATATGCGATGCGCCACTGGCGGTCGCCACACTCTACCTGAGCTATATCTGGGGTTTGCGTCACACGCTGCGCATCCCGCTGCTCGCGGTGCTGCACATCGGCTACGCCTGGCTGGGCATCGCGATGCTGCTCTCTGCGGTGCAAAGCGCCGCGCTGTTCATGGGGCATGGCGCCATCTGGGGGCTGGCGCCGCTGCACGCGCTGACCATAGGCTGTTTCGCCACGCTGATGCTGGGCATGGCCACGCGCGTCACGCTCGGGCATTCCGGTCTGCCGATGAAGGTAGATACCCCGATCAAGCTGATGTTTGCCGGCCTGCAGCTGGCGGCATTGCTGCGCGTGCTGGCCGATATGCTGCCCTTTCAAATCGGCTATTGGTTATATTTCGCGGCGGCCTCAGTCTGGCTGCTGTGTTTTGCGCCCTGGGTGTGGCGTTACCTGCCGGCCTATTGGCGGCCGCGTGCGGATGGGCGTGCGGGTTAACTGCATAGATATTTCGGGCTATACAACGAATGAGACAATTGGCGTATAAGCTCAGACGCGACAATCACGAATTGCCACAATATTCGATGGGGAGGATGTAATGATCGAACCCGTAAGACTGGCTGATTTCTTTGTCACCTTCTTTTCCGCCGCCTCGGTCATCGTGTTCGGCGCGTTGTACGCTCTCCTGTTCGCCTATTCCAGGATCAAACATGTGCCGCGCCTGATGCCGCTGGCCTATGCGGCCTATGCGCTGTTGTTCGCCGCAGTCATCGTGCTGGCGAATGTGGCCAACCTGTTCGGCAGCCTGTTCTGGGTGTGCGTCGTGATCCTGATGCTGGCGGGTTATCTGCTCGCGCCGCACGCCATCTGGCATCTGTGCGTGGGTACCCATGCGGCAGTTTGCCATGATGGTTCCGCCTTGGATGACGGCGTTCAGTCATCCACGTTGTCGGATCGCAGTATCCCCGAAACCTTTCATCAACCCTGCAAGGAGAACGCATCATGACTACCAACACCTGGTGGGCATCCGAGACCTTTTGGCGCAAGACGGCCATCTGGGTAACGGCTGGCTCGTTCGTCGTACTGGTTTTTCTGACTTTCGACAGCATGTCGCAGATCTCCGCAGGTACTAAACGGGTACCCGCATATTCGGCGATCAACCATCGCATCGAATACAGGATGGACGAGAAGCGTCATGCGCAAGTGCCGGTCATCGGTGCTGAAGAGCCGCTGTTCGGCAAGAAACTTACCGAGCAGGAAGCCGAGGCATTGGTGGGCAAAGGCAAGCTGACCATGCAGGCCAAGAACTGCATGGACTGCCACACGATATTGGGGAACGGTGCCTATTACGCCCCCGATCTGACCAAGGCATGGCTGGATCCGTTCTGGGGTTCGCGTGAAGCGCGCGAGGAACTGATGGTGGAATTCATCAAGGATCCTTCCAACAAGGTGCATAACAGTCTGGGCAGGCGTATGCCAAGACTGGGGGTGACCGATGAAGAGGCGCATGCGGTGGTGGCTTTCCTGAAATGGATGTCCACGATAGATACCAACGGCTTCCCGTACAACTTCAAACCACTCGATCAGGAGAACTAACATGACTGCGCTTGGGACGCTCGATAGTGCCAACCTGAACGGTGGGCAAAAACTGGCGGTGAAGTATTTCACCGTCGCGCTGATTCTGTTCGGCGCGCAAGTGGTATTCGGTCTGCTGGCCGGGCTGCAATATCTGATACCGGATTTTCTGTATGAAGTGCTGGATTTTTCGGTCAACCGCATGGTGCACATCAACGCGATGGTGGTGTGGATGCTGTTCGGTTTCATCGGCTCGGTCTACTGGCTGCTGGAGGAGGAATCCGGCATCCCGATTGTCGGACTGAAGCTGGGCAACATCATCTTCTGGATATTCACGCTGGCGGTGGTCGTGGTCGTGGCGGTCTATCTGCTGGTCCAGGTCGGGCCGGGTGAGCAGAGCACGATATGGCTGATCAACGAAGGCCGTGAATACATCGAGGCGCCGCGCTGGGCGGACATCGGCATCGTGGTTTGCGTGCTGACGGTCTTCTACAACGTGGCTGCCACCTTCACCAAGGGCAAATATACCGGCATCGGCGGCGTTTTGACGCTAGACATGATCGCGCTGTTCGGCATCTATATGGCGGGCATGTTCTACACCACCAACATCTCGGTGGATCAGTACTGGTGGTGGTGGGTGATACACCTGTGGGTGGAAGCGACCTGGGAAGTGATGGTGGGCTGCATCATGGCTTACGGGCTGATGACCGTGCTGGGTACGCCGCGCAAGATCGTGGAAATCTGGCTGTATATCGAAGTGGCGATGATGTTCGGCTCGGGCATACTCGGCATCGGCCATCATTACTTCTGGATCGGCACACCGGAATACTGGTTGTCCATAGGCGGATTCTTCTCCGCGCTGGAACCCGTTCCTCTGGTCGCGATGGTGGTGCATGCGGTGTTCGATTCCGGGGTGAACAAGATGCGCAACACCAACCATCCCGCAATGGGGTGGCTGATCGCGCAGGCTTTCGGCAACTTCTTCGGTGCGGGCGTGTGGGGTTTCATGCATACCCTGCCGCAGATCAATCTGTACACCCACGGCACGCAATGGTCCGCATCGCACGGTCATCTGGCGTTCTTCGGCGCTTATGCGACGATCAACATCGCATTCTTCTATATCGTTGCGCAGAAATTGCGCGGCAATGTGTGGATGAGCGGCGACACCTGCGGCGGGTGGAAATGGAAATGGGCCATGGTGCTGCTGAATCTGGGCATGCTGGGCATGACCATGGGCATGCTGGTTTCCGGTTATGAACAATCCCAGATCGAACGCGCGATCGAGGGTTCGACCTGGGCCGGGTACTTCGCGGCGCAGTCGCACCCATGGTTCCAGCAGGGCATGTTCTGGCGGGAGGTATTCGGCGGGATGTTCGCGGCTGGCTACATATTGCTGGTCTGGGACTTGCTGACGATAGGCAAATGCGAAACCCGGACTGCGCAGGCCAAAGCCTCGGCAAGCTAGGTGGTATGCGGGACAGAGCGGATTCCGGTCGACGGAGGCCGCTCTGAAATGATGTGCATGATCAAATCTGGGAGGCGATGATGAATTACAGGATGGTGTTGGCCGTATTGGCTGTATTGGCAATGCATGGTGCATATGCTGCTCCGCGCGTTGCACCCGAGGTCGGGGCATATCACGGCGCAGATTCGCCGGCGGGAGACGCGGTGCTATACAAGAACGCGAACCCCAAGGCTCCCGCGATGACCCAGGTGGAATTCGACCAGGCTCGCCAGATCTATTTCGAGCGTTGTGCGGGCTGTCACGGCGTGCTGCGCAAAGGGGCGACAGGCAAGCCGTTGACGCCCGCCACCACGCTGGTTCAGGGAACCGATTATCTCAAGGCATTCATCGGCAACGGCACCCCCGGAGGCATGCCGAACTTCCTGACCTCGGGGGACATGAGCGAGAAGGAAGTCGACCTGATGGCGCGCTATATCCAGCAGGAGCCGCCGATCCCGCCTGAGTGGGGCATGAAGGAGATGACCGGCAGCTGGAAGCTGATCGTCAAACCAGAAGACCGCCCCCGGAAGCAGATGAACAAGGTCAACCTGAAGAATGTCTTCTCGGTGACGCTGCGCGATGCGGGCGAAGTTGCGCTGATCGACGGTGACACCAAGAAGATATGGGGCATCGTGAAGACGGGTTACGCGGTACATATCTCACGAGTTTCGGCATCCGGTCGTTATGTGTATGTGATCGGGCGCGACGGCAAGCTCGACCTGATCGACATGTGGTACGAGCAGCCCACCGTGGTGGCGACGCTCAAGGTCGGCATCGAAGCTCGCTCCGTCGAGACCTCGAAGTTCAAGGGATATCAGGACAAGTACGCCGTTGCGGGTTCCTATTGGCCGCCTCAGTACGTGATCACCGAAGGCGATACGCTCAAGCCGTTGAAGATCGTTTCCTCGCGCGGCATGACCGTGGACGGCGAATATCATCCCGAGCCCCGCGTGGCGTCCATCGTGGCGTCTCCGCATAAGCCGGAATGGGTGATCAATCTGAAGGAGACCGGCATGATCCAGTTGGTGGATTATTCCGACATCAGGAACCTGAAGACCACCACCATCGAGGCCGCCAAGTTCCTGCATGACGGGGGCTGGGATTCGACCAAACGCTACTTCCTGGTGGCTGCGAATGCCTCCAACAAGGTGGCGGTGGTGGATACAAGACTCGGCAAACTGGCTGCGCTGGTGGATACGGCGGCCAAGCCGCATCCCGGGCGTGGGGCCAACTTCGTGCATCCCAGGTTCGGTCCGGTGTGGGCGACGTCACACCTGGGCGCGGACGTGATCTCGCTGATCGGCACCGATCCGGTCAAGCACCCCAAGCAAGCCTGGAGAGTGGTGCAGGAGCTGCAGAATCACGGCGGCGGATCGTTGTTCGTGAAGACTCATCCGAAGTCCAGGAACCTGTGGGCCGATGCGCCGCTTAACCCGGACAAGGAAATCTCCGAATCCGTGACGGTGTACGACATTCGGAATCTGGACAAGGCGCCGGAGGTGATCAATATCGTGAAGCTTGCGGGCCTGCCCGAAAGCAAGGCGGTCAAACGTGTGGTGCATGCCGAGTACAACGCGGCCGGCGACGAAGTCTGGTTCTCGCTGTGGGCGGGCAAGACGGAACAGTCAGCCATCGTGATCATGGATGACAAGACGCGCAAATTCAAAGCCGTGATCAAGGACCCCAGACTGATCACACCGACCGGTAAATTCAATATCTGGAATACCCAGGAAGATATTTACTAAGCATGGTCATTGCGCATCAAAAGGGCGGGAGCTCCCGCCCTTTTTAATGAATCCGATAAGAATACGATGAATATCCGGTTGAACTGTGGCTTGGGGCTGTTAGGGGCATTCATGATTTTAAATGCGCCTGGTGTGGCGCAGGCAAGAGAAAGTGGCGGTTTGTTCGAGCTGGATGAGGTGGTCGTCACCGCGACCAAGGCGCATGTCGCGCTCTCGGATGCCCCGGCTGCGGTGACCGTGGTGCATGCCCAGGACATCACGGACAGGAATGCTTCGAGACTGGGCGATGCGCTCGATAGCGTGCCGGGCCTGTATTTGCGGGATGGTGCGCTTGGGCAGTCGCAGGGCACATCCGGAACCAGCGGCATGTCCTTGCGCGGCATAGACCAGAACAAGATGCTGATCCTGCTCGATGGCCAGCCGCTGCAAGATGGGCGCTCCGGAAAGGTGAATTGGCGTATCCCGTTCATGGAGGATATCGAGCGCGTCGAAGTCGTACCCGGCGCGTTCTCATCGCTGGATGGCAGCAATGCCATCGGCGGGGTCGTCAGCATCATCACCAAACAACCGGATACGCGCGAGTTCAGCGCAAAGGTCAAGAAGGGCTGGAGCGATGGCAACGGCGAGGATGCCAGTCTTTATTTCCGCGACCGGCTGGAGAACGGCCTCGGTATCGTCGCCGGGCTCGGCTATCAGAACCGCGCCAGCTATGTGAACGATTTCGTCGTCAGGACACCCGTCGCCGGAGCCGCCGGCACGCCCGTCACGGGGGCGCAGGCAACTACCACCCGTGATGGCGCACCTGCCTATCTGGTGGGCGACAAGGGAACCACTCCGTGGCACTCGGTCAACGCGACAACCAAGCTGTTCTATAAGCTGAATGAACGCGACAGGATCTATGGCGGGGTTGCCTATCAGGAAACGAACCAGGGCTACACACTGTTCAATTCCTATCTCAGGAATGCGGCCGGTGCGTCAGTCTCTGCCGGGACGCTGGGTATCAACGGCCAGCGCGTGACGCTGACCGAGCCGAGCTTCGTGAACAACTCACCGCTGCATGAAGCCGCAACCCGGTATTTCGCGGGTTATGACGGGACGCTAGGCGAGGGTTATCTGTTGAAGGCCGATCTGGCGAAGATCGATCGCGCATACAGTTTCACCCAGTCCGGCGCGACGTCCACATGGGGCGGCGGTGCCGGGACGCTGACGGACACGCCGAACACGGGCATCGACGGCTCGATACAGCTGAGCTTTCCGGCCGGCTCCCGCCACTTCTGGGTGACGGGATTGGCGATGCACCGGGACTACGCGAACCAGAAGGCGTATGCGCTGAGCAATTGGCGCAACCCGGATTCGCGTACATCGGTGAGCAGCGGATACAACGGCAATTCCATGACGAGTTCCATCTTCGCGCAGGATGAGATCAGCGTGCTGGATACGATGAAGGTCTATCTCGGCGGCCGGCTGGACCGCTGGGAGACCCGGGGCGACAACTTCAGGAACACCGCGCCTGCCGGCACCACGCTGTTCCCGGCCCGCGGCGCTTCCGCGTTCAGTCCCAAGGCCTCTGCAGTATATAAGGCAAGCGGTGCCGCTACGCTGCGTGCCTCTGTCGGCAAGTCGTTCCGCGCGCCGACCAATGAGGATATGTACACGACCTCGACGATCAACGGCTTGACGACGCAAGGCGACCCCAACCTCCAGCCTGAACATGGGACGACCTGGGAGGTCGGCGGCGAATGGCGCCTGGCCGGAACCGCCACGGTCACGGCCACTTATTACGAGACCCGGTTGAGCAACCTGATCTACCTGAAGCAGGTCACGCCATTGGTTCTGTCGCAGCGTGTGAACGCGGGAAAAGCCAGGATACGCGGGATCGAGCTGGGTGCCACGAGCGGATTGACCGGGTGGCTGGAACTGAATGCGCACTATTCCTATATCGATTCGAGGATGCTTGAGAACAGCGCCGATCCGTTGAGCGTCGGCATGCGGCTGACCGACTCGCCCAGGAACATCTGCGGTATCGGCCTGACGGCGCATCAGGAAGCGTGGTCGGGCAGGCTGAGCGCGCGTTATACCAGCCATGTCTTTGCAACGGCGAAGAACACGGACGTGACCGAAGGCGTGCCGACCAGCTACGACGCCCACACCATGGTGGATGCCAGGCTGGGATATGCTTTTTCCAGGGACATGCAAGCCCATGTCGCGATCAACAACCTGTTCGACAGGAAGGCGTATTCCTATTTCCTGTTGCCGGGACGGAACGCGACGGCCGAACTGGATTTCTCGTTCTAGGTTCTGCCATATATCCCATATATGAAGCGAAGCGCTGCCCTGCAACCCTTGTCGCGAGAACACCATAGCGCACTGACTCTGGCGAAGGCATGCGAGCGGGCCGCGCAATCGGGCGATGCCGCACAGGTGGGGAAAGCCTGCGAGCGCGCGATCCAGGCATATGCGAACGAACTGCAGACGCACTTCCAGTATGAGGAGCGCTCCTTGCTGCCGCTGCTGCACGGCGCGGAGATGCGGCCGCTGGTCGAGCGCACCCTGGCGGACCACCGGCGGTTGCGTGCATCGCTGGACGGCTTGCGGCAGAGCGATGTTGCAGCGTTGGCCGGTTTCGGTAAATGCCTGGCGGCGCATGTGCGATTCGAGGAGCGGGAACTGTTTCAGGCGCTGGAAAGCCGGTTGCCGCCAGACATGAGGGAATACAAATGAGATTATCGGCACAGCCGCTCTGGCTGGTGGGCTTCCGTCCGTTCTTCGCGCTGGCGTTCCTGGCGGGGGCGATACTGCCGGTCTTGTGGGCATTGATCCATGCGCATGTCATCGCCGCGCCGGAGACGTCGTTCTTGATTGTGCAGTGGCACGCCCATGAGATGTTTTTCGGTTTCGGCTGGGCGGTGCTCGGCGGTTTCCTGCTGACCTCGACCAAGAACTGGGTGAAGGTGCGCGGCTATCACGGTCACGCGCTGATGTTCCTGACCGCCGCATGGCTGTTCGAGAGGGCAGGGATGTGGTGCGAGGGTGCCTGGCCGGCATGGCTGTTCCGGATATCGAACAACCTGTTCCTGGTCTCTATCGTCGCGATGCTGCTGTGGACGCTGGTCCGCAACCGCCGTGACGACTCCTACCGCGACAACTACTTCTTCCTGCTGATACTCCCGGCATTTCTGCTGAGCAAGAACCTGATGCTGAGCGCCGATTACTACCAGACCGGCTGGAGCATGGCGCTGGGTCTGTTCCGGATGGCCTTTCTAGTGATGCTGGAGCGCACGCTGGTGCAATTCATGAAAGGCGCATTCCAGGTCGAGATACTGAACCATCCCGGGCTGAACAAGGCGATCAAGCTGCTCGGGCTGCTGCTGGTGTTCGAGAGCCTGATGCCGCCGCTGCTGTCGGGTACGATCGCGTTGCTGCTCGCGCTGCTGCTGTTGGGGCGCTTCATGTTCTGGAAGCCGCAGCTGGCCATGCAGCGGCTCGATATCGGCATCATGTATCTGGGTTACCTCGCGATAGTCGCCCAGTTGCTGATCGAATCGCTCCGGCACATCGCCCGTCTCGATGGGCTGCAATCCGTATCCGCCCATGTGTTCACGTTCGGCGTGATGGGGCTGATCGTTCCGGCCATGCTGATCCGGATCACAAAGGGACACACGGGCAGGAAGGTGGTGTTCGACCGCGCCGACAAGCTGGCGCTACGGATCATGATGCTGGCCTTCGTGTTCCGCATCGTCGCACCGCAGCTTTATCCGGCCGGCTACACGCTCTGGATAGTCCTGGCTGCCTCATGCTGGTTCGCCTGCTTTGCACTGCTGGCCTGGCGCTACATACCCATCCTGATGCAGCCGCGCGTCGACGGCAAGGAGCATTAAGCGTGGGCGTTGGCAGGACTGAGGAAAACGTCAGTCCGTTTTCGAGACAATGCAGACCGTCAACGCTAAAACTCAGTGCGCCGCATAGCGGTTTCGGTAGGAACGCATTGTTGGGTGGCAGTCTCGTTATAACATCAACTTTTCCATGGCCTCAAGCTCATCGGCGACTTGAGTACACACATGCTGAAAGTGATTGGAGAACGTTTCATGCTCCATCAAAGCATCCTGCGCCAACTGCTGGGCCTCGCTACCGCCAGCATGCCCTTTCGCCTTTGAGCGCAAGAGTTGGACAGTCCGCAAGCCAGCCAGCTTCTGAACCTCCCCTTCTGCGCCTGCCTTGCTCAGGAGCTTTTCGAGCAACACTATCGTTTTGTCCTCCTTGTCGTATGGAGCTTGCGCTGCATCGAGCCGTACCCGAATCGCTTTTGTCTCGAAACCTTCGATGATCAGCTTTGCAAGGTCCATGTACGCTTCGGCCCATTCATCACGACTTGCGGTCAGGGGCGTATTCACACGCTCAAGCAGCTTTTCATCCCGGAGTGTCCACCATGCAACCTTGTCATCGCGCCAGCGCTGTACGATGGACAGTAACTTCCGCAGCGGCTGCACGAAGCTCACAAATTCGCCTTGGAAATCATTGATAAGGGCGCGCTCGGAAAGGCTGGTTTTCGGCGGTTCGTTGAAGGAAAGCCAGTGCAACTGCTCTTCGTACGGAAGGCGGCGCAGGTAGCAGATGTAAGCGTGCAACTGGCCCGCTTCGTTTACGTCGATTGCTTCAAGGTGCCACGCCGCCCGGCATGAGACATCGCGCTCGCCTACTGTGTACTTGTCGCGGTCCGCCTTGTACTTCAACAGAACCTCTGGCCTGAAGAACGCGGGCGATAGTTCAAAAGGCAACGCGTTCCCCTTGGCCTGAAAATAGTTCGTCGTGGCAGCAGGGGCAGTGGAGATTTTCGTCACGCACTTGTTGCGCCAGTCATAGGCAATGAACTCGACATGCTGCCTGTTCTTCTTTCCAAACCATTCATCCGTGATATCAGTGAAGATGGGCTGAGGAGAGCGATTAGGCCGGATAATCTGGACACCCCGTGTGTAAGCCGCATAGCCGGGCATGACTTTCCGGCGGTAGAAAAAATCAGGCGATTCGATGATTTCCTGCTCCAACCCGTCTGACCAACCGGAGAACCCGGAGCGCCGCAGCAACGTCAAGTCAAACATTCTTACGAGCGAGGCGTTGGACGCCGCAAGATACTCTTCCAGAGGCTCCCACTTGAAGGAGACAAGGGCTATGTTGCTGGGCTTATCCTCACCGCTAGTGACGGAGACAACGGGTTCAAGATCGCCATGCTCATTGAAGCGACAGTAGGCTCGCTTTTCTGGACGCCAGTGGATGCCTGTGAGATGTGCGTACTCCTGATGGAGCTCGTAGTAGGTGCGGCCCAGCCCAGTCCAACCTTCGAACGTCCGGCCAAAAATCAACTGCACGGCATCCTCGAGTGTTTTGGTGCCCGTCCCGCTCAGTCCTCGCTCAACCCACGCGCCCTCGCGCCCGCCCCCGGTTACATAGCTGGCGATTGACTTGTAAGGGTCGAAGCTCCATTGCATCAGGTCTTGCTGGTCAACAGGCGTGAGCCGGTCATTCGGAACGACTACCGAATGAATGAACGTGTATTCCCCCGACGCGCAAATTACCAGCTCATTGGCGCGCGAGTTTCTGCGCAGGAAATCAAGATGCGCCTCCGCCTCAATCCACTCGGAAAAGGATTGGGAATCAGCCGGTACTTCGTCGAGCTTGGTGATTACCTCGATCAGTTTCTTGTGTTCGTAATTGTGCAATCGCTCTCTCCTTGTATGGCTGCTTGTAGCACATAGCCGACGTTTGGATAATGCCGATTCATTCACAGACCTGAACTTGACAGCTTAAGACGGTACGCTTATTTCGGTAAGTTTGAAGGTTGCCAGCGTTTCAGCAGCAGCGCGTTGCCGACCACGGACACCGAACTCATCGCCATCGCCGCGCCGGCGATCACCGGATTGAGCATGCCCAGCGCGGCGAGCGGGATGCCCAGCACGTTGTAGGCGAACGCGAAGAACAGGTTCTGGCGGATCTTTTTCAGCGTGGCATGCGACAGCGAGACCGCGTCCACTACGCTCATCGGATCGTTGCGCATCAGCGTGATGTCCGCTGCTTCGATCGCGATGTCGCTGCCGCTGCGCATCGCGAAACTGACATCGGCGGCGGCCAGCGCGGGCGCATCGTTGATGCCGTCGCCGACCATGCCGACCAGCTGGCCGTCGGCCTTGAACGACTGCACCACGGCGACCTTGTCCTGCGGCAGCACTTCGGCGCGGAACTCGGTGATGCCCGCCTGTGCGGCGATGGCCTGCGCGGTCTCGTGGTTGTCGCCGCTCAGCATCACCACGCGGATGCCCATGTTGTGCAGCCTGGCGACTGCGGTACGGCTGCTGTCGCGCAGCCGGTCGGCGAACGCGATGAGGCCCAGCAGCGTGCCATCGCGGGCCAGCGCGATCACGCTCTTACCCTGTTGTTGCAGGCTGCGCAGTCGCGCTTCGTCGAGGTTGATGCCGGATTGCGCGATGTAGGCGGGGGAGCCGAGCTGATAGTGTTTGCCGTCGATCTCGGCGCTCAGGCCCTGGCCGCTGAGTTCGCGCAAGTTCGTGCTCTGCATCGGCGCGTGTTGTCCGGCATGCTCCAGCAGCGCGCGCGACAGCGGGTGGGTGGAGCTTTGCGCGAGGCCGGCGGCGAATCGCAGCAGTTCGTCCTGCGCGATACCGTCGGCAGGCAGCAGGTCGGTGAGCGCGGGTTTGCCCTCGGTCAGCGTGCCGGTCTTGTCCACGACCAGCACGGACAGTTTGTGCGCGTTCTCCAGCGCGGTGGCGTCCTTGACCAGGATGCCCGCCTGCGCGGCTCGTCCGGTGGCGACGACCAGCGCGGTTGGCGTGGCCAGTCCGAGCGCGCAAGGGCAGGAGATGACCAGTACCGCCACCGCATTGATCAGCGCGGCGGCAAAGCCGCTGCCAGCCAGCCACCAGACGATAAATGTCAGCAGCGCGATGCCGACCACCGCCGGCACGAACACGCCGGAGATGCGGTCGGCGAGCTTCTGGATCGCGGCCTTGGAGCCTTGCGCCTGTTCCACCAGCCGGATGATCGCGGCGAGTTGGGTGTGCGACCCGACCGCCAGCGCGCGGCACTTCAGCAGGCCATGCTGGTTGAGCGTGGCGGCATACACCTTGTCTTCAGGCTGTTTCGGGCGCGGCAGGCTTTCGCCGGTGAGCATGGCTTCGTCCAGGCTGGATGCGCCCTCCAGTACGATGCCGTCGACCGGAACGCTCTCGCCGGGGCGCACCAGGAACACGTCATTTACCTGCATCTGTTCGACCGCCAGTTCCTGCATCAGGCCGTCGCGTTCGACATGTGCGGTCTTGGGTTGCAGGTTGATCAGCGCCTCCAGCGCGCTCGATGCCTTGCCCTTGGCGCGCGCTTCCAGCAGCTTGCCGAGCAGCACCAGCGTGATCAGCGTCGCGCTGGCCTCGAAGTAGATCGGCTGGTCCAGATCGAATAGCAGCACCGCACAGCTCAGCAGATACGCCGCGCTGGTGCCGAGCGCGACCAGCACATCCATGTTCGCGCCGCCGCCGCGCAGGCTGCTCCATGAGCCGGTATAGAAGCGCCGCCCGCTCCAGAACTGCACCGGCGTGGCGAGCAGCCATTGCAGCCAGCCGGGCAGCATCGCGTGGATGCCGAAGAACATCAGCAGCATCTCGACCAGCAGCGGCAGCGTGAGCAGCACCGCGATCGCGAATTGCACCTGCTCCTGGCGATAGGCGGCGGCACGCGCCTGTTTCTCGGCGGCGAAATCGCGCAGCGGATGCGCATCGAACCCCGTGCCCTGCACGGCCTTGATCAGGTCTGCAACTGTCGTGCGGCGCGGGTCGTAGGCGATATGCGCCTTCTCGGTGGCGATGTTCACCGTGGCCGTTACATCCGGCAGCTGGTTCAGTGCTTTTTCCAGGCGTGCCGAGCAGGATGCGCAGTGCATGCCGGTGATCTGCAGATCGATGTGTGTCGGGGTCGTCATGCGCCGATTATATGCGCATCCGGGCGATGAAAAACGCCCGACAGTCCGCATGGGCTGCCGGGCGCAACAGGGGAGGTGGGGTTATTTTTTTGTCGAACAGCTGTTCATGCCGAAGATGGCATAAGCCGGGCAATAGCCGATCGCGCCGGTCAGCAACGGTACCACGCCGATCCAGCCCCAGATGCCGATGGTGCCGGTGGCGGCCAGCGTGATCAATGCCAGACCCGCGATGACGCGTATGGTACGGTCGATTGTGCCTGTATTGCATTTCATGGTGAGCTCCTTGGATGGGGTGTTGGAGCACGCAGGATATGTCGGTAGCGGGGCGCTGTCTGTGACAAAAATCACACAGACCGGAAATCAGAGTTCGGCGAATTTCTTCAGGGCGGGTGCGTCGGTGATGTCTATCTGCTCGCGTCCCAGTTTCACCCAGCCATGCTCGGCAAAGCCTTTGAGCAGGCGGCTGACCATCTCCCGTGCGCTGCCGAGCTCATCGGCCAGCGCTTGGTGGGTGGTGTGTATCGGGCTGGGCTTGCTGATCAGCAGCTTGGCCAGGCGCTGGTCCAGCTTCTGGAACGCCACCGCGGAGACCAGTTCCATCAGGTCGGTGAGGCGTTCGGAGAACAAGCCGAAGATGTAATCGCGGAACGGCTGATTCACTGACAGCAGCGCATGAAACGTGGCGGGAGAAAGTACGATCATTTCGACATCCTGCTCAGCGATGCCGCGCGCCTGATAGGGGGTGTGGCCGAGCAGGCAGCTGCTAGTCAGGATGCAGCTCTCGCCCGAGTTGACACGGTACAGCTGCAACTCGCGCCCGTTCGCCGCGGCCTTGATCACGCGGACGCTGCCGGACAACAACAGCGGAAATCCCTGGCAGGGCTGGTTCTCGTCGAAGATGACCGTACCCGCCGGAAGCTGCATCGCGCTGGAAGCCGACAATATTTTTTCCAGCTCCGCAGCGGGCAGTTCGCGCAGCATCGGGTATTGCTGCAACAGGCGGGATCGGGTGTCGTTATTCAGCATAACTATCCAGCTCCATTTCGAAGGTCAAACAAGGCGGCGACAAG
>FZPV01000041.1_pt1 | contig 57067 bp, 49 predicted proteins | sample 1534821 | NCBI WGS metagenome assembly FZPV01 (sample SAMEA104161955, study PRJEB21768) | metagenome | isolation source: underground water
TTGCCGATGCAGCAAGGTTTGTACGATCCGCGCCAGGAGCGCGATGCCTGTGGGGTGGGTTTTGTCGCCCATATTAAAGGTAAGCAAAGCCACGACATGGTTCGTCAGGGCTTGCTGATACTGGAGAATCTGACGCACCGCGGCGCGGTGGGCGCCGATCCGCTGGCCGGCGACGGCGCGGGTATCCTGTTGCAGATCCCGGATGCGTTCCTGCGCGCGCAATGCGCGGCCAAGGGCGTGGTGTTGCCAGCTGTCGGCAGCTACGGCGTCGGCATGCTGTTCCTGCCGCGCGATACCGCGGCGCGTGCCGTCTGCGAGCAGATCGTCGCGGACAAGATCGCCGCCGAAGGCCAGCAATTGCTGGGCTGGCGCGATGTGCCGGTGGACAGCTCCGGCTTGGGCGAGAGCGTCAAGAAGGTCGAGCCGATGGTGCGCCAGGTGTTCATCGGATGCGGTTCGAACTGCGCCGACGGCGACGCATTCGAGCGCAAGCTGTTCGTGATCCGCAAGACGGTCGAGCACGCGGTGCGCGGCCTGGCGAATGCGCAGGGCAAGGGCTTCTATATCCCCTCGATGTCGTCGCGTACCGTGGTTTACAAAGGCATGCTGCTGGCCGACCAGGTCGGCAAGTACTACCTCGATCTGCAGAATGAAAGTGTGATCAGCGCGCTGGCGCTGGTGCACCAGCGCTTCTCCACGAACACCTTCCCGACCTGGGATCTGGCCCACCCGTTCCGCATGATCGCGCACAACGGCGAGATCAACACCGTGCGCGGCAACGTGAACTGGATGGCCGCGCGCCATGCCGCGATGTCGTCGAAGCTGCTCGGCGAGGACCTGGAAAAACTGTGGCCGCTGATTGTCGACGGCCAGTCCGATTCAGCCTGTTTTGACAACGCGCTGGAGCTGCTGGTGGCGGGCGGCTATTCGCTGCCGCACGCGATGATGCTGCTGATCCCCGAGGCCTGGGCCGGCAATCCGCTGATGGACGAGGAACGCCGCGCATTCTACGAATACCATGCCGCGCTGATGGAGCCGTGGGACGGCCCCGCCGCGGTGGCATTCACCGACGGTCGCATGATAGGCGCGACGCTGGACCGCAACGGACTGCGCCCCGCGCGTTATCTGATCACCGACGACGACATGGTGCTGATGGCGTCTGAGATGGGCGTGCTGCCAATCCCGCAACACAAGATCGTCAAGAAATGGCGTCTGCAACCGGGCAAGATGTTCCTGATCGACATGCAGGCCGGGCGTATCGTGGACGATGCCGAACTGAAAAACCAGCTCGCCACCGCCAAACCATACCGCCAGTGGATCGAACAGTCGCGCTACTTCCTGGGCGACCTGCCGGAAGCTGCGGACGACAAGGGTGCGATAAATCGCGCCCCTACATTGCTGGATACCCAGCAGGCATTCGGCTATTCGCAGGAAGACATCAAGTTCATCCTGGCGCCTATGGTGAATGCAGGCGAAGAGCCGACCGGCTCGATGGGCACCGATGCCGCGCTGGCCGTGCTGTCGAACAAGAACCGTTCGTTCTACGACTACTTCCAGCAGCTGTTCGCGCAGGTGACCAATCCGCCGATCGACCCGATACGCGAAGAGATCGTGATGTCGCTGACCTCGTTCATCGGTCCGAAGCCCAACCTGCTCGGCATCGACGAGACCAACCCGCCGCTGCGTCTGGAAGTGCCCCAGCCGGTGCTGTCGAACGACGACATCGCGAAGCTGCGCAACATCGATCAGCTCACTCAGGGACGTTACCGTTCGCTGGTGCTGGACATCACCTATCCGGCTGCACAGGGTGCGGCGGGTTGTGAGACCGCGATCAAGGCGCTGTGCGCCGCTGCCGACAAGGCCGTGGCCGACGGCTACAACGTGCTGATCCTGTCGGATCGCGCGATGTCGGCCGAGCGCGTCGCGATCCCGGCGCTGGTGGCCTGCTCCAGGGTTCACCTGCATCTGGTGCATGAAGGCCTGCGCACCAGCACGGGTCTGGTGGTGGACACCGGTTCGGCGCGCGAGGTGCATCACTTCGCGTTGCTGGCGGGTTATGGCGCGGAAGCGGTATGCCCGTGGCTGGTGTACGAGACCATCGCGTCCATGAACCTGCCGGCCAACGTCGATGCGAAGGAAGCGAAGAAGCGTTTCATCAAGGCGATCGACAAGGGCCTGATGAAGGTGATGTCCAAGATGGGCATCTCCACCTACCAGTCCTATTGCGGCGCACAGATTTTCGAGGCGATCGGTCTGAACGCGTCGTTCGTCGCCGAGTATTTCACGGGCACCGCGACGCAGATCGAAGGCATCGGCCTGAACGTGGTGGCCGAAGAAGCCGTGCGCACGCATCGCAATGCGTTCGGCAACGATCCGGTGCTGGCCAATGCGCTCGAGGCGGGCGGCGAATACGCCTACCGCGTGCGCGGCGAAGAGCACATGTGGACGCCAGATTCGATCGCGAAACTGCAGAACGCCACGCGCACGAACAATGCCGCGACCTACAAGGAATACGCGAAGCTGATCAACGAACAGAGCACGAAGCTGAAGACGCTGCGCGGCCTGTTCGAGATCAAGCCCGTCGGTGCAGCGGTGCCTCTGGCGGAAGTCGAGTCTGCCAAGGAAATCGTCAAGCGTTTCGTGACCGGCGCGATGTCTCTGGGTTCGATTTCGACCGAAGCGCACACCACGCTGGCGATCGCGATGAATCGCATCGGCGGAAAGTCCAACACCGGCGAAGGCGGCGAAGACGCGGCGCGCTTCAAGATATTCAAGGGCGGCGAGATGCTGTCCGACATCATTGGCAAGAACCGCATCGAGGCTGACCGCGAGATGAAGGCGGGCGACTCGTTGCGTTCCAAGATCAAACAGGTGGCCTCGGGCCGTTTCGGCGTGACCGCCGAATACCTGTCCAGCGCGGATCAGATCCAGATCAAGATGGCGCAGGGCGCGAAGCCCGGCGAAGGCGGGCAGTTGCCGGGCGGCAAGGTGTCCGAGTACATCGCCAAGCTGCGCTTCTCGGTGCCGGGCGTCGGGCTGATCTCGCCGCCGCCGCACCACGACATCTATTCGATCGAGGATCTGGCGCAGCTGATCCACGACCTGAAAAACTCCAATCCGACTGCGTCGATCTCGGTCAAGCTGGTCTCCGAAGTCGGCGTGGGTACCGTGGCTGCCGGCGTGTCCAAGGCCAAGGCCGACCACATCGTGGTGTCCGGTTTCGACGGCGGCACCGGCGCCTCGCCGATCTCGTCGATCAAGCACGCGGGTACGCCGTGGGAGCTGGGGCTGGCCGAGGCGCAGCAGACGCTGGTGCTGAACCAGTTGCGCGGCCGCATCGCGCTGCAGGTGGACGGCCAGCTGAAGACCGGACGCGACGTGCTGATCGGCGCGCTGCTGGGCGCGGACGAATTCGGTTTCTCCACCGCTCCGCTGGTGGTGGAGGGCTGCATCATGATGCGCAAGTGCCACCTGAACACTTGCCCGGTCGGCGTCGCTACGCAAGACCCCGAGCTGCGCAAGAAATTCACCGGCCAGCCGGAACATGTCGTGAACTACTTCTTCTTCATCGCAGAAGAAGTGCGCGAACTGATGGCCCAGATGGGCGTACGCAAGTTCGACGAGTTGATCGGACGCAGCGACCTGCTCGATGTGCAGCACGGCATCGCCCACTGGAAGGCGCAGGGGCTGGATTTCTCGAAGGTGTTCCATCAGCCGGATATGCCGGCCAGCGTCGCGCGCCGTCATGCGGACACGCAGGACCACGAGCTGGAAAAGGCGCTGGATAACCAGCTGATCGCAAAGGCGCAGGGCGCGTTGGCCGATAAAAAACCGGTGGTCATCGAGAGCAAGGTCGGCAACGTCAACCGCACTGTCGGCACGATGCTGTCGCACGAGGTGGCGAAGCGTTACGGTCAGGCGGGCCTGCCTGCCGACACCATCACCGTGAAGTTCAGCGGCACGGCCGGACAGAGCTTCGGCGCGTTCCTCGCGCACGGCGTCGCGTTCGAGCTGCGCGGCGAAGGCAACGACTACGTGGGCAAGGGCCTGTGCGGCGGACGCATCGCGATCATGCCGCCCGCAGAAGCCAAGCTGATCTCGCACGAGAACATCATCGTCGGCAACACCGTGTTGTACGGTGCGACTTCCGGAGAATGTTATTTCAGCGGCGTGGCCGGCGAACGTTTCGCGGTGCGCAACTCGGGTGCGGTCGCGGTCGTCGAAGGGCTGGGCGACCACGGTTGCGAATACATGACCGGCGGCATGGTGATCGTGCTGGGGCAGACCGGACGCAACTTCGCGGCGGGTATGTCCGGCGGTGTGGCCTATGTGCTGGATGAGGACGGCGGTTTCGAGCAGCGTTGCAATCTGTCCATGGTGGCGCTCGAGCCGGTTCCCGCAGAGGCGGATGCCAGCGAGACGGGCGAGGTTGAGGCGCACGGTCGCGTGCATTTCAACCATCTGAACAAGGCCGACGAACTCGCGCTGCGCGAACAGATCGGGAAGCATCTGCTGTATACCGGCAGCGAGCGTGCGCGCTTGATGCTGGAAAACTGGTCGGACTATCTGCCGAAATTCATCAAGGTGATGCCGACCGAATACCGTCGCGCGCTGCAGGAGATCGCCGCGCAACATGCCAAGAAAATAAACGGCCAAGTGGAGGTTGCATAATGGGCAAGCCAACTGGATTCATGGAGTTCCAGCGTCTGAGCGAAGCCAGCCTGCCGGTCGCGGAACGCCTGAAGAATTACAACGAGTTCACGCTGCATCTGACCGACGAGCAGGCCAAGACGCAAGGCGCACGCTGCATGGATTGCGGCATCCCGTTCTGCACCTCGGGTTGCCCGATCAACAACATCATCCCGGACTGGAACGATCTGGTGTATCGCGGAAACTGGCGCGAGGCGCTGGACGTGCTGCATTCCACGAACAACTTTCCGGAGTTCACCGGACGCATCTGCCCCGCCCCTTGCGAGGCGGCATGCACGCTGAACATCAACAACGACGCGGTGGGCATCAAGTCCATCGAGCACGCGATCATCGACAAGGGCTGGGAGCAGGGCTGGGTCGTTCCGCAGCCGCCGGCCAGCAAGACCGGCAAGAAGGTCGCCGTTGTCGGTTCCGGCCCCGCAGGCATGGCGGCTGCGCAGCAACTGGCGCGCGCCGGGCATGACGTGACGTTGTTCGAGAAGAATGACCGCGTCGGCGGGCTGTTGCGTTACGGCATCCCCGACTTCAAGTTCGAGAAATCGCATATCGACCGCCGCGTGGCCCAGATGCAGGCCGAAGGCGTGACGTTCAAGACTTCCACGTTCATCGGCAAGGACGGCGACATCGGCGTGACCAACCTGGCGACCGAGACCATCTCGCCGGAAAAACTGCTGAAAGATTTCGATGCAGTGATCCTGTCCGGCGGAGCGGAGACGCCGCGCGACCTGCCGGTGACGGGGCGCGAACTGAGCGGTATCTACAACGCGATGCAATTCCTGCCGGAACAGAACCGCGTGAATGCCGGCGACGTGCTGCCGGAACAGATCAAGGCGACCGGCAAGCATGTGGTCGTGATCGGCGGCGGCGATACCGGCTCCGATTGCGTCGGCACGTCGAACCGTCACGGCGCGTTGTCGGTCACGCAGTTCGAGGTGATGCCGCGTCCGCCTGAGCAAGAGAACAAGGCTATGGTGTGGCCGAACTGGCCGCTCAAGCTGCGCACCTCCAGCTCGCACGACGAAGGCTGTTCCCGCGACTGGGCCGTGTCCACCAAGGAATTTATCGGCAGCAACGGCAAGGTGGAGAAGCTGCGCGCGGTGCGAGTCGAATGGAAGGACGGCAAGATGAGCGAGATCGCGGGCAGCGAGTTCGAACTGAAGGCCGATCTGGTGCTGCTGGCGATGGGCTTCGTCAGTCCGGTGCAGAAGGTGCTGGATGCGTTCGGCGTGGAAAAGGACGCGCGCGGCAACATCAAGGCCGACACCGAGAACTACCGCACCAATCTGGACAAGGTGTTCGCGGCCGGAGACATGCGTCGCGGCCAATCGCTGGTGGTATGGGCGATCCGCGAAGGCCGCCAGTGCGCACGCGCGGTGGACGAGTTCCTGATGGGCTCGTCGGTGTTGCCACGATAACAACATTTTCATCCGCAGATTACGCAGATTCACGCAGATTTAAATCTGTTTAATCTACGTAATCTGCGGATAGGGTTTTTTTGATATAGGCTTACCATGAACTTCAAGTTAAAGAACGACAACTTCCTGCGCGCGCTGCTGCGCCAGCCGACCGAATACACACCGATGTGGATGATGCGCCAGGCCGGCCGTTTCCTGCCTGAGTACCGCGAGACGCGCAAACGCGCGGGCAGCTTCCTGGGCTTGTGCAAGAATCCCGACTTCGCGACCGAAGTCACGCTGCAGCCGGTAGACCGTTACCCGCTGGATGCGGCGATCCTGTTCTCGGACATCCTGACCGTGCCGGATGCGATGGGTCTGGGGCTGTATTTCTCCGACGGCGAAGGCCCGAAGTTCGAACGTCCGTTGCGCGACGAAGCCGCGATCAAGGCGCTGCGCGTGCCGGACATCGACAAGGACCTGCGCTATGTCACCGATGCGGTGACGCAGATACGCAAGGCGCTGGATGGACGCATCCCGCTGATCGGTTTCTCCGGCAGCCCGTTCACGCTGTCCTGTTACATGGTCGAAGGCGGCGGCAGCGACGATTACGCCAAGGTGAAGACCTTGATGTACAACGAACCGAAGCTGATGCACCACATCCTCGAAGTGACCACACAGGCGGTGATCGCCTACCTGAATGCGCAGATCGAAGCCGGCGCGCAAGCCGTGATGATCTTCGATTCGTGGGGCGGCGTGCTGTCGCATGCGGCGTTCCACGAATTCTCGCTGGCCTACACGCATCGCATCGTGGACGGTCTGATCAAGGAAAAAGACGGCGTGCGCATCCCGAGCATCGTGTTCACGAAGGGCGGCGGACTGTGGATCGAAGGCATCGCCAACACCGGCTGCGACGCGATCGGTCTGGACTGGACCATGGACATCGGCATCGCGCGGCAGAAGGTCGGCCACAAGGTCGCGCTGCAGGGCAACCTCGACCCGGCCGTGCTGTTCGCCTCGCCAGATGCGATCCGCAGCGAAGTGGAGAAGGTGCTGAGCAGCTACGGCTACGGCAGCGGCCATGTGTTCAACCTGGGGCACGGCATCTCGCAACACACCAACCCGGAACATGTCGCGGCATTGGTTGCGGCGGTGCATGAGCTGAGCCGCAAGTACCATTAAAAAACCTTCGCACAACTACTGCGCTCGCTGATACGGCGTTAAAAAATAGTTCGAAATCCTCATGTGCTGAATGCACATTCCGGTTCCTCACTATTTTTTGCCTTGTCTCAGCTTCGCTCGCTACGTTGTGCAAAGGTTTTGTGGCAGCTAGCTTGAACGAAAAGCCGCAGGGAGCACCTGCGGCTTTTGTATTTCTGCGACAATCGCAGCAATCTGATCGCTTGAATGAATATGCCCATCGTCCGCGTCGCGCTTGATATCCCTCTGTCCACCCTGTTCGATTACACGGTGGCGGAAGGCGTTGCGGTCACGGCGGGTCAGCGCGTGATCGTGCCGTTCGGCAAGCGGCAGATGGTCGGGGTGGTGATGGAGTGCGTCGCCACCACGGATGTCGCGCCGGAACGCATCAAGCCGGTGTTGCAGGTGCTGCACGACAGCGCGCCGCTGTCGGCGGAGTTGCTCGACCTGCTGCGTTTTTGCAGCGACTATTACCGCTTCCCGATCGGGCAGACCGTGCTGTCCGCGTTGCCTACGCGTTTGCGTTCCGACAAGCCGGTCATCGCGAAACCCATCTTGAGTTACCGCCTGACCGCGAGCGGCGCGGCGCTCGATCTCGATGCCTTCCCGAAACGCAAAGTGGTGCAGCGGCGCATCCTCGCGAAGCTGGCGGAGCAGCCGTGCAATCTGGCGCAGCTCAAGGCTTTGTCGGCGACGGCGGGGGCGCAGCTGAAGGCGCTGGCGGCGGAGGGGTGGGTGGAGCATTACGCTTCTACCCCCACCCTAGCCCTCCCCCTGCAAGGGGGCGGGGATAGTGCGGCTGGACATATCAAGCACACCTTCGACAACGCACACACGCTCACGGGCGAGCAGCAGCTCGCGGTGGATGCAGTCACGCAAGCGCAGGGCTACGCCTGTTTCCTGCTGCACGGCATCACCGGCAGCGGCAAGACCGAGGTGTATGTGCACTTGATGCACCATGTGTTGCAGCATGGCGGGCAGGTGTTGTTGCTGGTGCCGGAGATCAATCTCACGCCGCAACTGGAGAATTATTTCCGCAGCCGTTTCCCCGATGTGGATCTGATCAGCCTGCACAGCGGACTAAGCGAGGGCGAGCGGCTGCACAACTGGCAGCAGGCGCAACAGGGCGCTGCGCAGATCGTGCTCGGCACAAGGCTCTCGGTGTTCGCGGAACTGCCGAAGCTGGCGCTGATCATCGTCGATGAGGAGCATGACAGTTCGTTCAAGCAGCAGGATGGCTTGCGCTATTCGGCGCGCGACGTGGCGATCTTCCGCGCCAATCAGAACAGGGTCCCTATCGTGCTGGGTTCGGCCACGCCGTCGCTGGAGAGCTATCACAGCGCGCAGAGCGGGCGTTACCGTATGCTCAGGCTGACCGGGCGCGCGCTTGCCGAAGCGCGGCTGCCCACGGTGCGCTGCGTCAACATCAACCACACCGTGATGCACCACGGCATCAGCGAGAACCTGCTGCGCGAGATCGGGCAGCGCATCGCGCGACATGAGCAGAGCCTGCTGTTCATCAACCGGCGCGGCTATGCGCCGGTGCTGATGTGCACCTCGTGCGGCTGGCTGTCCGATTGCAAACATTGCGCGGGCAAGATGGTGCTGCACCTGAAAGACCAGCGGCTGCGCTGCCATCACTGCGGCTACCAGATACGCGTGCCGAGCGCCTGTCCGGGTTGCGGCAACGCGGATCTGCAACCGGTCGGCAGCGGCACGCAGCGTATCGAAAGCGTGTTGCAGGAGCGTTTCCCGGAGGCGCGCATCCTGCGCGTGGACCGCGACAGCACGCGCAACAAGCGCGCCTGGCAGACCATGCGCGAACAGATACACGCGAACGAAGTGGATATCCTGGTCGGCACGCAGATGCTCGCGAAGGGGCACGACTTCCCCGCGCTGACGCTGGTCGGCGTGCTGAACCCGGACAGCGCGCTGTACAGCAGCGACTTCCGCGCGCCGGAACGACTGTTCGCGCAACTGGCGCAGGTGGGCGGGCGCGCCGGACGCGCCGACAAGCCCGGCGAGGTCATCATCCAGACCGCGTTCCCGGATCACCCGCTGTATCTCGCGCTGCAGACTCACGATTTCGACGGTTGGGCCGCGTCGCAGCTCGCCGAGCGGCAGATGGCGGGTTTTCCGCCGTTCATGTTTCAGGCGATGCTGCGCGCCGAGGGCAGGGATGAGAGCGAGGTATACCGTTACCTGAACGATGCGCGCAAGGCAGCCGTCGCGTTGCAGCATGGGGTGGAAGTCCTCGGCGTGGTGCCGGCCTCGATGCCGCGCCGCGCGAACCACATACGCGCGCAGCTGCTGATCCAGGCGGCCTCGCGCAAAGGCCTCCAGCAATTCCTGCGCGCCTGGCAGCCTGCACTGGATGCGCTGCCCGCACAAAAGCTGCGCTGTGCGCTGGACATCGACCCGCTAGAGTTTTAAAGTGCACCGTCGATAAGCAATCAACCGGAAACCCGCATGTCCATACACCGTTTTTACACCAAGACCGTCAGCGAAAAATTGCTGTACACCTCGTTCCTGCTGCTGATCGGCCTGGGCTACCTGATGGCGATCGCCTATCTGTATGTCACGCATGTGAACAACGACAACAAGCCGGGGCTGTCCATGCAGGACGTGGCCAGCAGCTATTACGGCAACCGCAGCGGTACGCGTCTGGAAGCGGCGATACGCGGGCCGATGTCGGGCTTCATCGAGGAAGAAGACCGGCATGTGATGGTGGCCTGGCTGAAGGACAGCGCGGGGCAGGAACACTTCGACCGGGACATCAAGCCCATCCTGCAGAAGACCTGTCTGGGCTGCCACACCAAGGCGGTCAATCCGAACATTCCGGACCTGAACACCTACGAAGGGCTGCATGAACTCGCGAAGGTGGACACCGGCATGTCGATGACGAGCCTGCTGAAACTGTCGCACATCCACCTGCTCGGCATCAGCATGCTGCTGTTCATCCTGGGCTGGATATTCATCCAGTCCGAGGTCAACGTCTGGTTCAAGCGCTTCCTGGTGGTGTCGCCGATGCTGGCCGTGTTCGTCGACGTGCTGTCCTGGTTCCTGACAAAATGGGACCCGCTGTATGCCTGGATCGTGGTGATCGCGGGCGGCGTACTGGGTATGTCGATGGGGCTGCAGATCCTGATCTCGCTGTACCAGATCTGGTTCCTGAAGCGCCCCGCGAACCCAGAAGATCACCCCCCGCTCACGTGATAGTTGCATTGCAAAACATCGTCGGCGCAGACCATGTGCTGACACGACAAGCGGCCGCGCCTTTCTGCACAGACTGGCGCGGTCGTTATTCCGGCGAGGCGCTCGCCGCGGTGTTTCCGGCCGACACGCAGCAAGTCGGCGCAGTGGTGAAACTATGCGCCGCGCGCAACATCGCCATTGTGCCGCAGGGTGGCAACACCAGCCTGTGCGGCGCCTCCGTGCCGCTGGCGGACGGCACGCAGCAGGTCGTCATCAATCTGTCGCGCATGAACCGCATCCGCGCGCTGGATGCCGACAACTACACGATGACAGTCGAGGCCGGCTGCAAGCTGGCCGCGCTGTATGACGCGACGGAGCGGGCGGACCGATTGTTCCCGCTGGGCTTGACCGCGATCGCGCCGCACTGCGAGATCGGCGGCAACCTCTCCACCAACGCGGGCGGCATCGGCGTGCTGCGCTACGGCAACGCGCGCGACCTGGTGCTGGGGCTGGAAGTCGTGCTGCCGGACGGGCGCGTCTGGGACGGCCTGCGCAGCCTGCGCAAGGACAACACCGGCTACGACCTGAAGCACCTGTTCGTCGGCGCGGAAGGCACGCTGGGCATCATCACCGCCGCCGTGCTGAAGCTGTATCCGCGTCCCAAATCACAGGCGACCGCCTGCGTCGCGCTGCGCGACCCGGCTGCGGCCGTGGCGCTGCTTTCGCACCTGCGCGTGACCTGCGGCGACAACATCAGCGGTTTCGAAATCGTCTCGCGCCCCTGTCTCGATCTCGTGTTTAAACACATACCCGATACGCAGGAACCTTTCGCCGGCAGGCACGAATGGATCGTCATCACCCAGCTGGCCGATGTGCTGCAAGTGCCGCTGGATGCGGCATTGCGCGCCGCGCTCGCATCGTTCGGCGACGGCATCGTCGAGTTCGAGGTCACGGCCGACACGGATCGCGCCGAGCGCTGGTGGAAGCTGCGCAAGAATATCAGCGACGCGCAGAAGGCCGAAGGCATCAGCATCAAGCACGATGTGTCCGTGCCGGTCAGCCGCGTGGCGGCATTCATCGCGCAGGCCGACGCCGCGTTGCGCGCCGCCTATCCCGGCATACGCATCGTCGCGTTCGGCCACCTCGGCGACGGCAACATCCACTACAACGCCTCGATGCCGGACGCCGCTCAGAATAGGGAGCTGATCGCGCAGCACGAGCGCGACGTGAACCGCATCGTGTACGCGGTCGTCGCCAAGTTCGACGGCAGCATCAGCGCCGAGCACGGGCTGGGCCAGCTCAAGCGCGCAGAGATCACGCAATACAAGAGCGCGCTGGAACTGGAGTTGATGCGCAACATCAAGCAGGCGCTCGACCCGCAGGGGCTCATGAACCCGGGTAAGGTTCTGTAGATTTTTTCACGCAAGGCAAAGACAGGAGGCTCACATGGCCGCACAACCCGAGATCACCAACATGGCATTGTTCTGCGATTTCGAGAACGTCGCGCTGGGCGTGCGCGACGCGAGGTACGCGCAGTTCGACATTCGGAAGGTGCTGGAACGCCTGCTGCTGAAGGGCAGCATCGTGGTCAAGAAAGCCTACTGCGACTGGGACCGCTACAAGGAATTCAAGGCGACCATGCACGAGGCCGCCTTCGAGCTGATCGAGATTCCGCATGTGAGGCAAAGCGGCAAGAATTCGGCCGACATCCGCATGGTCGTCGATGCGCTGGATCTCTGCTACACCAAGGCGCATGTGGACACCTTCGTGATCATCAGCGGCGACTCGGACTTCTCGCCGCTGGTGTCGAAACTGCGCGAGAACAACAAATACGTGATCGGCATCGGCGTGAAGGATTCGACTTCGGATCTGCTCAGCGCGAACTGCGACGAGTTCATCTTCTACGACGACCTCGTGCGCGCGCAGGAGGCGAAGCAGAAGCGCGCCGAGAAGCAGGCGCCGGTGAAAGCCGCGGCGGGCAAGGCCAAGGCTCCGGCCGCGAAGGGCGAAGACGACAAGCGCCAGGAGGCGCTCGACTTCATCGTCGAGACCGTCGAAGCGCTGATCGCCGAACGCGGGGACGAGAAGATCTGGGGTTCGATGGTCAAGACCACGATGCAGCGCCGCAAGCCGGGCTTCACCGAATCGTCGTACGGCTACCGCTCGTTCAAGGAGCTGGTCGAGGACGCGCAGCGGCACAAGCTGCTGACGGTGGTGCGCGACGAGAAGTCGGGACAGTACACGATACGGTTGTCAGCAGCGGATTGACGAAAAAACAATATGAACCTTACCCCGTTGAGTCCGGTAGTCAGCACGCAGGCTCGATGTCCGGGGTGTACAATTGGTAGGAGTATGCATAAGCGGTCAAGTTTATGTATCATGCCTCCATCCGGAGGTTGCTGTTACTCGCAGTCTTTGTAGAAGTCGGGAGTAAGCATGGACATTTCCTCAGTCGTTTCACCGCGTGTCTCTACGGGATCAGGCGAAGGTGCGTCGAGTCCTGCTCGTGTGCCTGCCGCCGATCCCGTGCAAGCCGGTGTCGCTTCGGCTTCGGTCGACGCCGCCGCAAGCGCCCCCTCTTCCGGCCAGATCGCGCAGGCGGTCAACCAGATCAATGACGCCTTCGCGCAAAGAAACCAGAATCTTTACGCCGCGATCGAGAAAGACAAGGCTACGGGGATTGACGTTGTAAAGATCGTGGACCGGGAGAGCAAGGAAACGGTCAGTCAGTTTCCGTCCAAGGCTATTCTCGGGATCGCCGAGGCTATCCAGAATCCGTCGGGTGCCGGGGGGCATTTGTTTAGAGACCAGGCCTGAATCGTTGGGTCTGCGCCGTAGTTAACCCTTCCTTATCCCTGTCTGGACGCAAGTTCATCGACAAAGGGATATTGCCAAAGTGCTATAATCCGCGCCTCTTTAAAGGTGCCGTTTCATGTCAGCCGTATTGAATTTCAAATCCCATTTGTCCGAATTGTTCGCGCAGGCGCTGCGCGAGGTCGCCCCCGAGTTTGCAAACGATGGTTCGGCGCAGACCGAGATACTCATCGAGCGCCCCAAGCAGGCGTCGCATGGCGATTACGCCTGCAATCTGGCGATGCAACTGGCGAAGCCGCTGCGCAAGTCGCCGCGCGACATCGCAAATGCGCTGATCGCGGCGTTGCCGGCCTCGGACGTGATCGAGAAGGTGGAGATTGCCGGAGCGGGCTTCATCAACGTGTTCGTCACCAAGGCGGCCAAGCAGGGCGTGGTGCGCGGCGTGCTGCAGGCTGGCGCGGGCTACGGTCATGTGCATGTCGGCGCGGGGCGTAAGGTGGGCGTGGAGTTCGTTTCGGCCAACCCGACCGGGCCGTTGCATGTGGGCCACGGCCGCGGCGCGGCGGTGGGCGATTGTCTGTGCAACGTGCTGCATGCGGCCGGCTGGAACGTGACGCGCGAGTTCTATTACAACGACGCGGGTGCGCAGATCGACAACCTGACGCTGTCCGTGCAGCTGCGCTGCAAGGGCGTCACGCCGGACGATCCGTCCTGGCCTGAATCGGGCTATCGCGGCGACTACATCATGGATGTGGCGCGCAGCTACATGGCGAAGGAGACCGTGGAGGCCGACGACCAGCACATCACCGGAAAGGGCGACGCGGACGATGCCGAGGCGATCCGCCATTTTGCGGTGGCCTATCTGCGCCGCGAGCAGGACCTGGATCTGCGCGCGTTCGAAGTGGAGTTCGACGTGTTCTCGCTGGAGTCCGCGCTGTACACCGACGGCAAGGTGGAAGAGACTGTCAGCAAGCTGATCGCCAGCGGCCACACCTACGAGCAGGACGATGCGCTGTGGCTGCGCACCACCGATTTCGGCGACGACAAAGACCGCGTGATGCGCAAGACCGACGGCGGCTACACCTATTTCGTGCCGGACGTGGCCTACCATCTGGACAAGTGGCGGCGCGGTTTCACGCGCGTGATCAACGAGCAGGGCGCGGATCATCACAGCACGATCACTCGTGTAAGAGCAGGCCTGCAGGCGCTGGATGCGGGCATTCCGAAAGGCTGGCCGGACTATGTGCTGCACCAGATGGTGACGGTGCTGCGCAACGGGCAGGAGGTGAAGATCTCCAAGCGCGCGGGCAGCTACGTCACGCTGCGCGACTTGATCGACGAAGTGGGCTGCGATGCGACGCGCTATTTCCTTGCGGCGCGCCATCCCGATTCGCAACTGGTGTTCGACATCGATCTGGCGAAGTCGAAGAGCAACGACAATCCGGTCTACTACATCCAGTATGCGCACGCGCGTATCAGCAAGGTGCTGCTGGACTGGGGCGGCGAGCATAAGGCGTTGCTGGAAGCGGATTTCCGCCTGCTGGACAGCGAATATGAGACCGCGTTGCTGCAGCAGCTGATCGATTACCCGCAGGTGATCGAGAACGCCGCCACGGAACTGGCGCCGCACCTGATCGCGTTCTACCTGAAGGATTTGGCGGCCCATTTTCACAGCTACTATAATGCCTCGCGCTTCCTGGTCGAGGACGAGGCGGTCAAGTGCGCACGCCTGGCATTGATTGCTGCAGCAGCGCAAGTGATGCGCAATGGCCTGGCGCTGCTGGGCGTCAGCGCGCCGGAAAAGATGTAACGCAAAGGAACATACAAGACATGAGCAGAAACGTAAGCAACAAATCTGGCTCGCCGCGTAAAGGCGGCAGCCCGTTATTGACTGGCATACTGGTGGGCATGGTGGTGGGTGTCGGCTTGGCTGCCGGCTTGGCATGGTTCATCCTGAAATCGCCCAGCCCGTTCGTGAACAAGGAACAGCCTGTGGTGGCGGAAAAGCCGCTGGCGGAAGCCGCCAAGCCGGCCAGGGCGCCGGTTGCAAAGCCGGCAGAGCCGTCCGCTGCGTCTGCCCCGACCGCATCGGGCGTGGGTGAGGCCAAGCCGCGTTTCGAGTTCTACAAGGTACTGACCGACAAGCCGGATGCGACCCCGCCGGTCAAGGCCGCGGACAAGCCTGCCGTGCCGGCCGTCAAGGAGATCTATTACCTGCAGGCGGCCTCGTTCTCGAATCCGGATGATGCCGAGAAGCTGAAGGCCAAATTGACTCTGCTTGGCATGGAAGTCACCGTGCTGACCGCGACGATCCCTGACAAGGGCGTGTGGTATCGCGTGCGGGTCGGCCCATACAAGGGTGCGGCAGAAATGAATAATGCGCGCGGCACATTGAAACAAAATGGCGTGGATGCCACTCCAATGCGGGCGCAATAAGCGCCTACCGTTAATTAAGGAGCGATACGTGAAAAAATCGATCAAGGGGTTGTTGCTTGCTGTGGCGTTGCTGGTCAGCGGAGCGGCTGTTGCAGAAGCGGTGTTGGGCAAGGATTACAAGCTGCTGAATCCGGCGCAGCCGACCAGCACCAAGAAGATCGAGGTGCTGGAGTTCTTCTTTTACGAATGTTCGCATTGCTACCACCTGCATCCGCTGCTCGCGGCATGGGAAAAGAACCTGCCCAAGGATGTTCAGCTGAGCTATGTGCCGACCATTTTCCGCGACTCGACAGAGCCGCTGGCGCGCACGTTCTATGTGCTCGAAAGCATGGGACAGATCAGGCAGCTGGACGATGCGATCTACCGCGCCATTCATGTCGATAATGTCTCGATGTACGACCTGAGTTCGATCGGCGATTTCGTGGCGAAACGCGGCGTGGATCGCGTAAAGTTTTCCGCAGCCTACAACTCGTTCGCGATACAGAGCAAGGTGACGCGCGCCAAGCAGATGATCCGCAGCTATGGCATCAACGGCACGCCGACGCTGGTCGTGGACGGCAAGTATGTGATCACGGGGCTGCAGCCTGAAGATGCGATACGTGTGCTGAACGATGTGGTCGCCAAGGCGCGCAAAGAACATTCCAGGAAGTAAGTGAAGGTTGTTAGCTTTGCATGGCCATTCGACTGATGGAACGACTCGCCATCTCACTAGGCAACCTAAAGACGATTGCCAAGTGATTGGTATAAGCATGCAAAAAACATTCGTTAAGTCGCTGGTCATCTCCGGCGCGTCGAGCGGCCTGGGTCTGGCGCTCGCGCGCCATTATCTTGAGCGCGGCGCGATCGTTGCCGCGTTCGCAAGGCGCGGCGAATTGCTGCGAGCACTTGCTGCGGAATTCCCCGGTAAAGTTCATTGCTATGCGCTGGATGTGCGCGATGCCGCTGCGGTGCAGCAGGCGGCGGACGATTTCATCGCGCGCGCCGGCTGTCCCGATGTGGTGATCGCGAACGCCGGTGTCAGCGTCGGCACGCTCACCGAATATGCCGAAGACCTCGCCGCGTTCCAGCAGGTGATGGACATCAACGTGCTGGGCATCGCGAAGACTTTTCAGCCCTTCGTCGCGGCGATGCGTGCGGACCGGCATGGCACGCTGGTCGGTATCGCCAGCGTGGCGGGCTTTCGCGGACTGCCCGGGGCGAGCGCCTACTCGGCCTCCAAGGCTGCCGCAATCACGTATCTGGAATCGTTGCGGGTCGAGCTGCATGGCAGTGGCGTGAAGGTCGTGACGGTCTGTCCCGGCTACATCCGGACGCCGATGACCGCGATCAATCCATATCCTATGCCGTTCATGCTGGATGCCGATGAGGCGGCGCGACGCATCGCTCGCTCCATCCAGCGTCAGACCGCGTTCGTGGTAGTCCCCTGGCAGATGGGGCTGGTCGGGGCTGTGCTGAAGTCGCTGCCGCGCTGGCTGTATGACCGGCTGTTCGCACATGCGCCGCACAAGCCGCGCGGCCTGCTCTGAGCCGGGAAACGGTTACTTGATGAAATAACGCCCCGTCAGATCCAGCGACTGCTTGCCTTCGTTCGGCGAGGGAGACAGCTTCGATGGCCCGAAATCGCTCAGGCTGTCGGAATACAGATAGTTCTTCTGCTGTCTCCTGTACAGGAACCACAGCGCGGCCGACAGGATCATGACGAGGCCGAGCAGTATCCAGCTCAGCAGGCCGATGCCGCTGTCGGCCTGTTTGGCGACGGGTGCTGCTACCTTGATCGGTGCGGGTGCCCGAGGCGCGATCGCGACCTGGCTGGCGGCAACCGGCGCGATGCTCGTTGCAGGGGCTGCAGAGGCTCCTGTCTGACCCTTCAGGTTGGCTACTTCCTTCAGCAGCGCGATCTGTTTCTCGAGCAGGTTGATCTGTTGCTCGATCACCTCGTTCTCTTTCTTCAGCGCGTAGATGTCATCCGCGTGCATGCCCTCTTTCTTGATCTGCAATTTAGGCTCGGCCGGTTTGCGCGCCTGCATCAGGTGCCGGGGCGGAATGGCGGATGCCTCGCGCCTCGGTTTGGGTTGCGCGGCGGGTCTTGATTCAGTGCGGACCGGCTGTTCTGCGAGGGGCTTGGTGGCCGCATGTGTGCCGCGCTTGATTTCCTCATCGGCGGGCACTTCGACGACGTTACCCATGATTACGCCGTATTTGCCGGACGGCAGCGAGGTATTGACGGTCGTGTCGCTGTCGTTTGGCGCGGTTGGCTGCACATCGGCATTGCTCCTGAACTCGGGCAGGAATTCGAAGGCCTTGTACATCTGTCCGCTGGTGGGAGACTCGTATCTGATAATGATGCGATAGAACAGGTCTTCGCCGCGCTCGCCGCTCACGCGCAGGAAATACTGCCCGGATGGGGTCTTCTTGATGAAGAAGATCAGGTGCCCTTCGTAGATATAATCGCATCCCGAGGTTGAACTTCCGATCAGCGACGAACGGCATTCGGTGCCTCTCACCTGATGGAAATGCACCTCCTTGTCATAGCTGCCGATGAAAGCGATGTCGGCCGTGAAGGGTTCGCCGACACGGCTGATGATTTGCCCGTCGCCCAACGACATCGCCGTTACGGCCGGTGAGCCGCAGGCAAGTAACAGCGCGAACAGAATGTTTTTCAATGTGGGTTTCATATAACTAAAAGTGTCTGCGCCATCCCGGAGGGTTCCCGGGGCGTCGGAGTGTAACGGATTCCGCCAGGTGGTTTGCTTTAACCGGCAAGTTTCTGCTTCAGGATGTCATTCAGTTGCGCGGGATTGGCCTTGCCCTTGCTGGCTTTCATCGCCAGGCCGACGAAGAAGCCGAACAGCTTGTCCTTGCCGCTGCGGTATTCGGCGACTTTCTCGGCGTTGGCGGCGATGATCTCGTCCACCAGCGCCTCGATCGCGCCGCTGTCGGAGACCTGCTTCAGCCCTTTCGCTTCGATGATGCTGTCGGCGTCGCCGCCCTCGGACCACATTGCGCGGAACACTTCCTTCGCGCCGGAGTTCGAGATGGTGCCGTCCACGATGCGGCAAATCAGTTTCGCTAACTGCTCTGGATTAACAGGGCAGATGTCTACACCAACTGGACCCATAAGGTTCAAATAAAGGTCTATGCCACCAGATCTCATGTGACTAGTTACGTCTCCGACAATCCAGTTAACAAAGAGCTTTGCCTTGTCGTTGCCTGCGAATATAAGACATTGTTCGAAATACGTTGCAATATCTCTCGCTGAAGTCAGTAATCCAGCATCGTAGGCAGACAAGCCTAGTTCGCTGGTGTAGCGGTCGCGCTTGGCTTGCGGCAGCTCCGGCAGTGTGGTGCGCACCTGTTCCAGCATCGCGGGCGTGATGTCCAGCGGCAACAGGTCCGGATCGGGGAAGTAGCGGTAGTCGTGCGCGTCTTCCTTGCTGCGCATCGCGCGCGTCTCGCCGGTATCCGGGTTGAACAGTATCGTGGCCTGATGGATCGTGCCACCGTTCACGAGCGTGTCGATCTGCCATTGCACCTCATAGTCGATGGCCTGCTGCATGAACTTGAACGAGTTCAGGTTCTTGATCTCGCGGCGCGTGCCCAGCGGTTCGCCGGGGCGGCGCACCGACACGTTCACGTCGCAGCGGAACGAGCCTTCCTGCATGTTGCCGTCGCTGATGCCGATCCAGCGTACCAGCGAATGCATGGCCTTGGCGTACGCCACCGCCTCGGCCGCCGAACACATGTCCGGCTCGGACACGATTTCCAGCAGCGGCGTGCCGGCGCGGTTCAGGTCGATGCCGGTCATGCCGTGGAAGTCGCCGTGCAGTGACTTGCCCGCGTCCTCCTCCAGATGCGCGCGGGTGATGCGCACCACTTTTTCATAAGGCTTGGCGTTGCCGGACAGCGGCTCGACCTGGATCGTCAGCGCGCCCTGTCCGACCACCGGCAGATCGAACTGACTGATCTGGTAGCCCTTGGGCAGGTCGGGGTAGAAATAATTCTTGCGCGCGAACACCGAGCGCGGCGTGATATGTGCGCCGACGGCGAGGCCGAACTTGATCGCGCGTTCCACCGCGCCCTTGTTCAGCACCGGCAGTACCCCGGGCAGCGCGATGCTCACGGCGTCCGCCTGGGTGTTCGGCTCGGCGCCATAAGCGGTCGCCGCACCCGAGAAGATTTTGCTGCTGGTCGAGAGCTGGGTGTGGATTTCCAGCCCGATGACGATTTCCCAATGCATATTCTTATCCTTACAGCCCGATGTTTTGAGGGGTGCGACGGTGACTGTCCGTCACTTGTTGATATTGGTGCGCGATGTTTAACATCTGCGCCTCGGCGAAATAATTGCCGATGATCTGCAGCCCGACAGGGCGGCCATTGCTGCCGAAACCGGCCGGTATCGACATGCCGGGCAAGCCCGCCAGGTTCACCGCGATCGTGTAGATGTCGGACAGATACATCTGCACCGGATCGTCGCCCTTCTCGCCGAGATCGAACGCGGTGGAGGGGCTGGTCGGCCCCATGATCACGTCGCATTGCTTGAACGCCTCGGCGAAGTCCTGCGCGATCAGGCGGCGAATCTTCTGCGCCTGCAGGTAATACGCATCGTAGTAGCCGTGCGAGAGCACGTAGGTGCCGATCATGATGCGGCGTTTCACTTCTTCGCCGAAGCCCTGCGCGCGGCTCTTCTCGTACATGTCCGCGAGGTCGGTATATTCGGGAGCTCGGTGGCCGTAGCGCACGCCGTCGAAGCGCGACAGGTTGCTGGAGGCTTCCGCCGGAGCCAGCACGTAATAGACTGGCACCGCCAGTCTGGAATTCGGCAGGCTGATGTCGACGACGGTCGCGCCGAGCTTCTTGTATTCGGCGATCGCGGCTTCCACGGCCTGCGCTACGTCGCTGCCCAAACCTTCGGCGAAGAATTCCTTCGGCAAGCCGATGCGCAGTCCGGCCAGCGGCTTGTCCAGGTAGCGTGCGTAGTCTTCCTTGTCGCGTTGCAGGCTGGTGGAATCGCGCTGATCGAAGCCGGTCATCACGTTCAGCATCAGCGCCAGGTCTTCCGCGCTACGTGCCATTGGCCCGGCCTGATCGAGGCTGGAGGCGAACGCGATCATGCCGTAGCGCGATACCGTGCCATAGGTCGGTTTGATGCCGGAAATGCCGCACAGCGCGGCTGGCTGGCGGATTGAGCCGCCGGTGTCGGTGCCGGTCGCGGCCGCGCACAGCCGCGCGGCGACCGCGCAGGCTGCGCCGCCGGAGCTGCCGCCGGGCACGGCGTTCTCGCCCCACGGGTTTCTGACCGCGCCGAAATACGAGGTCTCGTTCGACGAGCCCATCGCGAACTCGTCCATGTTGGTCTTGCCCAGATTCACCGCGCCGGCGTTATTGAATTGCTCGATCACATGCGCGTCGTAAGGCGCGATGAAATTCTCCAGCATCTTCGAGCCGCAGGTGGTGCGCCAGCCCTTCGCGCAGAAGATGTCTTTCTGCGCGATCGGGATGCCGGTCAGCGCATCGGCTTGGCCCGAGGCAAGACGCGCATCGGCGATCATCGCTTGAGTAAGGCTGGTCTCGGCATTGGTCGTGATGTACGCGTTCAGCGCCGGGTTCAGCGCGGCGATGCGGTCGAGGTAGAGCCGCGTCAGTTCGACGCTGGAGATTTTTCTGGCGCGCAATGCGTCGCCGAGTTGCTGCAGACTGGAATTAAGCATGGTGGGGATTATTCGATGACTTGTGGGACGAGGTATAGCCCGGCTTCGACTTGCGGTGCGATGGACTGGAACAGCGCGCGCTGATCGGCTTCCGTGACCGCATCGTCGCGCAGGCGTTGTGACAGATCCTGGGCGTGCGACATCGGTTCGATGCCTGTTGTGTCGACGGCCTGCATTTCGGCGATCAGGTCAAAAATACCGGACAGTTGTGAGCGCGAAGCCTCGATTTCCGTTTCGCTCATCGCCAGCCGGGCCAAACGGGCGACTTTCCGGACATCAGCATTGGTCAGGGACATAGTAAAAACTTTATGGAAATAAGGCTAATAGGGTATCATACAAGGGTTTATCGGCGCACCTCTTTGACTACAGGACACAACATGTTTGGATTTTTGAACGGCTATTTTTCTAACGATCTGGCGATTGACCTCGGTACGGCGAACACTCTGATCTGGGTGCGCGGGCAAGGCATCGTGCTGGATGAACCTTCGGTGGTGGCGATACGTCAGGAGGGCGGACCGAACGGCAAGAAGGTGATCCAGCAGGTCGGTCTGGCCGCCAAGCAGATGCTGGGCCGCACGCCGGGCAACATCACCGCGATTCGTCCTATGAAGGACGGCGTGATCGCCGACTTCACCGTCACCGAACAGATGCTCAAGCAGTTCATCCGCCGGGTCTACAAGGCCAGCATCTTCAGTCCCAGCCCGCGCATCGTGATCTGCGTGCCGTGCGGTTCCACGCAGGTGGAACGCCGTGCGATCCGCGAATCCGCGGTCGGTGCGGGTGCGCGCCGCGTGGAGCTGATCGAAGAGCCGATGGCGGCAGCGCTCGGTGCGGGCTTGCCGGTGGAAGAGGCGACCGGTTCGATGGTGGTGGACATCGGCGGCGGCACGACCGAAGTGGGCGTGATCTCGCTGGGCGGTGCGGTGTATTCCGGTTCGGTGCGCGTCGGCGGCGACAAGTTCGACGAGGCGATCATCAATTACATTCGCCGCAACTACGGCATGCTGATCGGCGAAACGACCGCTGAAGAGATCAAGAAGACCATCGGTTCCGCGTTCCCGGGTTCCGAGGTGCGCGAGATGGAAGTGAAGGGCCGCAACCTGGCCGAAGGCGTGCCGCGCAGCTTTACGATCTCCAGCAACGAGATTCTCGAGGCGCTGACCGATCCGCTGAACAGCATCGTCAGCGCGGTGAAGACCGCGCTCGAACAGACTCCGCCGGAACTCGGTGCGGACATCGCCAACAAGGGTATGGTGCTGACCGGCGGCGGCGCGTTGCTGCGCGATCTGGATCGTCTGCTGATGGAAGAGACCGGGTTGCCGGTGCTGATCGCCGAAGATCCGTTGACCTGCGTGGTGCGTGGCTCGGGCATCGCGCTCGAGAGCATGGACAAATCCACCAATATCTTCACGACCGAGTAATTTTTCCGGGGATGGGGGAGCGGGAAACCTGCTCCCTCCGCTGACCACTACCTGCTTTCTACTCTCCGGCACAGATGGACAACACGCAAACTTTCCAGTTTTTCAATCGCGGCCCCAGCCCGGTGGTGCGGCTGGTGTTCTTTGCGGTGCTCTCGCTGTTGCTGCTGTTCGTCGATGCGCGCTACCGTTACCTGGAATCCACGCGCAGTGCGTTGTCCGTGCTGGTCTCGCCGATTCAGCGCCTGGCGACTCTGCCGGGCGTGTTGTGGAATCAGGCCGGAGAATTCTTCGTCACCCAGCGCAGTCTGGTCAAGGAGAGCGATGCGCTGCATCTGCTGCATCAGCGCGACGCCGCGCAATTGCTGCAACTGCAGGCATTGCAGCAGGAAAACCAGCAATTGCGCAATCTCGCCGCGCTGCCGCCGCGTGCCGATTTCACCTCTCAGGTCGCCGAAGTCATCTATGCCGAACGCGATGTGTTCAAGCGCAAGGTGCTGATCAACAAAGGCGCGGATGCGAATCTGCAGACCGGGCAAGTGGTCATGGACGACAACGGCATCGTGGGGCAGATCACGCGCGTCTATCCCTGGCTTTCCGAGGTGACGCTGGTGACCGAAAAGGATCATGCGGTGCCGGTGCAGGTGTTGCGCAACGGGCTGCGTACGATTGTCTTCGGCGCGGGCGATACCAGCCAGTTGTCGTTGCGCTACATGCCGGTCAGTTCCGATATCCAGAACGGCGACGTGCTGGTGACTTCGGGCATAGACGGCATCTATCCGCAGGGCATCCCGGTCGCGAAAGTGGAAAAGATCGAGCGCGACCCGGCGTATCCGTTCGCGCGCATCACCTGCCTGCCTGTCGCCGGGGTGGACAGTCATCGCCACCTGATGATCCTCTCGAGCCTGCCTAAACTTCCCGATCCGCCCGCCGCAGAGCCGGACGCAGCGGATGCGGAAAAGAACCCGAAATCCAGACGGAAAAAATAGTGTCTTATCCTGCCATGTCCAATCCAGAGCTCGAGCGCCCGGTCAGCACCCTGTTTATCGTGTTGAGCGTGCTCGCGGCGCTATTCCTGAACGGCCTGCCCTGGCAAGGGGCGTGGCTGATGTTGCGCCCCGACTTCGTCGCACTGGTGATGCTGTACTGGTGCACGCATAAACCGCTGCGCGTCGGCATAGGCATCACGTGGGCGGTGGGCATGCTTGCTGATGTGGCCGATGCCAGCCTGTTCGGTCAGCACGCGCTGGCCTATACGTTGCTCGCCTTCGGTGGGGTGGTGCTGCACCGCCGCTTGCGGATGTTCGATTTGCGCCAGCAGACCACTCAGGTGCTGGGTATCTTCGCGCTGACCTATGCGGTATACGCGCTGGTGCATTGGCAGGTGAACGGCTATGTGGTGTGGCCGTATTTCCTCGGTTGTCTGACTTCGACCCTGCTGTGGGCACCGCTCAGCATCCTGTTTCAGTCGATGCGGCAGATGCGCGTGGACCGTGAATGAAGAAGCCAGTCGAGCTAAAAAATCATCTTCGCGAGATTTTCAACTTCCGCTTCCGGCTGGCGATCAGCATCGGCTTCGTCGCGCTGCTGCTGACGATCCTGTTGCTGCGCTTCTTTTACCTGCAGGTGCTGCGCCACGACTATTACCAGACGATGGCGGAAAGCAACCGCATCTCCGTCGTCCCTATCGTTCCGAACCGAGGCCTGATACTGGACCGCAACGGTGTGGTGCTGGCGCATAATTATTCCGGCTACACACTGGAGATCACCGCCAGCAAGGTAAAGGATCTGGAAGCGACCATCAACGAGCTGTCCACGCTGGTCGAGATCACGCCCAAGGACCGCAAGCGCTTCAAGAAGCTGCAGACCGAGAGCCATAACTTCGAGTCGCTGATGATACGCAACCGCCTCAGTGACGAGGAGGTGGCGCGTTTTGCCGCACAGCAATACCGTTTTCCCGGTGTCGAGATCAAGGCGCGGCTGTTCCGCGACTATCCTTATGCGGACAAGACCTCGCACCTGATCGGCTATATCGGGCGCATCAACGAAACCGATGTCGAGCAGCTTGAAGAAAACGATCTGGCGGCCAACTACCGCGGCTCGGATTACATCGGTAAGACCGGGCTGGAGCAGAGCTATGAAGGCGAGCTGCATGGCGCTACCGGCGTCGAGCAGGTCGAGGTGGATTCGGCGGGACGGGCGGTGCGCATCCTGTCGCGCAAGCCGCCGGTGTCCGGCAACACGCTGGTGTTGAGCATCGATGCGAAGCTGCAGGAGATCGCCGAGCAATCGTTCGGCAATTACCGCGGCGCGCTGGTAGCCATCGATCCGAACAACGGCGAGGTGCTGGCTTTCGTCAGCAAGCCCGGCTATGACCCCAGCCTGTTCGTCGATGGCATCGATCCGCAAAGCTGGGACGAGCTGAACAATTCTCCCGATCACCCGCTGAACAATCGCGCGTTGCGCGGACAGTATCCGCCGGGTTCCACGATCAAGCCGTTCATGGCCTTGGCCGGCCTGTTCTATAGCACCCGCTCGCCTGAGCGCACCATCAGCGACCCGGGTTATTTCAATCTGCCCGGCAGCGGCCATCAGTATCGCGACTGGAAAAAGGGCGGTCACGGCAGTGTGGATATGTTCAAGTCCATCGTGATTTCATGCGACACCTATTACTACGGGCTGGCAACCGAGCTGGGCATAGACAATATTTACAGCTTCCTGTCGCGCTTCAGGTTCGGCAAGAAGACCGGCATCGATCTGGAGGGCGAGACTTCCGGCCTGTTGCCCTCGCAGGAATGGAAGATGAAACGTTACAAGGAAAAATGGTATGCGGGCGATACTGTTTCGGTGGGCATCGGCCAGGGCTACAATCTGGTGACGCCGATGCAGCTGGCTTATGCGACCGCGACGCTGGCCAATAACGGCATTGCCTACAAGCCGCACCTGGTCAGGGAGGTGCGCAGCTCGCGCAGCAACGAGAGCCGATTGATCGAAGGCAAGCCGGAATTCGACATGAAGCTCGATCCGGCGCATCTCGATCTGGTGAAGCGCGCGATGGCCGCAGTCACGCAGCCCGGCGGCACGGCGGCGCAAGCCTCCTCCGGTGCGCCTTACCACATCGCCGGCAAGACCGGAACGGCGCAGGTGGTCGGCATGAAGCAGGGCGAGAAATATGATGCGAGCAAGCTCAGTGAACGGAATCGCGACCATGCCTGGTTCATCGCGTTTGCGCCCGCCGAGCAACCCAGAATCGCGCTGGTGGTGCTGGCCGAGAACGGCGGGCACGGCGGCGGCACGGCGGCCCCGATTGCACGCAAGGTGATGGATTATTACCTGCTCGGCAAGGTGCCGCTACCTTTGCCTGACAGCGCGGAAAGTGAGGATGATCAGCATGACTAAGCGTCAATTCTGGCAGCGCATCATCGCGCATGTGGATCAGCCGCTGATGCTCGGTATCGCTTTGCTGATGCTGACCAGCCTGCTGATCCTGTACAGCGCCGGGGACGGCAGCTGGTCGCGCGTAGCGCTGCAGGGCATGAACATCCTGGTGGCGCTGGTCTGCATGTGGGCGGTGGCGAATTTGCCGCTGCATTACCTGATGCGCACGGCTGTGCCGATCTATGTGTTCGGCATGCTGTTGCTGATCGGCGTGGCGCTGTTCGGCGAGATCAGCCACGGTGCGCGGCGCTGGCTGAACATCGGGGTGGCGACCATCCAGCCTTCCGAGCTGATGAAGATCGGCGTGCCGTTGATGATGGCCTGGTATTTCGAGAAGCACGAAGCCGCGCTTACGCTGAAAAATTATTTCGTCGCCGCGCTGCTGTTGCTGATGCCGGTGGCGTTGATCGCGCGCCAACCCGATCTGGGCACGGCGATATTGATCTCCGCCAGCGGTTTTTATGTGCTGTTCCTGGCGGGCTTAAGCTGGCGCGTGATGGGTGCGATGTTCGTCGCAGCAATGGCCAGCGCGCCGGTGCTGTGGTCCATGCTGCACGACTATCAGCGCCACCGCATCCTGATGCTGTTCGATCCCTCGCAGGATGCGCTGGGCAAGGGGTACCACACCATACAGGGCATGATCGCAGTCGGTTCCGGCGGTATCCTCGGCAAGGGCTATCTGAACGGCACGCAGACTCATCTCGACTTTCTGCCGGAGCGCACCACCGACTTTATTTTCGCAGTGTATTCGGAAGAGTTCGGCATGATCGGCAACCTGATCCTGCTGGCGCTGTATATTTTCGTGATCGCGCGCGGCTTCATCATCACCGCCAATGCTTCCACGTATTTCACCCGTCTGATGGCGGGTTCGATCACGCTGACCTTCTCCACCTATGCGTTCGTCAACATGGGCATGGTCAGTGGTATCCTGCCGGTGGTCGGTGTGCCGCTGCCGTTGATCAGCTACGGCGGGACTTCGATGCTGACCCTGCTGCTGGGTTTTGGTATGCTCATGAGTATAGAGACGCACAAGAAGCTGGTTAAGTCTTAATAACAAGCCATTTAGTGGCTGGTCATAGGGGGGGGGTATGGGTAAGCAAGTCGCAATTCTGGTATTGGCAACCTTGCTGCTCGCCGCGTGCGGCAGCGCGCCGCGCAAAGCGGATATGCGCGACAGCGCCGCGCCGGTCGAGGATCATATGGTTGGCGGTCAATCTTCCTCAGGCGGTTATCTCGCCGGAGACGGTCCGGGGGCGAACGTGCCGGCCAACATCGATGCGACCCCTGATGCGGTGCCGAAGAGCGAGCCGCTGCACCGTTATGCGAACCGTCCCTATGTCGCGCTGGGCAAGACCTACACGCCGCTGACCGTTGCGGGCAACTTCAAGGAGCGCGGCATCGCCTCCTGGTACGGCAAGAAGTTCCATGGGCAGCGCACCTCCAGTGGCGAGACTTACGACATGTATGGCATGACTGCCGCCCATCCGACGCTGCCGATCCCGAGCTATGCGCGCGTGACCAATCTCGCCACGCAGAAGTCCGTGGTGGTGCGCGTGAACGACAGGGGGCCATTCCTGCATCAGCGCGTGATGGATCTTTCCTATACCGCAGCGCACAAACTCGGCATCGTGGGTAACGGCAGCTCGGAGGTCGAAATCGAGAGCCTGATGCCTAGTGCGACGACTGCGGCGATTACTGCGGACAGCGTGCAAAGCAAGTCGCTGGCAAAAGCCGCTGCGCCTGGAAAAAGTGCGTTGCCTGTCGTCAGCGCCACGACACCTGCTGCGGGCGGCAATATCTATCTGCAGCTCGGTGCATTCAAATCGCAGGACGCAGCGGAAAGTTTCATGGCGAAGATTCGCGCCGAGCTCGGCGATGTCGGCAAGCAGATCAGCATGTATGTCAAAGGTGGTCTCGTGCGCGTGCATGTCGGACCCTATGCTAGTCAGAGCGAGGCACGCAGCAGTGCGGAAGGGTTGAAGGGGCGGCTGGGATTCAAGCCGATGCTGAATCTGCACTAGGGACTGCTGCAGGGGCCAGTTCCATAACGGCGGAAGAGGTTTGAAGCCGAGTCAGGTGAATTGTGGTTCCTAGGGTGTATAAATGACGAGGGCCGCGCATTTGCGCGGCCCTCGTCGCTTCCATATGGTTCTAATTATGGCTGGCGCTTGGTTCGGCCTGATATTTCGCGTGTTTTTCCCTGTTTTTCTTTTCGTCGGCTTGATCAACGGATACGGATGCGCCCATCTTGACCGGCAAATCATTCGGGTAGTTGTAACCTGTGCCGTTGCTGTGGTCAATGATCGCGCCTATCCCGCCACCGAGCACAATATTTCCCCACATGCCCCCGGCGGCTCTTGATATGCCGCGTGCCAAGCCATCGGGCAAGCCAGCCTTTTTGCACGTAACAACGATGTCTTCTGCCGAGCGGTGAACAACCACGGTGCCGGGCGTTTCAATTTCCCAGCTGCCTTTGTCGTTGGACAAAGAGCATTTTGCCTTTTCGATCAGATTGCCATCGGCTGAATGCGTTGTAACGGCCAAAGACTGGTTCTTGTCTGAAGTGATGCTTGCGCAACCCGTTGCAAGCAGTGCGATGGTGCATAACAAAATTATTCTTATCTTTTTCATTGGTATCCCTTTGTTTGGTTATTGTGACGCGGTACAGCAGACGGATACTCTCACCGGGCAATTGGTAGCGCAACGAATAAGAATGCATAGGTATTATCGTGCGATCTGTGCTGCTTCCTCTGTGAGGTCCTCGGCGCATGGGGTGGCTTCGTTTCATTGGATGAAAACCCCCCGGAATTTGTTTGGTGCGCTCGCGGTCCATCCCCCCCCCTAGCTTTTCAGTCTTCGGGTCAAAATATCTAGGCCGCTCATTACAAACAACCTTAGCTTGTTTGCGTAATTCGTTATTTTTTAAGCGTATTTGTTTTGCATTAACTTGTCGCGCTAACTCCTTGTCTCATAAAGAGAAATCCCATTTTTCAGCTTGACCACGAGCTTTTTTTTCAATATAGTGGGATTAAGTGGTAAAAAGTGGGTAGAAGTGGGGGAAGAGATGTTTCAGGGGGCGGCGACAATCAATCTGGATAGCAAGGGCAGGCTCGCGATACCGGCACGGCATCGCGACATGCTGCTCGCCCATTGCGCGGGCAATCTGGTGCTGACCGCCGATGCCGACGGCTGCCTGCTGCTGTATCCGCAACCTGAATGGCAGCCGATACGCGACAAGCTGCTCAAGCTGTCCGCGCTCAATCCGAAGATTCGTGCGTTGCAGCGCCGCCTGATCGGTTATGCCGAAGACGTGGTGATGGATGGCGCCGGGCGCGTGCTGATCTCGCCGGCGCTGCGCGGCTATGCCGCGCTGGACAAGCACGTGATGCTGGTCGGTCAGGGCAATAAATTCGAACTATGGGACGAGGCGAAATGGCAGGCGCAGCAACAGGCTGCGCTGTCGTTCATGGACGGCGAGTTGCCGCCCGAGCTGGAGGGGTTCTCGTTGTGAGTGAGGGCTTGTCCCACACCACCGTTCTGTTGCATGAAGCCGTAGAGGCGCTCGCGATCAAGCCGGACGGCATCTATGTGGATGGTACGTTCGGTCGCGGTGGGCACAGCTCGCGCATCCTGCAGCAGCTGGGCAGTGCGGGCAGGTTGATCGCGCTGGATAAGGATCCGGCGGCGGTGGAGGTAGGCAAGGCGTGGAACGATGCGCGGTTCCAGATGGTGCATAGCGGTTTCGCGCATCTGGCCGACGTGCTGCGCGAACTGGATGTGGGAAAGGTGGATGGCATCCTGTTCGATCTGGGGGTGTCGTCGCCGCAGCTGGACGAGGCGGCACGGGGATTCAGTTTTCGCTTTGACGCACCGCTGGATATGCGCATGGATGCCAGCAGCGGGATGACGGCGGCGCAGTGGCTGGCAACGGTGGATGAGGGTTTGCTAACGGAGGTGATACGTGATTACGGCGAAGAACGGTTTGCTAAGCAGATTGCAAGAGCGGTTGTTGCGGCGCGCACAATCGAACCTATCCTCACCACGCGGCAGCTCGTCGAGCTGGTTGGTAAAACGGTACGTACCCGTGAAGCGGGGCAAAACCCGGCGACACGTACCTTTCAAGCTATACGGATTTATATCAACCAGGAGCTCGAAGAGCTTGCGCGGGTATTGCCAGAGTGCGTGACGCATCTCAAGACCGGCGGGCGTCTGGTGGTGATCAGTTTCCATTCGCTGGAAGATCGCATCGTGAAGCGCTTCATGCGTGATATGGCCGAGGGCGACAAGCTGCCGCGCAATGTGCCGATACGCGCCAGCGAAGTGCCGCAAGGCAGGATGCATCTGGTCGGCAAGGCGGTACGCGCCGGTGCGGTTGAGTTGCAGGCAAATCCGCGCGCGCGCAGCGCGGTGATGCGCGTGGCGGAGCGTTGCGATGTTGCGTAGCGGCACTGCGTTGAATGCGCTGTTGCTGGTGGCGGTAGTGATGTGCGCGTTGAGCGTGGTCACCTCGCAGCACAAGGCGCGCAAGTTGTTCGTGGAGTTGCAGAAGGGCAAGGAACGCGCGCAGCAGATGGACGTGGAGTGGGGGCAGCTGCAGCTGGAGCAAAGCACCTGGGCCGCCCCGGCACGCGTGGAAAGAGTCGCCGCAAGGCAGCTGCAGATGCAGCTGCCCCGGAACGGTCAAGTTCAATTTATACGGGTAGAGCCTAACGGCGGAGCAAATAGACAGCCATGAATTACGCGGCCAGTGCACATCCAGACATCACGGCGAAATTGCCCGGATGGCGCGCCACCGTGTTATTCGTGGCGTTGCTGGCCGGGCTGGCCGGGCTGCTCGGGCGCGGCGTATATTTGCAGGGGATACACAACGATTTCCTGCAGGAAAAGGGCAATGAACGCTACAGCCGCGTGATCGAGGTCAGTGCGCATCGCGGCATGATAACCGACCGCAATGGCGAGCCGCTGGCGGTGAGCACGCCGGTCCAGTCGGTGTGGGCGAGCCCGTCGGATGTGCAGATCAACACCCAGCAGCTGGCGCGATTGGCGCAGCTGCTGGGTTCGAGTGTCAATGACGTGAAGGGCGGCTTGTTCGACACCTCGCGCGACTTCGTCTATCTCAAGCGGCAGCTGCCTCCCGATCAGGCCGAAAAGGTGATGGGGCTGAACCTGCCGGGCATCTCGCTGCAGCGCGAATATCATCGTTTCTATCCGTCCGGCGAGGAGCTGGCGCAGACGCTCGGCTTTACCGGCCAGGACGACAACGGGCAGGAGGGGCTGGAACTGACGCTGCAGGGCCAGCTTGCCGGAAAAGCCGGCAGCCAGCGCGTGATCAAGGATAGGCGTGGGCATATCGTGGAGGATGCGGGCAGCCTGCATGCGCCCAAGTCCGGCAGCGACATCGCGCTCAGCATAGACAGCAAGGTGCAGCATCTGGCCTATCGCGAGTTGAAGGCCGCCGTCGAACAGCATCATGCCAAAGCCGGCGCGGTCGTGGTGCTGGATGCGCTCAGCGGAGAAGTTCTGGCGCTGGCCAACTATCCCGGATACAACCCGAACAACCGCACCAGGGGCAGTCTGCAGGCGATGCGCAACCGCGCGGTCGCCGATCTGTTCGAACCCGGTTCGACGATGAAACCGTTCACGGTGGCGACGGCCATCGAGACCGGCAAGGTGCGCCCGGACACGCGGATCAATGTCGAACACGGCGTGTTCACGGTGGGCAACAAGAAGATCCACGATTCCCATCCCGACGATGTGCTGACCGTGGCGCAGGTGATACAGAAATCCAGCAATGTCGGCGCGGCAAAGATGGCGCTGTCGCTGGAATCGCAGACGCTGTGGCAAAGCCTGTCAGACAGCGGTTTCGGCGCGCGTACCGGCAGCAACTTTCCGGGCGAGGCGCCTGGCAAATTGCGCGACCCGAAAACCTGGCGGCCCATCGAGCAGGCCACGATGTCATATGGCCACGGCATGTCGGTGAATCTGCTGCAACTGGCGCGTGCCTATACGATCTTTGCCAATGATGGCGAACTGAAACCGGTATCGCTGCTCAAGCTGGACGCACCCGCAGTCGGCAAGAAGGTGTTCTCCGGCAGCACTGCACGCGCGCTGCGCGACATGATGGAGCTGGTGGTGATGCCCGGAGGAACTGCTCCGCTCGCGCAGGTCGCGGGTTATCGCGTGGCGGGGAAAACGGGCACTGCGCACAAGCTGGAGGGCGGACGTTACATCAATCGTTATGTCGCCTCGTTCGTAGGCCTGGCACCGGCATCCGCGCCGCGCCTGATCGTGGCGGTGATGATAGATGAACCCGAGGGCGAGTATTACGGTGGCCTGGTTGCGGCGCCGGTGTTCAGTCAGGTGACGGGCGCGGTGCTGCACCAGTTGAATGTGCCGAACGATGCGCCGCTGGATAACGTCATCGCGCCCCCGGCCGAATTCATCAGGGAGGAAGTATGACCTCCGGGCCGAATCACATGATCGGGCTGAATAAATTGCTGGACGTGCCAATCACGCGTCTGGTGACGGACAGCCGGGCGGTGCAGCCCGGCGATACCTTCGTCGCCTATCCGGGTGAGCGTGCGGACGGCCGGCAGTTCATCGCGCAGGCGATCGCACAGGGCGCGAATGCGGTGATCTGGGAGGCGGACAATTTTGCCTGGGATCCGGCGTGGAAAGTAGCGAATTTCGGCGTGCCCGAGTTGCGCCGTCAGGCGGGATGGATGGCGGATGCGGTGTATCACACGCCATCCGAGAAGTTGTGGATGGTGGGCATCACCGGCACCAACGGCAAGACTTCGACCAGCCACTGGATCGCCCAGGCGCTGAACGATGCAGGCAAGAAATGCGCGGTGATCGGCACGCTGGGCAACGGCTTTGCGGGCGCGCTGCAGGCAAGCGCGAATACCACGCCGGATGCGATACGTGTGCACGATCTGCTGGCCGGATTCCTGAGCGCAGGCGCGCAGGCGGTGGCGATGGAAGTGTCTTCCCATGCGCTGGCACAAGGGCGCGTGAACGGCGTGCGGTTCGACGTGGCGATGCTGACGAACCTGAGCCGCGACCATCTCGACTACCACGGCGATATGCAGAGTTATGCGGCCAGCAAGCGCAAGCTGTTCGACTGGCAGCATCTCAAGCATGTGGTGCTGAATCTCGATGATGCGTTCGGCGTGGAGCTGGCCGGGCAACTGCAGGATGAGGCGGTGGAGGTGATCGGCTACGGCCTGAGCGATGCTGCACTGCAGATCGCCGAACGGCAGGGCATACGCATGGTGTATGGCAATTCGGTCGAGATGAACGGACAGGGTACGCGCATCGCGGTGCATTCGAGCTGGGGTGCTGCCGAACTCGCCAGCGAACTGATCGGGCGCTTCAATGCGGCGAACCTGCTGGGGGCGCTGGCGGTATTGCTGGTAAGCGGCGTGGCGCTGGCCGATGCTGTGCGCTCGCTGAGCGCGGTGAGGGCGGTTGCCGGACGCATGCAGCGCGTAGGCGGCGCAGACCAAACTACGGTCATCGTGGATTACGCGCATACGCCGGATGCGCTGGAAAAGGTGCTGCTGGCGCTGCGCGAAGTCAGCGCGGCGACGGAAGGCAGGCTGATCTGCGTTTTCGGCTGCGGCGGTGACCGTGATCGCGGCAAGCGCGCGATGATGGGTGCTGTCGCCGAGAAATTCGCCGATCACTGCATTGTCACGAGCGACAACCCGCGCAGCGAAAATCCGCACAGCATCATCGCCGAAATCGTCGGTGGCATGAGCGGCAGTAACCACGAGGCGATCGCCGATCGCGCGATGGCGATACAGCGCGCGATGTCTATCGCGACGCCGCGCGACACCGTGCTGGTGGCGGGCAAAGGGCACGAGGATTATCAGGAAATAAACGGCGTGAAATATCCGTTCAGCGATGCGGCCGTGTCGCTGCATGCGCTGAGCAACTGGCAGACGCAGCGGCAGCACAACAAGACCGGGGGTGTTCAATGATGCTGCTTTCGCAAGCCGCGCAGGCGCTGAACGGCCAACTGGCGGGCTCGGATGTGCGCTATACCGCGGTGTGTAGCGACAGCCGCAAGCTGGCGCAGGGCGACTTGTTCGTCGCGTTGCGCGGCGAACATTTCGACGGTTATGACTTCGTCGCGCAGGCAGCGCAGAGCGGTGCGGTAGCCGCGCTGGTGAATGCGGACAGCTATCGCGGCGAGCCATTGGCCATTCCGCTGCTGCTGGTGGCGGACACGCGCATCGCGCTGGGGCAGCTGGCCGCCTATTGGCGCAGGCAGTTCGATATCCCGCTGGTCGCGATCACCGGCAGCAACGGCAAGACCACCGTGAAGGAAATGCTGGCGGCTATCCTGCGCGAGGCGTCGGGCAGCGCCGAGGCCGTGCTGGCGACGAAGGGAAATTTCAACAACGACATCGGTATGCCGCATACGCTGCTGCAGCTGAATGCACAGCACCGCTATGCGGTGATCGAGATGGGTATGAACCATCCCGGCGAGATCGACTACCTGACGCGCATCGCCTGCCCCGATGTCGCGCTGATCAATAACGCGAGCGGCGCGCATCTGGAAGGATTGGGTTCGGTGGAGGCGGTGGCGCGGGCCAAGGGGGAGATACTGGCCGGACTGAAGCCGCACGGTACCGCGGTCATCAATGCAGATGACGCTTATGCGCCGCTGTGGCGCACGCTGGCGGGTGCGCAACCGTTGCTCGAATTCGGCCTGGATCAACAGGCCGATGTTTCCGGGCAATGGTCGCCGTCGAGTACGGGTCTGCGCCTGAACGCGCAGACTCCTTCGGGAGAGTTTACCGTGGGCCTGCAAGTGCCCGGCGCGCATAACGCGCGCAATGCGCTGGCGGCTGCGGCTGCGGCGATCGCGCTGAATGTGCCGCTGGAAACCATCGCGTCGGGACTCGAAAAATTCGGCGGAGTGGCGGGACGCCTGCAACGCAAGGCCGCACGGCACGGCGCGACACTGATCGACGATACCTACAATGCCAATCCGGCCTCGCTACGCGCCGCGATCAGCGTGCTGGCGCAGGCGGACGGCAAGCGCGTGCTGGTGCTCGGGGACATGGGTGAGTTGGGAGATGGCGCGGCGACTTTCCATGCCGAGATCGGCCAGGCGGCGCGCGAAGCCGGTATAGAAAAGCTGTATGCGTTGGGTGCATTGAGCGCGAATGCGGCAAGTGCATTCGGCGACGGCGCACGGCATTTCGAGTGTGTCGAAGACTTGCAGCGCGCGCTGGAAAATGAATTGGACGCGAACACCACCGTGCTGGTGAAAGGTTCGCGGTTTATGAAAATGGAACGCGTCGTGCAGTTTTGCGCGGCGACAGGAGGATAACGATGCTGCACGCACTCGCACAATGGCTGTCCCAGGACATAAGGTTTTTCAGCGTGTTCAATTACATCACGCTGCGCACCGTGCTCGCGGCGATGACCGCGCTGGGCATCTCGTTCCTGCTCGGCCCGGCGATGATACGCAAGCTGACCGCGTACAAGATAGGCCAGTCGGTGCGCACCGATGGGCCGCAGACGCATCTGGTGAAGGCCGGCACGCCGACGATGGGCGGTGCGCTGATCCTGGCTTCGATAGCGATCACCACCCTGCTGTGGGGCGATCTGCACAATCGTTACGTATGGGTGGTGCTGTTCACCACGCTCGGCTTCGGCGTGGTCGGCTGGGTGGATGACTACCGCAAGGTGGTGCATCGCAATCCCAAGGGGCTGTCCGCGAAGGCCAAGATGGGCTGGCAGTCCATCATCGCGCTGGTCGTAGCCGTCTATCTGTGGAACACCGCCACTCTGCCCGCGCAGACCGAACTGATCGTGCCGTTCCTGAAGCTGCTGGTGTTCCCGCTGGGGGCGGCGATGTTCATCGCGCTGACTTACTTCGTGATCGTCGGGACCAGCAACGCGGTGAACCTGACTGACGGCCTGGACGGGCTTGCGATCATGCCGACCGTGCTGGTCAGCGGCGCGCTGGCGATATTCGCGTATGTCGCCGGCAACGTGGTGTTCGCAAAATACCTCGGCATCCCCTATATCCCGGGAGCCGGGGAACTGGCGGTGTTTTGCGGCGCGATCACCGGTGCGGGCCTGGCTTTCCTGTGGTTCAACGCCTATCCCGCCGAGGTATTCATGGGCGATGTCGGCGCGCTGGCGCTCGGTGCGGCGCTCGGTACCGTCGCGGTGATCGTGCGCCAGGAGCTGGTGCTGTTCATCATGGGCGGCGTGTTCGTGGTGGAAACCCTGTCGGTGGCGATACAGGTCGCCTCGTTCAAGCTGACCGGCAAGCGCGTGTTCCGCATGGCGCCGCTGCACCATCACTATGAACTGAAGGGCTGGAAGGAAACGCAGGTGGTGGTGCGCTTCTGGATCATCACGATGCTGCTGGTGTTGCTGGGCTTGGCCACGTTGAAACTGAGATGACACGACTGAACGACAAATCGGTGCTGGTGCTCGGTCTCGGTGAGACCGGGCTCTCGCTTGCGCGCTGGTTGAGCGCGCAGGGCGCGCATGTGCGCGTCGCCGACAGTCGCGCAAATCCGCCGGGTCTGGATGTGTTGCGGCGCGATTGCCCGCAGGCGGATATCCGTTGCGGCACGTTCGATGACAGCCTGCTGCAAGGCATAGACCGCATTGCAATCAGCCCGGGCGTACCGTTGCGCGACGAGTTCGTTGCGCGCGCAGCGGCGCGCGGAATTCCCGTCGAGGGCGACATCGAACTGTTCGCGCAGCAACTGGCGGCTTGCGGCTTGCGGCCGAAGACCAGGGTTCTCGCGATCACCGGTGCGAACGGCAAGACCACAGTGACCAGCATGGTGGAGCATCTGTGCAAGGCGGCAGGCAAGGATGCGGTGGCGGCGGGCAACATCTCGCCGGCGGTGCTGGATGTGGTGTTGCAGCGCGGCGCAAAGCAGCCCGAAGTGTGGGTGCTGGAACTGTCCAGCTTCCAGCTGGAAACGACCGCCACACTGAATGCCGATGCCGCGACGGTGCTGAACATCAGCGAAGACCATCTCGACCGTTACGACGGTATCGACGAATACAGCGCCGCGAAGGCGCGCATCTTCACGGGTTGCGCGGTGCAGGTGCTGAACCGAGACGACGCGCGCAGCATGGGCATGGCGCACGCCGGCAGCGAGATCGTCAGTTTCGGTCTGGATATGCCCGCGCATGCGAACGACTTCGGCATAGAACGCGCGGGAGACGATATCTGGCTGGTGCAGGGATCGCAGCGCCTGCTGAAAGCCGGCGAGCTGCAGGTCGCCGGGCTGCACAACGCCGCGAATGCGCTGGCCACACTGGCGCTGTGCCGCGCGATAGACCTGCCGATGCCGGTGTTGCTGGATGCGCTGCGCAGCTTCAAGGGGCTGCCGCACCGCGTAGAACGCGTGGCCGAGATCGGCGGCGTGATCTATTACGACGATTCCAAGGGCACCAATGTCGGCGCGACGGTCGCCGCGCTGGAAGGGCTGGGGCGCAAGGCGGTGCTGATCGCGGGCGGCGAAGGCAAGGGCCAGGATTTCACGCCGCTCAATCCGGCCGTGGCGCGGCACGCGAGAACCGTGGTGCTGATCGGGCGCGACGCGGGGCTGATCGAATCCGCGCTGCATGGATGCGGCGTGCCGGTGCTGCGAGCCAACGACATGAAGGATGCGGTACGGCAGGCTGCAGGACTCGCGCGACGCGGCGAGGCGGTGCTGCTGTCGCCGGCCTGCGCCAGTTTCGACATGTTCCGCAACTATGCGCACCGCGCGGAGGTGTTCGTCGAAGCCGTGCGCGAACTGGACAAGGAGGGTGCATGGTCTCATTAGTCAAGACGCGCACCCGTCCGCCACAGGCCAGATTCGACGAGCTGCTGATCTGGGTGTTCATCGGGCTGCTGTCTATCGGACTGGTGATGGTGTATTCGTCGTCGATCGCCACCGCCGAGGGCAGCAAGTTCACCGGCTTCCATCCGACCTATTACCTGATACGGCACAGCATATTCATCATCGTCGGCGTGCTTGCCGGACTGTTCGCATTCCAGGTGCCGGTGCAGGTATGGCAAAACTACGCGCCGTACTTCTTCCTGTTCGGCGCGGCGCTGCTGGTGCTGGTGCTGATCCCGCATGTCGGGCGCGAAGTGAATGGCAGTCGCCGATGGCTGTCGTTGTTCGTGATCAACCTGCAGCCGTCCGAGCTGATGAAGCTGTTCGCGGTGCTGTATGCGGCCGATTACACGGTGCGCAAGGGCAAGATCAAGCATCTGTTCGTCAAGGCGTTCGTGCCGATGCTGGTGGTGATGGTGCTGATCGGCGGCCTGCTGCTGCAGGAGCCTGACATGGGCGCGTTCGTGGTGATCATTTCGATCGCGCTATGCACGCTGTGGCTGGGCGGGTTCAATCTCAAGGTGTTCGCCGCGCTGGTCGTGGCGCTGCCGCTGGCGTTTGCCGCGCTGATCCTGTCGTCACCCTACCGTATGCAGCGCGTGATCGGATTCATGGATCCGTGGTCGGATCCGTTCGGCAAAGGCTACCAGCTGAGCCACGCGCTGATCGCATTCGGGCGCGGAGAATGGTTCGGCGTGGGCCTAGGCGGCAGCGTGGAGAAACTGTTCTATCTGCCGGAGGCGCATACCGACTTCCTGATGGCCGTGATCGCCGAAGAGCTGGGGCTGATCGGAGTAGCCGGCGTGCTCGTGCTGTTCGCGCTGGTGGTGGTGCGCGCATTCCAGATCGGCCGCCATGCCGCCTTCCTCGACCGCAGCTTTTCCGCGCTGGTCGCGCAGGGTATCGGCGTGTGGATAGGCGTGCAGGCGATGATCAACATTGGCGTGAATATGGGCGTGCTGCCGACCAAGGGGTTGACCCTGCCGTTCCTGAGTTTCGGCGGCAGCGGCGTGGTGGTGAACTGCATCGCCGCTGCCGTGCTGCTGCGCGTGGATTATGAAAACCGAATGCTGGCAAGGGGGATGTCGGTATGAATATGAACCTGTCCCAGCATTCGGTTTCGGTGGAGGCTCTTGTCCCCGCAAGGGGGAACTTGCGTATGCAAGTTAAGCCGCAGAGCGGCGGCCGCAGCCAAAACGAAGAGCTGGCGCGGGGGATGGCGGTATGAACCGCTCGATCCTGATCATGGCGGGCGGAACCGGCGGGCACATCATGCCGGCGCTGGCCGTGGCCGATATCCTGCGCGCGCAAGGTTGGCAGGTGACATGGCTGGGCGCGCCGCACAGCATGGAGGCCGAGCTGGTGCCGAAGCGCGGCTATGAGATGGCTTGGGTGCGGTTTTCCGGACTGCGTGGCAAGGGGCTGCTGCGAAAGCTGCTGTTGCCGTTCAATCTGCTGGTCGCGCTGTGGCAAAGCGCGGTCGCGATATTCCATCACCGTCCCGATGTGGTGCTGGGCATGGGCGGCTATATCACCTTCCCGGGCGGGATGATGGCGGCGCTGTTGCGCCGGCCGCTGGTGATACACGAACAGAATTCCATCGCCGGACTGAGCAATAAGGCGCTGGCGCGCATCGCGCAAAGAGTGCTGAGCGGCTTTCCCGGCGTGCTGCCGAACGCGACTTGGTGCGGCAACCCGGTGCGCGGTGAAATCGCAGCCTTGCCGGAGCCGCAACAGCGTTATGCCGCACGCAGCGGGAAACTGAATGTGCTGGTGGTCGGCGGCAGCCTGGGAGCCAAAGCGATCAACGAGGCCTTGCCGCAGGCGCTCGCGCTGTTGCCGGAAGGCGAACGTCCGAATGTGCTGCACCAGACCGGCAAGCAGCATTTTGCGGCGGTGCAGCAGCTCTACCGGCAGTGCGGGGTGCAGGCAGACATCCGGCCGTTCCTGGACGACATGGCGGGCAGCTATGCGAATGCCGACCTGGTGGTCTGCCGCGCCGGTGCGCTGACTGTCGCGGAACTCGCGGCGGCAGGCGTGGCGAGCATATTGATCCCGTTCCCGTTCGCGGTGGACGACCACCAGACCGGCAATGCGCGCTTCCTGAGTGAGCGCGGCGCGGCGATGCTGCTGCCGCAAACAGAATTGAGTGCGGCGAAACTGGCACAGCTGTTGCGGGAGTTGAGCCGCGAGAAGTTGCTTGAGATGGCGCAGCAGGCGCGCAGCCAGGCCAGGGCCGATGCGGCGCAGGCCGTGGCGAACATATGCAAGGAGTTGGCGGAATGACAACACGGCGCGAAGCGACTTGTTGCGGCGGAGGCTTACCTTGCTTGGATTATGCCGGAGCCAAACATAAAGTTAATGGGGTTTCACTATGAAACACAAGGTTAAGAATATTCATTTCGTAGGCATCGGCGGCTCCGGCATGAACGGCATCGCCGAGGTGCTGCTGAACCTTGGCTTCCAGGTCAGCGGTTCCGACCTCGGCGAGAACGTCGCGACGCAGCGCCTGAAACAGCTCGGCGCGGCGGTGTACCTCGGCCATGCCGAACAGCACCTGACCAACGCGGATGCGGTGGTGGTCTCTACCGCCGTGAGCAAGGATAACCCCGAGGTGCTGGCGGCACGTGCGCGCCGCATACCGGTGGTGCCGCGCGCGATGATGCTGGCCGAGTTGATGCGTTTGCGCCAAGGCATCGCGGTGGCCGGTACGCACGGCAAGACCACCACCACCTCGCTGGCCGCCAGCGTGCTGGCCAGAGGCGGCTTCGATCCGACTTTCGTGATCGGCGGCAAGCTGAATAGCAGCGGCACCAACGCCAAGCTCGGCACGGGCGAATTCATCGTCGCCGAAGCCGACGAGTCGGATGCCTCGTTTTTGTATCTGCAGCCGATACTCGCGGTGATCACGAATATCGATGCCGATCATATGGAGACTTACGGCCACGATTTTTCGCGGCTCAAGCAGGCGTTCGTGGATTTCGTCGAGCATCTGCCGTTCTACGGCATGGCGATGCTGTGCGTGGACGACCCCAACGTGCGCGAGATATTGCCGCGCATCAGCAAGCCGGTGTGCACCTATGGCCTCAGCGAGGACGCAATGATCCGGGCGGTGGATGTGCGCCATCAGCATGGACAGATGCGCTTCACCGCGCTGTGCCGCCAGAACGGCACGCCGAAGGATCTGGACATCACGCTGAATCTGGCCGGCATGCACAACGTGCTGAATGCGCTGGCCGCGATCGCGATCGCACTGGAAGTCGGCGTGGCGGACGACGCGATCGTCGCAGCGCTGGCCGAATTCCAGGGGGTGGGCAGACGCTTCCAGCGCTACGGAGAGGTCGCGCTGCCTGACGGCGGAACATTCACGCTGATCGACGATTACGGTCATCACCCGGTGGAGATGGCCGCCACGCTGGCTGCCGTGCGCGGCGCGTTCCCGGGCAAACGGCTGGTGCTGGCGTTCCAGCCGCACCGCTACACGCGCACCCGCGATCTGTTCGAAGACTTTGTGAAGGTGTTGTGCAGCGTGGATGCGCTGGTGCTGGCCGAAGTGTATGCGGCTGGCGAGCCGCCTGTCGTCGCGGCGGACGGGCGCGCGCTGATGCATGCATTGCGCGTGGCGGGTCAGAACGAGGCGGTATTCGTCGAGCAGGTCGCCGAGATGCCGCAGTCCATCATGCAGATGGCGCGCGACGGCGATGTGGTGATCACGATGGGGGCCGGTTCGATCGGCGGCGTGCCGAACGCGATCTTGCAATCGGTAAAGTCATGAACATGAGCGAACCACGACAATTTTTCGGCTCGGCACTGCGCGGCACACTAAGCCGCGATGTGCCGATGCACAAGCACACCAGCTGGCGCGCCGGCGGAATGGCGGCGCGCGTGTATCAGCCCGCCGACCTGGAAGATCTGGTGTGCTTCCTGCGCGGGGTGCCGGCCGAGGAGCCGCTGGTCGCGGTGGGTCTGGGCAGCAACCTGCTGGTGCGAGACGGCGGTTTGCGCGGCACGGTGCTGTTGCTGCACGGCGCACTGCGCGAGTTGCGCCTCGAAGCGGACGGCGGCATCTACGCCGAGGCGGGCGTGCCCGGCGCAAAGCTGGCGCGCTTCGCCGCGCTGCACGATCTGCGCGGTGCGGAGTTCTTCGCCGGCATCCCCGGCACGCTGGGCGGCATGCTGGCGATGAATGCCGGCTGCTACGGCAGCGAGATATGGGAGAAGGTGGCGCGCGTGCAAGTGGTGACGCGCAGCGGTGAACTGATTGAGCGTACGGCGCAAGACTACGAGATCGGGTACCGGTCGGTGGCACTAAAGGGGAAGGGAGAAGGGAGAAGGGTGAAGGGTGTTGAGGCGGCTGCGCACGAAGGTTCTACCCTTCCCCCTTCCCTCTTCCCCCTTCCCCATGAAGAGTTCTTCGTCTCCGCGACGATGAAGTTTGATGCGGGCGACGGCGAAACGGCACGGCAGGAGATCAAGGCGTTGCTGGCCAAGCGCATCGCGAGCCAGCCGCTGAATCTGCCGAATGCCGGTTCCGTGTTCCGCAATCCGCCGGGCGACCATGCGGCGCGGCTGATCCAGCAATGCGGATTGAAGGGCAAGCGGATAGGCGGCGCGCAGGTGTCGGAGAAACACGCGAACTTCATCGTGAATACAGGTGCTGCGACGGCGGCGGATATTGAGAATCTGATTAACGATGTGCGGGCGACGGTGCTGCAACAGACAGGTATCGACCTGCACCCCGAAGTAAGAATTATTGGTGAATACGCGAATCATGGATAAGAACAACCCTTCTCCCTTTTCCCTTCCCAACCCCTCGCTACGCTCTCCCCAGTTCGGCAAGGTTGCGGTGCTGTTCGGCGGGCGCTCCGCCGAGCGTGAGGTGTCGCTGAAGAGCGGCGCCGCGGTGCTGGCGGCGCTGCAGCGCAGCGGCGTGGATGCGCATGCGTTCGATCCGGCCGCACGCAATCTGCAGGAGCTGGTCGACGAAGGTTTTCAGCGCGCGTTCATCGCGCTGCACGGACGCTTCGGCGAGGACGGCACGGTGCAGGGCGCGCTGGAGTTGCTGGGCATCCCGTATACCGGCAGCGGTGTGCTGGCCTCGGCGCTGGGCATGGATAAGTGGCGCACCAAGCTGGTGTGGCAGGCGGCAGGGTTGCCGATACCGGCCTATACGTTGCTGGACGAGCATAGCGACAGCGATGCGGTGGTGCGCCAACTCGGCCTGCCGCTGTTCGTGAAGCCGGCCAACGAGGGATCCAGCGTCGGCATCAGCAAGGTCAAGGCCGCGGGCGAATTGCAGGGCGCGTATCAGGCAGCCGCGAAGCACGACAGGCTGGTGATCGCCGAGAGCTTCGTCGGCGGCGGCGAATACACCGCGGCGATCCTGGGCGACCAGGCCCTGCCGGTGATCAAGATCGAACCTGCCAACGAGTTCTACGACTTCGAGGCGAAATACCTGCGCGACGACACGCGCTACCTGTGCCCTTGCGGCCTGAGTGCCGATAAGGAAGCCGAGATGCAGCGCCTGGCGAAACAGGCGTTCGCGCTGATCGGCGGACAGGGCTGGGGGCGCGTGGACTTCCTGATGAGCGAAGCCGGTCAGCCCTATGTGCTGGAGGTGAATACTTCGCCGGGCATGACCGATCACAGTCTGGTGCCGATGGCGGCACGCCAGGCCGGCATCAGTTTCGAGCAGCTGGTGCTGCGGGTGCTGGAGATGGCGCATGTGGGATAACGCCGCGCTGCTGCGCAATATCGCGAATGCGCTGATGGCCATCAGCGTGTGCGCGGTACTGTATGGCACGGCTTATTACGTGATGCATCTGCCGGGCCTGTTTCCGCTGCACAGCGTGCGCCTGAGCGCCGCGCCGCAACGGGTGGATGCGCCGGAGGTGCTGCAGGTTGTGCGCAATGGTGTAGATGGAAATTTTTTCACCGTGGATATCGAGCGCTTGCGCGCGGCGCTGGAACAGCTGCCGTGGGTGCGCAGCGTCAATATCCGCCGCGAGTTCCCGAACCGGCTGACGGTGCAGCTGGAAGAGCACCAGGCGCTGGCGCGCTGGAACAACGCCGCACTGGTGAATCGGCAGGGTGAGGTATTTGTCGCAGAGACAGAGCAGGTGCTGCCGGGTTTCATCGGGCAGGAAGGATATTCGCAAGAGGTCGCGCAGTATTACGCGCAATTCTCCGGCCAGCTGGCCGGGCTGAATCTGCAGGTGACGCAGCTGGCGCAATCGCCGCGTCATGCCTGGCAGCTGCATCTGAGCAACGGCATGGTGCTGGAGCTGGGCAGCGAGGACATGCAGCAACGTCTGGACCGGTTCGTGGCGGTGTATCCGTATAGCCTCGCGAGCATGCAGGACCTGGTGAAATACGTGGATTTGCGCTATCGCAACGGTTTCGCGGTGCAGTTGAAGCACGGTGAAGCGGCATGAGCAACGAATTGAAGGATCGACAGTGGGGAGCGAGCGATGAGTAGAAACAAGGATACCAAGAACCTGGTGGTCGGACTGGATATCGGCACTTCCAAGATCGTCGCCATCGTCGGTGAGGTCAAACCGGACGGCGCGCTGGAGGTGATCGGCATGGGCATGCACGAATCCTCCGGCATGAAGAAGGGCATGGTCGTGAACATCGAGGCGACGGTAGGCGCGATCCAGCGCGCGCTTGAGGAAGCCGAGCTGATGGCGGACTGCAAGATACACGAGGTGCACACCGGCATCGCGGGCAGCCATATCCGCAGCACCAATTCGCGCGGCATGGTGAAGATCAAGGAAAAGGAAGTGGCGCAGGCCGACATCGATCGCGTGCTCGAGACAGCCAGTTCGATCAGCCTGCCGGGCGACCAGCAGATCCTGCATATCCTCGAACAGGAATTCAGCATCGACGGGCAGGACGGCATCAAGAAGCCGCTGGGCATGAGCGGGATGCGGCTGGATGTCGAGGTGCACATCGTCAACGGCGCGGTGGCTGCGGTGCAGAACATCATGAAGTGCATCCACCGCTGCGGACTGGAAGTCAACGAGCTGATATTGCAGCCGCTGGCATCGAGCAAGGCGGTGCTTGCCGACGACGAGAAGGAGCTCGGCGTGTGTCTCGTGGATATCGGCGGCGGCACGACCGATATCGCGGTGTTCACCGGCGGCGCGATACGCCACACCGCGGTGATTCCGATCGCCGGCGACCAGATCACGAACGACATCGCGATGGCGTTGCGCACGCCGACGCAGGATGCCGAAGACATCAAGATCAAGCATGGCTGCGCATTGCGCCAGCTGGCCGACGACGGAACGATAGAAGTGCCGGGTGTGGGCGAACGCGGACCGCGCATGCTGTCGCGCCAGACGCTGGCCGAAGTGATCGAGCCGCGCGTCGAGGAATTGTATTCGCTGGTGCAGGCGGAGCTGCGCCGCAGCGGTTTCGAGGACCTGCTGTCGTCCGGCATCGTGATCACCGGCGGCAGCAGCGCGATGCAGGGCATGGTCGAGCTGGGCGAAGAGATATTTCATCTGCCGGTGCGCCTGGGTATCCCGAAATACGTCGGCGGTCTGTCCGATGTGGTGAAGACGCCGCGCATGGCGACCGGTGTAGGCCTGCTGTTATATGGCCTGGAACATTATCAGCGCAATGAGGAGACGCGTATGCAGTCGAGTTCGTTCGGTGATGTGCTGGGCAGGATGAAGGCGTGGTTCCAGGGGAATTTTTAACGGTTTTAGAGGTTGGCGGTACAAGTAGCTCAGGGTTGGTTTATCAGTAATTTATTAAGGAGACGACGATGTTTGAAATCATGGAAGCACAAACTCAGGATGCGGTGATCAAGGTGATCGGGGTCGGTGGCTGCGGCGGTAATGCCGTGGATCACATGATCGAACAGGGTGTGCAAGGGGTCGAGTTCATCGTCATCAACACCGATGCGCAGGCGCTCAAACGCAGCAAGGCGAAGACCCAGTTGCAGATCGGCGCGACCATCACCAAGGGGCTGGGTGCAGGCGCCAAGCCGTCCGTGGGTCAGGCAGCCGCCGAGGAAGATCGCGAGCGCATCAAGGAGATGATCAGCGGCGCGAACATGGTGTTCATCACCGCCGGCATGGGCGGCGGCACCGGGACGGGAGCCGCGCCTGTCGTCGCGCAGATCGCACGGGAGCTAGACATCCTGACCGTGGCCGTGGTCACCAAGCCGTTCACCTACGAAGGCAATCGCATGCGCTTCGCCAAGGCGGGTATCGAGGCGCTGCACGAGCATGTCGATTCGCTGATCATCGTACCGAATTCGAAGCTGATGGAAGTGCTGGGCAACGACGTCACCGTGCCGGAAGCCTTCAAGGCCGCCAATGGCGTGCTGCAGGGTGCGGTAGCGGGCATCGCCGAGGTGATCAATGTGCCGGGGCTGATCAACGTGGACTTTGCCGACGTGCGCACCGTGATGTCCGAGAACGGCATGGCGATGATGGGTTCCGCGATTGCCTCCGGTCCAGACCGTGCGCGTGTCGCCGCCGAGCGCGCGATCGCCAGCCCGTTGCTGGAAGATGTGGATATGTCTGGCGCACGCGGCGTGCTGGTGAACATCACCTCGTCCTGCCAGTTGAAGCTGAAGGAGATCGACGACGTGATGGAGTGCGTGCAGTTTGCCGCAGAAGAAGCGACCGTGATCGTAGGGTCGGTGTTCGACGAGATCATGGGCGACGAGATGCGCGTGACCGTCGTGGCGACAGGACTCGGCGCGCCGCTGGCACGCAAGCAGCCGAAGCCGGAAGTGGTGTATCGCGGCGAGGAAACCTACCAGCGTACCGGTACGGATAACGAGATCGCCAATTCCAGCGTGAATTATCAGGAGCTGGACACGCCGGCAGTGATGCGCCGCGGCCGCCGCGAGACCATCGATGCGATGGAGAAGTCCGGCATGGAAACGCTGGATATCCCGTCGTTCCTGCGCAAACAGGCGGATTGATGGACGAGGGTGCTGTGGTAAAATCGTCGCATGATTCCGGTGATTAAGACAGCGATGGTCAAGCAGCGCACCCTGAAGAGTTCCGTCAGCGTGACGGGCGTCGGCTTGCATAGCGGCGAAAAAGTCACGCTCGGATTGCGTCCGGCGCCGGTCAATACCGGCATCGTGTTCCGCCGCGTGGATGTGAAGCCTGTCGAGGAGATTCGCGCGCGCGCGGATCTGGTGCATGACACGCGGCTTTCCACCTGCATGGAGCAGAACGGCGTGCGCGTCGCGACCATCGAGCATCTGATGTCGGCATTGGCCGGACTGGGGGTGGACAACGTCTATGTCGATCTGGACAGCCCGGAAGTGCCGATCATGGACGGCAGTGCCGGCACGTTCATCTTTCTGCTGCAATCGGCGGGCGTCGTCGAGCAATCGGCCGCCAAGAAATTCATCCGCATCAAAAAGACCGTTGAGGTAAAGCAGGGCGACAAATGGGTGCGTTTCGAGCCCCATCACGGCTACAAGCTGACTTTTACGATCAATTTCACACACCCTGTGTTCGCCAACACCAGGCAGCATGTCACGGTGGATCTCGGCGAGCATTCCTACATACGCGACATCAGTCGCGCACGCACCTTCGGCTTCATGCATGATGTCGAGAACATGCGCGCGCAGGGGCTGGCGCTGGGCGGCAGTCTGGACAACGCGATCGTGATGGACGACTACCGCGTGCTGAACCCGGACGGGCTGCGCTTCGAGGACGAGTTCGTCAAGCACAAGGTGCTCGATGCGATCGGCGATCTGTACCTGCTGGGCTATCCGCTGATCGGCGCCTTCTCCGGCTTCAAGTCGGGGCATGCGCTGAACAACGCGTTGTTACGCGCGTTGCTAGCAGACGAGCAGGCCTGGGAGTTCGTCACGTTTGACAGCGTCGATGAGGCGCCGGCGTTCCTGCGGCTGCAATTGCAGGCCGCCTGACAGACGGCTGTTGCGGGGACTCTGAATGCTGATCCTGCGTCTGTTCATCGTCCTGGTTGCGCTGCTGCTGGTGCTGAGCGGCGGGATGTATGTGTTCACGCGCAATCGCCGCTATCTCAAGTTTGCCTGGCAGACGCTGCGCTTCGCGGTGTTGCTGCTGCTGGTTTTCGCGCTGCTGTTCGTGCTGGAGCGCTATGTCTTGATCGGCTGGCGGGTGCTGCTTTAGGCCTTCTTTTGTATCATCTTCTGCAGCGCGTGCCCGAGCGGCGTATCGCCGAGGCTTACACTCAGTTCGTTCAGCGCGTTTTGCGCCGTTTTGGTCAGGATGCGCGGGACAGGTTTGGGTGGGGTGCGCGCGTAGGCAACTTGCACCTTGACCCGGATTCCGCTAACCTCGCAACCCCTGTTTTGCAGCATAACGACCAGTTCCGGCGCAAGCTGGCGCAACTTCGCGGCGACAGTGGGGTTGGCGACCGCGATGCTGAGCGTGCCGAGCTGCAGGCCCAATACCATGCTGGACTGCGCGAGATAGGGCGGCGCGACGCTTGCAAACTGCTGCTGCAAGTCCGTTAGCGCCAGCGCCTTGTTGAGCAGCGGACGGAATTCCTGGTCGCCGCTCAGCAGTGTTTTTAGAAGTTTCGCCACAAATTCACGATTATAAAAGAAGGGGGAGGCATGAATATTATTCTAGTTTCCAATCGCCTGACCAAGGCCAGGAATATTACCCTGGGCGGCAAGCACGTCGTTTTCATGTTGCTGCTGCTGCTGGGGTTGATTGTAACAGCAGCGATCGCGTTGCAATACGCGTTGACCCGTTTCGCGCCTGATGGCCTGGATGGCGGGGTGCGCGCGTTGTTGCTGGTCGGGCAGAATGACGAACGGCAGAAGCAGCAGACCTATGTGCGCAGCAGCCTCGATGCGATGGCCGCGAAACTGGGGCAGATGCAGGCTCAGCTGCAGCGCCTGGATGCATTGGGCGGCCGTCTGGCCAAGCTGTCAGGTATGAAGCCGCAGGAATTCATGTTCGACCAGCCGCCTGCGCAAGGCGGTCCGCTGGTGACCGCGCCCGCGCAGGAAATGTCGGCGGCCAGCCTTGAGCGGCAGCTCGATATGCTGAGCCAGGTGGTTGGCGATCGCAGCGATAAATTGATGGCGCTGGAGACGATGCTGATGCAGAACCAGTTGAGCCGCAAGCTGCTGCCCTCTGTTGCGCCGATCGATGAAGGTTTTTACTCGTCAAACTTCGGCTGGCGTCTCGACCCGTTCACCGGCAAGAGCGCGATGCATGAAGGCGTGGATTTCATGGTGGATGCGGGGACGGCCATCCATGCCTCGGCAGGCGGCGTGGTGGTGTATGCGGATTACCATCCCCAGTATGGTAATATGGTCGAAGTTGACCATGGCAACGACATTGTGACGCGTTATGCGCACGCATCGCGGCTGACGGTGAAGGTCGGGCAGGTGGTGCGGCGCGGCGAGAAGATCGCCGAAGTCGGTAGCACCGGGCGCTCCACCGGCAATCATTTGCACTTTGAAGTCCGCTATAAAGGTATCGCCCAGAATCCCGTGCGTTTCTTGCAAAACGCGGCAAGTTGATGGCAGAAAATATTGTCTCCGAGGGTGAGGTGGCGATGAGCTGCCTCACCCTCATTATTTGTGGTTGAGAAAACGAAAAAATGATTTCCAGTGTGCTGAAAAGTATCTTCGGTAGTCGCAACGATCGCCTGCTTAAGCAGTATCGCGTCACCGTCCAGACCATCAACAAGTTAGAAGCCGATATCGCCAGGCTGAGCGACGAAGAGTTGCGTCAGAAGACCGATAGCTTCAGGCAGCGCTTCGCGCAAGGCGAGTCGCTCGACGCGCTGCTGCCGGAAGCCTTTGCGGTGGTGCGCGAGGCTAGTACCCGCGTGCTGGGGATGCGCCATTACGACGTGCAGCTGATCGGCGGCATGACGCTGCATTACGGCAAGATCGCCGAGATGCGCACCGGCGAAGGCAAGACCCTGATGTCCACGCTGCCGGCTTACCTGAATGCGATCTCCGGCAAGGGCGTGCATGTGGTGACGGTGAACGATTATCTGGCTAGCCGGGATGCCGAATGGATGGGCAAGCTGTACCGCTTCCTCGGATTGTCGGTGGGCGTGATCGTGTCGCAGATGCCGTCCGGCGACAAGCAGGCCGCCTATGCCGCCGATATCACGTACGGCACCAACAACGAATTCGGTTTCGACTACCTGCGCGACAACATGGCGACCCAGGTCGGCGAGCGTTACCAGCGCCCGCTCAATTACGCGATCGTGGACGAGGTGGATTCGATCCTGATCGACGAGGCGCGCACGCCGCTGATCATCTCCGGCCAGGCCGAAGACAACGTGGACATCTACGGACGCATCAACCAGCTGGTTCCGCAGCTGGTGCGTCAGCTCGGCGAGGCCGAGGAAAATGGCCCCGGCGATTTCAGCGTGGACGAGAAAGGCCATCAGATCCTGCTGACCGAGTCCGGTCACGAGCACGCGGAGAACATGCTCACCCAGGCTGGCCTGTTGCCGGAAGGCGGCAGTCTGTACGACCCCGCGAACATCACGCTGATCCACCATCTGTACGCGGCGTTGCGCGCGCATCATCTGTACTACCGCGATCAGCATTACGTGGTGCAGGATGGCGAAGTGGTGATCGTGGATGAATTCACCGGCCGCCTGATGGCGGGGCGGCGCTGGTCGGATGGCCTGCATCAGGCGGTGGAAGCGAAAGAAGGCGTCGCGATCCAGAAGGAAAACCAGACGCTGGCCTCGATCACGTTCCAGAACTATTTCCGCATGTATCACAAGCTGGCCGGCATGACCGGTACGGCGGATACCGAGGCGTACGAATTCCAGTCCATCTACAGCCTGGAGACCGTGATCATCCCGCCGCATCGTCCGACCATCCGCAAGGATGCGATGGACAAGGTCTATCTGACCGCGCGGGAGAAATATCTCGCGGTGATCGCGGACGTCAAGGACTGCTATGAACGCGGACAGCCGGTGCTGGTGGGCACGACGTCGATCGAAAATTCCGAGTTGCTGTCGCAATATCTGGAGCGCGACAAGCTGCCGCATCAGGTGCTGAACGCCAAGCAGCATGCGCGTGAGGCGGAGATCATCGCCCAGGCCGGGCGGCCGAAGATGGTCACGATCGCGACCAACATGGCCGGCCGCGGCACGGACATCGTGCTGGGCGGCAATATCGAAAAAGAGCTCGAACATGTGCGCGAGGACGACAGCCTGGACGATGCCGCCAAAGAACAGCGCATCGCCGAACTGAAGGCCGAATGGCAGGCGGTGCACCAGCAGGTGCTGTCCAGCGGCGGGCTGCATATCATCGGCACCGAGCGCCACGAATCGCGCCGCGTGGACAACCAGTTGCGCGGACGTTCGGGCCGGCAGGGCGATCCCGGTTCCAGCCGTTTCTTCCTGTCGCTGGAAGATCCGCTGCTGCGCATCTTCGCGTCCGACCGTGTCGCGGCGATCATGAAGCGGTTCAAGCTGCCGGAAGGCGAGGCGATCGAGCATAGCTGGGTGACGCGCGCGATCGAGAACGCGCAGCGCAAGGTCGAGGCGCGCAATTTCGACATGCGCAAGCAGATCCTCGAATACGACGACGTCGCCAACGACCAGCGCAAGGTGATCTATCAGCAGCGCAGCGAATTGCTGGAAAGTTCGGATATCTCCGAGACCATCACGGCGATGCGCGAGGGCGTGCTGGACGACACCATCAGCCAGTACATCGCGCCGCACAGCATGGAAGAGCAATGGGACGTGCCGGCGCTGGAGAAGGCGCTGGCTGCCGAGTTCCGTCTGGAACTGCCGTTGGTGCAATGGCTGGAGGAAGACAAGCAATTTAATGAAGCATCGCTGCGCGCTCGCGTCGTCGAGCATGCCACGCAACAATACCAAGCCAAGGTCGAGGCGGTGAGCGCCGAGGCGATGCATCATTATGAGCGCGTGATCATGCTGAAGAGCCTGGATCAGCATTGGCGAGAACACCTGGCCGCACTGGATCACCTGCGCCAAGGCATCCATCTGCGCGGTTATGCGCAAAAGAACCCCAAGCAGGAGTACAAGCGCGAGGCCTTCGAGCTGTTCTCGATGATGCTGGATGCGATCAAGCGCGAAGTGACACAGGTGTTGATGACCGTGCAGGTACGCAGCGAGGCCGATGTCGAAGCGGTGGAAGCCGCTCCCGCGCCGGAGAATGTGCAGTATCATCACGCCGATTATGACGAGGCGTTATCCGATGCGCAGTCAACCGATCAGGAGCCACAACCGTTTGTACGCGATGGCCAAAAGGTCGGGCGTAACGATCCATGTCCGTGCGGCTCAGGGAAAAAATATAAGCAGTGCCATGGCAAACTGAATTAACACGCGAAAGGGGAATAAGATGACACTAGTGATTGAAACGCTGCGCGCTTCGGCGATCGCCGAAGAATTGAGTGATGCCGAGGTGGAGATTCTGGCGGGCTTGTTCGAGGTCCAGGACTACAAGGCGGGCGAGGTCATCGTTCAGCCTGCGGATGAGCAGCCGGACAATCTGTACATCCTCGCGCATGGCGATATCGAGGTGAAGATCAAGAGCGGCAGCGAAGAGGCCACGATACATGTGCTCAAGCCGGGCGATCTGGCCGGCATGATCACGTTCGCCGGCGGCGCAGCCTCGCAGGTCAGCGCGACGCTGCGTGCGGTGGGCGACACCAAGGTGCTGAGCATGACCCGGGTCAGGTTCGAGACGCTGATCAACTCGCATCCGATGATCATGTATCGCGTGATGCGCGGCGTGGTGCGCGATGTGCACGGCATCGTGCGCCGCATGAATACCCAGTCCGCCGAGCTGAGCAACTACATCTACCGTTCCCACGGCCGTTACTGATAAAGCCGCTGCTCGCCGGACGGCTTTAGCTATCTGGCTAGCGGCTGGTTATAGGATTTGAAAATGCCTGTTAATTTGACATCGCCCGTTGCGGCACAACTGTTGCCCGTTGCGGGCGTTTCTTTGGGTATCGCCGAGGCGAACATCAAACGCGAGAACCGCAAGGACTTGCTGGTGATGCAGCTGAGCGAAGGCGCGCGGGTGGCCGGCGTGTTCACGAAGAACCGGTTCTGCGCCGCGCCCGTGATCGTCGCGCGCGAGCATCTCGCGCAACCGGACGGCATACGCGCGCTGGTGGTCAACACCGGCAATGCGAACGCCGGGACGGGCGAACAGGGCATGCAGGACGCGCGCACCACCTGCGCCGCGCTGGCCGGGCTGCTGGGCTGCAAGGCTGCACAGATATTGCCGTTCTCCACCGGCGTGATCATGGAGCCGCTGCCGGTCGCGAAGATCGCCGCAGGCCTGCCCGCCGCCGTCGCGAACATGCGCGCGGACAACTGGTTCGATGCCGCTCAGGCGATCATGACCACCGACATCGTCGCGAAGGCGATCTCCAAACAGGTCATGGTGGGCGGCGTGCAGGTCACGATCACCGGCATCGCCAAGGGCTCCGGCATGATCCATCCGAACATGGCGACCATGCTGGGCTACATCGCCACCGACGCGGGCATCACGCAGCAGCTGCTGCAGGAGATGGTGCGCGAAGCGGCGAACCGCTCGTTCAACTGCATCACCGTGGACGGCGACACCTCCACCAACGACGCGCTGATGCTGATCGCGACGGGCAAGTCGGCGCTGCCCGAAGTGCGCGCGTTCGACAGCACGGCCTACAGCGCGCTGCTGGCAGCCGTCACCGAAGTCGCGACCCACCTGGCACAAGCCATCGTGCGCGACGGCGAAGGCGCAACCAAATTCATCACCGTGCAGGTCGAAGGCGGCAAGGACGCGGAAGAATGCAAACAGATCGGCTACGCGATTGCGCGCTCGCCGCTGGTCAAGACCGCGTTCTTCGCCTCCGATCCCAACCTGGGCCGCATCCTGGCCGCGATCGGTTATGCGGGCGTCGCCGACCTCGATGTCGCCGCGCTGAAGCTGTATCTGGACGACGTGCTGGTCGCCGAGAACGGCGGACGCGCCGCCAGCTATCAGGAAGAAGACGGCCAGCGCATCATGCAGCAGAGCGATATCACGATACGCGTGGTGCTGAATCGCGGTGCGGCGAATGCCACGCTGTGGACATGCGACTTCTCGTACGACTACGTCAAAATCAACGCGAGCTATAGAAGCTAAACCCCTGTGTCCGCAGATTACGCAGATTCACGCAGATTAAAACCAAAAACTAATCAGTGATCTGGTAAAAAATCCAGATAATCGCGTAGCGCCTTCCGCCCTACGGTGAATACCTGAAATCCTAAGTTGGTCACATCCGGCGGATAACGCCTGCGGCTGATCTATCTTACATTTCTTGTGTGTTTTTCAATCTGCGTGAATCTGCGTAATCTGCGGACAAAAAAGGTTTTTGCATAATGGACAAACTCGACCACTTTCTCAATCGCGCCGAAGGGCTGTTAGCCCGTCTTGAGACCGTGCTGCCCGGCACGCAGCCGCAAGCGCCGGACTGGCAGGCTGCTGCCGCGTTCCGCTGGGATCACCGCCAGCGCACGCTGTATCCCGTCGCGAACTTCCAGCGCATCGCGCTGGCCGACTTGTCCGGCATCGCAGACCAGAAACAGCGCGTCCAGCAAAATACAAGACAGTTCGTGCAGGGCGGCACCGCGAACAACGTGCTGCTGAGCGGCGCACGCGGCACCGGCAAGTCGTCGCTGGTCAAGGCGCTGCTGAACGAATATGCGGCGCAAGGCTTGCGTGTGATCCAGATCGACAAGCCGGGCCTGGAAGACCTGCCGCTGATCGTGGGCCTGGTGCAGGGCCGCGAAGAGCGTTTCATCCTGTATTGCGACGACCTGTCGTTTAACGCCGACGAGACCGGCTACCAGACGCTGAAGGCCGCGCTGGACGGCGATCTGGTCGCGTTCAGCAACAACCTGCTGATCTACGCCACCTCGAACCGCCGCCACCTGATGCCGGATTCCATGCAGGACAACCTCGCGACAAAATATGTCGGCGACGAGATTCATCCGGCGGAAAGCGTCGAGGAAAAGGTGTCGCTGTCGGAACGCTTCGGTCTGTGGATTTCGTTCTATCCGTTCAGCCAGGACGAGTATCTGGAGGTGGCCGCGCACTGGCTGGCGCATCACGGCTGGCAGCACGGCATGACCGACGAGGTGCGCCGCGCGGCGCTGCAATGGTCGCTGGGGCGCGGGTCGCGCAGCGGGCGGGTGGCGGGGCAGTTTGCGAAGGATTGGTGCGGGCGTTCGTCATTCCGGGCTTGACCCGGAATCCAGTCAGAATCAAAACCGTCGGGGGTAGCCCGACAGCTAGTCACTTTCTTTTGCTTCGCCAAAAAGAAAGTAACCCAAGAAAAGGCGACCCCGGTTTGCCGCCGCTGCGCGGTTCCCTCGATCAGCCGCAAGCAAGCGGGGCTGCGCAACTCGACCTCGCGGTAAAGCTGCTCGGGACTCGAACAGTGCTCGCCTAAACCTCCGCCCGCTTGCGGCTGATCGAGGCGGCGCACAGGGGGACGCAAAATCAGCGCTAATGCTCCGGTTGCAGACCCGTGCGCAAGTGCGAGTTGTTACGCGGTAAAACAGCTCATGAATTCGGCATGTGTGCCACCTTGCCATCCAGTGTTCGTAATTTTTACGAAGTCAGTGAATTGGCAGTGCTCGCAGTACAAATGAAATGCGAGGGTGAATGCGCGTTTTGCATTCTTCCTCACTTGATCCTTATAGGGGTGAACGGTATCTTCTGCGTGGTTGCCGTAGTCCAATATTCGAAGGACGTGTTTGTCTGGGCACTTCGGGCAGAAGAAATAGAAGTAATCGGTTGCATCAGTTGAACCATGAAGTTTGCACCCGGTTACCTCGTTTGAGCCGTGATAGGGATTCCCGTTGTTGAATTTCGTCATGATGAGCTCCCCTTTTTAACATTGGCGATCTTGCCTCGAACAATATATGCCGCAGGTGTATTGCTTTATACGGGGGCGTTGAACGTTCTGGCGATAGTAGGAGGGCTGGGGCATGAGAAAGATTTTCTTGTTCATGGTCTTTAACTGGCAGCCTGTTCATGAACTGCTAGTTAAAGGCCTGCGCATAACCTGTCAGTTACAATGTCTCTCACGGCCTGTTAGTTATAGGTATGTCGCAGGAGGGAAATATGGAAATTTTTTTATTGATTGTAGTCGTGTTGGTTGCCTTAGTGATTATTGGAAAGCTAAAAGGAAATCTTAATATCGAAAAATTAGAAGCTGATGCGATAAATAAAATAACTGAAAGTGATAAGCCAATAGATTTTGAACAAGTTGCGAAAGCGAAAGCGGTTGCGAACTACAGCCTTGGGGAAATGTATAACACAGGAGAAAGTGTTCCTAAAGATTACAAAAAAGCGGCGAAGTTTTATCGACTGGCATCAGATCAGGGTTTTGCTCAAGCACAAAACAGACTTGGGGAAATGTATATGTATGGACATGGTGTTCCTCAAGATTATAAAGAGACAGTAAAGTGGTTGAAACTGGCAGCAGAACAGGGGCATGCTAACGCGCAATTAAATCTTGGTGTGATGTATCACAATGGGCAAGGTGTTCCTGGGGATTTAGTTCAGGCTTACATGTGGCAAACTATTGCGATTGAAAATTCTGATGAAGGACAACAAAAAATAAACTTTAAAAACATGCGTGGTTTTGTTGAAGAGAAAATGACTGCTGACCAAATAGTCGAAGCGCAGGAACTCGCCAGAAAACGCATCGCAAACAATTTCAAAGAGCATTAATTCGTAGAGTGGGCAACTTGTTGCCCACTCTACGAATTAATGGTTTTAGATTTCTGATTTTTCCTCCCCTGTGCGCCGCCGAGTAGCGGAGGCTGGTCAGGGGATTTCGGCGAGGACTGTCTGAGCGCGTAGCGCGAGTTCCGCAGCCGCCTGACCAGTCGAGCAA
>FZPV01000015.1_pt1 | contig 54375 bp, 51 predicted proteins | sample 1534821 | NCBI WGS metagenome assembly FZPV01 (sample SAMEA104161955, study PRJEB21768) | metagenome | isolation source: underground water
TACCCGATTGCATTACTGGCCACGCCTACGATAATGTATCTGGCAACCTGTTTGTCAATTTTTGCCTTTCCTGAGCAAGCCGACAAGAACGTATAAAGTTTCAGCATGCGGGTTATCTACATGGACGCAAGCTGATGGAACAAATACAGGAATGGCTCATGGCACCCAGCGGTGGTAAACATCTTGCGGATTGTTGAAAGCAAAGCCCAGCGACGCATACAAGTTGAGCACGGCAAGATTGCTGGCGGAAATCGAACTTTTCACTTCATCGTACCCCGATATCAGCAGTTCACCACATACCTCGCTCCACCAGTATTTCGACAGCCCTTTGCCGCGATGCGGTTCAGCCAGCGCGTGCAACACCAGGTTATTGCCGCTATGGCCGATGAATCCCGCCAGCGCGCCCTGCCAGTACAGCCCATATACCTGCTGCGCCTCGAGCAACTGCCTTAGCCAGTTGTCGTAACGCAGATCGGCGGCGGCCTTGGAGAGATTGAAATCACGATGAAAACGGCCATATGCGAATGCACCATGGCAGATCGCCAGCGCTGCCTCGGCCTCTATCTCTCTTGAGATGCTCGCATCGGTATGTTGCACGCTGCGCAGGCGATCGACACCGCAGTGCGGCTCGATCAATGTGTCGCAGTAGTAGAAACCATATTCATGCAACAGCCGCTTATCCGCTAACGGATCGACCTTGAGCGTGTGATGACCTGGAGTCCGCACGGCCTGTTGCAGGGCTGCTGCCGAGTATTCGAGCAGTTCCCAGGTGGGCATGCCGAACGCCGCCGTATCCCAAGGTGTTGCTTTAATCAATGCGCTCATCGAAGGTCGCGCGTCTGACGATATACAGCGGACGCTTCTTGCTTTCATCGAAGGTTTTGCCGAGATAGATGCCGATGATGCCGAGGATGGAGATGATGATGCCCCCGATGAAATACAGCGAGACGATCAGGCTGTTCCAGCCGGGGATCGGCGAGCCGTAAAACAGCGCATGTCCAAGAATAAACATGCCATAACAAAAAGCCAGAAACGCCATCATGAAACCAAAGCGCACCGCCAGACGCAGCGGCTTGTCGGAATAGGCGATGATGGTCTCGGCGGCCAGCTTCCACAGCTTGGAAAAAGTATAAGTGGAGTTGCCCTCGAAGCGCTCGGCGTGCTCCACCTCGATGCTGGCTGTGGGAAAACCCAGCCACTGCACCAGCCCGCCGAAGAAGCGCAGCTGTTCATGCATCCGCAGGAAATTCGCCACCACCTTGCGCGACATGATGCGAAAATTACCGGTCTGCCCGTCATACTCGATATCGGCCAGATAACTGAACAGCTTGTAGAATAGCCACGAAGAGAGGCGCTTCAACACCGGGTCTTGACGCTGCCCGCGCCGCGCCAGCACGATGTCGTAACCCTGCCGCGCCTTGGCGTACAGGCGCGGAATTTCCTCGGGGCGATCCTGCAAGTCGCAATCCATCACTACGACCCAATCGCCGTGGCAATACTCCAACCCGGCGGTGATGCCGTAATGCTGGCCGAAGTTGCGGCTGAACTGGATGCCGCGCACGCGCGAATCCGCAGCCGCCAACTGCTCGATCACCTGCCACGAGTTGTCGCCACCGCAATCCTCGACCAGCACGATTTCAAAATCCGGCGAGATGCTTTCCAGCGCGGATTTCAAACGGCGGTACAGTTCGTCGAGGCAGTTCTCCGCCTTATAGACTGGGATGACGACGGAGATACGCGGGATAGGATGACTCATCGCTAAATTAGTTACATTATCGGGTTTGTTGGTGACATGCCAGCCTATCATCGCACTGAATGATGGGAATTCGGCATAAACTCATTGTTCTAGCGCGTTCAAAACCATGTTTTTCTGTAAAATAGCGTAACATATTCTTCGCATTTCCTCGATGAAATCCGCTCAACGCTTGCATATTCCTCCCCATCCGCCGAAAGATCGCGCTGCCTGATGCTGTTCAACTCTTACAGTTTTATTTTTCTGTATTTGCCTGTCGTGCTGCTTGGCTTCTTTCAACTGGGCCGCATAAACCATGCATGGGCGGCCGGTTGGCTGGCGCTGGCCTCGGTGTTCTTTTATGGCTACTGGAATCCGGCTTATGTAGGGCTGCTGCTAGGCTCCATCATGTGCAACTACGCCTTCGGACTGTGGATCGCCAAAGTCGCTGTACAGCGCAAAGAAACGCGTAAGAAATATACGCTGATTATTGCCATCTCCCTCAATCTGCTGCTGCTTGCCTATTATAAATATGCCAACTTCTTCGTCGGAAACGTCAATAGCTTCGCGGGCACGCAATGGAGCCCGGGCGAGATCATCCTGCCGCTAGGCATCTCTTTCTTCACTTTCACCCAGATCGCTTTTCTCGTGGATACTTACCAGGGCAAGGTGAAGGAATACAACTTCATTCATTACACGCTGTTCGTCACCTACTTCCCGCACCTCATTGCCGGCCCAGTACTGCATCATAAAGATATGATGCCGCAATTTGCGCATCGCGCAACCTACCGCATCGACTGGAACAATGTTGCCACAGGGCTGATGTTGTTCACGCTGGGCCTGTGCAAAAAGACCCTGCTGGCCGACGCGCTGGCTCCCTACGCCAGCGGCGTATTCGATGGCGTGCAGCATGCTCATACAGTCGACATATTGCCCACCGTCTACGAAGCATGGGCCGGAGCGCTGGCCTACACGCTACAGATCTATTTCGATTTTTCCGGCTATACCGATATGGCGCTGGGCATCGCATTGATGTTCGGCATCCGACTACCGATCAATTTCAACTCTCCGTACAAGGCCACCAGCATCATCGAATTCTGGCGGCGCTGGCACATCACACTGTCCACCTTCCTGCGCGACTATCTATACATCCCCTTGGGCGGCAACCGCCACGGCAAGTTGCGCCGCTACACCAACCTGATGACGACCATGCTGCTAGGCGGCCTGTGGCATGGAGCGGGATGGACATTTGTCATATGGGGTGCACTACATGGCGCATACCTCACCATCAACCACCTGTGGCGCGAATTCATCGCGGAACGCTATTTGCGCTGGATTCCTGGCTGGCTGGGCACGCTGGCTGGAGGCATGCTGACCTTTATCGCCGTGGTCGCTGCATGGGTAGTGTTTCGCGCGGACAACATTGCGCAAGCGATGATCATGCTCAAAGCAATGTTCGGCATCGCGTCACGTCCGATTGCCTTCGATGCCGCGCTACATGGACAATTACTGCTGGTCACCGACCTTTCGGGACGTGATCTCTCCAAGCTGCTGGTCTTCGCGTTGGCCTGGGTATGGCTATTCCCCAATTCCACCCGGCTCAGATTCGCCAGCGGCAACCACATCCTGACTGCCGCTCAGGCCACAGCTGTACTGTATTTCTTGTATCTGGCGATAGATCAGTTCGGCAGCTATAGTCCATTCCTTTACTTCCAGTTCTGATATGCGACATGCCAGATTCTTTTCCGTCTTTGTGCTCGTGACTGTGCTCAGCTATGGCGCGGTGGGTTTTTATTCCTTGCCCCAGGCGACTTTTCAGGGGGATCTGACGCGCATGGGACTCTTGCCGGAAAGACTGTTCGGCTGGACTAAACCCCAACCCGCACTGGATTCGGCGTGGATGCAGCAAGCCTCCATGCGTGAGGCTGATGTGCTGGTCATCGGCGACAGCTTTTCCGACAGCCGCGTCTGGCAGACAGCATTGACGCAGCGCGGCATGAAAGTCCGCACCGAACCCTGGGACAGCATGCGCGGCGTATGCTCGGACTTCATGCCCTGGCTGCGCGCCCAAGGGTTTGCCGGAAAGTACGTGGTTCTTGAATCCGTCGAGCGCAATCTGGTCGACGAACTGAACCGCTCGATGGCCTGCCAGCATGTGCAATATCATCCTAGCAGCAACACCCTGGCACCGCGCAACCCGCCCGCCGTATCGTTCGATGTGAATTATGGCAACTATGCCGGCAAACTTTCTACTGGCATACGCACACAATTGAACGTGTTGAAATATGAACACTTGAGCTCATCCATCGATTTCCAAACCTGGCTGCTGCCAAACGATGTGAAAATGGCACGAGTGCACAATGGTTGTGAATTGTTCAGCCATGCACGCTGTAACGATGCGCTGTTCTTGGGCTATGACAAGCAAGGGGAAGTAGAACTTGGCGCAACGGAGAACATAGAAAGACTCAATGCGCGCTTAAGCGGAATTACGCCGATATGGGTGGTCGTGCCGAACAAATCCACGACTTATCTATACCCCGACAAAAAATTCTGGGACGAAGCAGCGCGACGTTTTCACGCTCCCAATCTGCTGCGCATGACACGGCAGGCCATCCAAGACGGGACTGTCGATCTTTATCCCGCGAATAACACACACTTCTCCACAACAGGCTATTTGCTGATGGGCGAGGATATCTTTAAAACCATGCAGCTAGCGAAACCACAAGTGCAACGTTAATTCCCCTGCTTCCATTCGCCACGCCCTGGCACAGCATCCCACCCTTCGATGTCTTCCAGTGGGTAGTTATAGCGCAGCGCGTAACCCACGCGCCTTAACTTGCCCAGCCAGGATCCTCGCACAAAATTGTGCGGATTATTTGCGGAGCCCCCCCCAGTCTTTCTGAGTGAAGGCAAATAGAGGCGGTGAAATTCCATCTGCGTGACACCCCACTTCATGACGAAAATGCGGCCACCCAGATTGTGTTTGATGCGTCCGGTACTCTTGCAACCGTAATGATAAAAACGGCTGCGACCGACGATGCGGAAGTTGCGGCACCCTGTCACCCAGAATTTCATCAGCAGGTCATCGTCGCTGCTCATGCCGGGGCTGAATTCCAGGCTGTATCCGCCAACCATGCTCCACCATTTCTTATGCACCAAGGTAGGTTGCGAAGCTGCGCCCTCTTTGTCACCGCGACCATCTGCCATATAGTGCTCCAGAAACCTCACCTCGTCGAAGTTTTCGGGCGATTCGCCGAAGTCTTGTTTGATGACTGTGTTGTTACCGCAGTTCTGCGGCTGAATCAACGTACCGAAGAACAGCGCAAGATCCGTATCAACCGATTCGACTGCTTCAACAAAGGCAGTGTCCCAGCCGGGTGCAGCCACCATATCATCGTTGATATACAACACCCAGTCATGTTTGGCCTGGGCCACCAGATGGTTCACCGACAAACAAACACCGACGTTTCTTTCGGACTGCGTATATTTGATGCCTTGCGCTTTCACCCACTCCAGCGAGCCATCGGAACCCTCGTTCAGATGCACCAATATCTCATGCTCGAATCTGGAATTCTTCTTCAGGCTCTCCACGCAGTGCTGCAGATAGACAAGGTTGTTCCAACTGGGAATGACAATGCTAAACATCAGTGCTGCCCTTATTTAAATTAACGGACGGTGATTCGTCACTGTAATGAGCGTTATAACAAGCCGCCAGCAGCACAGCAACAGTGAAGCTATAAAAAGCCGTAGCCATGGTTAAATCCAATATCTCGACGGTTAAACCGAACACAAAGAACCCACTCACAAAAGTGATCCCCAAAATGCCCGCACGCCTGATTTGCACCAATGACGAACTGGTCGCCCGCCAAAACAGCCGGAACGGCACCAAGTAGATGGCAAGTATAGCAAACAAGCCGAATATGCCCATCCCAGCGGCTTTTGACAGGATGTCGTTATGCACTTCGGCATGCCCCATCGCGGCGGCTTTTTCGGTAAGTGTGCCCGCCTCCCCCATCTGCTTCGTCGCCAGAGCGAATCCTTCCGGCCCTGCGCCAAAGACCGGATGATGCAAGAACACATCCACGGCTGCCTTATATAACTGCCAGCGTATGCCGGTCGAGGTATCGCGACTACCTTGATCAAATACCACGACATCACTCGCCAATTGACTCACACGCTGATGAAACATACTGTTAAACGAAAAAAGCAGGGTGGCGGATAACATCGCTGCAAACACAGCAGATATGATCATTCGCGGGGAACTCCTGCCCATCATGAAGTAGATGAAGATAGCGATAAATAACGGGATCGCCAGCCAGCCGCCTCGCGATCCCGAGGCAAACGATGCCGCCAACCCGGCGATAAACCCTAGCAATTTCAGGATACGTATTGGCAGCTTATCGCGCCCGAACCAGTCGATACTAAACAACGACAGCACCCCCAAGATCAATTCGAAGTCGCCAAAGTGGATCAAGTCCAACGTACCTATCCCCGACCTGCCGCCCATTTCCTTCGCCAAAAGGAACCCGGTGATGGCTGCCACAGGGAAGGCTAATTGCAATACCGTAAAAACACTCGGCCGGAAGCGCTGCAACAACAGAAACACCGGGATCACCAGCCAGTAGCGAGAAGCCGCATCATGAGGATGTGCGGCATAGTTTTGGTGGTAACTCTGGCTGATTAGGATTGCGGCCGACATGGCAAACATGGCCGCGGCATAAATTGTCCATTCTCGCCTCCATACCACCGCACTGATGCCGATTGGGCGAGCGACCCATACTGCAACAGCCAGCAACAGCATGAACAGCAACACCCCGTTCATGCCACCTTTAACGGCGAGCATCATGGTCGGATAAATCAGCAGCAGCAAGGCCGCGGTTTTCTCGACGAAAGACTGATAGCGCGGCCGTTCCATCCCCATCACGTTATCCAACGAACCTCAAGTTCGCCTCAAATACACGGCCATGTCGTGGCCTTTATTCGTCAGTGCGGCGAAAATATTCAGGAACTCTGCCGCCAGTTTCGCAATGCGGTGGATCGGCGCGGCGCAATCACCTTTCTCACAGAAACGCACGCCACGGGTGCGTATAGCCGCCACGTCGAATCCGGCACGCTGCCCCAGCAATGCGATCGACTCCGGGCTGAAAAAGCTGACATGGCCGCCATGTTTGGCAATACTCAGATATTCCCAGCGCGCGCCCATCGTCGCCATGCTCCAGCTCGCGGCATTCCCCGTGCCGATCAGCAGGATGCCACCCGGGCGCAAGATGCGTCGACACTCCTGCAACAGTTCCGCAGGTTGCTGCAGATGCTCGATCACCTCAAACAGCGTGATCGCATCGAATTGTCCCTCGGCATAACCCGCTTCCTGCAACAGCCCCTGACGCACATTCAGCCCTGCCGCCTTAGCTGTGGCTGCGGCTTGTGGCGCCGGTTCAACGCCTTCCGCCTGGAACCCCAACTTGACGGCCGCATCAAGAAAAGCCCCGCTGGAACAACCCACATCCAGCAATCGAATCTGCTCAGGAGATTGGCCGAGCAGCTTCACAATCTGGTCGAGGAAGCTTTTACTGCGCCTGAACCGGCGTTTTTCCAATCCAGCCTCCGGCAAAGTGCCTTTCGGATCATCGAACTCCTGCATGGATTGCCAGTAATAGGCTGACGTACATTGACTGATCAATTGCCCGCATGCACTGCAACGCAACAGTGCGCCTTCCGGCAACACATATGTGGTGGCTTCCAACGGTACATCGCAGCCCACCGGACAAGTATTCAAATAACGCGACTCGGTATTAATCATTCAAAGCAGCCTCAAAAATTTCTCGATAGATTATCTCATATTCGCGCGCCACCTCGCCCCAGCCACGCGCAAATTGCGGCGGCGCATCACTGCGACTCAGTTGTTTGTCAATTGCATCCGCCCAGCTTTCAATGGGTACATCAAGCGGCACGATCGCACCCGCTTCTGACGCGATCTGCGCGGCAGCCCCACACACATCAGATACCACCACCGGCACGCGCGCTGCCATCGCCTCGCTGATAACCATGCCATACGGCTCGGCCTTGGCAGGATGCAACAGCACATCGAATTCGGCATAGTGCGCCTGATCGCTCCAACCCAACAGCCGATAGCCTCCCTGCCAGCCGGCAAACAAATGCTGGATTTCTTCCGGGCGCGGCCCGATCACCCACAATTCCAGCTCAGAACGATTGTGCCGTAATTGCGCCACGATCTTCACCGCCAATGGCAACCCTTTACGCTGCCATTCCTTGCCGACGAAACCTATGATGCCGCCTGTTGCGGGCACACAATGGAATTCGCGCACCGCACCGTTCGTCACGCCAGGCACGACAGGTTCGGTCAATTTTTCCGCCAGCTCAGGATAATAGTGCGCCAACTGACGGCTGATCACTTGCGAGTTCGGAACGATACGCTGCGGCCGGGTCAATTCGCGCCGCTCCAGATACAGCTGCATCAGCACGCGTATCGACAACAAGCGCCAGAACGGCCTCTCGAATACGGTGGCAAACGGCGGACCGTGAAACGTAGTAACGTGGTGCACGCTGATGCGCTCGTGGCTATGGATCAACCAGCCAGTACGGGGATGCGCCTTGAGCCAGTCCGCCACACGCCAACCGAAGCGCAACAGCGATAACCAGCGCGGCCGCCAGGCGATTGCACCCAGCTCATATACCGCAATATCTTGCGGCCTGTCGCCCAGGCAAACTTCGCACACCACCTCGACCTCATGCCCCAGGTTGCGCAATTCATGCGTCAGCTCCCAGACATAGCGCTCCATACCGCCCACGGGACCGTAGCGGCGCACCACATGCAATATCTTCATAGGTACTGATCCACGCCTCGCAGCGCGCGTATATGCGTTGCCTGCAAGACCTGCTGCAAACGCAGGCGGTTTTCTGCCAGATTGGAGCGGTCGTTTTCGCGATGCCATAGGTGGAATACCGGCACGGCAAAACGCGCCGATTTGTTGTAGATTCCTGCGCGCAACAGACGCACCACCAAATCGGAGTCTTCTAATCCCCAACCGGTATAACTTTCATCCAGCCCGTTCACGCGCAACAAGTCATCGCGCCACGCCGACAGGTTGCAGGTTTTCGCACCCTGCCAGCGCCGCGGCATCTGTTTGCGCAGCCAGCCCGGAACAGGCAGCCGCAGCAACGGCAGCAGACGCTTGATCTGCCCGCGCCAACGCGCCCGCAACCAGTCGCGCGTAAGCCACAAATGGATCGGCAGCTTGTCGCGCAACACTTGCTCGGTGAATGCCTGCGTCAACATCAGACGATTGCCGGACAAGAACCAGCCGCGTTCCGCCAGGCGGCGATGGCTGGCGACAAATTCCGCTGGCGGCACGCAGTCGCCATCGGCAAACACGATGTAATCGGCATCCGAGGCGGCCAGTGCGCGATTGCGGATTGCGGCGGCGCGAAAGCCGGCATCTTCCTGCCAGACATGCTTGATCGTGAACGGCGCTCGCGCTTGATATGCCGCGATCAAGCCGACGGTATCCTGCGTGGAACCGTCATCCGCGATGATCACCTCAAAATTTCTATCGGTCTGTATCAGACAACCTTCCAGAACAGCAGCTAGCGCGTCGGGACGATTGTAAGTAGTGATGACCAGCGCGATGCGCATCATGATTTTTTGTTCAACAGCATCAGCTTGAGATAACGGTAATAAGTGCCTTCGGCGTTGGAGACGGCCAGCATGAAACCTTCCCGGCCATCCAGAAATCCGGCGCGCAGCACATAGGTGCGCACGAAACTCCATAGCCCGCGCAACACCGCGCCGGACAGCGTAGTCTGCCTGCCGCGTTCCCGCATCATTGCCGCGCCAGCCGAAGAATACTGATTGACCTTGTTCAGCACCTGCTCGAGATCCTGATAGGAATAGTGCAGCAGTTCGCCATCCAGCAGGCCGGTCTTTCCTGCCACCAGCAGATGCTCATGCACCAGATCATCGGAAAATCTCGCAGCGCCGCGCTTGAACAGACGTACGATGTGATCGGGATACCAGCCGGAATGGCGCATGGAACGGCCACAATAGCTGGACAGACGGGATATCTCATAGGCGACATGCTCGTCATTCTGCTTCGCCAGCACAGCCTCGATGGCGTCGCGTAATTCCGGCGTGACCCGCTCATCGGCATCGATGGAAAATACCCATTCATGGGTCGCATAGGACAGCACACGGTTTTTCTGCGGGCCGAAACCCGGCCAGTCATGCTCAAATACCTTCGCACCCGACTCGTGACATATCTCCACCGTTGCATCGCTGCTGCCTGAATCCACCACGACGATCTCATCCGCCCAGGATACCGACTCGATGCAGGCGCGGATATTGGCGGCCTCGTTCTTGGTGATAATGATGACTGAGAGAGGTGCGGGCATCATCAGTTCAATGTCGGAGTGTATTCTGGAACCCAGTTCTGCAATGCGGCGCGCACGTCTTCATCGGACATCGTTGCGGACCCGGCCCATTCCAGCAGTTGCGCCAGCCATGCCGCATCAGTCTGCCGTGCCTGCGCGATACGCAGCTTGGGGTGCGGCGTAAGCAAAGTATGCTCGTTATCTGCCAGCAATTCTTCGTAGAGTTTCTCACCCGGGCGCAGCCCCGAAAACTCAATTTTAATTTCGTCCTCGGCGAAGCCGGACAGACGGATCAAGTCTTTGGCCAGATCCACAATTTTCACCGGTTCGCCCATATCCAGCACAAAAATCTCGCCGCCATGCCCCATCAGCCCCGCTTGCAACACCAGCTGCGCCGCCTCCGGGATGGACATGAAATAGCGGGTAATTTCAGGATGGGTAACGGTAATCGGTCCACCCTGTGCGATTTGCGCACGAAACTTCGGAATCACGCTGCCGGTGCTGCCCAGCACATTGCCGAAACGCACCATCACAAAACGTGTGCCGCCCTGAGTTTGTACTGGCGGCTGCAACGCCTGACACACCATCTCGGCCAGCCTTTTGCTCGCCCCCATCACATTGGTAGGATTGACGGCCTTGTCAGTGGATATCATCACGAATTTTTCCACACCATGCTGCTGCGCTGCACGCGTCACCGTCCAGGTACCCAGCACGTTGTTGCGTATCGCCTGCCAGGCATTGTGCCGCTCCATCAGCGGCACATGCTTATAAGCCGCCGCATGAAACAATACCTTGGGCCGATGCTGCTGCATGATCTCGCCGACCCGGGCTGCATTGCCCACATCGCCGATTAGACAAACCAGATTCAGCCCGGGAAAGGTCTGCTGCAACTCTTGCTCGAGACTGTACAGCGCAAATTCACACTGCTCGAACAGCAGCAGCCCGGCTGGCGAGAACCGTGCAATCTGGCGGCACAACTCCGAGCCGATCGAACCACCTGCACCAGTCACCATTACCACGTTGTCGGTCAGCAACCCTTGCAGCCCCGCAGTATCCAGCACTACCGGATCGCGCCCCAGCAAATCGTCCAGCTCGATCGCGCGCAACTGCGACACGGCCACCTTGCCGCCCATCAAATCATCAAAGGAAGGAACCGTAAGTGCCTTTACCTGCGCCTCGGTGCACAACTGTATCGCGCGCTTGCGCTGCTGATGCGAACTCGAAGGCATAGCGATAATGACATGCTCTATGCTGAAATGATCCACCCAATGCGCCAACTCATCCAGGCGCCCCAGCACCTTTCCGCCATTCAGGATACAGTTTTGCTTGCTGAGGTCATCATCCAGAAAGCCGACCAGTTGCCAGTCCGGATTCTTTGCCAACTCTTTCGACAAGCTCACCGCCGCGTCCCCCGCACCCAGCACCAATACCGGCTCAGCGGAAAGTTTCATTTTTCCGTACAACCCGGTTTCTTTCCATACCCGATAGAACAGGCGGCCGCCACCCATCAACAATACAAGCAACAGCGGATTTAACACCAGGACCGAACGCGGGATTATCAGGCTAGTACGCAACATCCACAACGCAAACGGAATCACTGCCGCCGCCAACAGCACCGCCAGTACGATACGGCGCAAATCGTTGAGGCTGGCATACCGCCAGATACCGCGATACAGGCCGAATCGCCAGAACACCGCGATCTGCAACGGGACGACCCAGGGTAAGGTTTCTTGCAACTCTGCCGCGAAACCCGGTGGAAGCTCAAAGTTAAACCGGAACAAGTATGCGCATATCCATGCGATCAACACCACCACAGTGTCGTGCAACACCGCCAGCGCGGTACGGACATTCGATTTACGCAGCATCTCCCTCTCCCTGTTTGACTTGTTGTCGCCAGCAGCGGTCGATCCACACTGCCAATCCCAAATAAATCGCGCCCCACGACGCCAGCAAATTGCCTTGCCCCTGGATATCCAGACCGATGCCCCACAAGGCAGATGCACCCGCCAGCACCATCAGTACATATTCGATTATCGCGGTATTGCGATGTCCCCAGCCCATTTGCACCAGTCGCTGGTAATAATGGCCGCGATGCGCCTGGGCAAGTTTTTCTCTGCGCCGTGCACGTTTTAGTAGCGTCAAAGTGGCGTCTGCCACGAACGGCGAAAACACCAGGATCGGAAACCAGAACGGCCAATAGCCTTGCTGCCAACCCCACACACCAAAGGCGGCCGCAAGAAAACCGAGCGGGATCGAGCCGGCGTCGCCCATGAACACTCTGGCCGGATGAAAGTTGTGATACAGGAAACCCAGGGCGGCGGCTCCGACGGAGAAATTCATCATCGCAAACGCATCGTTGCCATGCATCAATCCGGCGACCCCATAGAAACTGAAGCCAAATAATGCCATGCCGCCCGCCATGCCGTCCGAACCGTCCATGAAGTTATACAGATTGGTCATCCACACGATAAACAGCAACACCGGCAACAGCCATAGCACAGGGACTGCTGCGCCCCACAGCACGATAGCTGCCGCGACAAAATGCCCCAGCAAACGAATCCTTGGCGACAAGCTGCGCACATCATCGACCAGCGACAGTACGAATAGCCCCAGCGCGGGCAAAACGATCCACCATGCCCAGAATTGGATCAGCAGCATCCAGCCGGACAGTATCCCCGCCATCAACGCGATGCCGCCAGTGCGCGGGATCGGCTCAGTGTGCAGCGAACGCTCGTTGGGAATATCCTGCAGCGTCCCGTTCTTGTTCAAAGTAAGAATCAACGCCAACAAGAGCGTGACGAAAGCGGAGATCAGCGGGGAATAATGAGTCATGCAACGCTACCGTAGAGTAAACCGCATGGATTTTAACAGTTTATGCGGCACTTTCTTCCGCGTTTGTGGCAAGCAGCGCCAGACATTGCCGGTAAACTTGCTGTGCGCCGATCTCCAGCTGGCAGGGCGGGATTCCATCAGGGGTTTCGAGCCGGGGGCAATCACGCCTAAAGCAGGGCGAGCAGTCCATGCCGCTGGTAATGTGCTGGCATGACTTGCCCGATATCCCGCTATAGCCCGGATCAGTCGGGCCATGCAGCATGATGCCGGGAATGCTTAGCACGGCAGCCAGATGCCCGATGCCCGTTTCCACGCTGACAAACGCACGGGCGTGCAACAACACACTCGCCAACTCGGTCAGCGACAGCCTGGGCAACACCTGCGCATCACCCCCACCAGCCACTTGCAAGCGCAAGGCACGTAGTCGTTCATCTTCATTGCCCCAGGGCAACAGGCATCGCCAGCCCTGCTGGGTCAGCAGACGGATCAACTCCAGCCACGAGGACTCGGGCCAGTATTTGCTGTTCCAGGTAGTCCCATGCAGCAACACGATGTACGGCTGACCGATCATCTGCGTTAGCGCGCCAGGCAAGGCTGACTGCATTCGTTCGTTGCGGAATCTATCCAGGCCGAAGTCGGCTGGTTGCGTAACTTCCGCGCCAAAGATTTGCGCCACCAGTTGCCGGTTTTTTTCGACGACATGCAGACCTTCAGGCACCCTGGCTGTCTTCCGGTAGAAGCGTGCTGCCAATGATTCGCGCGCACTACCGGCGTGAAAGCCGAACACCGGGACACCCGCCAGCTTCGCCAATATGGCACTCTTGAGCAACCCCTGCGCATCCAGCACGATGTCATATTTTTCTGCCTGCAGTTGCTGCCTCAGGCCGCTCAACAAACTCGGGATCTTCCACCAGGTTTTCTTATGCGCGCGCAACGGCACATCTATCACCTTAGCGACAGCCGAATGCCAGCCGGCCATTTCCGCAAAGGCCGGCTCCGCCAGCCAATGGATTTCCGCATCAGGGAAAATGCGGCGCAAATCGCTGACCGCCGGAAAGAAATGAAGAATGTCGCCCAGCGAAGACAATCTTACGACAAGAATTTTCACACTACACCTTAGCTATAAATGTGTTTATCCAATTTACAAACACTCCTGGACTAACGCACATCAGAGTTGCACTCGAGAATTACCTATGCGAACAAATCTGCCTCAGCCAAAACCTTTCCTTGTGCATCTTTGGCAGAAACCAGCGGGATTCCTTCTGTTTTCCAGTCTATAGCCAGACTTCCATCATCCCAGCGCAGGCAGCGCTCATATTCCGGGGCCCAGTAATCAGTGGTCTTATAGAGAAATTCGGCTGTTTCGGACAACACTACAAAACCATGCGCAAAACCTTCCGGAATCCAGAACATGAGCTTGTTTTCGGCTGATAACTCAATGGCGACATGCTGCCCGAATGTCGGCGAACTGCGGCGTATATCCACTGCGACATCAAGCACTCTGCCTTGAATTACACGCACCAACTTCGCCTGTGACTGTTGTATCTGATAGTGCAATCCGCGCAGCACATTTTTAACTGAACGAGAGTGGTTATCCTGCACGAAATCCACATCTCGGCCTGTCAATTCAGCGAACTTACGACGATTAAAGCTTTCGAAAAAGAAGCCGCGCTCGTCACCAAATACTTTGGGCTCGATGATCAGCAGATCTTTAATGGCGGTCTGGACCACTTTCATGGCATCAGATCCTTTTCCTTGAGCACCTGCATCAGATAGTCGCCATAGCCGCTCTTCAGCAGCGGCGCAGCAAGTTTCTCCAGTTGCGCGGCATCAATAAATCCTTTGCGATAGGCGATCTCTTCCGGACAGGCGATCTTGAGCCCCTGGCGATGCTCGATGGTCTGAATGAACTGACTCGCATCGAGCAACGATTCATGCGTACCCGTGTCCAGCCAGGCATAGCCGCGGCCCATCATTTCAACGGACAACTTGCCGCGCTCAAGATAGTGACGATTCACATCGGTGATTTCCAGCTCGCCGCGCGGCGAAGGCTTTAAATTGGCGGCAATGTCCAGCACTTCATTGTCATAGAAATACAGGCCAGTCACAGCATAACTGGATTTCGGCCGCAGCGGCTTTTCTTCCAGCGAGATCGCTCGGCCTGCTGGATCGAACTCCACCACGCCGTAACGCTCGGGATCGCGCACGTGGTAGGCGAACACCGATGCGCCTTCACTGCGCTGTGCCGCATTCTTCAATTGCTGATGGAAAGTGTGCCCGTAGAAAATGTTATCGCCCAAGATCAGCGCTGAGGGATGATTACCGATAAATTCTCGCCCGATGGTGAAAGCCTGGGCCAAGCCGTCGGGCGACGGTTGCACCGCATATTGCAGGTTCAGCCCCCATGCACTGCCATCGCCCAGCAACTGCTGAAAACGCGGGGTGTCCTGCGGAGTAGAGATGATCAGGATGTCGCGTATCCCCGCCAGCATCAGGGTGCTGAGCGGATAGTAGATCATCGGTTTGTCGTAAACGGGCAGGAGCTGTTTGGACACCGCCAGCGTGACCGGATGCAGACGGGTACCGGTGCCGCCGGCCAGAATAATTCCTTTACGTTGCATCATGATTGTTTATCCAGTATTTCTGTAAGCATGCGCGCCACGCCAGTTTGCCACATGGGCATATTCAAATCGAATGTACTTTGCAGTTTCCGGCTATCCAGACGCGAGTTGTATGGGCGCTTGGCCGCAGTGGGGAATGCACTGGTGGGCACAGCCTGAATAGCGTCGGGGGCGACTTTGAGCGGAATGCCTGCACGTCGCGCAAAGTCGAGGACGAAGCCGGCATAGCCATGCCATGATATTTCGCCCCCCGCCACCAGATGATACAGGCCTGATACTTCAGGTCGCTGCCCCACGGCGCGGATAACATGAGCGGTCACATCGGCAAGCAAGTCAGCACCAGTGGGCGCGCCGATCTGGTCGTTGATGACAGAAAGGCTGTCTCGCTCTTGTGCCAGCCGCAGCATGGTCTTGGCAAAGTTGCCACCACGCGCGCCATATACCCAACTGGTACGGAAGATGATGTACTGACAACCTGATCGCTGGATGAGTCGCTCTCCTTCCAGCTTGGTCGTTCCATACACACTGAGCGGAGCGGTGGCATCTGTCTCCAGCCATGACCTGTCGCCGCTTCCGTCAAATACATAGTCGGTGGAGTAATGGATCAGCCAGGCATTACATCGCAACGCTTCTTGCGCCAGCACGCCGGGCGCAAGAGCATTGATGGCACGCGCCAGCCCCGGCTCGCTTTCGGCTTTGTCCACTGCCGTATGAGCGGCCGCATTGACGATCACATCCGGTGCCACGGCACGGATCGTTCGCGCGATGCCGTCCAGATCGGTGAAGTCGCCGCACAACTCCTGGCTATCCGCATCCAACGCGATCAATTCACACAAGGGCGCAAGGCTGCGCTGCAACTCCCAGCCGACCTGGCCATTCTTGCCGAAGAGGAGGATCTTCACTCAGCACGCCCTGCGTAATTCATTTCGATCCACTGCCGGTAGGCCCCCGACTGCACGTGATCAACCCAGCTTTGGTTGTCCAGATACCACTGCACGGTCTTGCGAATGCCCGTCTCGAATGTTTCCGCGGGTTTCCAGTCCAGTTCGCGCTCGATCTTGCGCGCATCGATGGCATAGCGGCGATCATGTCCAGGGCGGTCGGTGACAAAGGCGATCTGTTCGCGATAGGACTTGCCATCGGCCCGCGGGCGCAATTCGTCGAGCAACGCGCAGACTGTATGGACGATATCGAGGTTGGCTTTCTCGTTCCAGCCGCCGATATTGTAGACCTCGCCCATCCGTCCTTTTTCCAGTACGCAACGCAGCGCACTGCAATGATCCTTGACATAGAGCCAGTCGCGAATCTGCTGTCCGTCCCCATACACCGGCAGGTGCTTGCCCGCCAGCGCGTTGACGATCATCAGCGGAATAAGCTTTTCCGGAAAATGATACGGCCCGTAGTTGTTGGAACAGTTGGTAGTGAGCACCGGCAAGCCATAGGTGTGATGGTAAGCACGCACCAGATGGTCGCTGGCAGCCTTGCTTGCGGAATAAGGGCTGTTCGGTTCGTAGCGATGCGTCTCGCTGAACGCCGGCTCGTCCTTCGCAAGCGAGCCATATACTTCATCGGTGGACACATGCAAGAAGCGGAAGTTGCTCTTTTCCGCGGCCTCCAGACCGGACCAGTAGGCGCGCACAGATTCAAGCAAATGGAATGTTCCGACGACATTGGTTTGGATGAAATCTTCAGGGCCGTGGATGGAGCGGTCCACATGGCTTTCCGCCGCGAAGTTCACGACAGCGCGCGGATGATGTTGCGCCAGCAACTTCCTCATCAAATCCGCATCGCCGATGTCGCCGCGCACAAAAACATGGCGCGGATCATTCTCCAGAGAAGCAAGATTCTCCAGATTGCCGGCATAGGTCAGCTTGTCCAGGCTGATAACGGTCTCGTCACATTGCGCGCACCAGTCCAGCACGAAGTTCGCCCCGATAAAACCTGCGCTGCCGGTTACTAAAATCATATCCTATTGCCTCTGCGAGACGCTCTATGTGCATTAAGCGCCAGAATTATTCCAACGCGCCGACCGATCCCCCGTTAGGCGCAAACCTTGTCCCAGCGTATAGGGAGGTGACCAGTCAAGTTCGCGGCGGATTTTACCACTATCCACCCTGAGCGAACCCAACAAGCGCCCGACCTGTTCGGCCTTGCCGGTCAAACGCCCCGCCAATCTCAATAAAGCGTGAGGGCAGGGAAACAGACGCGCCGGATGGCCCAGCGCAGCGCCCAATTGGCGCAACAGGTCGGTAGTTGAAACATCCTCGCCATCGCTGACCAGATAGGTCTGCCCGGCCGCGCCCGCATGTGCCGCGCAGACGATCAACGCATCCACCAGATTCCCGACATAGACCAGACTGCGCAGATTGTGTACCGAAGCCAACGGTAGCGGGACGCCTTTGTCCAGCACGCCAAGCATCTGCGCGAAGTTGCCCTTCACTCCTGCTCCATAGACCAAGGGGGGGCGCACGATGACTACTTCCAGGCCGGTCTCCTGCGCCACGCGGGACAAAACCTGCTCGGCCTCCCATTTTGAAATACCATATGGATCCCGCGGGGAAGGCGCATCCGCCTCGGTGAATGCCTCTCCCCCGCTGGTCGATTCACCGTTCACCTTGATCGAGCTGACATATACCAACCGTTTGACTCCGCTTGCTGCCGCAGATCGTGCAAGACGCTCCGTGCCAGCCACGTTCACTTTCCGGAATTCGTCCAACGGATCGGTCGCATCGTCGCGCATGACATGCACGCGCGCAGCCAGATGGATGGCCACCCCCACCCCTGCAAGAGCCTCTGACCAGTCCGTCTTGCCATCGATTGGCCCGACCACCACCTCTTCATGCGTCATTCCCGTACTGGCGGAATCAGCGGCCGTCCCTGTTTTAGCCGGGGATTGGGCCGATCGATTCGCCGCACGCACTTCATATCCTTGGCGTAGCAACTCGGCGCAAAGCGCTTTGCCTACAAAACCCCTGGCACCTGTAATTAGACATTTCATATTTGATCCGCAAGTTTTTGTATTCAACGGCCAGAACGCTCTACCCAGCGTTCTGGTTCAGTTTACTTACGCCTTCGGCTGGAAACCTCATCGAACCAGCTCTCCAAGCGATCCATCAAGGTATCGCGGTCAAACTCTTGTTTTGCGTAGGCGCGTCCATTCTTTCCCAAAATCAAGCGCTCGTTTCCAGGCATGACGGAAAGCTCCTGGACTGCTTGAGCCAAGCCGATACTATCCCCTGCCGCACACACCGAACCTGCCCGCGCCTCGCTAATCACGTTAGCCCCTTCACCATCCAGCATGCCCACCAATGGTATGCCAGACATCAGATACGATTGGATCTTGCCGGGGATCGTCAGTGAAAAAACCGGATCTGCCTTCAAGGAAACCAGCAGAACATCTGCATGCGCATAGAAGGACGGCATGCGTTCAAACGGGAATCGCCCCAACAGCAGTACGCATTTTTCCAGGCCGCGACGTATGACCTCCTGTGTTACCCAATCCGTCATACGCCCATCGCCCACTATCAACCAACGGATCGCCGGATCGTCTTTCAGGCGCTCGGCCGCATCCAGCACAGCGGGGAAATCCTGCGCCTCTCCAATATTGCCAGCAAACAACACATTAAAAGAACCTTCTTGAACTGGCACCTCGGATGCAAGCTGGCCCGCTTCATGGGTGTAAACCTCCTCTGCCCAACTCGGGAAGTAACGGATCTTCTTTTTGTCATCGCAGTATTTGGCAATACTCCCGATGAAACCCTTGGACTGCCCCAGAACCAGTTCGCAGCGATTATAGATAAAGCGCACCAGCCGACCGATTGTCGCCAGCAGGTATCGAGAACGAACAACCCCGACAGCCGCGAGCGTTTCCGGCCACAGGTCCAAAGCCCAAAATACCACGGGCGCGGCCTTGAGCTTGCCGAGCACGATCGCGGGGATTCCCACAGTCACCGGCGAGGGCTCGAAGACGAAAATGACATCAAAACTCTGGCCTCGCAATCGCCAAGGCCCCAGCAAGGACGCACTCAGCATAAAGCTCAGATAATTCAGCACCAGACGCAAGCTCCCTTTGCCGCGAGCTGCCAACGGAACCCGGTGTACCCTGGCGCCCGAGAAATCAGAGTAGGCATCCGGCGTATCCCTGAAATCCTTAAATATCTCTCCACTCGGGTAATTGGGATACCCCGTCAGCACGGAAACATCGTGCCCCCGCCGCACAAGCTCTTGCACAAGATCATTGACCCTGAAGTTTTCAGGCCAGAAATATTGACTGACTATCAGGATTCTCACAGCGCATCAGGCCACTTTTTCCATACGTTACGATTCACGTAATCGGTATAGCTGTGAATGATCCGCACCACTTTATCCGAGACATTCGGCATGCTGTAATCAGCCACCTGCCTGAGTGCGCGTTCTATCCCGCGCGGCTGCTTTGCCAGAATAGCCAGTCCCTGCCGCACGCGCTCAACTTCAAGCCCCACCATCATCACGGATGCCTCTTCCATTCCTTCGGGGCGCTCATGCGCTTCGCGCAGATTAAGCGCTGGGAAATTCAGAATAGACGACTCTTCGTTGATCGTCCCGCTATCTGATAGCACGGCTTGCGCCGAGAGCTGCAACTTCACGTAGTCATGGAAGCCAAGCGGCTTCAACAATCGCACCTGCGCATGAAATTTTGAATTCGTCTCGTCAATCCGCTTCTGAGTGCGTGGATGTGTAGACACGATTACCGGCAAGCCATGGTCTTCTGCAAGGGCGTTCAGTACATCGACCAATTTAACGAATGCCTGCGGTGACTCGATGTTTTCTTCACGATGCGCGCTGACAACAAAATAGCCGCCTTCTGCAAGCCCCAATCGGGTCAAGACGTCCGAAGCATCGATTCGAGGACGATAATGCGTCAACACCTCGAACATCGGGCTCCCCGTCTTGATCACCATGTCCGGCGACAAGCCCTCCCTCAGCAGATAATCCCGGGCAATGCTGCTGTAGGTCAAATTGACATCTGCCGTGTGATCGACGATGCGCCGATTCGTCTCTTCGGGCACCCGCATATCAAAGCAACGATTCCCCGCTTCCATATGAAAGATCGGAATCTTCCGCCGTTTTGCCGGAATCACCGACAGGCAGCTATTGGTATCTCCCAGAACTAACATCGCCTCCGGCCGAACCTCCGCCAGAACCTGATCCACCGCAATGATCAGATTGCCGATCGTATGCGCTGCACCGGTGCTATTCGATGCGCTGTTCAGAAAATAATCAGGCTTCCGCACACCCAGATCATCAAAGAATACCTGATTCAGCTCGTAATCATAGTTCTGCCCGGTGTGCACCAATACGTGCTCACAATGTTCATCCAAACGTGCCAGCACACGTGACAGACGAATGATCTCCGGCCGAGTGCCTACAACAGATACCACTTTCAGTTTTTTCATCTTTAATCCTGATTACCCATTAGCACCGTCATTCACACCTTGAAGGCGATTGTATCCGGATGTTCGCGATCGAAAATCTCGTTCGCCCAGAGCATCACAATCATCTCATCGTTCCCCACATTCGTGATGTCATGCGACCACCCGGGAACCGTTTCAACCACCTCCGGCTTTTCGCCATCGGTAAACAACTCATACGTCTCGTCTGTCATCACATGGCGGAAACAAAACCTTGCCTTACCCTGGACAACCAGAAATTTCTCATTCTTGGTATGGTGATAATGCCCACCCCGGGTGATTCCCGGGTGCGCGGTGAAGAAAGAGAACTGACCAGAGTCTTTGGTTTTCAGCATCTCCACGAATCGCCCCCGCGCATCTGCATGAACAGGCAGGGGGTAAGAAAATTGCTCAGGCCGCAGAAAACTCAAATAGGTGGAATACAGCGCCCGAATCAGACCAGTGCCAACTGCTTCCGTGACCTTTGATTCGCGACCAACCCTGAACGACCTGATCCGGTCGGCCAAATCGCCCACGGCAAGCGTGTAGTCTGGGGAGACTTCGGGCCACACCACGCCGGACGGGCGCTCTTCCAATAAACGCAAAAAATCCTTGACCACATCATCGACGTAAACCAAACGAACGAGCGCAGCAGGATCGTTAATTTGAATGGGTAAATCGTTGGCGACGTTATGGCAGAACGTGGCGACCGCCGAGTTGTAATTTGGTTTGCTCCACTTGCCAAACACATTCGGCAAACGGTACAGATAAACCGGTGAACCGGTATCTCCTTCCAAAGCCACCAGCGCATCTTCCGCAGCCTGCTTGCTAATCCCATAAGGGTTGTTGGCCTCTGCCTGAATAGAAGATGTATACAACACTGGAATCCGCCGGCCACTTGCGCGAATCAGATCGCAAAGCTGCTTAGTCAATCCCGAATTACCCTCAGCAAATTCTGCAATATCCTTTGGGCGGTTGACTCCCGCCAAGTGAAACACAAAATCCACGCCACCCAGTGCCTCGGCCAGGTCGCACAGCGGCATATCGCGCGTGAAAGGCACGGCTTCGATCTCTTTCTCGCGCAGGTGCACTAGCAAGTTCTTGCCAATAAACCCGTTTGCACCAGTAACCAATACCCGCATTTAAGCCTCGGCCTGAGCGTATTCACCGCGGGCGATCGCCTGCATAAAAGGCAACTTCAACAATAATGCCGTCATCCCCTCCACATCCAACCGCAGTGTATTGTGTGAGTTGTAATCTACCGCCTCAGAGATCTGCACCTCGCCCTGTTCAACGAACTTGCCGTAGTTCAGGTCACGCAAATCAGGTGGGATACGATAGTAGCCGCCCAAGTCTTGAGCGGCGACCCGCTCCTCTCTGCTTAGCAACGCCTCGTACAGCTTCTCGCCATGCCGGGTACCCATCACTCGCACCTCATGATCCGGTTTACCCATAATTTGCAACAAAGCCTTCGCCAACACATCAACTGTCGCCGCAGGAGCTTTCTGCACAAAGATATCGCCATTCTTCCCGTGCTCGAAGGCATACAACACCAAATCTACCGCATCCTCCAGCGTCATCATGAATCGCGTCATGGCCGGGTCAGTAATCGAGATCGGCTTACCCGCCAATACCTGGTCTACGAAAAGCGGAATAACCGATCCGCGCGAAGCCATAACGTTACCGTACCGTGTGCCGCATATCACCGTTTCACGGAGCTCCAGATTACGCGATGCCGCTACCATCACCTTTTCCATCATCGCCTTGGAAATTCCCATGGCATTGATCGGATAAACCGCCTTGTCTGTGCTCAGACAGACGACACGCCTCAATCCATTCGAAATCGCTGCCTCCAGTACATTCTCCGTACCCATCACATTAGTGCGCACTGCCTCCATCGGATAAAACTCGCATGAAGGCACCTGTTTGAGGGCTGCCGCATGGAAACAATAATCTACACCACGAAAAGCCTGCGCAAGACTGCGCTGATCCCTCACGTCACCGATATAGAATTTCAGCTTGGGGTTGTTATACCGCTTACGCATGTCGTCCTGCTTCTTCTCGTCGCGACTGAAGATGCGTATCTCGGAAATTTCAGTGTCAAGGAAACGCTTTAACACTGCATTACCAAAAGAACCTGTTCCACCCGTGATTATTAATTTTTTATTTGAGAACATAATCGTCATGCCTTATTAAGCTAAAAACATTGATGCAAAAACTTTCCGACCAGTAATGCAATATTACGTAACGCGTAATGTACTCATTTAGTGACCTGCAACCGGACAACACGCTTATAAAGCTTGATGTATTCAAGAACGATAGCATCCCAAGCATAGTTTCGCCTGACAAAATCTTTCCACAATGGCGCCACATGCGACAATACGGTTTTATCCACAAGAAGGTTAGTTAAACCCAGCGCAATTCCGCTGACCGTAGCTGGCACTTCCAAACGTGAATCCACCGATCTAATCTCACTGAAGCCACATTGATCCGTCAACAGCACAGGTGTCCCGCAGATGCCCGCCTCAAGCGCAACGATTGACATCGCTTCTTGGCGCGATGGAACCACCAACAATTCCGCAGAGTGATAAGCAGCTGATTTATCTTCACCACTAACATATCCCAGAAAGTGGACATATTCGGAAAGCCCTGAGCCTCTAGCAACTTGCATTAATTCAGACAGCATCCCACCATCCGGCCCGGCAAAAACAAGATGGAAATCCGGGAATTGATGATGCGCCCGAACAAATGCCTCCAATAACAGATCCGGCCCTTTTATGGTATTCAATCGCCCCATAAACAACACCATCGGCGCATCAGGCAGATTGTGCCGCTTTAGAAACACAGTCCGATCTGTAGGCGGAAAATCCTCTTCACATACGCCATTTGGAATCACATCCACTTGCGAGATTGGAATGCCATAATCTTTAAAATGAGGGAATTCACCTGCCGTGACAGCGATCCATGCTGCTGCATTTTGGATCATTACCCTGCCCGCAATCAAGTTGTAGATACGCTTCAGAAGCGCTGATCGTCCGAAAATCGGGAGAGCCCCCGCCGGACAAACCACATAAGGTTTATTTGCTCGCTTGGCTGCTAAATAAACGAATAAATTTAGCACACTCCAGTGCCCCATCATATGAATGATATCGGCCTCGCCCACCAATCGCCGGATGGTTTTCCAACCGCATTGAGGCACATAAAATCGCTTCCAGAAACAGGGCAGCGCAACCACAATGGCAGGCTCATGAGCCTGGACTCGGAGCGAGTCCAACTCGACATCAAGCGCCAGAACAGTACACTGCACACCATCCTGCCTGGCCAGAAAACGGCTCATTTGAAAAGTGCGCTCCGCCGTCCCGCCTCCTGTCTTGAGGCCCAAGCTTGAATTAACGTTAAGTATGCGCACGATGCTTACTTGAAAGTCGGGCTAATTGTGAAGAACGATACCATGCAGCATATTCTGCCAATGCAGCGTCAAATGTTACGACGCGTTTGAACCCGAAATCTTTCAGTTTGTCCGCAGCGAAAATACAGCGGGGATTTATATTATTCCTGCCCATCATACCCAGCAGGAACGCCAAAAATCCCAATGGCAAAGGTATTCTAGGCATCCTATATCCGTCTACTTGAAAGTCACATATCAGGAATTTTTCTACATCGGCAAAGTTATTGATTGGACTGTCATCATCAGACACAATAAAAACTTCCCCACCCAAATTTTCTTCGCGACCCATCAAAAAAACAATCGCGCCCACCACATTCGCAACAGCAACCAGGTTCATCCGCCTTTCGCCAAACAAACATGATTTCAGATAATTACCCAAGCGATTGCCCGTCACAATATCTCCCGCGAGTTTTTTCAAGGGATCACCCTCAGGACCAAAAACTGAAGTGGGACGCAGAATCGCCACATCAAAATAGCCGTGCCCCGCTCCGATGATGGCTTGCTCCACCTTAAGTTTGGTCACGCCATACTCCGTAATGGGGTGGCATGGCGTATCTTCCGTAATCAGATCATCTGTGACGCGGCCAACTACCGCCGCAGTACTACAATGAATCAAGCGTTTTACCTTGGCAACTTTACAGGCCTCAATTAAATTCGCAGTTACCCGAAGATTTTCGACCTCACCCGCCCCCCACAAGTAAACCAAGTTGATTACTGTGCAATTGTACTCAAGAAAATCACGTAGTGATTCCGGCTCTCCCAAGTCACCTTTGAACACCTCCACCCCGGCATCAAGACTTGCGGCCATCAGATTCTGATCGAGCGATCTCGCAAGCAGCTTTATCTTGTAGCCGCCCAATCGTCGCAACTCATCCACAACGCGTTTGCCGATATAGCCAGAAGCACCTACGATTGCGACCGTCTTCGATTGGTTCGCGCAATCGACGGATGTGAGCAATCCTACCGTATCCATTTTTCTCCTTTTTTTGCCAAGCGACCTTAAGCTGCGCTAAGGGATTTTTTCTGACTATATGTGTTGCGATCAGGTAATAAAACAGACAACACAACCACCAGCGTCCAAAATAATGGCAATTTGATTGGCTCAAAGACCAATAGGCCAACAAAGAACAAGAGAGAAATATCACGTTTCTTGTTTGACAAGGCACTTACAAAGAACAGGATAACAGCCAAGCCCAGAATACCCATTTCATAAATTGCGGTGAAAAGACCCGCGCTAAAGCCCCTATCGAAACCTGTTTCCTGCATAAAACCTCGCCCAAACACAATCTGGGGCAGGTTTGCATCTTCCATCGCCGCAAAGAAAAGATTTATGCGGTCAATTCTTTCCCCAAGCGAGCTTGATGAGAATAAGTCAACTTGTGAAAGAATCATAATCAAGCCGACTAACAGCAACGCATAAAAACCAGACTTAAAAGAGAAGGCAGGTATTTTTTTGCTAAAAAACAAAAGAAATGACAGCACAAAGAATAAATATGAAAACGTTAGGATGCCACCTATTACATTAACGATGAGGAAAGTGTTTGATCGCTCCTTCAGACATGGTGCCACCAAGAATATATTGGCCGCACAAAACGAAGCCAAATACACAGGCTCGTCAAAAAAGAAGAAGCTTCTGTAAACCATCACAACCCCAGAGAAATCCTTGGTAAGGATAGCTCCAAATGGAGTAAATAAATACGTCTCATGCCCCCCCGCATCAATATTGAATAAATTCAGCTCGCCAAAAATGAATAGGAAAATCACGCTTAACAACGAGCAGATTGGGATCAATATAAAAAGGTTGGTATAAAATTTCACCAGATTTTCTTTTATCCGCTTATTCGAGTTTGCAGATCGACTCAAAGCCCAAGCGAATGCGAGCGTTAACAACGTGCTTCCAGCAGTCCTCAAGCTATCCGGACTAGCAAAATTTACTATTAAATTGCTTACCGACAAGACCAACATAAGAAAGAAAATTTGCATATCCTTTCTTGAAACATACTTTGCTGCAAAAAAAAGATACATCACTAATAATGTGAACAAGCTTATTCTGATCGAAGGCGATGTTTGACCTGTAAACATTACTGGCGGATAAAGCAGAATCGGCACAAAAATTAATGGGGCTTTGGAAATATTAGCCATGGGGACTTTGCAGGATTTTAATTTTATACATTGCGATACGGTAGATTTCAGTCAACATTCAAACCGGCTTATTTGGTTAAGGTGCAATCACTCCAATGATGACTATCTGCCGGACTTATTACACCGAAAAATCACATCAGCGCATCGCTAAGGAATCAATCGACTGCCCTCCCGCAGAGCGTCACTTTCGCCCTTGCCTAGCGGCACCAACCAAACCAAACATGATTGCAACATAGCTTTTCATAAAGAGCGGCCAATACGCGATCCCGCGCAACAAAAATGGCCAGGATTGTTCAAATTTTCCGTTACGCTGCATTGCTCTTCCCGCACCATAGTAGGCACGGCAATAACGCCGTCTAACGCGTACCCGCATCTCTAAACTGCGCAACTCTTCAACGGGAAAGAATTCGTCGCATACGCGTAAATCGGCATTCAATTGGCGCTGCACCGAACCGCTCTGATTCCCCGGGTGGATGCGATATTGCCCCAATATTTCTTTTATAAAGTGCATCTTATTGCCCGCCTGCGCAAGTTTCATCCAGAGGTGATAATCCTCCGCTGTTACGACAGCCGGATCCTCTGAAAAACCTCCAACTGACTCAAGCAATTCCTTAAGCACGACAGTGGCCGAGGGCGTGATACAATTTCCTTTGTCGAGCAACGCATCAAAAGTAGCACGTTGTTCCGGGCCACAAAACATATCCCTTTCCTGACTCCCAATCCAGCGAAGGCCATGGCAGACAAGTCCGATGCCATTATTGAAATGCTCCATACATCTTGCCAATTTTTCCGAATACCAAGTGTCATCCGAGTCAAGAAAGGCCACATACTTTCCTCGTGCCAGCGCGATGCCTCGATTTCTGGAAGCAGCGATGATCCCGCCATTACGGAAATTTTCCAGAATTATCCGCGAATCGGCGAATGACTCGACGACTTCGACGGTGTCGTCTTCCGAGAAATTATTGACGACAATCGCTTCCCAGTCGGTATAGGTCTGCGCACATAATGAACTCAGCGCATCTCGCAGAAAATGCGCGTGATTATATGTAGGGATAACAACAGTAATGACAGGTGAATGGTTCATCGATCATCACCAAAAGCTTCGCGACAGAACGACAGGGTCGCATCCACCTCTGCTACCGCGCTACCGGACAATTCAAAACCAGTGCTTAGCAACTTATTAAGTCTAAACTCCAAGCCCAACGTCACGTCACCATCATTGGTTTCGGGACGGATGATATCGGGAACGAAACCCAACACTGCCAAACACCGCGCCTGTATCAGTTCAACCATATCGATAACCCGTGGCGTCCACGCGCCTCCAATATTAAACACCCCGTCACCCAGATGCTCCTTGCTCAAATCGAGCACATGAGAGACCGCTCTACTCACATCTTGTAGCGTCACGAAATCGCGTCTTTGCACACCGGCCGAGCGCAATGTAAGACTACGCTTCGTGACAGCTTGACGGCAAAGATCATTCACCAACAGCATCCAGCAATTCACATCCTTATGCATTGGCACACCAAAAGCATTGGACAGCCGTAGCGCGACGCCTTCAATTTGCCCGCGTTGCATCGCGCCCAAAACGGCATGCTCTCCCGCGAGATGCGATGTAGCGTAGGGATGAAGATTGCGTGGACACGTGTCTTCAGAAATGAGGCCAATAAGCGGACTAGCATAAACATGGGCAGTGGATAGATAGATAAAGCGCTTCACGCCGGCCCGGATTGCTGCCGCAAGCAAACGCGCAGTCGCCAGCCCGTTAAATTCCAACGCCGCCACAGGGTCAGTAGCACAGTCTTGGGCGTTCATGCCCGCTGCTTGAATCACCACATCAACGTAGTTACAGATTTCCCTCAAGGCACGGCTATCACTCCAGTCTGTTTGAACCACCTCCGCTTGCAACGGCCAATCGGGCGGACTACTTGCATTGCGTGAGCCTAGAATGATTTGATGCCCGGCCTGTTGCAAATGCTGGCCCAACCTGCCGCCGATTAACCCCATCCCCCCGGTAATTAGGATACGCATTAATAGATCAAACCGCCCAGGGCGCACCTTTAGCCCATAGCGACTCCAGCAGTTCATGATCGCGTTTGGTGTCCATGCAATGCCAGAAGCCATCGTGGCGATAAGCCATCAACTCCCCCGCCTTGGTTGCCTGCTCCAGGGGCTCGCGCTCCAGTAGCGTGCCATCTCCCGCAATCAGGTCAAAAAATTCCGGCTCGATCACAAAATAACCGCCATTGATCCAGCCCTCATGCAACTGCGGTTTTTCCTGAAAACTAGCGACACGCGAACCATCCATTTCCAGTTCCCCAAAACGGGCAGCAGGACGAACAGCTGACACGGTGACCATCTTGCCATGACTACGGTGAAATGCGAGCAGCGCATCCAGATCAATGTCGGCCACACCATCGCCATATGTCAGCATGCAGGTCTCGTTGCCGATAAATGACTGCATACGTTTGACGCGGCCGCCGGTCATAGATGCGTCACCCGTGTTAACCAAGGTTACCCGCCAGTCCACTGTATCCACTTGGTGCGGCGTAATGTCACCCGAAGCAAGATCCACCGAAAAATCGGCATTGAGCGCACGGTAATTAAGGAAATATTCTTTGATCACTTCCGCCTTGTAACCCAACGCGACATAAAAATCCTTATGACCAAAGCGTGCATAGGTTTGCATGATATGCCAAAGAATTGGCTTGCCTCCGATCGGCACCATCGGCTTAGGAATAACATCGGTATACTCGGACAAGCGAGTGCCAAAACCGCCGGCGAGAAGGATTACTTTCATAACATCGAACCTTTTCTATCAGATATGTTCACAGCCAGTTAATGTGGTAACGAATCAACGATGTTCCAACGCCCAATCATATGGGATGCCCGGGTCAGATGCCGGGCGTCGCTCAATCTCGCTCGGACTATGCGGCAAGGTTGCACAATTGGCGACGATCGCAGTCCTGGTGCCAACACTTTTGAAACCATTCCAAATAAGCGGGGGCACCGTTACCAGCATATAGTTCTCAGGTGAAATGAAAAGCTCCTGGATCTCCCCGCGCGTTGGACTGGAAGGTCGGTCATCAAATAGCACGAATTTGATCTCGCCATAAATCACGGCATAGTTTAGCGTCATCTCTTTATGCAAATGCCAAGCTTTTACAACACCGGGGTGAGTGCATGAAAAGTATATCTCACCAAATCTTGAAAAGATCGGCGCGTCTTCCCGTAGCATATGCATGACCTTGCCACGCTCATCGAAGATCTGCCGTAGCGGCGTCAGCACTACTCCGTCGATCATATTAACTCCGGGAAAAAGTCGTGTACTTGTGCACGAGTAATTTCTTCAGCATTGCCACCATTCATGACGGCCTTGTACCAGAGTGCCGTGGCCTCCAGGGTTTTCTCAACACGCCAACGAGGATGCCAACCCAGCAGTTGATGCGCTTTGTCGCAATTTAACTGGAGCAGTCTCGCTTCATGTACCTGTGTTTGAGATTCCACAACCTCGACACGCCCCTTGCCGATGTGACCCACTATAATTTCCGCAACATTTTCTACGGTTCGCACTTCATGCGTAGATGGGCCAAAGTTCCACGCCCCCCCCCAATGTTTCGGGTTTTCATATAATCGTGCCGCCAGCAACAGGTATCCTGAAAGCGGCTCCAGCACGTGCTGCCAAGGACGCGTCGCACCTGGGTTACGCAACCGGACAGGAATACCCGCTTCAATAGCACGAATACAGTCTGGAATAATCCGATCGACTGCCCAATCGCCTCCCCCAATGACATTGCCCGCTCTGACACTTGCAGCGCCTAACAACGGACGTTGCTCAAAGAACGAGCGCGCATAAGAGGAAAACGCGATCTCTGCGGCAGCCTTTGATGCACTGTAAGGATCACGGCCACCTAACTGGTCGTTTTCTCTATACCCCCAGATCCATTCGACATTTTCGTAACATTTGTCAGAAGTGATATACACCAACGAACGTACCGACTCACAATGACGCACTGCCTCCAGCAGATTTACGGAGCCCAGGACATTGGTTGCGAACGTTGAGACCGGGTCGTCATATGAAGGCCTAACCAATGCTTGCGCCGCAAGATGAAACACGAACTCCGGTTGAAATTTTCTTAAAGTGTCGGCCACAAGCGCTGCATCACGAATATCACCAACAACATGCCGAATCTTCCCATCGAGTTTTAGCAAATCGAAATGGTTAACCGATGTTGACGGAGGCAAGGCGAACCCCATCACATCGGCACCGGCCTCATTTAGCATGAACGCAAGCCAAGAACCTTTGAAACCGGTATGGCCAGTGATAAAAACGCGGCGTCCGCGGAACATGCCAAAAACTTCTTTCATATCTATCATTTCCGTGCCTCAAAGAGTCCTGTGTACATTTTAGTATAATTATCTAATGCTATCTTGCTCGCAAAATGGCTGCCGAAGCGGTCTAAAGCAGCACCCCCCATCGCATGCCTCGCATTCGGCCTATCCATTAGATAACAAATAGCCCCCCCCAATTGAACAACATTGCGCGGCTCGACCAATAATCCGGTCACGCCATCAATCACTTGTTCCGGTGTTCCTGCAAGACGGGTTGCTATGACGGGCTTGCCAAGTGCCATGGCTTCCAGAATAACATTTGGCAAATCTTCATCCTGAATAGACGGCAATATCAAGACATTCAATGCAGACATAAAATCGACTATATTTTCCTCATCCCCGACAAACATCACCCAGTGTTCCAAGGCATGAGTCATGACAAAATCGACAAGCTCCTGCCGCAACGGGCCATTACCTTCAATCAGGACTTTCAGGTCTTTGTCATTGAATCTGCTTTCCGCCACAAGTCTCGAAACGGCCTCCAGCAAAACCTGATGGCCTTTTCTCGGCACCAATGAAGCCACGACACCAAAGACCACGCCATCAAAGTCACTCAACCCCAACCGTTCACGCGTAACCGCGATGCTGGCGGTTGCACTTCGCATGGCAATGCCGTTATGAATCGCCATTACCTTATGAACCGGAAGATCCAGAACAGTGCAAAGTCTCTCGGCCGCCGCTTCCGATCCAGTTACAAATAGATCAACCACCCGTCGCACCAGACGATCGACAGGATAATCCAGCCATCGCGAGAAACGTTGATAGCCGTCCGCCATATTATTAACGACCATAAGCGTTTGAGGGACGCCGGCCAATTTACCCGCTATAGCCGCTGCGCGCGCAGAAAGCGCCGCTGGGTACCCTCCATTGTTAATATGCAGGATATCGGGGCTAATTCTTTTAAACAGGCGGTATAAAACTGCAATTTCATATATCAATACAGGGCCGGTTAGCAGCAATCGCAAAATTGCCATCGTCATCCGCTTGGCCAACAATGGCATTACTTTGGGCAAGACATTGCAATCAGACAAATCCGGGAAGACGACCGGATAAACTGGCAAATCACGTCTGACCCGCAGCCTGAAACCCTGCACATATCGCTCAGATTGACGGTAGCTGAAAGTTATTTCATGGGCTTGCCTGAAATCTTCCGAATTAAAGAAGTTTGCCAGCATGTTCTCGCAACCGGCAAAGAACGGGCAATCTGAATGGTAGTGGATCCTAAGCATGATCTTGATCACGCCTCATTTGTGCATCGATGGATTCCTTAAACTGTCGGACAGTCTGTTCCAAACCATCCTCCAGGCGGGTGCAGGGATACCAGCCGAGCAACTCTTTAGCGCGAGAAGTCACAACGGAATAATTCATGACTTCATTAGCCCTATATTCAATGGCACCAAACTTAATGCGCCCGCCGATAGCGGGATCAATCAAACCAGCTATCAAGGCTGCGAGTTCTTTGATCTGATATGAGATTCCTGCACCAACATTTATAACCGTTCCATTCACTCGTTCGTCAACCGTTAGCGCCTTTATAATCGCATCCACCACGTCATCTATAAAAACGAAGTCGCGCCTCTGTTCTCCGGCCGTCATGAGGAAGTCTTTCCCTGTCAGCAAAGACCGAATCAAGGCGGGAAGGAACATCTCATCTCCCTGCCCTGGACCATAGATTATGGTTGGCCTCAGCACCACCGATGGGAATCGATGACTATAGAAGAATCCCGAGAGCATCTGTGTTACAGCCAATTTTGAAAGGCCATATGCACCCACCGGCGCCTCCCTTTGCGTTTCGACATATGGGGTTGCGGCCTGACCGTACTCGTCGCATGTACCCAAAGACACCAGTCTCTTAAAATTTTTCAAGGCACGACAAGCATCAATTATGTTGAGCGACATCAGTACATTTTCGTTGTATTGGTCGCGAAATTGCGCAATGTCATTTGCCCTGCTTTTTGCCCCGGCCAAATGAATTACAAAGTCAGGCTGCAACAAGGAGATCACTTCGGCCACTTTAACGCGATCCGTCAAATCAATAGCGTACTGGGACTCTGCCGCGTTGCTATCAGGTGACACAGAACGAACCATCTGCGACACCCTGGCGCCCTTGGCCCGCAAGGCCTCACCAAGATGCCGCCCAACAAAACCGTTGGCGCCCGTGACTAAGATGTGACTATCTATCAGCATTGGTGATTAGCTATTTTCTTGTCCTACGCATTAAAACCGAAACAGAGCCGGTCTTTGCCAAAACGGATTTCAACAAAACCATCACAGACAGCAAACAGCGCATAAAGACGGCAAACCACCCAACTTTCGCTGCCGCCTAGCCCACTGCATCCCCTTTGGCGGCTCAACACTTTTCCAAATAATATGTAATGTCATCGAGCGGATACAAATGGCTCAGATAGGACTCATAACGGTTTGGGTATTTATTTGCCAGCTTGATAATCAGTTTCTTCATCCATCGATTTTGCAGCGTTTCGTTAAAAACAACCCTTTTGACTTGAAACCTTGCGGGGGTGTAATCGTATCGCTGACAGATGATATGGCGCGGGTCGAAATATGAAAATGAATCCACAGTGAAAAAATTCTGGTGCGTCGGATCAATATATGCCCACACAGAGCGGAAGTAAGGAACGATAACCTTTACACGACCGCCAATCTTGCAGATTCGATGTACCTCCTCCATCACGCGCATCGGATCATCCAGATGCTCCAATACATTGTCGATGTAAATCTCATCGAACTCATCATCCTTAAATGGATATGGAAAGACATTTAAGTTATGAATTACGTCGGCATCATGTCGATCAGAATAATCAACGCCAATTGCTCCAGGGCGCTTCTTCTTGCCACACCCAAGGTCGAGTACTTTTAATTGTTTATTCACGTGGTTTTCTCAGAATTTTCCGCTGAAAGCTGTGTTGTCGCTCACTTAAAGAAGGGAGCTGATTGCATCAGCAATGTTGCTGGCAATCAGTCGCATCCCCGCTGGCGTGAAATGAATACTATCGACAAAATAACGCTCATCTTGGGGCACCAGTGCAGCATTGTCGACAAGTCTCAGTTTGTTTTTATCGGCTAAGCGACGCATGATCTCGTTTTCTTCTTTGACGATGCGGCTGTAAAGCTGATGCAATGGCTCATCCTTGATGGCGTCATAAAGGAAGTGGCAATAGGTACTAAGAACCACCTGAATCCCATTGCAACGACATAGATCGATAATGTGCTGCAAATTTCTTTGGTAGGTTGCGAGTCCGCTCGCGGGGTCAAGGTCGGGATCGAAGTCGCCTTTTGTGACCATATCCAGCAAAGAATTGCGAACACTACCTGGCAACCACTGGTTGAATAGATAGTTTAAAAACTTTACGGGGATATATGGGATTTTCGATGCAAAAGCGAATTTCCAATAGCTTTCGCCAAGATTGCGCCGGACATGGGAATAATCAGTCTCGAATTTTTGTGTCAAATAAGCCCGTATGTCGTTATAAGCATGGTAGATAACTACGACATCTGGTTTTGTATCGATCACCTGCAATGCAAAGCGAACCATGATGTCAGCCGAGTTATAACCCCCTTGCCCGCAATTATTGACCTCGACGAACTCACCAATTCTCGACCTGAGCATGCTCTCCAATTCCATTGGATATGAAAAGGCCTGCCCATCGAATTCAATATAATTCCCTGTTGTTGATGCCCCGATACAGTTAATACGAAACAATCCGACCGGTTTTGGAATGGCTATATCACGATGCCCATTGTAGCCATTAGCAAATCCCATATTATTGGTGGCGTACTGCCCAAAAAAGAAACGCCCCTTATGCAAGGGATAGTTAGCAGGCCCCCCTTTTTCAGTCATGAAGTTACGCTTATTAACAAATGGGATATACGGATGCGGTTCTACATACAGGCTTTCAAAGGGAATCCGTGGAAACGGTTGATATGCCCCCCCGGTATAGAATCGATAGCCCAGCCTGAAGCAGGCTTCAGCCCCAAGCACCAGCATCGCAGCAAGCACGACGAATATTACGACCTTGCCACCGGTGCCGTTGCCACATATTGCAGCCATCACAGCGGGAACCACCACGAATATTCCCAGAAGCCATATCACCCCCGATGCCGGCGCACGCAGCGACTGGACAAACCTGCGCAACAGACTGCGCGTTACTTTATTTACATCAGCCATATCTCACCACATCGGGTAAATATCGTCTGTTGATGCTTTTTTTTGTGGCTGCGACTTGCGCTTAACGCCAAACAACTTCGCAATAAAATCAATAATTTTCTGAAGCATTACACTCTCCGATATGAATCCATCGTCGCAGCGAATAAACGGGATCAATCAAGCTCGAAGTTGTTCTCGTAGCTCAAGAGCAAAGATTGATCCTGACATTCTTTCTTTAATACGCAGCTCCCGACGACCAATACTTCAATTCCAGTACCCATGAAGCAACGGAATGCATCCTCGGGGGTATTGACTATAGGCTCCCCGCGTACATTGAAGGAGGTATTGACTATCACAGGACAGCCGGTCAGCTCCTTGAATCGCGCAATAAGCGCGTAGTACCGAGGATTGGTATCCTTATGAACCGTCTGTATCCTCGCGGAATAATCCACATGAGTAACGGCAGGGATCGAAGAACGCTTAAGGTTGAGTTTCTCAATACCGAAAAGCCTCATCTCCTCTTCCGACATAGCCACACGATGCTTGGTTTTCACATCGGCGACGAATAGCATATAGGGACTATCCCCATCGAGGTCGAACCACTCCGCCACATCCTCCCGCAACACAGAGGGGGCGAACGGCCGGAACGATTCACGATACTTGACCTTCAGGTTAAGCAACTTCTGCATGGTGGGTGAACGCGCATCGCCAATGATGGAACGCGCGCCAAGTGAGCGTGGACCAAATTCCATACGCCCCTGATGCCACCCGATTGCCTTGCCTTCTACAAGAGCACTGGCACAGAAGTCGATGAATGCTTCGTCACCCAGAGTTTCGAACTTCGCGCCTGCCGACATCAAACTTTTTTCAATCTCAGCCTGGCTGTAACTCGGCCCAAGATAACTGCCCTTCATTGCATCGCGGCCACTTAAAGCCACGCTGCGAGGCTGCCCCTTGAATAGGTAATAACTCGCCAGCGCCGCTCCCAGCGCCCCGCCAGCATCTCCAGCTGCCGGCTGGATCCAAACATTGTCGAAGACCTTTTCACGCAATAGTTTGCCGTTTGCGACACAGTTGAGAGCCACGCCACCCGCAAGACATAAATTGCGCTCCCCGGTTTCTTTAGCCACATTCCGGGCAAGCTTCAATACGACCTCTTCCGTCACCGCCTGAATACTGGCCGCCAGATCCATCTCGCGCTGAGTGAGCGGCACTTCTGGCGACCGAGGGGGCGCACCGAACAACGCATGGAAACGCTCATTCGTCATGCGCAACCCGGTACAATAATCAAAATAGTCCATGTTCAGACGGAAAGAACCATCCTCTTTGATATCGATCAGATGCTCTTTGATCATATCTGCGTAACGCGGCTCACCATAAGGCGCCAAGCCCATCACCTTATATTCGCCCGAGTTAACTTTAAAGCCGGTGTAATAAGTAAATGCCGAGTACAAGAGTCCCAGAGAATGGGGGAAATGTATCTCGCGAGTCACATCGAGTTTATTTCCATTACCGATCGCCAATGAAGTCGTCGCCCATTCTCCAACACCATCCATGGTAAGCACTGCCGCGCGCTCAAATGGAGACGCGAAGAAAGCACTTGCCGCATGGCTTAGGTGATGCTCAGAAAAAAGAAGCCGCTGCGACCAATCAACGCTGCCGTCCAAATTCTCCAGCTCTCTGAGAAGCCGATTCTTATGGAACAACTTATCGCCTATCCAGACAGGGATAGCCTCGCGGAACGAGGAAAATCCTCTTGGTGCAAACGCAAGATAGGTTTTCAGCAGGCGCTCAAATTTGGAAAGGGGTTTATCGTAAAAAGCCACATAGTCGATGTCGCGCGCTTCCAGGCCCGCGAAGCTCAAACAGTACTCAATGGAATTTTTGGGATATCCAAGATCATGTTTTTTACGCGTGAAGCGTTCTTCCTGAGCGGCAGCGATGATTTCCCCATCCACAACAAGCGCTGCTGCGGCATCATGATAGAACGCCGAAATACCAAGAATTTTCATCGTCAAACTTCAATCTAAAAACGTTACGGTGATGTTCAGAAAAATATTGAACGGGCCATACAACCGGATGACCTTGTCATGACGACAGGCTCCAGCAACCACACAGCTAAAGAATTCTTTTCTTCACAAATTGCGTATGGAAATCTTTCGAAGCCCAATTTATATGGGGCTGTTCAATCCAGTAGCTTTTTTGCTCCCCATGTAATTTCAGATTTAACGGATCACGTCCTATTAATCGACAAAGCACCGATATCGGTGCGATCAACCCGAAAAATATCACTCCGAGCAAAACCATCTCAATGATCTTGTTTAGTTTTTTCAAGACACCCCCCATACATCATATTCACTACGCCTCCAGCTGACTCAACCGGGATTCATTAATCTTGCGCCCAGATAAATCGATTCAGCTAAAATACAAGCAGCCAAGGAAGGCAAAAAACGTCATCAGTTCGATCCTGGACTGATATTTCGCATAGCCTTCACCACTATAGCCCACACAGGCAATTCTTCAGCCCCTTCTGTCCTGACATAGCGCTTTTCATATTCCGCGTATTTCTCAAGATTGCATCCGCATTGTAGCAGAGGGGGCGTGAGTTCATCCTTAGCTAGGTCGACAGGCTTGTTACCAATGGTAACCGCCATAGCTTCCACCATCCTATCCGCCTGATTTCCTGGCCGCATGCCGGGAATCTTGAGAGAAATTACTGGCCTCTTGAAAAAGACTGCATAACTGATGGATGTACTTGAATGCATAACTACCAATTTGCTCTTCGCAACCAATTCAGCAGTTTTACCCTTAATGACCGCACGACCACCGAATACGTTTGGCATGTCTTCATAATTCGAACGAGGATGTGCGGCAATTACCACTTTGTATCCCGTATTCTTTTCGACAAAATCAAAAAAGCGATTCATGGCGGTAAAATATGGCTCATTAGTCGCAGGCTCGATTCCGAGCATCGCACAATCCGGATGATGCGTTGCGGCCTCGTCCAGAAACACGCAGACCTCTTCATCCCCCGACGGCTGATTGCACAAGCCGCGCAGCAACAAAATACAAGAGTCATAATCGAAAGAATTAACCGGGATTATTGCAGTCTTGTCTATGGATCTCGCCTGGATATAGCGATGCAACATTTCGGAGTCACCACCAAAGATCACTGCCGGCAATGGATAAATGTTGCAACGACGGGTTAATATCAAAATTACTCTGGATGCAAAACGCTCCAATAGTATGCTTGGGTTAGTTATCGCCTTCACCACTTTTGCCAAGAGGGCTTTCGACTTACCGCGCTTATCCGCGACCAAGAGCGACGGGAAGGGTAGCGCTCCATTTGATATAAAGGTGTAAAGAGCACCGTGCTTTCCCAGTATCCGAAAAATCTTTTCTTCTTTGAGCGTTAAATCCAGATTCCCCATCACATAATCGACAAAAATGGAGTGCGCGGAAGATCGTCTCACCAGCTGTTCAAACTCCTGGTATGAATCGATGTAATGAATAAAATCCCCCTGCAGGGGGTGTTCAACCAAATCAACCACTGAATTACACGTTGCCATATTCTTGTATAGCAACCCTGTAAGCACAAAAACTTCAACGTTAAAACCTTGACTGCGCAGATATTCAAAACACCATCTTTCTTCTTCAAACACAGAAATTGGTCGTCGCGTAAGGAAAATTATCGTATTTATTGGCCCGCCTCCGGTCTCCCCCTCTTTTTTCATAACCTATCCTATTTTGATAGCTTGCCCGCTCAATTAATGTCACTCATAAATACCAATACCCACATCGTTGAACGGCTCATAATCTTGCTCACTATCTTCGAGCAAGATGTAAAACTTGAGCCGCCAACCTTACACATGCGTTAGATATATACCTGTTTTTTGTCTGCCCCATGACGCAGCGAACGCAGATATTTCTCATCAATAATGTCTGTGTTTTCCAAGTAGCTCTCTTGCCCACCGAAATAATCACAAAAGGGAACCGAGTCAAATACCGGACTTTTTATACCCTTTAACGAAACGAAAGTCACTTCCAGTCCGTCCGATATCTCTTTAATCCGCTCACAGAACGCCATATCTGTTTCACCGACAGCCGGTTTTCTATAGGCATAAAAATGCCCCTCCAATTTTGGCTCCCCAAGATAATCGCAGCCAAGCAATATGACCTTTTTAAACCCCAAATATTTTGCCACACCGATCATGATGTGAAGCGCGCCGTCGGTATACGAGAAATCCCCCGAAATATTATGATCGTTTGATTTTTTGGGAGCGTAGTTAAAGAAAAACAGATTGCGGGGCGGAACTAGATGGGCATACACATTCGTCAATGACGAGAAGAAAGTTACATTCCTGTATTCCTTGATGAAGCTTTTGAAAATACTCGCATAAAACTTGATTTGAAAAGCCTTTGCCAGCCGATTGTATCTTGCAGGCATCAATTCATATGGGTCGGTAAAGACCATATATTTGAGATCCAATTGGCTTATTCTTTTGTCCATCAAGGCATAACTGCATCCAATTGCGGGGATGCCCTTTAATTTCGTGAAATCGAAATATCTTAAAGATCCGCCATTCCCAAGGATCAGGCATGTCTCACCGTGGTGAAGGTTGCGCAATTTAGAGTTCTTCTTTAAGAAGTGCGCGTGCAACCTCCAGAATCTGTAATGAAGACTTTTAAGAATATCTTTAGCAGTTGGCATGTGTGCGACTCTTCTCTGTTGGGGGCCCAATAGCGAATGAATTTTCATTCATGGGCGCTTGCGAAATACCAGGCAAGTCAGATCACCATATCCCCCACCCGCCATCGACAGAAATATTCTGTCCTGTCACGTAACTCGACAAATCGCTCGCCAGATATGCAACCGCTCCGCGAAAATCATCCTCGGTCGCCATCCGTTGCAACGGCGTCTTCACTTCATAGCGTTGCACAAATTTTTCCGGCTGATTTCTGGCTATCCCACCGGGAGATATTGCATTGACGCGAACCTGGGGGGCAATGGTTGTGGCCAACCAACGGGTGAGTTGGATCAACCCTCCTTTGGATGCCCCATAAGCGGCGGGATTGCTCATGCTTGTACCTTCGTACAAACTCCAGTCCGGGCCATATTCACCATAGATTGACGCTATGTTGATCACGCATCCGCCTTTAGCATCCCTGAGCAATGGCGTCAGGCCCTGACAAAGATCAAACACAGCTGTAAGGTTGACCTCAAGCGCACGGCGCCAGGTCTCCACGGTTTGCGCCTCAAAGGGGACGGCCCAACCTTGCAATCCGGACGTTCCCACAAAGGCGGCATTATTTACGAGAATATTGAGTCCCTCTCCGCCACTTTTCATCCAGTCCATCAATTTCGTGCGCTGATCCTGTTGCTCCAGATCGCAGTGATAGTGCTGAACCCTGACACCCCAACGCTCGACAAGCGTTTCAGCAAGACTCTTGAAATCCGCTTCCGGTCGATCGACCAGCACCAAGTCAGCACCGAGCTCGGCCAATGTATCCGCCATCACCTGGCCCAGTGCACCCGTCGCGCCAGTGATCAAGGCGCGGCGGCCTTTGAGATTCATGAGGCTATTAATCGTGTTCATAATTGTCTATGCTTCTTCTGTATGAAATTCCAAAACCACCTCCACTCGCAGAACTTGACGACGAAGGCCTGACCCAACGGAGCCTATTTCATTCACAGGAATGATTTGTATAGCGTCGGCTTGCGATCCTGCGTGGTGGGAAATGTCTGCTTGAATTTACCGGTGTATTCCGGATCGATATCAAAAGTATCGAATTCAGCCTCCGGCATGACTGGGCTCAGCAATTCGCCGTTCGCATTAATCACCTGGGAGCTTTTAACGTACTGGAGCCCATTGCCATCTACCCCGGTTCGATTCACGCCAATCATGAAAAGCTGGTTCTCGATCGCCCTGGCTTTTAGCAAAGCATTCCAATGCTCGACTCGCCTGGCCGGCCAATTCGCAATATTGACGATCAAATCACAATGCGTAGCAAGGGCACTGTAAATCTCCGGGAATCTCAGGTCATAACAAATGGTCAAGCCAACCGTCATCCCCCCAAGTCTGGCATAGCAGATTTCCGTGCCGCCATTGAAAATCCTGTCTTCGCCTGCGAGACTGAACGGGTGGATCTTGCCATAGCGCATTCTTATAATGCCGGCACCATCAACCGCCAGCGCCATGTTAAGTGCTTTATCGCCATCCCGAAAGACAACCCCGAACACAATTGCGATCTGGAACTCAGCGGCAAGCTCCTGAAACAGGCTGACCGTTGCAGAGCTCGCCGCATCTTCTGCCGTTGTCTTTATATTCATCGAAAAAGCGGTCAGTGTCATTTCGGGAAAAATAACCAGTTCGACACCCTGGGCCTTGGCCTTTTGCAGAAAGGAACGGCAAGCTTGAAAGTTGCGAGCTTTGTCCTCCCAGGCCTGGTCAAGCGATATAAGCGCTACACGCATCAATTGTGTTTTCTAAATACGGGCTTGATGGCCGGGCCGTTGAGGTACTTCTCGACACCTTCTTCGAGCGCCAGTCGATAAACTTTAAATGCCAGATCAATGGCGCGCTCGGTCGCCGCAAGCTCTTCTGAGCCATGCCGGTAAGACAAGGCGATCCACGGCATGAGCACGCCATTGCGTATCATTTCCTGAGAGAACAGCGTGCGTAAACCCAGCGAATTTGCGCCCGAGTTATCCAAAGTGAGGTAGTACGGAGAACAGGCTATCCCGCCAACTTTAAAGCTGTGGCCGATACCATGCGCATCCGCTTGGCGCTGCATCATGGCGGTCAGTTTTCTACCATAGTCCCACAGATGCTCCACCACCTTATGTTGCTGCATGAATCGTACCGTGGCGACAAAAGCACCCAAACCGCACATCTCGGCGCCATGCGTTGTGGACAAAAGAAAAACCCGCTCTCTTCCCTCGAATTCGATCGAACCCAACTCCATGATTTCCCGTTTTCCTGCGATGCAGGCAACCGCGAAACCATTCGCCATGGCTTTTCCGAAAGTACAAAGATCAGGTGTGACACCGTATAAATGTTGCGCACCTTTCATGTGCCAGCGGAATCCGGTGATCATTTCATCCAGGACAAAAACGATGCCGTGGGCACGGCATAGCGCCTGTACTTTTTGCAGGAAATCATCCTTAGGCTCTTCGGTAGCCGCTGGCTCCAGGATCACGCAGGCAAACTTCCCGGGATGCGCAGATATCAAAGCCTCCAACGAGGCGATGTCGTTGTAGCGGAACAACTTGGTCTTCTCGATGGTTTCCTGAGGAATGCCGCGCGTGAGCGGCGTAGAACCGATGAACCAGTCGTCATAGGAAAAGAATGGGTGTTCGGCGCATCGCGCCACCATCTCTCTCCCGGTAAACGCACGAGACAGTTTGACCGCTGCCGACACCGCAGTGGAGCCATTCTTGGTGAATTTGACCATATCCACTGAGTCGATCAGGTCGACCAGCAACTCCGCCGCCTCCAGTTCAATCATTGAAGGGCGGGTCAGATTGTTGCCGTTCTTGATCTGCTCGATGGCGGCCGCATCGATCTCATCCTCGGCATAGCCGAGATTCACCGCACGCAAGGCCATACCGTAATCGAGATATTTATTCCCTTCCGGGTCATATATGTACGCTCCCTTGCCGCGCTTCAATATTTGCGGCGCATTCAAAGGGTATTGGTCATAGCCGCGCGAATAGGTATGCGCGCCACCGGGAATGGCTTTTAATAATCGTTCTTGGTAATTCATAATCTGCCTTTCTTATGCTGCATCAATGCTTCCACCATAATAAAATCGTCGATATCGTCGATTTCAAGCGACTTCCATTTGGGTACCTCGTATCCAATAGTGTTCTCATGATAGAAAGTTTTCTTTTCTAGCAAAATATCCGTACGCGACACATAAACACTACCCTCAAAAAAGTAGACATCATTTATATCTTGCCGACGCAATACCTTCATATCCTGATGCTCATAACCCACCAGAAAATCTTCCCCACTTTTCTTGACCAGGAAGGCCGGATTCTGGGACTCGGTCTTGCAAATTCCGACGATGGCCGAAGCCCGAGGATTCGATAACAACTGCTCTATCGCCATGTCAATATCGGCTGCTTCGCGCAAAGGCGAAGTGGGTTCCAGCAATACAATGTAATCAAACTTCTTATGCAATTCGGTCACATAAAAGGTGATCGCATGCTTGATCACATCAAAAGACGTGGACGTATCACTCGCCAATTCAGCCGGCCTGATAAACGGAACGGCTGCACCGAATTTGCGCGCGATGCGTGCGATCTCTTCACTATCCGTCGTAACCATCACCTCATCGATATACTGACTGCCCAGCCCTGCCTCGATGCTCCATGCGATGAGCGGCTTGCCGCAAAGCTCCTTGATGTTCTTTCCGGGCAACCCCTTGGAGCCGCCTCGCGCAGGAATAATGACGAGAACACTTTTTCCGTTGATCATTTATTTTGCACCTGTCTTATTGGCGACCTGGCCATTGGCCGTCTGCAGATCATCCGGCCTGCCCACATCAAGCCAGGGTTCGTGCATGGGATATGCCACGGTGCGTTTGGCCTTCATCTGCAGGCGTTCAAACAGAGTAGGCATGTCACAGTGCGCATCTGCGCTCAAGGCATTCAGGACATCAGGATCGAGCGCATATACGCCAGCATTGATGTGGCTACGAGCGACGGGTTTTTCCTCGAAACCGACAATTTCGACCCCCTTAGTCTGCACTACGCCAAAGGGGTGCTGCCATTCGTGCACGCGCACGGCCATGGTAGCAGCGGCAGCATGACGCACATGAAAATCGAGCAGTTCGCCGTAACGGATATCGGTAATCACATCGCCATTGGTGACCACGAAGGGAACATCAGGACGCGGATTGAGCAAGCTCAGTGCGCCCGCCGTGCCCAAGGGGGACTGTTCACGCAGATAATCGATCTGCACCTGCAAACGTTCGCCATTGCCAAAATAATCTTCGATCATATGACCCAGGTAGTGAATAGCCAGCACAAAGTGGCTAAAGCCTTCCAACTTGGCACGCTCGATGATGTGCTCCAGCATGGGTTTACCCGCGACAGGCAACAAGGGTTTAGGACAGTTCTCCGTGTGCGGTCGAAGCCGCGTACCCATCCCGCCGGCCATGATGACCATCATGTTAGGGCGCTCTGGCGGCGTAGTAATCTCATCCCAGAGATGCAAACCGACCACGTGGCGTCGTTCATCGACCACGGGGATCTGCTGAATCTTATTCGCGACCATCAGCTGCAGGATCATGTCGCGCCCCATCTCGGGCGGAACCAGCAGCGCATTGCGATGAATGACGCTTTCGATCGGACTATTAAGATCCAGCCCCTTGAGCAAGCCACGCCGTATATCGCCGTCAGAGACCGTGCCCTCCAGTTCGCCGGCCTCATTGACCACCAGAACGATCTTGATCGCGACCTGATCGAGATTGCGTATCGCCTGCTGAATGGTGGCATTGGCGGGGAGGATGGCTCGGCGCCAGATTTCTTCAGTGGATTTCACTTGTTGCGCCCCGAATCGACATTAGGTAGATCATAAAATACCTTCTTGGCTATACCATCGATGGCATAGTACTTTATGGTTTCAACCACTTTCTCGCTTGCCCCGCCCTCACCATAGGGGTTGCGTACCCCGCTCAAGCCCCCCTGGAAGCCTGCGGAGTAAAGCCTTTCCAGTGCGGCCGCGATACTTTGCCGGGTCGGTTCGCAATTGATCACGCTTGCCGCCTGTAACCGTCCCCGCTGACGATCACCGACATTGACCGTTCCCTTCCTGAAACTGGGGACTTCCGCCAAACCGCTGGAGGAATTGCCTATCACGCCATCGGCATGGGCGACACACGACAAATAGCGCAGTTGACCCAGGGAGGTGTAGGCGCGCGCATTGGCGTGCTGCGCCACGAATTGCTCGATCATCCTGATCAAGCTCCGGCCATCGGTATCGGCGTTCGGCATGGTAAAAACGAGCTGTGTATCCTGCAACTCGGCCAAGGCAGCCAGCAATTCACCCATCTGGTCTGCCGCGGTTGCCGTCTCAAGCGTGACCGGGTGAAAGGTAATGAGCAGGTTTCTTTGCCCGAGCTTGAAATCAAGCGAGGCCTCCAATGCTGCACGGTCAAGAAGCTTCAAACGCTTGATGTTGTCGACGCCGAGGCCACCCACCAGAAAGACACGGTCAGGCCGCTCTCCCAGTTGGATCACGCGCTGGCGGTATTCTTCTGCAGCCACGAAATGCAGGTGCGACATTTTGGTGATCGAATGGCGAAGCGCCTCGTCAAAAGCGCCTTCCGTAGTCTCTCCGCCGTGCAGATGGGCTACCGGGATACGAGCCACCAAAGCTGCGGACACCGCCGCAAAAATCTCGAAACGATCGCCGAGCACCACGATCAGATCCGGCCTCAATTCGTTCAACGCATCGGCAAAACCGATCATGCCCAACCCCATGGATTTGGCGATACCCACGGAGGTGTCCGAGCTGGTCAGCATCTCGACCTTACGGTCGATTCGGAACCCATCTTGCTCGATCTCGCGATAGGTGAGGCCGAATTCAGGCGACAGGTGCATGCCGGTCGCAATGACCTGCAGCGTCAGTTCGGGGTCGTCCTTGATACCCTGCATGATCCAGCGCAGCAAACCGTATTCGGCTCGTGTACCGGTGATGACACAAATCTTGCGGGTCATAGTTCGATCAACTCGTCTGCCGAAAAATCGCGGGGCGCGGTGCGGCCAATGATTTCATCCCAGCGCATTGGAGAGATGCCCGTACCGGGACGCTTGATGGCGAGGTTCTGTGCGCTGAAGACCTCACCCGCTCTTATCGGCTGGCTGGCCACCAATGATTTGCGGGCAATCGGTTTATTCCTGACTTCGCTCGGGGTAAGGCGCTTGATGCCATCGCCCAAGGCGATTTCGATATTGCGAATGGCTGCGACCATGGCCTTGAGTTCTTCCGGCTCAAGACTGGCCTTGTGGTCCGGGCCGGGCAAATTACGGTCCAGCGTGAAATGCTTCTCGATGACGGAAGCGCCCAAGGCTACAGCCGCGATCGCCACCTCGATGCCGGACGTGTGATCGGAATAACCTACCGCTACGCCAAAAGCCGTATGGATGCTCTGCATGGCGCGCAAGTTCACCTCGCTCATGGGCGTGGGATATTCGGTCGTGCAGTGCAGCACCGTCATGCTGGTACGCGGTGTGCCGGCCTGCTCGATCACGTCGATCGCCGCCTCGATCTCTCCCATGGTCGCCATGCCGGTGGAGAAAATTATGGTCTTGCCGAGCCGGCCGACATGACGCAAATAGGGCAAGTTGGTGATCTCGCCGGAAGGTATCTTGAAGTGGTCCTGACCAAGGCCCACCAACAGTTCGATACTCTCGATATCGAAGCCGGTGGAGAAAAAAGCGATGTTGCGTGCCGCACAGTGCGCGATGAGTTCCTTATGCATCTCGGTGCTGAGCTCCAGACGGCGAAGCATTTCGTACTGGGATTCTTTGCTGTCCGTGGTCCTATTCTGGTAATCGGCCTTTTTGGCAGTGCGCGTGACCTGACGGTCCGCATTGAAAGTCTGGAACTTGACAATATCCGCACCGGACTCGGCTGCCACATCGATCAACTGCTTGGCCAATTCGATGTCACCATTATGATTGACACCGGCTTCGGCGATGATAAGAGTTCGATTCTTCACGATTTATCGTTACCCACGAATCGGGAGTGATCTGCCTGGCTGTGCCGCACAGAGAGACCCATCCCCACCACGCTGCTCTTCCCGAGCGCAACGCCTTCTTTGACGATGCTGCCACTGCCCACAAAGCTGCCTGCGCCGATGCGCACATCGCCATTAAGGATGGTTCCAGTAGAGAGATGACAGTGGTCTTCGACTGTCGCGTCATGCTCAAGCAGGGCACGCGTGTTAATGATGCAGTTGTTACCTACTCTCGCACCGGCATTGACGATAGCATGGTGCATCACGACGGTGCCAATGCCAATGGCGGCGTGTCGGGATACATAAGCGGTAGGTGCAATGATGGCCGGCAATTGGAATCCGAGTCCAGCGGCCTGCTGATAAAGGCGGATACGGTTGTCAGGTGAGCGGATCTGGCCCACGGCGATAAAGGCATATTGATATTCCTTGGCCAGCTCCGGCAGATCACTGTCCGTGGCAATGACGGAATAACCGAGGTGCCGGGCATGCATTTCCTCTGGCTGGCCGACCAGCCCGGCAATCCGGTATTGACCGTGCCGCTCGATGACATCGATACACGCATGGGCGTGGCCGCCGGCACCGATCAGGATCAGATCAGGTTTACTCATGGGACGACAGGAACCAGCCCGGAGCTGCTCGGAATATTGATCAAGCGCTGCGACAACGATTGTGCGCCTGCCAAGTCCATGCGCGGGCAATCCTTGAAGGGCATCAACTCGTCCATCAGTATCCAGACGGGGCGCGTCATCAAACCAGCGGCATTTGTAGCTTTTAATATCGGGTCGCGCTGATTCGCCTGTTCAGCATCCAGCATCAGGGCTTGCAGCCAGTAATTGCTTTGACACTGCTCCGGCTCCACCACCAGTTTGATACCAGCCACCGGAGAAAATACCGCTTGGTAACGCTGAAACAATTTCCGTTTTGCGGCAAGCATGGTCGGTAATTGCTCCAACTGGGCGCAGCCCAAGGCCGCATTCAAGTTAGGCATACGGTAGTTATAGCCGATCTCGTCGTGACGATATTCCCAGGCATGCGGCTGCTTCGCGGTGGTGGTCAGATGTTTGGCGTGGCGCGCAAGTTCCGGGTTATTGGTCAGGATCGCGCCCCCGCCGCCAGTGGTGATGGTCTTGTTCCCGTTAAAACTCAGCGTGCCCATCAGCCCGAAAGTGCCGGTATGCTGGCCGTGGTAATAACTGCCCAGTGATTCGGCCGCATCTTCGACCAGCGCAAGATTAAAATCTCGAGCCAGGGCCAGCAGTCCATCCAGATCCACCGGATGGCCGAAGGTGTGCATGGGCACCAGCGCACGAATGACACGCCCGGTGGCGCGGTTGACGCACTGGCCGGCGCGTTGCTCGGTATGACTGACCAGATAGTCGCGCAGTTTTGCGGCATCCACACCTAGGGTGCGCGCCTCGCTATCGACAAAATGCGGCATGGCCCCACAATAAGTGACGGCATTGGCCGTGGCGACGAAGGTCAGCGCCGGGATCAACACCTCGTCGTCGGGTTTGACGCCTGCGAGTTTCAATGCGATGTGCAACGCTGCGGTGCCATTGACGACTGCAACCGCATGTTTAGCGCCTGCAAAGGCTGCAAGATCGGCTTCGAAGCGATCGACGAACTTGCCCACTGAAGAGACGAAGGTCGAATCGAGACACTCCTTGAGATACAGCCACTCGTTGCCGTTGAAACTGGGTTCGTGCAGAACCGCAGGCTCCGTGCCGACCACGGCGCGTATAGCTGCAACGACTTGTTCAGCGATAGCAGATGGGTTGCTCACAGCGCTCATACGTTATAGATATCCGCCTTGTAGCCGCGCAGATTGTCAGGTTGCGCAAACCACTTGGCAGTCTCGGCGATGCCGCGTTTGAACCCCTCGCGGCTGCCGTAGCCTGGCTGCCAGCCGAAGAGTTGCCGGGCCTTGGCATTGTCGGCCCAAAGGCGCTCGACTTCCGAGTTTTCGGGGCGCAGGCGGGCTTCGTCCGTGATGATCTCGAGCTCTGCGTTCATGGCTTCAGCGATCAAAAGGGCCGTATCGCCGATGGAAATCTCGAAGTTGCTGCCGAAGTTGACCACTTCGCCCAGGCCTTTATCGGAATTCAGTGCGGCGATGAAACCCGCTACCGTGTCCTGCACAAAGTTGAAATCTCGTGTAGGCGACACCGCCCCGAGCTTGATCTGGCGTCGGCCATTGGCGATCTGGGTGATGATGGTCGGGATCACGGCACGGGCTGATTGGCGAGGGCCATAGGTGTTGAAAGGCCGCGCAATCACCACCGGCAACCCGAAGGACGCATAGAATGAATAGGCCAACTGATCTGCGGCGATCTTGGTTGCCGAATATGGAGACTGCCCCTGCAACGGGTGCTCTTCGGTGATCGGCACAAAACGTGCCGTGCCATAAACCTCGCTGGTCGAGGTATGGATCACCCTTTTAACGCCTAACTCGCGCGCCGCCTGCAGCACATTCAGCGTGCCTTTGACATTAGTGTCGACATACGTATCGGGTGAGTGATAGGAATAAGGGATGGCGATCAGGGCAGCCAGATGCAGCACTGCCTCACACCCTTTCATCGCCTCCTTCACTCCATGCGGATCACGGATATCGCCGGCGAACACCTCGAACTGGCCTTTAATGTCGGGCGCGCAATGATCCAGCCACCCCCAGGAGTTGAATGAATTGTAAAGTACAAAGGCGCGTACTTTATAGCCCTGACGAACCAATGCCTCTGTCAGGTGTGAGCCGATGAAACCGTCGGCACCGGTGACCAGAATGGTTTTGTTTTGATTTGTTCGATTCATGAGTTCAGATGTAAGAATTTATGCCGATTGTGTCACGATTTCCTGGTAGGTGCCAGTTCGCTTGATGCCGCCATCAGCCAGCTCCACTATCTGCGTACAGCTCTTCAGAGTGGAGAGGCGGTGAGCGATGATGACGATGGTGAGATCCTGGCTGAGCCCTTCAATAGCTTGCATAACAGCCTGTTCAGTCTCGTTGTCCAGCGCGCTGGTGGCCTCATCAAAAACCAGGACACTTGCCTGCTTATAGAGAGCTCTGGCGATCCCGATACGCTGACGCTGGCCACCACTAAGGCGAACGCCGCGTTCCCCGACGAAAGCGCCATACCCCTCAGGACGACTTTCAATAAACTCGGCAATTCTAGCTTGCTCTGCAGCCGTACGCACTCGATCATAGTCAATTTTATCAGGCGAAACCCCAAACGCGATATTCTCCGCGACGGTGGAATCGGACAGAAAAATGTTTTGCGGAACATGGGCAATAGTCCGCTGCCATGCACGTTTAAGATTGCGGCTGATCGGCCGTCCATCTACCAGAATCTCCCCCTGCGTTGGATCGAGGAGCCCCATCAACAGGTCAAGCGCAGTGCTTTTGCCGCTGCCGGTGCTACCGACAAAGCCGATTCTTGCTCCTTTGGGCACCACCAGGTTGATACCGTTAAGCACCCAAGGCCCCTTATCTCCATAATGGAAACGGACATCGCTGAAACGGATGGCATCATTCAGCACAAGAGGCGCGGGTTCCGGCTGGCTGGCCTCTGCCGGCAACGGTTGGTCGAGCAAACCAAGCACGTCGATCAAGGCTGCCCGGCTCCCGGATATTGACGCCCAGTTGCCATAGATTTGCTGCATCAGGGGAAGCAGTCGTTGCGCGCCAATGGCCAGCACCCCCAGTATTGGCAATGCGGCTGCCACTCCGCTTGATCGGTAGCTTAAGACCACGACCAAAACAGCAATCAGCGCCATTCCCAATGCCTCCATGACGTAGCGTGGCGCTCCGCCCATGAAGCTGTTCTCACCCGCCGCCCGCTGAAGCGGTTGAACGGCATTGCGGTAGCCATCGCAGTAAACAGTCTGCGTTCCATCCAGGAGTACATCCCGAATAGCACCGAGACCTTCCTGCAAGGATTTGACGACTGTGGTCTGTTTCTTTGCGATACATTGACTGTTACGCACCAGCCGGTGACGAGTTAGCCAGGCAACGATTCCATAGGCAGATCCAAAGCTGGCCGATGCGATGATCGCCACCATCGGATCAACGACGAGCAGGGTCATCATGATGGCCGCAAACAACAGCGCCGAGGTCACCATATTCGCCACCGATATCAACACACCCGTCGCAAGACCAACCTTTTGCGTGATTCCACCGATGATCTCGCTGCTGCTGCGTGCCACATGCACACTGTAGGGTTGATAGAGCGTTCGGCGGAAAACCTCAATGCCAAGATCGGCACCTGTGGCATTTGCGACCCGAAGACCGCCCCATAGCAAAAGCAAACGCAATCCGTTCGCGGCCAAGGCTGCTGTCGCGAATGCGATAGCCAGCGGCAACACCATATCGGCACCAGATGTGATGCCCAATGCATGCGCCACATTCACCATTGCCGGTGATTCAAACACTTTCTCCGGCTGGGTAATAATACCGATGAATGGCAAGACCGCCCCCAGACTGACGACTTCCGCAATGGAACTAAGCAGCGTCAAACCCAGCAACAAAAAGAATTGCCCACGCCGGCGTGGGGTAATGTGGCGCCAGAGACGGGTTAAGAGCCTGTGGATAGATTGATTGTTTAACATTTTATATTCGTGGCAATCCACGACCTTGTAACGATGCTTGGATTCAGGCTTGAATTGCGACGTCTGACTTGAATCCAATTGATATTTTATAGGCAAGCTCAAACCAAGTCAGTTAGCGAGTCCAGAGAGCCCCCCTGGCCGGATTGGGTGTTCGATCGCAAAGCGGGTAGCTCTGCCAAACGACATTATTTCCGGTATCCGGTGAAAACGGATTATTCACTCGACCCACCACCGGTTCTTCCGCAGGAAACCAGCTCCGTAACGCGAGCGTATCTCTCCATGGAACGGAGTCCCGTTTTCCGATACCGCATCAACAGGAAAATTCTTCCAGAACCTGGCCTGAAGCACCTCATCCTCTTCATGTGACTGCCAGACACCTTCAAGCCGCTCTGCCATTTCGACGACCGCATCCCGGATCTCTTCCGGGGTGTTGTCCACGAGATACACCCCTTTGGATTGATATTCCGAATTCGAAGTACAAAACCCGACGCCTCTTGAGAATATCTCGCTGAGTGTCAATTCCCGATTCTCTGGTGCAGAGAAATGATGTTTAGTGATCCCAAGGAACCGTTTGCTAAAAGTGAATAGCCAGCCTGGCGGCACCATGTTCACATAGACTATCGGTCGCCTGAAGATCAGTGGGACGGCATCGAAGCCGGTTGATGTCGAGATACAGAATTCGCATTTCGCTCCGAGATAGATATCCATGAAATCGCTACGCATGCCATTGGCGGCATAGTCGATGACTTTAGGGTGCGTGCTGTTTATCGGTGAACGGACTTTGGCCCCCATGCGTATCACATAGTAGCCACGCTCTGCCAACTCCTCGGCAGCCAACACATAACTCTGTATGTCGCTGTCGCGGTGATTGTGATATTGCCAATCGCTATTGCCGTACATATAGCTCAGATAGCTGTCATCCCTGACCGTCAGGCATACGAATTTTTCGCCTGAGGGTATCCCTAGCTCGGCCAATCGTTTCTGCCCTTCTTCCAGCTCCTCCCTGGTGAAGGTTAACTGCGGCCTGGTCGAATCCAGCAGGTTATGGATGTCCCGATCGGAATATTGATCCAGGTGATGCACATCGCCGCCCTTGATACGCAGATTCAGGTGTGCCAATACGGTAAGTGCCCACCGGGGCAGGATCACTACGCGACGCTTCCACATTGTCAGCAATTGTTCGTTGCAGGCATGCTCCTGGGTGCAGCACCACAAGTCGAAGTATCTTCCGGCAGGCCTGCAAAGCCCCGCATCGATGGCGCATAACCTCAACTCCATGTTGGCTGCCATGTGCCCTATACGTGTACTGTTGATCCAGCCTATGCGTACCAGGATCCACGGCCTGGCGATACGGATGAATATCAATGCAACGACTTGCAATGGCGCAGACAGCAACATCAAAAGCATCGCCACTATCTTTCTTAAGCGACGCCTTAATATCATCTCCCTTTGACTCATCATGTGATACTGCCCTCACCCTTAAAAAACTTGGCGCTATCTGTTAGGCTCCCTCGGCACCCCGCCTTCCAACGGACGGGAGCAATGCCGCCAGTTTTTCTGGCTATATCAAAAAATCCGTGCTGACTTGTGTTATTCATAGCTCATTACTCACTCGTATTTACTATTTTTCTTAACGCTTCTCTGGGCCATCATGCTGACCTAATCGGGAAATCACGAGCAATTTTTAAAAATGTCGATTACTTAAATCCTGACTTAAGTACTTCAGTCATTAATAAGTTAGCCACCAGTCTTGAAGCCGGTGGAGATAAGTGCCCGGTATCGTATGAGGATAGTTCCTTGCCATCCATGACCGCAAGACACCCATCCGAGTTACACAAAATTTCTTTTGCCGAAACAAATTTCACTTGATTCTGCTGTGCAATTAATTCAACAGTTTTATCAAGCTCCCAAATTTGGATGTTGACGCCAAAATCGGTTCTTTCTGGCAATTGGTCAACGCGATTTTTCTTGTAAAAATTGAAAAGATTTTTGGGCAGACCTTCGCTCCACTCGGGAACGCCTCCTAATATTATGATATTAGGAATTCCTATCGCTTTCAGATCTCTCAATGTATCGTTAAGAGATTGTAAATTCGCATAACTTGGCTTGGCCCAATGTGCATGCAAAAGAACGAAGTTCGGTTTAAGGGATTTTATCCTGTCAATATTCGCCTGATAGTAATCAGGGCATGGCTCACCTTTCCAAGGCGGGCAGCTTGATTGTGTAAATTGTGCGATCCTGAAACTATAAGTCTTTTGTATATCCCTTAACCCCGCGTACAAAGCGGCTGCATGGGAATCCCCCCAAAGATACACGAGAGGGCCTTTAATGCCAGAATCCACGCATTCAGGTTGGAATGTATCCTCTTTTAAATTCAAGAAGCATCTATGCACCCGCCAATCTTTAACAACCGATTCTTCATATTTTGCTTGATATGCTGACATATCCCGGATGATGCTCGGAAGCCTGAATGACAGTCCGTCTCTCTTGTAGCAGTTATATCCCACATATCCCACTGCGACCATTAAAAGCGCCAGAGTGACGGTCTTCGCGTTGCCGTGCTTGCCAAAGCGAAGGGGCTTCTCAATGAATTTGTACGTTAGCCACGCCAGCATGATAGAGATAAATACCGCAGCAATCCGTATCTTATATGGCAGAGCTTCGCCTTCTACAATGCGGGCAAATGACAGCAGAGGCCAATGCCAGAGATACAGAGGAAAGCTAATGAGCCCAAACCACACGAGCACACGGTTTGAGAGGACGACGCGATTGAACCACGCTTGCGCCCCGGCCGAAATAATCAGCACGGCCCCGAGTATTGGCAATACAGCCCACGAACCCGGAAAGTGTTTCTCCTTGGTAATGACCAGCACACC